>ENA-OQJH01000201-OQJH01000201.1-human-gut-metagenome-genome-assembly--contig:-NODE-201-length-36121-cov-3.485109_pt1 | contig 36121 bp, 45 predicted proteins | sample MGYA00242597_ERZ504763 | MGnify/ENA primary metagenome ERZ504763 (study PRJEB26092, sample SAMD00036359) | human gut metagenome | host: Homo sapiens | study: EMG produced TPA metagenomics assembly of...
TTCATAATAACAGATAAAATAAATATGTCAATCAGTTTTTGATATTTTTTAATTTTCATTTATTTTTTTAATTTTGGAACTGTTTTAATTATTTTAACATTAAAAGACAGTACCCTTACAGGTACTGTCTTTCAAACATCTCCGCCTTCATCGGCTTTCCAAATAAAACCCCTGGATCAGCTGAACCTTTGACCCCACCAGTGCATCTAACTGTTCTTTTGTTTCCACGCCTTCCACGCAGACATTCACATGGATCGCTGTTGCAAGTTCTCCGACCATTTTTACAAATGCATTGGAGAAATCATCTTTTCCGATATCAATGATAAAGCAGCGGTCGATTTTTATGACATCGATCGGCATCTCCCTGATATGGTTTAAAGATGAATATCCCGTACCGAAATCATCGAGAGCAACACGCACACCAAGATGCCTGATATCCGCAAGGATCCGTTTCATGCGGCTCATATCGTTGACTGCAAGACTTTCCGTCACTTCCAGAGTCAGATTCTGTGGGGTGATCCTCGTCTCCTCGATCACATGCGCAATCCGCTCCACAATATCGTTCTGTAAAAGCTGTACGACAGACAGATTGACATTCACCTTATACTCTGGGTGTCCCATGTCATTCCAGTATTTGCAGTGGATACATGCCTCCCGCAGGACGAATTCTCCGATCGGATTGATCAGGCCTAAATACTCTGCAAGCGGAATGAAATCTGCCGGCGGGATCAGACCGAGTTCGCCGGAATTCCAGCGGATCAGTGCCTCCGCACCGGCACATGGATTTCCCTCTTTTGTAATATTTACAATCGGCTGGAAATATACCTCAAATTCACTGAAAGCATTTCGTGTGGCATTGCGCATGTTTTTTCAAGATCAAGCCGCTTATAGGAAGTCGACTCCACATTATCATCATAAAACTCTATCCGGTTCTTTCCCGCACACTTTGCAGCATAAAGAGCAATATCAGCTTTTTGATCAGTTCTTCCACCGTATCCCCGTCTGCCGGGAAGCGAACGACTCCCATACTCATCGTACAGTAATAATCCGTCCCTTTTAACATCCATGGTCTGGTAAAAAGCGCCTTGATCTCATCTAAGATCTGCTGGAGCATCGCCATATGATGATGCGCCAATATGATAATGAACTCATCACCACCCATACGGTAACAGTTATTCTCCACCCCCGGAATCCTCTGCAGGCTGCCGGAAATATTCTTAAGCAGCACATCTCCATACTGGTGTCCAAGCCCGTCATTGATATGCTTAAAGTCATCCAGATCGATGTAAAGAAGTGCTCCCTCACCGCCAAACTCTTTCGTCTGACGGATATAACGTTCCAGATCCTGCTCGCAGCGCATTCTGTTGTACAGGCCTGTCAGAAGTCATTGTTTGCCTGGCGCTCGATCTTCTGCTGATACAGTTTTTTATCTGTCACATCATAAATGGTACAGAGCAGGACTTTTCTTCCATCGACCCAGTTGATCCTGGTACTGTGCAGATCAAACCAGCGGTTCTCCTCCTTCGAATAAACTTCCCTGAAATAAAGGCTGTCCTCCGACTTTGCTCCCTGTCTTAAGCATTCTTCAATACCGGTGCTCTGCACATTCCCTCCAAATGCTTTGCGGAAACGCTGGTTTGTATACAAAATCGTATTTTCCTGTGTATCCATCACATAGATCCCACATCCCACATTTTCAAGGATTGCTTCTAACGATGCATACGAACTGGCAAGTGAATTTTTTGCAATGCGTTTTACCAGAATCGTCTGTATGATTCTTCGGACATCATTGACAAACTTGATTTCTCCGCCGTCCCAGATGCGCTCTTTTTCATCCTCGCAAAAGCAGACGTACATTCCCGTTTTCCCGCTGACGTCGATTGGAAGGAATAACCCGGCTTTCATCTTCTGTACTTCAAACATTCTGCGGAACGCTTCCGGCATCATTGAATCTGCCGAAATCATATATGGTTTTCCATTAAAAATGGCAGTTCTTCTTTTGAAATGTTCTGTGATGCCTCCATCCGTGATTCTCTTCCCGCAGAACAATACTCGCTGATCATGTTGACCGTCGTGCCGTCTATATTTTCCCGGAATAAAACAGCCGCTGAAATTCCAAGATACTCACATGCTTCTTTTAAGATATCATGAACAATCTTATCAAAACCCTCCTCCGACTCGAGCATACGGACGATTGCCGTCATCGCCTCATTGCGTTTTAATTCCGTCTCCATCTGTATTTCCGACTCCCGGCTCTTTAAAAATGCCTCCTGCGCCAAAAGTTCTTCTAATTTGACGGCAAACATCTGCTTTGACAGCGTCTCTAAAAACTCGATCGACTTATAATAGCGTTCCGGTGTTGTCCGCATAATATAATCCGGCACATCGCAGCCGGCATCTTCCATAACGCCGGTCACGATCCAGATCGCAGACACCTCTCCACTTACCTTTACTGCCACTCCACACATCCGGATCCCGTCTGCCCCACAATCCTCTTCGATCACACTTTCGATCCTGCTGTTTAACAGCCTCTCTAACAGTCCGATATGTCTGTCCATGTCGATCACACTGCCCAGATACTCAAGTTCTTCCTTTGAACCATATGTCTTCGTCACTTCCGTGCGATTTTTGTCAAGACATCTTAAATACAGGTTATTTGCGTCGCAAAACCGATCCTGCAGATTCTGCATCAGTGTTGCATCCAAAAGTATCTGTTCTGATTTCAAAGCATCCTCTTCCTTCTTCCTGCTCAAAAATGCCATTTCCCTCTACCCCTTTATTCCAACGATATACAGACTAAAATGACGCTTTTCCGAAATCACAAATTCCTGTATCAGCCTGTATTCTGAATGTAAACGAAGATGTTTCTTTACCATGCCTTCTTCATTCGAATAAAAAATCATTACTCCACCCGGTGTTAAGATTTCTTTTGATTTTTCGAAAAAGGAAGCATAAAGTGCATCCATCTCACCGCGCGACTGTCTGCCCCTCACCGGCATATTGGTAATAATCTCATCAAACAGATAATCGTGTTTAAAATCAAAATAATCTCTATGGATAAAATTGATCTTTTCCCCTGCTAATGAGGCATTCTCCCTTGCGCCTTCGATCGCCGGTCCAAAAATATCGATTCCGTACTTTTCTCTTGCCGGTTGTGCAATGTCCCTCTCAATAAGCATCGTGCCGACTCCGCAAAACGGATCTAAAATCTGTGCGTTCTCTTTCAGATAGGGTTTTGCCAGCGATACAAGCATCGCTGCAAGTGATGGATGGATAGATGCCGCCACCACATTCCGGTAGGAAAACGTCGCATCGGAATGGTATACAATTTTAAAAATGGTGCAAAACTTCCATCTTTTTTCTTTATCAGACGAATCTCTGTCTCATAATCACCGGTCGAATTGATCAGCCATCTCGCCGACACACGCTCTAACTGTATCGCGAACTTTTTCGCAAAAGAAGCTCTTTTGTCATTCTCCATATCAGCCCTGATCTCCACGCGGAACCGAAACGGCGTACCCTGCTTATGACACTCCTTTAAGAAATCCCCAATACCGCTCTGCCACACCTCATCCGCCAGCACTTCTGCCTGTTCTGCTTCCTGTTTTAAACGAATTGGAAACAATAGTTCACGGTAAGTTCTAAGGTTCGCCATAGCGCGTACATCCTTTGTATACACTGCCACTCCAAGCGGATGTTTCGCCGTTTTTCTCCGGATATCCGCCGGAAGTCCCCCGATTTCCTTTAATGTCACATCCGTACGCGCATGTCCCGTCAGCAGCAGCATCTCATGCGGGTTTTTAAATCCCGTAAAAGTGTGGTCTGTGCTTTCTTCTGCCTTTTCCAACAGTCTGCTAAGTGCGCGGACTTCCTCATCAATATGCTTTTTTTCTTCTGCTGCCGGGGTATAAGAAAGAAGTTCTTCCATTCTCGTTTTGAACCGTTCCTGATATGCCGTAATGTCAAGATAAGCAAGTGCCTTTAAATACGTGCTTTTTACAAAAAGAGTCTGCTCCCTTTCATATGCCGTAACAAGTGCATCTGCAGCCCCCATCCATTCCAGTTCCCCAAGGATCATCGCCACATTTTTGCGCACCTTTGGATCTTCTTCCTCTAATAATTCTAACAGCAATCCGCCATCCCCGATCATCGATACAAATTGCTCTTTTGCCGCCTCATCTTTGATCTGGCACGCAGCCCAACAAGGTTTTCGCGGAGGTTTTCTCTTTTTTGTAATGCTTCGTAATATTTCTCTATCATACTGCTTCCTTCGACATAATTGATACACCCATTTTACTGTATTTCCTCTGTTTTTGCAATACCGTTGGTCTCTATGTAATCGACAAGATCCGACTTAAACTGCTCCCATGCAGCCTCATTTTCCACATAATATTTCGGACATGCCTTTCCTGTTACATCATAATGTCTGATCACATCATCCGTAGTCAGATCATAACGTCCCATCAGCCATGTTACCAGATGAACCAGCGATCCATAAGTCGCATCCGTAAATTTTCCCGTATCATCCGGAATACAGCACTCTATGGAAACCGTATCGCTGTTTCTGTCGTTTGAAGCATATGCAATCTCATTGCATGGAATACACTGGATGATTTCTCCGCTGATTCCGATGACAAAATGGCTGCTTGCATGTGTCTCCCCGGATTGTGCCAGTCCTTCAAAATAATCCCGGTTCTGCTGTGCCGTTGTTCCCGGATTTGCCGTATAATGCACGACGATCCCGTTTACTTTTTCCAGTGCCGTTCCCGGTCTTGAATATTCATTGTAGTCTAAAAGCTCCACAGAAAAATCCGGGCGGTCTGCAATATATTTCGTTTCCTCTGCCACGATCTCTTCCTGCGCCTGTGCCGTCCTGTGGGACAGACGCCATCCCCCATACAAAATAACGCCCACAAATACAGCTCCTGTCAGAACCATCACACTGCGCGCAAACATCTGCTGCCTTTTCCGCTTTTTCTGTCTTCTTCTTCTCGCTTCGTTTTTCCTCTTTTCCGCTTCACGTCTGCGGACTGCTTCTCCCTGTTCCATATTCTCCCCTTTTCCCAGGTCAGAAATATTTTGTATAATTTTTTTATTTTACCTGTTCCTTATGGCAAAAAATGTTCATTTTTTATTTCTTAAGTAATATTATACAATTTCATTCTGTAAAAATCAGTAAACATATCCACTTGTTGTTTTTCTGTTTTTGTGAATTTTTCATTCACTCATTCCATTTTTGTATATATTGTACAATCTTTCATATTATTTTTTGTTGTTTTTCCCGATGCATTGTGCTATATTATAGAAAACAAATAAGGAGGTGTATTGTATGACATATGCAATCGATCCGGCAATGTCTTTTTGCGAAGTTATTTCTTTCTATGAGAAATATATCGACGAGACAAAAGCCGCTGGAAAAAACCTGTATCTTTCCTGCATTTTCTCACAGGCAGATACTAAAAGCGGTTGATCAGGCCGTCAGCTTATGAAAGCTGTCAGGTGCCCTGTCACCCGGCTTATTTTTTACATAATCTGTGCAAGCAGACCTTTTACGGAAAATACATCTTCAAACAAAAATGATTCCCCTAACATTTCAATATTTTCTTCCGAATGTTCCACTTCTTTTGCGTAACTTCGTTGTTTCTATGCGATCCTGTAAATCAAACTTCTGTCCGTTTTTCATCCAGACCATAACATCCATATCACGCACCATCAAAATGAGGCAACTGCAAACTGAGCTTTTTCAAGCAGATTATTATCGTAGAATGCCCTCATAAAATAGCGGAAAGTATAATATACCATCAGATGTTCATACTGATATTCATTTTCCATCTGCGCTTCCATGAAAGCACGATGTGTCTTTTCATAATTTTCTTCATGATAAAAAGCTTTCAGCTCTTCTTCCATCCCAGACCATGCATCACCGATGGATTCAAGCTCCTCGTATTGGGACAGCCGCTGTAGAAATGCCTCATACAGGCTGATTTTTTCCGGTTCCTCCTCTTTGGGTACTGTCTCAAATAATTCTTTCTGCATCTGACAGCAGTAATTCAGATACACCGCGATACGCTCTGCAATCGGGCGGCTGCGATCCTGAAGCAGTCCGATTGCATGCGACCTTACTGATTCGAGTTTTTCTGCAAGCTCATCATCGCCATCTTCCCACTCATATTCATCATAGTCCTCCGAGAGGATCTGCTCATCAAATCCGATCTGTTCTGTATCTGAAAAGACAATTCTTCCAACCTCTCCACAGGATAGACATAAAACTTTTTCTCTTGTTTTCGGATACTCCGTTGTAAACCTCGGATACTCTGTGCATACTTCTGAAAGCGAATCCTCCCCTAAAGTCAGACACACCTCACAGAGTCCTTTCTCATTCAGAAGCGGACACCATCCCTCTTCATTCAATACAAAACTTCCATCCTCGCTGATCGACGCACGGATTTTTTCTGCCATCGGTCCTTTCAGATCTTTATAATAATCCAGGGTATCTTCGTCAATATCAATTTCCCATCCTCTGCAGCAATTATCCGGACATTTGTCCGCAATACACCGAAAATTCTTATAATATGAAGGCACTCTAAAAACCATTTTTCTTTTTGTTCCTCTCTATGTATTTATCAATCTTCCCTGAAATGACTACTTAACATATACCCAATGCACCAGACTCCGCCTGCCAGCGAAAGATATATAAATCCCTCGATCAGGCCGCCACCAGTCGTCCCAAAGACATACTTCCCGCCATCTGTGCAAGGATCAGTTCTCTCACCGGACCGGTCAGGATCTTATAGCCACCTACATAACACCAGCCTAATACACCTAATGCATAACTAAAAGCCGCAGCAATCATTCTCCATGAAAACTTCATTTTACTCTCCATTTCTAGCCCGTTCCTCAGGGCATCTCAAGTTGTGCGCAAGCACAAATCTTGTGTGTGAAAAATCTTATTTTTCACACTACTCTCCATTTCATTTTCTTTATTCCATCAGTAATACGATTTCCTGGTTCTTTCGCGTTTCGGGTACATCAATGATTCTCTGGTTCGAAGATCCTCTGAAATTCAGGGAAATATCCTTTTTTTTCTAAAATAAAAGGTCCATCCACCATAACATCGATCATTGACAGGAAGGCTCTGACGCCTCACAATACACCTTCCTCCCGGAAGGAAATCCTCATACAGATATCCACTGTATGCCCAGATATTTTTATCCGGCAATTCTTTTTTTATTCTCTGTAACAGAGGAAGCAGTCCCTGCTGATTCTCCGGCTCACCCGGATCTCCGCCAAGCAGCGTCAGCCCTGCAATATAGGACGGTGCTAACGCCTGCACGATCTCATCCTCTGTCGTTTTTGTAAAAGGCTTACCATAAGAAAAATCCCATGTTTCCTCATTAAAACACTCTTTGCAGTGATGTCTGCATCCGGACACAAACAAAGACACCCTCACGCCCGTGCCATTCTCAATAGAACAGGGTTTGATCTGCGCATAGTTCATCTTTTATTCCTCCTTTTTCCGGGATCTGCAGGATTCCCGGATCACTAACTCCGGCTTTACAAGGATCTGTCTTTCTGACTCCGGGATGTTTCCCTCTTTCAGCAGTCCAAGAAGAAGTTCTGCAGCCATTTCACCTAATTTTTCCTGCGGATGCGCCACCGTGGTAAGCGGCACTTTTCCACTTGACGCAAGATAAGAATCATCGTACCCCGTCACTGACACATCTTCCGGGACTTTCAGTCCGGCATCTTCTAATGCCCGGATGACTTCAAGTGCGATCTGATCGTTATAGGATACCACACTGTCAAAAAAATGCACACACCGTGTCTTAGCCATATGATACATCTGCTCATAGGGATGTGTTTTCCGGTCTTCCGTATAAAACCATACCACTTTATCCGGGTCATATGCAATCCCTGCCTCCTGCAATGCCTGCACATATCCTTTGTGGCGCTGCTGTCCCTGCGTATCATCCGCTTTAAATATCCCTATGATGTGATGGTGCCCCAGTGAGATCAGATATTTCGTGACCAGATATCCGCCAAGCAGTCGTCTAAGAGAATATGCGGCTTTTCAGCCAGCTGTGCATAGCTGCCCTGAATAAATACATATGGGATCCGGTACTCATCCAGCGTCTGATATAAATTGATATGTTTGCAGAAGATCTGGCTTTTGCTCGGCTCTATGATCAGACCGTCAATTCCTTTCTGCAGCAGTTCCTCTAAACATTTCGCTTCCATATTTCTGGAATTTCTCGTATTTTTTAAGAGAATACTATAGCCGTTTTCCGTAAGGACTTTATCAATTCCCTGGATCACTCTCGGGAAAATATAATCAGACAGATATGTCGTGACCACTGCTATATTTTTTGTTTCACCCGTGCGTCTCGCCATCTCCGAACAAAACGTTCCACGTCCATGTTCCGCATAAATATATCCCTCGTTCTGAAGAATCTGCAGAGCTTTCCGTACAGTCTGTCTGCTTACCTGATATGTCCCGGAAAGTTCATTTTCCGATGGCAGTTTTTCTCCCGGCTTTATTTTTCCTGAAACGATCTGTTTTCTTAAGTCCTCCATCAGATCATAATATTTTAACTTTTTATCCATATATCTGCTCCCGGATTCCGGTTTTATATCTCATTTCCCACTGCCTGCTTTGCTAACATATCTGCTTCCTCATTGCCATTGATACCGGAATGTCCTTTTACCTTTCTGAAATGGATCCGGATCTCATCCCGCACCGAAGCCACATAATCACGGTATGCCATAGTTCCTTTTTTATTGCATTTCCATGCGCCGGCCGCCCACATTTCGATTCCCATATAATCATAATAAATCGTAACTTCCGGCAATCCTAATTCAACCGCTTTTCTGATTGCAGCCATACTGCCGCAGATTTCTCCCGCAACATTGCGCATCGCAGCCATCTCTGCGTCTGTATCGCTTCCCTGCAATACTTCTTTTTGTCCATCATGGATCAGAAATCCGCCATACCCGTAAACATGCGTTGCCACATTGTAAGAACCATCCACAAACGCATAGACAGACGGCATTGCCCCATCTTCCTGCTGCATTGTTTTCTTCATTGCATTTTGCATCTTTGGCGCAGCATCTGCTCCGGTATATGTCGCAGCTTTGGCAAAAGCCACTGCTTCTTCTCTTGTTTTAAAACTCTTATATACTGCTCCAGGAAAGCCGTCCACCATCGCTTTACATTCTGCCCAGCTCTGGTACACTCCCGGTTTTCTTCCTTTTTTTACTGCATAATATTTTCCTGGCATCTTTTCCTCTCTCTGACATTCCACTTTTTTATTACTGCACTGTTTTTATAAAAATACTTCCACACTAATCCCAATGACGCAATTCATAATATAAAATGCCATACAGTTCCCTCACATAATAGGTGGGAAAATATACAAAAAATGTATGTGCCGGGGTACTGTAACTTTTCATTCCCAGCCTGGCTGCCATCTGATTCGCCCGATATTCATGAAATTCACTGGTAACCAGTGTCACAGTCATATCAAGTCCACGGTCTTTTAAAATTTCTCCGGTATATTTTAAATTTTCTTCCGTCGTTGTAGATCGTTCTTCTAAAATCAGACGATTTTCACTGATTCCCCGTTTTGTCAGCACTTCATACATGCACTGTGCTTCCGTGATATCTTCACCCGGTCCTCTGCCACCGGACAAAATACATACTGCATCTTTATTTACACTCAGATAATCATATGCAGCATCAATACGTTCCTCTAATATTCTGCTTGGTTTTGTACCTTTTACACTGCATCCTAAAACAACAGCTGTCGTATTTTGCGGCGGAGTGTGTAATGCTGAGTGGATCATCAGAAATGTCTCTGCCAACACTGTCATGATCATTATAAGTACAAGGACAAGCAGGAAAACACATATCCAGTGTGTTTTCCTGCCATTCCACAATATCAAAGCTCTCCTGTTCATACGCCCGAAAAAATTCCATAACATAACAGGAATAACGAGATCAGAATCCCGGTCGCCCGTTCCTATATTAAAAATTCCTTTGCATAAGAGCGGCGCGAAGAACCAGAATAATAAAATGCCTCCGACCGCTATAATGACCATCTGTACACCGCGCATGAATTTCCTTTCTACATAAGCTCAAGTTTACAGTTTGCACGCATTTTCAACGGACATTCATAAACATTTTCATTTTTTTCTTTTGCAATGTAGGAAAGCGGACATTTTCTGCAGTCTCCCTTTGTAAAATCGCCTGCCACCTCAAATTTCAACACTGCTGTCATCGTTCCCCTTTTTTTGGTTTTCCTTGCGGATATGATCCCAGGCAAGCACCTGTCCGCATCCCGGACATTTATCAGTTCCTACTGTAACTGCCCTCTTACAGGTCGGACAGCCATAGTATGGTTTACCACTCTGATCCAGTATCTCTACCACATCTGATGGAAACTGTTTGATCAGCTGTTCTCTTATATCGTCCTGCATATTTATTTCCTCCTTTATCCCAATGCGACATCTAATATCATCATGATCAGAAAACCTGCCGCAAATCCAATCGTATTAATATTGGAATGTTCTCCTTCTGATGCTTCCGGAAGAAGCTCTTCCACGACCACATAGATCATTGCCCCTGCTGCAAATGCAAGCAGATATGGCAGCATATGTGTGATGATTCCGGCTAAAATAATCGTAATTCCCGCCGCGATCGGTTCTACCACACCGGATGCCACGCCATACCAGAAGGCTTTTTTTGTACTGCCGCCTTCACTTTTCAGCGGAAGCGATATAATTGCACCTTCCGGAAAATTCTGAATTGCAATTCCTATGGACAATGAAAATGCTCCCGCCAGTGTAATTCCGTTGTTTCCTGATAAAAGTCCAGCGAACACAACACCGACTGCCATTCCCTCCGGTATATTATGAAGAGTAACAGCCAGTACCAGCATGGTTGTTTTTTTTAGGTGGCTTGGCAATCCTTCCGGTTTGTCTTCATTCATATGAAGATGCGGAATGATTTTGTCCATCAGCAGTAAAAACAGGATTCCAAATATAAATCCGATTGCTGCCGGTAAAAATGCAAATTTTCCCATTCCCTCTGACATGTCGATGGATGGTATCAGCAGCGACCACACAGATGCCGCCACCATAACGCCGGATGCAAAACCAAGCAGTGCTTTCTGTACCAGACGGTTCAACCCGTTTTTCATAAAGAAAACACATGCTGCCCCCAGCGAAGTTCCCAGAAACGGAACCAGTAACCCGATAACTAAATTCAATGTTTCCTCCTATCTATTTAACTTGCATCCGCCTTATTCTGAAATTTTTCCGCCTGTACAATAAAACGCTCATGCGTTCCTTCTCCGACTTTTCCGTCTCATCCTCTACTTCTACGGAAATACAAGACGTCTTTTATCCACTTCCACTAAAGTGGTATTGCAGGTCACCTTCATTCCCACCGGTGATGCGGCAAGATGTTTTACATTAAGGCTCGTTCCCACAGTCACACATCCTTCTTCAAGTTCATCTGCAACACTCTTCCATGCGGTCTCCTCGATCAGGGCGATCATTGCCGGTGTCGCGAATACTGCTAACGTACCGCTTTTCATCACTGCTGCTGTATTTTCTTTCTCTACTATAATGGTATGCTGTCCTTTGATTCCTGCTTCTAACATTTTATCCTCCAAAGTTAAATTTTTATTTTAGTGATTTAGTACCATTACAGTTTATCATAAAAAAGAACCGCACATCAATGTTGATATACGGTTCTTTTTCGCAATATGAATTTTATAAATGAAGCACTCTCTCTTTAATTTCCTGTGTTCTGCCCTGATTCCAGAACTGTGTTCCAATGTAGCCGCAGGTTCTGCGCGCCACGCTCATCTTGTTCTGGTCACGGTTACCGCAGTTCGGGCACTCCCAGACAAGTTTGCCGTCCTTGTCATTGACGATCTTGATCTCTCCGGAATAACCGCATTCCATACAGTAATCGCTCTTGGTATTCAGCTCTGCGTACATAATATTGTCATAAATATACTGCATCACTGCAAGTACAGCGTCAAGATTATTCTGCATATTCGGCACTTCCACATAGCTGATCGCACCTCCCGGAGAAAGCTCCTGGAACTGTGACTCAAACTTCAACTTATCGAATGCACTGATTTCCTCTGTCACATGGACATGATAGCTGTTTGTGATGTAGTTCTTATCCGTCACTCCCGGAATAATGCCAAAACGCTTCTGAAGACATTCGCGAACTTATAAGTCGTTGATTCCAGTGGTGTTCCGTACAGGCTGAAATCGATATTGTGTTTTTCTTTCCATTCCGTGCATGCATCATTTAAACGGCGCATTACTTTTAATGCAAACTCTGTTCCTTCCGGCTCGGTGTGGGAAACCCCCTTCATGTATCTGGTACACTCACAAAGTCCGGCATAGCCAAGAGAAATCGTGGAATAACCGTCATATAAAAGTTTATCGATCGTCTCACCTTTTTTCAGACGTGCCAGTGCACCGTTCTGCCAGAGAATCGGTGCCACATCAGAAGGTGTACCGAGCAGTCTCTTATGACGGATAATCAGAGCCCTGTAACAAAGATCTAACCTTTCATCCAAAAGTTCCCAGAATTTATCCATATCTTTTCCGGAAGAGCATGCGACATCCACGAGATTTAAAGTGACAACTCCCTGGTTAAATCTGCCGTAATACTTCTTACCCGGAACGTAATTTTTTGCATTTGCATAATTTTCTTTTGTGCGGTCAACAGTCAGGAAAGATCTGCATCCCATACAGGTATAACAGTTGCCGTCTTTTAACTTTTTCATGATCTTCTCTGAAATATAGTCCGGAACCATTCTCTTTGCCGTACATTCCGCTGCAAGTTTTGTCAGATACCAGTATTTGGTACCCTCACGGATATTATCTGCCTCTAACACATAGATCAGTTTCGGGAATGCAGGTGTAATGTATACGCCCTGCTCATTCTTTACACCAAGGATTCTCTGATGGAGCATCTCCTCGATCACTGCGGCAAGATCATCGCGAAGCTGGCCTTCCGGTACCTCATCCAAATACATAAATACCGTGATAAACGGTGCCTGTCCGTTTGTCGTCATCAGTGTGATCACCTGATACTGGATCATCTGCACACCACGGTTGATCTCTTCTTTCACACGGATCTCCGCAATTTTATTGACTTTATCCTCAGTCGGTGTCACTCCGATTGCTTCCAGTTCCGTGCGGACCTGCTTGCGGTATTTTTCACGGCTGACCTGTACGAACGGTGCCAGATGGGAAAGTGAAATACTCTGTCCGCCATACTGTGAACTTGCGATTTGGGCGATTGCCTGTGTTGCAATGTTACATGCTGTTGAAAAGCTCTTTGGACGGTCGATCATCGTCTCACTGATGACGGTTCCGTTCTGGAGCATATCCTCTAAGTTGACCAGACAGCAGTTGTGCATATGCTGTGCAAAATAATCCGCATCATGAAAATGAATGATTCCCTGCTCATGCGCCTCCACAATATCCGGCGGCAGCAAAAATCTCTTTGTGATATCCTTGCTGACCTCACCTGCCATGTAATCCCTCTGTACACTGTTTACGGTCGGGTTTTTATTTGAATTTTCCTGTTTTACTTCCTCATTATTACACTCTAACAAACTTAAGATCTGTTCATCCGTTGAGTTGGACTTGCGCACCAGTTCCTGTTTGTAACGATATGTAATATAGTTGCGCGCCACATTAAATGCACGCTGATTCATGATCTGGTTCTCCACCATATCCTGAATTTCCTCTACACTTGGGGAACGCTTCATATTTTCACAGGCAACTTCCACATTTTTTGATATCTCGTCAATCTGCTTGTCCGTCAGCTTCTCATAATCAATAACGCTGTTGTTCGCTCTGCGGATCGCCGCCTCGATTTTTTTTAATATCAAAGGTATCCTCCATACCGCTTCTTTTAATAATTTTCATTTCCGATCAAATCCCTTTCTGTTCTGACTGATGGCTGCCTGCCATACCCATACGGCCGCATAACCTACGAGTATTTATTATACAATATATTGTGTTTTTGTCAATGCGTTTTGCCAACGGTCAAAGTCCCATTTTATGGCACTTTGGCAAAAGCAGATGCCTCAACCCCAGTAAATATGCGGTCTTTATTCACTATTACCAAATTTAAGTTGATTTCTTCGTCATTTTTTTCACTTGTATCTGGTTTTTTATTGACCACAACATCTAGTGTTTCTATTTTCATGCCGCCACAAAAAGAATTCTTCGGACACTCGACATCCACGTCTAAATTAGAAAGCATCTGGTCTAAATATCTCTTCAGATCCCGTATCTCCCTTCACTCAGTCCTTTCGCTAAAAGTGCTTCCATATCCCGCATATCCTGCTCTGATCTGTCCACTAAAGCGCGTGCTTTCTCTGTCAGCACCAGCTTTTTAATCTCGCATCATGCTCCACCGCCTCACGGCGCACAAGCCCTTTCCTCTCCATGACTGCAAGCATATTTGATGCAGTTGCCCTCGATACGGAAAACTCTGTTTCGATATCCTTCTGATAAATATCTTTCCCGTCATGATCCTCAAAAGCCAAGCGTCCAGCGCTGCATTCCCGTCAGCGGTTCTTTTTTCATTTTCCTGCCTTTTTGCCTCCATCCGCTTGTGGATCTGGTTGTGAAGCAGCCGTATTTTATATCCGATCGTGTCTGTATGCATCGTTTTTCTCCTGCTGAAATAAAATTATTTTTACATTGACATTCGTTTTTCTATGCCTTATAACTATATTGTTAGCACACTAACAAATAAAAATCAATTATTTTTTGAAAAGGATGTGATGTTATGTTAAAAACTCTGGGAGCCCAGATCAAAGAATTTAAAAAGGATTCTTTCCTCACTCCTGTTTTCATGATCTTAGAAGTGCTCATGGAAACGATCATCCCACTGATGATGGCATCGATCATCGATAACGGCGTAGAGGCCGGGGATATCCACCATATTTACGTCATGGGCGGATGTATGGTCATTGTCGCATGCATTTCCCTGTTTGCAGGAACGATGGGTGGAAAATACGGTGCCCGCGCTTCCGCAGGATTTGCGCGCAACTTACGAAAAGCAATGTATGAAAATATACAGACTTTTTCTTTTTCCAACATTGACAAATTCAGCACCGCAGGTCTTGTCACCCGTCTTACCACCGACGTGACCAACCTGCAGAACGCATATCAGATGCTTTTGCGCATGTGCGTCCGCGCACCGATCTCTTTGATCTGCGCAATGATCATGGCATTTTTCATCAATGCAAGACTTGCTTCGGTTTATCTGATCGCCGTTATCGTACTTGGTATGATCCTCGCAATTATCACTGTGCGTGCACATCATTATTTTATGGAAGTATTTCCAAAATACGATGACTTAAACGCATCCGTGCAGGAAAATGTCTCCGCAATCCGCGTAGTCAAAGCCTATGTCCGTGAGGATTACGAGAAGAAAAAATTTACGACCGCAAGCAAAAATATTTACAACATGTTTGTCAAAGCTGAGAGCGTACTCGCCTTCAACTCCCCTGTCATGCAGATTGCCGTATACAGCTGTATCATCGCATTAAGCTGGCTGGGTGCAAAAATGATTGTTGCAGGTTCTCTCACCACAGGCGAACTAATGAGTCTTCTTACCTATTGTATGAATATCATGATGAGCTGATGATGCTCTCCATGGTTTTCGTCATGCTAGCCATGAGTATCGCAAGTGCCGAGCGTATCTGTGAAGTCTTAAATGAAAAGAGTGATATCACAAACCCGGAAAATCCAGTCTATGAGGTTGCCGACGGCAGTGTTACCTTCGACCATGTGACCTTCCGTTACAACAAGACTTCGGATAAACCGATCCTTGATGATGTCAATCTTTCCATCCGCTCTGGGGAAACGATCGGTGTCATCGGCGGCACGGGAAGTTCGAAATCCTCGCTCGTCAACTTAATCAGCCGTCTCTATGACGTCTCAGAGGGCGCAGTCCTTGTCGGCGGCAAAGACGTCCGCTCCTACGACCTGGATACGCTGCGCGACGAGGTTTCCGTGGTACTGCAGAACAACGTGCTCTTCTCGGGAACCATTTACGAAAATCTGCGCTGGGGTGATAAAAATGCGACCGACGAAGAATGCCGCCACGCATGCCGCCTTGCATGCGCAGATGAATTTATCGACCGTTTCCCGAACGGCTACAACACTTACATTGAACAGGGCGGAACCAACGTATCCGGCGGTCAGAAACAGCGTTTATGTATCGCGAGAGCCCTGTTAAAGAAACCGAAAATACTTATTTTAGACGACAGTACCAGTGCTGTCGACACTGCAACCGATGCTAAGATCCGCAAGGCTTTTGCCGAGGAGATCCCGGATACGACAAAATTTATCATTGCGCAGCGAATCTCCTCCGTCCAGAATGCAGACCGCATCATCGTTTTAGATAACGGTGTTGTAAACGGTTTTGGAACCCACGAAGAATTGTTAGCGTCCAATGATATCTACCGCGACGTCTACGAATCACAGACCAGCGGAAGCGGTGATTTTGATGAAGGAGGTGCTGCATAATGGCAGAAAAGAATACCAAACCGGTTCAGGGACCGGGCGGCAGAGGTCCAAAAAGGTCCGCGCCCGAAAGTTGAAAATCCGGGAAAATTATTTATGCGTCTGCTCGCCTATATCATGAAAAATTATGCAGTGCACTGTATTCTCGTCGTGATCTGCATCTTCATTACCGTACTCGCCAGTGTACAGGGTACCTGGTTTATGCAGACTCTGATCGACGGCTATATCCTGCCGCTCATCGGTCAGGCAGATCCTGACTTTTCCGGTCTGCTGCACGCTATCATGCGCGTTTCCATTTTCTACCTGATCGGAGCACTTGCTTCCTATATATACACACGCATCATGGTAAATGTTTCCCAGGGTACCTTAAAGAATCTGCGTGATGACATGTTCACCCATATGGAAGAACTTCCGATCCGCTACTTTGATACGCACTATCACGGAGATATCATGTCCACTTATACGAACGATATCGATACACTCCGCCAGATGATCAGCCAGAGTATGCCGCAGTTTTTAAACAGCATCATCACCATTGTCAGCGTATTTGTCAGCATGCTGCTCTTAAATGTTCCCCTGACGATTGTAACACTCCTGATGATCGGTGTCACACTGTTTGCGACCAAAAAGATCGGCGCACTCAGTGCCAAATACTTTATCGCACAGCAGAAAGATATCGCAACCGTCAATGGCTATATCGAAGAATGATGAACGGTCAGAAAGTTGTAAAGGTCTTTACGCATGAGGAAGAAGTATTGAAACTTTAACAAATTAAATGACCAGCTTTTCCACAGTGCGGACAATGCCAATAAGTTTGGTAACATTCTTATGCCGGTCAACGCACAGATCGGTAACATCAGCTATGTGCTCTGCGCTTTAGTCGGCGGCGTGCTCGCCTTAAACGGTGTCGGCGGCTTTACCCTTGGAAACTTGCAAGTTTCCTTACCTATAATAAGAGTTTCAGCCAGCCGGTCAACCAGCTTAGTATGCAGCTCAACAATATCGTCATGGCACTTGCCGGTTCCGAGCGTATCTTTAAATTGCTCGACGAGGAACCGGAAACTGACGACGCTATGTCACTCTCGTGCGTGCCAGAAAAGAAAACGGCAGATCGTCGAATCCAAAGAGCGCACCGGTATGTGGGCATGGAAACATACCCATCAGGCAGACGGCAGTGTGGATTATATCGAGCTGAAAGGTGACGTAGTCTTTGATGATGTCAATTTCGGTTATAACCCGGATAAGATCGTACTCCACAATGTAGACCTCTATGCAACACCGGGTCAGAAGATCGCATTTGTCGGAAGTACCGGTGCCGGAAAGACCACGATCACAAACCTGATCAACCGTTTCTACGATATCCAGGATGGTAAGATCCGTTACGATGGCATCAACATCAACAAGATCAAAAAAGATGACCTGCGCCACTCTCTCGGTATCGTACTGCAGGATACACACCTGTTTACCGCAACCGTGATGGAAAACATCCGTTACGGAAAACTTGACGCCACCGATGAAGAAGTCATTGCAGCGGCAAAACTTGCCAACGCCGACACCTTTATCCATCAGCTTCCGGACGGTTACAACACACTTTTAACCGGTGACGGTGCCAACTTAAGTCAGGGACAAAGACAGCTTCTTGCCATTGCGCGTGCTGCGATTGCAGATCCGCCGGTACTGATCCTCGATGAGGCGACCAGTTCGATCGATACCAGAACCGAAAAGATCGTTCAGGACGGTATGGATAAACTGATGGCAGGACGCACCACATTCGTGATCGCCCACCGCCTCTCCACCGTTAAAAACAGTGACTGTATCATCGTATTAGAGCAGGGACGCGTCATTGAGCGCGGTAACCATGACAACTCATGGAAGAAAAAGGAAAATATTATCAGCTTTACACGGGAAATCTTGCGGAAGGCTAACATTTTGCATGAAAAACGGGCATATATAAAGCGAAAACTTTATATATGCCGTTTTAGTCTCCATTTTGGGTCAAACTCACAAACATTCTATAATTCTGAACGAATCTGTTTCCTCCACGGCAGAACGATATGCTCCGGCAGGCGTCCTTTCACGGTTTCTGCCCCGGAACAGATCTTATCTGCACAGCATAAGATCCAGCCTTCCATGTATTTTGGCGGAACGATATTTAATGGAAACATATGACATTTTATCATATCCTTCTCTATCTCGTTCAAATCCGGGATATCACGGGCTGCATTCTCACACGCCTTTTTTGCATGATGAAATCCATGCCATTTATGTGATGCATCTTTCTCATGCCAGTCATACAAAAAATAATCATGTAACAGCGCACCACGGATCAGCGAATGGATATCCACCGGCGCATTCATTTTCAGTGCCAGATAATAGCTGAAATATGCAACCGACACACTGTGCGGAACACGCTGGTGTCACCGTGCTGCATATAGCGGTGTGACTCTAACAGACGGGACTGCCTGCAGAGTTCCTCTAAGGTGTCATAAAAGTATTTTTCCTGCTCGTCGGATAAATGATAGGTCATTTTGCTCCTTCTTTCCATGCTATTCAATAAAACAGTTACCTGGGCGAAACTCTGCTTTAGGCTGTGAACGTTGTGGGAAATTGACAGCTGAAACGAAAGCACGCTCTCGCTGCGTGTCGCTCGTAGCGGATACTAAGTGACCAAAATACGGTCACTAAGTACCGACGGCTCCCCAGCACTTTCTTTTTCATCTGTCAATTTTCCACAACATCGCCAGTTCATGAATGAGTTTCGCAATTATCTTAGTATATGCACGCATAAACAAGATTGTCAAGCTATCGCAAAAATATGAGGACTTTTTTCAGTCCTCATATTTTTATACACATGATGTTGGTATCAAATATAATACCTTACAGTAACTCTTTTAATATCTGGTTCACAAGCGCCGGGTTTGCTTTTCCTTTCATGGCTTTCATGGTCTGTCCGACTAAGAATCCGATTGCCTTTTCTTTGCCGTTATGGTAATCCTCAACCGACTGTGGATTTTCTGCTAATATTTTCTGTACTGTCTCACGGAGTCACCCTCGTCGTTGACTGTCTTTAAGCTTTTCTCTTCAACATATTTTTCCGGATCAATGTCATCTTTAAAGATCAGTTCGAATACTTCCTTTGCGACCGTGTTTGTAATGGAACCGGAATCGGCAAGATTGATCAGTTTTGCAAGATTGACCGGAGAAAAACGGATGTCTTCCGGATCCATGTTGTTTTCCTTTAACAGACGCATAGTTTCGACCATGATCCAGTTGGACACTTTTTTCGGTTTGCCGCAAAGCTCGGTTGCCGCCTCAAACAGGTCTGCAAATTTTTTGTGTCCTGTGATGATCTCGGCATCGTATTTTGGAAGATCAAACTCTCTCTGGTAACGCTCTAATTTTTCCGTGCGCAGTTCCGGCTGGTTTGCCTTTACTTTTGCGATCCACTCATCGCTGATCACGATCGGGACGAGATCCGGCTCCGGGAAATAACGGTAATCCTGTGCATCCTCTTTGGAACGCATTGCATGGGAAGATTCCTTATTGTCATCCCAGCGGCGTGTCTCCTGCACGATCTTCTTTCCGGCTTCAAGCAGTTCGATCTGACGTGCACGCTCTCCCTCGATAGCTCTTGCGATCGCTTTAAAGGAGTTTAAGTTTTTCATCTCGGTACGGGTTCCAAACTTCTTTGCGCCGGCTTCACGGACGGACAGGTTGACATCGGCACGCATGAACCTTCGTTTAATTTACAGTCAGATGCTCCCAGATACTGGATGATCATGCGCAGCTTTTCAAGATATGCGATAACCTCCTCCGCGGAACGCATATCAGGCTCGGATACGATCTCAATCAGCGGTACACCGGAACGGTTGTAATCTACGATGGAGACATCCTCCCACTCGTCATGTACAAGTTTTCCAGCATCCTCCTCCATATGGATCTCATGGATACCAATAATCTTCTTTCCGGCTGCGTCTCGATCTCGACACCACCGTTTCTGCAGATGGGCAGATATAACTGGGAGATCTGGTAGTTCTGCGGGTTATCCGGGTAAAAATAGTTTTTACGGTCAAATTTACAGTACTGGGTAATACTGCAGTTTGTGGCAATTCCCACTGCCATCGCATATTCCACCACCTGACGGTTCAACACCGGAAGGGAACCCGGCATACCGGTACAGACCGGACAGGTATGTGTGTTTGGTGCACCGCCGAATGCCGTGGAACAGCCGCAGAAGATTTTTGTTTTCGTTGCTAACTCAACATGGACCTCAAGTCCAATGACAGTTTCATATATTTTACTCATGTCTATTCCTCCATTTTCGGACTATGCAAGCGGGCTGTGCTCATAGGTTCTTGTCTGTTCAAATGCATATGCCGCGCGGATGATCTTCTTCTCTTCAAAACAGTTTCCAATAAGCTGTAACCCGATCGGCAGACCGTTTTTATCTTTGCCGCACGGCAGTGAAATTCCCGGTAAGCCGGCAAGATTTACGGAAATCGTGTAAATATCTCCTAAATACATCTTGATCGGATCACTTAAAGACTGTCCTAATTTTGGTGCAGTGGTCGGTGCTGCCGGTCCTAAAATGACATCATATTTTTCAAATGCTTTATCAAATGCCTGTTTGATCAGTGCCTTGGTGCGGAGTGCTTTCAGATAATATGCATCGTAATAACCGCTGCTCAGCACGAAAGAGCCAAGCATGATACGGCGTTTTACCTCCGGCCCGAATCCTTCAGAACGGGATTTTTTGTACATGTTGTGAAGTCCCTCGTATTCTTTGGTGCGGTAACCATATTTGACACCGTCAAATCTTGCCAGGTTGGAACTTGCCTCTGCACAGGCGATAACATAATATGCAGGGATCGCATATTCTACCAGGCTTAAATCAAACTCTTCCACGATGGCGCCCTTTTTCTTTAATTCCTCTGCAGCCTGCAAAACTGCTGTTTTCACCTCCGGTTCTAAGCCTTCCCCGAAATAATCGCGTGGGATACCGATCTTCATTCCGGCGACATCATCCACCAGCGCCTGGTAAAATCATAATCCTCCCTTTTCACGGAAGTGGAGTCCTTCGTATCATAAGAAGCGATCGCCTCTAATATCGTGGCACAGTCTGTCACATCTTTTGCGACCGGTCCGATCTGGTCTAAGGATGAACCGTAAGCGATCAGTCCGTAACGTGATACCGTTCCGTAGGTCGGCTTGATTCCGGTCACGCCGCAGAAGGAACTCGGCTGACGGATGGAACCGCCAGTATCTGATCCAAGTGCAAAGACACATTCTTCTGCCGCAACCGCTGCACAGGAACCACCCGAAGAACCGCCCGGCACATGCTCTGTGTTCCATGGATTTTTTGTCTCACCGTAAGCGGACGTCTCTGTCGTGCTTCCCATGGCAAACTCATCCATGTTGGTCTTTCCTAAAATAACTGCCCCTGCTTTTTCCAGATTTAAAACTGCCTCCGCCGTGTAGGTCGGAATAAGTTATATAAAATCTTAGAAGAACAGGTGGTAAGCAGATCTTTCGTACACATATTGTCTTTGATGGCAACCGGTACACCTGCAAGCGGCCCCGTCAGAGTGCCGTCATCAATCTGTTTTTGTACTTCCTTTGCGCGTTTCAGTGCTCCCTCTCTATCTACTGTCACAAAGCTGTTTACGAGTTTTTCTTTTTTCTCAATCGCGTCAAGCGCCGCCGTAACAGCTTCCTCTACTGAGATTTCTTTTGCTTTTATTCTTTTGCCGAGTTCCACGGCAGTCAAACTCATAATATTCATATAAATCTCCATTCCTGCTCCTGCTTTTTATCCGAACATTTTCTTTGCCTGCTGCACAAAATGTTCTTTGAGCAATCTGATTAATCTCCAATTGTCTTTGGCACTTTAAATCCACCGTCTTTCTGTGCCGGTGCATTCGAAAGCGTCTCTTTGCTGCCGTCTCCGTTTGTCACTACATCTTCCCGGAATACATTGTTTACCGGAAATACATGTGACATAGGTTCCACTCCTGTGGTATCAAGTTCGTTTAATTTATCAATATAGTTGAGCATTTCTTCCATATCTTTCTTGGCATGCTCTTTTTCTTCCTCATTCAGCTCTAATTTTGCAAGGATTCCGACATACTCGATCGTCTCGTCTGAGATCTCATTTTTGCGTCCTGTTTTAATGACTTTCGGTTCTTCCTCTTCGATCTCCGGTTCTAGGGTTTCCTCCGGCTCTTCAACAACAACCGGTCCAACAACCAGACCATAGCAGGCAACATCCCCTGCCCCGGAGTTGTTCCACTCTGCCTGGATCGCAGTTCCTTCATATTTTAATCCACATTTTTCCATCACTTTCGCAGAGTATGGATTTCTGGTATCACATCTCGCCTGGATCCTGCGTGCGCCGACTTCATTGGTCAGGTATTCCACAACGGCTGAAAGCGCCTCGGACATGATTCCCTTATGCCAGTAATCGCAGCTTAAACAATAGCCGACTTCCATGGACTGTACTTTTTCATTGACCATCACCACACCGATGCTGCCGATTGCCTCACCGATCTCTTTTAATTCGATACACCATTCATATTTTTCCGGTTTCTCATAGGCGGCAATCCAGCCTTTTAAAATGCCTTTCGTCTCTTCTTCACTCTCATGTGCAGGCCACAGCAGATATCTTGTCACTTCCGGATCCGATGCCCAGTTGCGGTACATCGGTTCTGCATCGGAAAGTGTAAATCGTCTTAAAACAAGACGTCTTGTTTCGATTGTTTTTGTTCCCAAATGTTTCACGGCTGTTCTCCTTTTTCATTCATATGATCCTGTTTGCAAAACTCAATTTACATTCAATTTTGAACCTGATATGGATCTAAAATTATTTTGTTTTGGATTCTTTGCATCTGTTCTAACCTGATTACGGCTCTAATCTGCTTAAATCACGAGGGAATAAAGTGGTTTCACGAACATTGTCCTCACCGACTAATTTCATGGTCAGACGCTCTAAACCGATTCCAAGTCCACCATGTGGCGGCATGCCATGTTTGAATACGGATAAATACTGTTCCATTCCCTCAGACTCCATACCACGCTTTTCGATTTTTCCATCAGTTTGTTGTAATCGTGGATACGCTGTCCACCGGTCGTGATCTCAAGTCCCTGATATAAGAGGTCAAAACTTAAGGTATAAGTCGGATCTGCCGGATCGTCCATCGCGTAAAACGGACGTTTCTTGGATGGATAATGTGTAACAAATACGAAATCCGCATCATACTCTTCTTTGAAATACTGTCCGATGAGTGCTTCCTCCTCCGGCTCAAGATCGTATGGGTTTCTAATCTGGCGGTGATATTTTTCTGCCACTTTTTCTTTTGCTTCATCGAAACGCACGGTCGGAATTTTGTCGACGTTCGGCAGTGTGACGCCTAATAACCGAAGTTCCTCTGCATAATCTTTTTTGAGCAGTGCGATCATATACTGCAAAAATCCGGTCTCCATCGCCATGATATCTTCAAATCCATCAATATATCCCATCTCAAAATCAAGGCTGGTGTACTCGTTCAAGTGACGTTTGGTATTATGTTTTTCTGCACGGAATACCGGCGCCGTCTCAAATACCCGGTCAAATACGCCGACCATCATCTGTTTGTAAAACTGAGGACTCTGCTGTAAAACTGCCGGTCTGTGAAAATATTCCAACCGGAACAGGTTTGCCCCGCCCTCTGCACTTTTTGCACCGATCTTTGGTGTATGGATCTCTGTAAACCCCTGACTGTATAAGAAATCACGAAATCCCCGTACCACACCTTCCTGAATACGGAATTTTGCACGCTCCCTGACATTTCGAAGGGCGATCGCACGGTTGTTTAAATTCGCCTCCAAGGAGGTATTTAATTTCCATTTTGAGATTGCAAGCGGCATCGGTGCAGCCGGTTCGGACAATACCTTGATTTTATCCAGACGGATCTCAAATCCGTGTGGTGCACGTTCCTCCGGTTTTACGGTTCCCTCCACATCAATCGTTGCTGCCTCTTTTAAATCTTTTAAGTCAAACTGTGTTTTTCCTTCTTCGTAAACACACTGGAGCAGTCCTTCTCTCTTTCTTAAGACGATAAATGCAACTTCACCCATATCACGGATGGTATGCACTGCTCCGTTTACTTTTACACTTTTTCCCTCATAGCTGCCGGTCAGTAAATCACCGATCTCTAAGGTTTCCTTTTTGTTTACACCTGTCATGAATTCCATATTCTGTACACTCCTTTAGATATGATAAGGTGCGGGACGGGAACCTTTTTGAAAAACAAAACTCTGTCTTTCAGATTTTCAACAAATAATAGAATGCAGCTCCGCGACAATTCTATTATCATGAATACAAAAAACCCCGAAAGCATATGCTTTTCCGGGGCGAAATCTCTTAGTATCCCGCGGTACCACCCGCATTGAAAAATGATGTCGTTCTCATCATCTTTCCGCTCTCTGTGCTTAACGCGCACCCACGTACTGACCTACTTCGATCCGCTGCCGCTGTTTTTAAGATCAACCGCTCGTGCAAATTCCTGTTCAATCAGTCTGCTCCAGAGTGTTCCCTTGACCTTCTCTTTCAAACAGCGCTCTCAGTCGGTGACGCTGTATTCCTGTCGACGCCCAAAGATCAGAGTCTCTTTCATCGCTTTACTGTTTTAACGTTGTAACATTTATACCACATAGATTTCTTCTTTGCAATATTTTTTTGCAACTTTTTTTGTTTTATGCTGCATTTTTATTGATGCACCAACATTATTTTACAGTAATTTTGCAGGTTGCTTTCTTTCCACTTGCAGTTTTTACAGTAATCGTGGCTGTTCCTTTTTTCAGCGCCTTTACTTTACCATTCTTATCAACTGTTGCCACTTTTTTGTTGGAACTCGTCCAGGTAAGTTTATCTGTTGAGGAAGAAGGTGTCATAGTCGCTTTTAAGGTCAGAGTCCTGCCCTTTGCAACAGTCGCCTTGGTTTTGTTTAATTTTACCTTGGTTGCCGGTACTTTTACCGTCACTTTACAGGTTGCTTTCTTTCCACCTGATGTCTTTGCGGTAATCGTTACAGTACCTTTCTTTACAGCCGTTACAACACCATTTTTATCGACTGTAGCTACTTTCTTGTTAGAACTGCTCCATGTCACTTTGTCCGTTGCATTCTTATCAAGAGTAGCTTTCAGCTGTTTTGTTGCATTTTGCTTTAATGTCAGTTTCTTTGCACTCAGTTTAATACCTGCTGACTTCTTATTACTCTTTACAACGGTCACTTTACAGGTTGCTTTCTTTCCACTTGTTGTTTTAACTGTAATCGTAGCTGTTCCTGTTTTGACTCCTTTGATCTTACCGCTCTTTGTTACTGTCACTACCTTTTTGTTTGATGTAGACCATGTAAGTTTATCTGTCGCTGTCTTCGGAAATACAGATGCTGTCAGTTTTACGGAACTTCCCTTTTTGATACTCATCGCCGGTGTCAGATATACTTTGGTTGCCGGATCTGTAACCGTGATCTTACAGGTTGCCTTTAAACCATTCTTTGTGGTAGCTGTAATTGTAGCGGTTCCTGCTTTCTTTGCAGTTACTTTTCCGTTTGCATCTACTTTTACAACAGAGGATTTGGAAGATTTCCATTTCACGGATTTATCCGTACAATCCTTCGGAGTGACTGTTGCCTTTAAGGTATATGTTTTTCCTTTTTTCAGGCTGAGTTTTGTCTTGTTTAATTTGATCTTCGCTGCCTGTACCTGATCTCCTACAGTTACTTTACATTCTGATGTAACATTCCGTCTTTTGTTGTCACGGTAATTGTTGCAGTTCCTTTGGCATTTGCAGTTACATTACCATCTTTGTCAACTGAAGCAACTGTTTTGTCAGAAGTCTTGTATTTTACTGCTGTGTTTGTTGCATTCTGCGGTGCTACTACTACATTTTCAGAAATATTTGCTGTTTTACCTTTCTGTAAGGTAATCTCTGTCTTTTTCAGTGAAACTCCTGTTACTTTGACTGCACGTTCTTCTGCCTTAATCTTATATGCAGGATCAAAACCAGGTTTTAAGTTTTCTTCATCCACAGAAACCTGTTTTACATGACCCTTGTCTGTTAAGATCACACCATTGTATGCCGGAACATTTACCGTTACACTGCCGCCTGCTGCACTGCAGCTGTTTCCTGTGATCACATCTGCAAGTTCTGCTGCATTAATTCCAAGTTCTGCAACATTTACTGTCACAGACTTGTCTGCTGCACTGTTGTTCATCAAAACAAGCATGATATCCGAATCATCACTTCTGACATAGCCTAAAATTTCTTTATCTGTGCCATATACCGGCTCTACGGAGCCTGTTCTCAATGCACTGTAACTGCTTCTTATTGCAGCAAGTTTTGCATACCATTTTACCAGATTCTCATTTCCTTCGCCCCAGATCATCGCACGGCGGTCATCTGGATCATCTGCACCTACCATACCAAGCTCATCACCATAATAGATGGTCGGTGCACCTGCGTAGGTAAACTGCATCAATGCAACTAAATACTGTTTCTGTTTTGCCTCATCTGAAGTATTTTCATAGGTCGGGAATGCCTCTGAAATTTCCTTCTGGTTTCTGTCATCATTAATACCGTCTAAATAGGATAACAGACGTGTTGTATCATGAGAATCGACAAGGTTCATCATCGCATAAAATGCTTCTTTCGGATAACGCTCTCTCAAACGCTCTAAAGTATTTAATGCATCTGCGGAATTCCCGCCCTTTGCATAAGCGATTGCTGCTCCACGGAACATATAGTTCATAACAGAATCATACATGTCACCCATCAGATATTTGACTGCATCCGTCCAGATCTCTCCGATGATCACATTATCACTGTCAAGTGCCTTTACGGATTTACGGAAATGCTGCCAGGTCTCATCCGATACTTCATTGGCAACATCGAGTCTCCATCCGTCCATTCCTTTTGACAGCCAGTACTGTGTTACACTGTTATCTGCGGTCTTACTTATTTCATTTTTTCCGATTACTTCTTCTGCCCAGGTACCGGTCTGATATTCGGAACCGTTCGTTGCCTTGATGATCGGCATGGAGTCATAACCCCACCATCCATCATAACCATATACTGGTTTTCCGGCACGAAGTCCTACGGAATCAAATACTTCATCGTCATTGTCATCTTTTAAAGTTGTATCGGAAAATACATCAAACCATTCTGTATATCATAGTTTGTAATTCCATACTCTGCCGTAAAATATTCTTTTGCCTGTTTTTCTGCTTCCTCTTTGGAAATCTTTTTCTCGCTCATGCATCGTATACATATGCCCAGTAAGGATAAGCTCCGATCGTATCGGTTCCATCTTCCAGATACTCATAGTAACGGTCAAAATAAACAGAATCATCCGATACATGATTGAATACACCATCCAATACAACATGCATATTATTCGCTTCTGCTACGCTGACCAGTTCCTCAAAATCTCCAAGTGTTCCAAGGATCGGATCAATATTTTTATAGTCGCTTGTATCATATCTGTGGCTGGAAATAGATTCAAATACCGGATTTAAGTAGATCACGGTAACACCAAGTGCTTTTAAGTAATCGATCCGTTTGGTGATTCCTTTTAAGTCTCCACCATAAATCTCATTGCTCCAGTTTCCATCTCCCTTGTATGCATAAGTTGGATATGTATCCGGATGTAATGTGACCTGCTCCGGATTCTCCGGCAAAATATACCAGTCATTCATATATCATACTGCATCGAACCTCTTGCATCCGAAGTGATGGTATCGTTTGTCACATCGCCATTATAGAAACGATCTGGGAAGATCTGGTAGATCACTGCATTTTTCATCCAGTCCGGTGTCTCATAACCTGACTGATATACAATCTGATCATATGGTAAAAGATTTAACAAATTGGCTGCCACACCGGTTCCATAAAATCCGTCATCATCGCCATACATTACCACTGCAGTTTCATTGTATACTGCAAAGAAATACTGGTATTCTCCAAGTCTGTCATAGCTTGTAGTAACAGACCATCTCTGTTTTCCATCTTCCGCACCCGCTGTTTTTTCATGGAAAGTGTTTTCTTTGCCACGCCTTTTACGACCAGTTTGACTGCAGTAACTTCATCTCCGGTATCGATGGAGTAGGTAACTTCCTCCCCGGTTGCCACTGCACCGTATACTGATTTGTAAGCTGTATCCTTAGAATCAAATACAAGTTTGTTTGTTGCAACTTCTTTGTCAGAAGCATTCGAATAATAAATGCCTGATTCCGGATCATAATAGAATGTAACATCCTTTGTGGTATCTACCGTATATGGATCCATTTCAACAGTCTCATCCTCTGATACGATCTTCGTATCGGAATAAGTACCAGCTTCCATGTTTGCCACAGTTGCGCTGTAAATTCCGGTCAGTCTGCTGTCAGAAAATCTTGTATCTGCCAGAATTCCTGTTCCCTGCAATAACAGGCTTGCCCCAAATTTATAATCAGTACTGCATTTTGAATAATGGCTGAAGTCCGAATAATAAATCGTAACATCCTGAGGTTCTGTCACGGTAACTGCAATGTTAGATCCGCTTATAACACCGCCTGCCCCATAGTTTTCGCTCCAGTTACCCATCGCAATCTTGTACTCGTAATTTGCCGCCGGAACATTTTTAAATGTATAGGAATATAACCCCTCTCCCATGTATGTCATTATATTTGATGCTGCATCCCAGCTTTTTCCAGGAAATGTACCCGGTACACAGACCATTCTGCCGGTAAATTTATCTCTGGTATAAGAAAGATAAGTATCTTTTCCAACTGTAACACCAGCGGATGTTTCAATGTCTTTTTTTACACCATCTACTTCGATGTAATATACGATGTCCAATGCATCATCTCCAAGGAAAATCGCATCCGTGGTATATGCATTTGCAACACTTTTATCTGCTGTCATGGTAACCGTCTTTAATGCAGAAATTCCTTTTTCCTCCACCTCTGATTTTTTACCATAAACAACCTTTACTTTATCTTTTACATTTTCTGCAACAGCCGTGAATGTGGTAGTTCCATCTGCATTGTCGACTGCCTGGTCCGATACCTCTTTTGTGGAAGCAAGTGTAATTGTTCCATCTTTATCCATGTACCAGTTCCAGGTGCCGTCTTTCTGGATATAATATACATCGGTTGGCGTTTCTGCTACAAATTTATCCAACAGTTTGTCGTAAGTATTGTCACCTGTTTTTGTATCATCCGCATTATCTGCATCTACAAACTGAAAGCCTCCGAATGTTCCTTTGACAGTGAGTTTGTAAAATCCATTCTCTTCTGCTGTGAAAAGATCTCCTTTAACACCCCAGCCGGTGATCGTTTCCTGACCTTTTGTATCAGTGATAGTCAATTTGTCATTCCAGTGCTGCATTGCCGGCTTTGACCATTTCGTTTCCGGTTTGATATGCATGGTAAGGTAAACAAGTTCCGGCTCTTTTAAGGCTTCTGTGCCTGCTGCATCTAAATACCAGCCCCAGTTACCGTCTTTGCAGATGTAATAGAGATCTGTCGGAGTGTCACCAGTATATGATTTCATAGTGCTGACAAATCCCTGTCCTGCTGTGTTCTTTGACGGATCTGCATAATCTAAAAACTGGAATCCCGTAAAATTACCGTTTAATGTTACACTGTAAAATTTTCCGTCTTTATCCGCTGTCAGAAGCTGTCCTACTGCGTCTTCCCAACCTGTAATCTCCTGGTTTTTTTCCGTTGCACCAGATACGATTGTGTTATCATCTCCCCAGAACTGAAGTGCAGGCGTTTTGTACTTTGCAGAACTGTTATCCATGTGCAGTGTCAGGTTCATTGTTCCTTCCACAGCTTTCACTTCCTGCTCTGTTTCCGTTTCTTCTGTTTCCTCGGATAATTCAGTCTCATCTTCCGTTGTTTCTGTTACAGGTGCCTCTGTTTCTGCATCTTGGGTCTCTGCTTCTGTTACTGCTGCTTCCGCATCCTCTGTTTCTGCATCTTCGTTCTCTGCTTCTGCATCTTGGGTCTCTGTTTCCGGCTCTTTCGTTTCCTGACTCTGACTTGTACCAGTTTCTTCTTGTACCGCGGTATCTGCTTTCGTCTCTGTTTCCCCGGTTTTTTCTGTCACAGCATTTTTTGTTTCTTCCATACGATCTGCATCGCTGGATTCTTCATGTACCGTTTCTTCTGTCCCCGTTTCAAGCTCCGCCGCCGCTGCAGATATGGCTCCCGGCGTCTCTGGTAACGTTACCAGCATACCTAAAATTAAAAGCCAGCTAAGTGATTTCTTAGCGGCCTTCTGTAAAATCTTTTTGTTTCTCATTTTTCAAAGTCCCCCATTTCGATTTTCGATCATACCCCAGTTTGCCGGATAAGATCATTAACCGGTCTTATACATGTCCCTCTCCCCCTCTTCAAATTTTCGTATTTTTTCGTACTTCTATATCTTATATTTATTCGTTGATTTATACAAGTTGTTTTCGTATTTTAATTCTATTTTCGTCTGTTTGACCAATTTTTGCAAATTGATTTTTATGAATTATTCGGGTATTGACTTTGGGCGAAAATATGCGAAAATATTTTTCTGTTACTTTTGGGCAATAAAAAAACAGTGTCTCCTGTTCTGACCGATTCCACCCTTTCATTGTCAGATTTTGGTCTGACTGACTTTCGTGGCAGATACGGACATATATCATCGACACTGTCTTTCTCAATATTTTTTTATCAGATCTGCCCTGTTTCTTTCAAGTATGCGAGCAGTCCCTCACAACCGGAAACAACATCCCCGGTAGGTCTCGTCAAACCTGCCGGAATACCATGGATCTGAAATGGATTTTCCTTTTCTTTTGGGATCTGTAGCAAAGTCCAAAAGAAGTTTTATCTTGCCATCGACATCCGGTCCCGTGATGCGTATGGTGTTTTTGATGTTGTTTGCATCTGCACAGAGCAGATAGTCATAATACCCGTAATCTTCTTTTGTTACCTGCCGTGCACGTTTTTTTGAAAAAATTTGTGTATGCTGTTTTCCCGATCCCATGCTTCCTCAGCTCTGCCTGCGCCGGCGGTAGATCGGATTGCCGGTGCCGTTCCAGATTTCTTCGCTGCTGGTGGCAGCGGAAGCGATCTCGAAGTGGGAAGTGAGGTTTTGTTTTTCCACCAGATCCTTTAGGAGGTACTCGGACATGGGGGAGCGGCAGATGTTGCGTGGCAGATGAATAAAATCTTGATTTTTCTCATATTTCCAGTATTTTCGGGCTTTTCAAGCTTTTTACCTTTCTTCATTTTTCACTTTTTCTGGCATATTTTGGCATATCTTTGCATATTTTTGTCATCAATTTTGGTAAAAAACTTTGGTAAATTTCAAGTCTGTACCAAAGGCAAATCTGCCATTGGAAATCGACAGGTAAGAAATTGGGGATTAAGATATATACTGGCATTCAGCATTTTTCTCTCATTTTCATCAGGTCATTATGAATTGATTGCTTTTTGAAAATCTTCCTGTGCATCCTGAAATTTAACATGAGTATAGGTATTCATCGTAACACTGATATCCGAGTGTCCCATAATATACTGAAGCATCTTCGGATTCATTCCTGACTTAGCCATATTAGAACAAAATGTATGACGACACACATGTGGTGTAATCGGCGGCATCTGAACCTTATATATGCTATTATACTTTTCCCGAATATGTTGGAAATACTTTTCCCAATGTAATGCCACCATAGGCATATCATTCTTATCAAGGAATAAAAATCCTGTCATTCCATCAACCATCGGTTCAACTTTGGGATTGACCCTGTCCTTAAGTATTCTCTTGAAACAAGCCATCACCTCATCAGACATTGGAACATATCTCTCGCCACTTTCTGTCTTAGGCTTTTCAATGATATACTGCATCTGACTTGTTCTCTGTAATTGATGATTTACCCGTATTCTTTTGTTTTTAAAATCCAAATCTGATTTTGTAAGTCCACAGAACTCTGATATACGAAGTCCTGTGTTAAAGAGGATAAATATTGCATCATAGTACTTGCAAAATGCGCATCCTCTTTTATGAATCTTAGAAATTCCCGCTCCTGCTTTCTTGTGACAGCTTCTCTTCTCACACTATCATTCACAATCACATTGACTAATTCAAAGCCAAATGGATTTTTGCGAATCAATCATCTTCTTCTGCCATCTGAAATGCCGGTCTTAATACACCACGGATAGTATGAATTGAACTATAACCTTTTCCATCTACTCTGAAGCTTGATCAACCAGGCTTTCGCATCCGATAATTTCACTTTGTCGATTCTTTTTTTGCCAAAATCATCTTTTTTCAGCAGATTAATTACCGTCTTATAACCAGCATAAGTACTCTGTCTGACCCCTATTTTAAGGCTTACATATTTCTCAACTAATTCAAGAACTGTAAGTCCTCCACCTCCTGGAACAAGTCCATTAAACATATCCTGTTCCAGTTGTTTTTCCTTTTCTCTTAAAGAAAGCTCCATTTTCTTTCCTTTAGGTATAGGATCATTATGGTCCAAACGCCAACTATATAAATTCCCTTCATTTCCATGAATATCTACATATCTAAAACGATAACGTCCATCTGCTCTCTGGTACTCTCCTTCGTGAAGATTCTATTGCGATTATCTCGTCTTTTCTCACTCATAGCTTTGTCTCCTTTCAAAAAAGAGAGCCCTAGCATGGTTATTGTACCACATTTGTGCCCCCTTTTCTACTACTTTACATATTAAATTGCAGTTGACTCTGCCAGAAATTGCTCAAATTGCTCTTTCTTAAATAAAACTTTGTTTCCTACTAACAGATAAAACTCCCCATTTGGATGGATATCTACAATTTGTCTAAGCCTCTTTTCACCAATGTGATAAAACTGTGCCGCTTCAGTTACAGAAAGCAAATATCGCTTCCATATAGGAATATCTATACTCTGATTCTCTAATTCATTTTCATCATCCATCATATTCTCCAATCTGCAGCTGTCTGACTAACATCGCATCAACCTTTTTTATTGCATCTGTGCTAACAATCACCCCGGCAGTCTGTATTATCTGTTCCTCATTTATTGTGACCAGCTGCTCCGGCAAAAACATTGTTGTATGTCTTAAAAATCCTCTAATTTCTGAAGGCTCAATATTGAAATGTACTGGAATATAATTCTTTCTCATCTTAGTTGTTCCTGGAATAACTGTATATACAGGTGATTTTCCGTTTGCTTTGTCGCAGCTTATTACAATACATGGTCTCCTTCCAGCTTGTATATGTCTGAGTCCACTTTTTAATTCAGCCCACACAATCATATTTCTCTTTATCTTCACTGCAGATCACCTCTCTTTGGTGGAATATACAAGTCAACCTTGGGTTCCTTCTCATCTACACTGAATAATCTAAACCCAGCTTCCATTACTGCTCCAATTTTTAAATAAGAATCTGCTATTCCGTCTGAAATAGCATCGAGATTTGTTACGATAAGTGCATCTGCCTTTCCTGCTCTCATATATCTTATTGCCTTATAAAACACTTCATCCCTTAATCGTCGTCCAAAAATTCCTCTTCTGAATATTTTCATAGGGATAAGATTGTTATTGTCAGCAATTCCATGATTCGTTTCAACTGCTTATCTTCCTTTTTCTCTGCTGCAATACAGTCATGCTCCTCATCAGAAGATAGCATCACAACACACTTTATCGGCTGTATGGTCAGTGGCTTTTTCTTTCTTCCTGCTCTCCTCATTTCAAACCACTTCCTTTCTTGCCTCTAAGCCTTCAATAAAAATCAAACATGTAGACATTGCATATTCTCTATCATTTGGTTTAAGCATCTGCAATTTATCTTCCAATACAGACAGATTTTTATTCTCATGTTTTTCCCTGCTTTCAATTCCAAACAACGTATTAGGATCTACTCCATACTTTGTTACAATCTTCAGCATAAGTTCCAGACTCATCCGATGTCTTCCCTGCTCAATTTGCGAATAATGAATATAACTTACATCAAGGCTCTCCGCCATATCATTCTGTGTATATCCATATTTATTTCTAATACTTCTCAAAGTATTACCAACTGCATAAATATCATATATCATCCTGAATAACCTCACTCTCTAACCGATTCCTGATGTATTCCACTGCCTCAGCCTCTGTTGGGCATTTGATGACTGGCTTCCCATAGTCATCAAATACCACTGTTTCAGAAGCAAATACAATGTAGGAATACCTGCCTGAATTCCTAACACTCAATCGCATAATTGTTGTACCTCGCACTCATAGTACCAAGGTCAAATATTGTCACACCTAAATCATTTATGCGATCCATCATTGACTTTAAATCTTCCGGATTTCTTGTAATCTCATAAATATCTTCTACGACAAGTACCTTGTAATCTGAAATCTCAAGAATTTCCATCAGCTGACGCATCTGAGGTCTGTCAACCGATGTAGATGCTCCATCATCTACAACAGTCTGCTCACACTCAATTCCCACACTTAATGCATATGTCTGATCAAGCTCTTTCTGTCGGTTCACATTATTCATACTCATCATTGACTTTATAAACAAAAGTCCTTTGTAAAGTTCTTTTCCGTTATACTTTTTCATGGCTATTACCTTCCTTAATTGAAATATTAAAGAAAGCATTGTGCACGCCGCTTTCAAACTCTGTGCTGTATCTCAAGCACAAGTATATTGTAATCTACCACACCTTAATTGCCGACCGTGTACAGGCGACACTTATGTCGTGTAAACACGACAATCACTTTTCAACTGACACGCTTTTCATCGCTTTCATCATTGCAAGACACTGTCTTATTTGCAATTCATCCATATCTGAAAGAACATCCATTGCCTCAGATAATAGTTCTGAATTTTCTTCATTCTTCCCATACATTATGAAATCAACAGATACACCAAGTACGATTGCCAGATTATCTAATGTCCGTGTCTTAAAATCTCCACCGTTTTCAATCGCTGATAATGCCTGTCTGCCTATACCCACTCTATGAGCTAACTCATCCTGTGATAATCCCATCGCCTTTCTCCTATCTGCAATTCGTAATCCTCTCTCATAATCCTTTTCTCTTGTCTGTGCTTTACTGCTCATAAATCCTCCTTGCCGCCCTTGGAAACGAACAAGTCGGATTACCTTTACAGCACAAAAAAGACGCACGAGGAAACCAGTATCATAAATACTGTTCGTTTCCCCTGCGTCTCTGGTGCTTCCATCTTTTGATGTGCCCTTATCAGGTGGGCTGTAATTTAATTGTCAATCGTTATATTCTGAAAGTCCCATTCTCAGAATGTTCCTTCATCATTCCCTCGGAATACTTCTTGAGCATCATCACTCGCTTGCATCTGTCACACTTAATTCCAATATTCTGAAGTGCTACAGCAGAATCATCCCCGCATACAAAGTATTCCATCATTAACTTGTTGCATTTTTTACATCTAATTTCTATAACATTTCCTTTGTTCAATTCAGTTCGCTCCTTATTCATACAAAATCATCAATCTACAATTCTGTACTCGT
>ENA-OQJH01000202-OQJH01000202.1-human-gut-metagenome-genome-assembly--contig:-NODE-202-length-35933-cov-11.275261_pt1 | contig 35933 bp, 30 predicted proteins | sample MGYA00242597_ERZ504763 | MGnify/ENA primary metagenome ERZ504763 (study PRJEB26092, sample SAMD00036359) | human gut metagenome | host: Homo sapiens | study: EMG produced TPA metagenomics assembly of...
TATTTGCGTTTTATTAAAAATTTCCAAATAATTCGGGAAGAATTTCCCTTTTTTTCACAGTTTTTCACAATTCATTTGACTTGCGGGGTTGTGGCTATAGTACGTAACCCGGGCGGCAGGCACTCACAGGCTCTGGTGGCTACGCTACGCTGCCAAGATTCTGTACGAAATTATGCTTGCAGGGTTTCTTTGCTTGACGAAACCGGCTTTTATGCGCCGTCCATGGCGCATACTACCGGTCACAAAAAGCGTGACCAGTAGCAATTTCAGCCATTTTTAATGCATCAGAAGATGCATGGGGCTGAAATTGCATAAAATATAGGTTATGGCGCATAGCTTGACAGCATAGTGTCAAGCTTGCGTTTTCATAAAAGTGCTATTTGATATGTTTGCCCAGCCGTCCTTGGCTGGGCATTTCTGTGCTTCGTGGGCATAATTTCTACAGTATCTAGCAGCTTCGCTATTCGCCCTCCCGAGCCTGTGTGTGCCTGCCGCCTGGGTTCCTCACGCTGTGGCTCTATTTACCTTTTTGTCGCTTTGCCCACGGCTATTGCCGTGGGGCTCGCTCTGTGCATGTTTGTTATTCTTTTACGCTTTCCCCTCGGCTGTTGCCGTGGGCTCGCTCTGTGCGTGCTGATTATTTGTGTATGCTTTGCCCGGTCTCCGCCGGGCTCGCTTGGATTTGCTCGCCCTTTGCAGGGTTTGCTCAGGCCTAGCCCAGCATCACATCGAGTGTCATCATGAGGCAGAAGCCCACCATAAATGCTATGGTGGCGCGGTTTGAGTGACCTCCCTCTGACATTTCCGGCACGAGTTCTTCTATGACTACATATATCATAGCTCCGGCGGCGAAGCTTAGCAGGTACGGCATCACCGGTTCTATTATTCCGATGGCAAGTATCGTAAGTATTCCCGCTATTGGCTCGACTATTCCCGACAATACTCCGTATACAAAGGCTCTAAGCTTTGAGCTTCCGGTGCTATGTAATGGCATGGATATGATTGCGCCCTCCGGGAAATTCTGTATGGCTATTCCGATTGCCAGTGAAAGAGCTGCTGCCCTCGTGATGGTGGTGGTTCCTGATATCCAGCTTGCGTAGAGCACTCCGACTGCCATGCCCTCCGGTATATTATGTAATGTAACTGCAAGCACCATCATTGTCTGTCTGCTGAAATTGCTCTTTGGTCCCTCGACTGAATTATCGAGATGCATATGCGGTGTTATCGTATCCAGTATCAATAGGAAAAACATTCCGAGCATAAATCCTGCTACTGCCGGGATGAACTGCATTTTTCCAAGCTCTGTGACTGCTCAAGTGCCGGAATCAGAAGACTCCAGACTGATGCCGCAATCATTACGCCTGCTGCAAAGCCACTGAGCATTTTTGTGGTCTTTACGGAAAGCTCATTTTTCATAAAAAGTACACATGCCGCACCGAGCGACGTGCCTATAAATGGTATTAATAAACCTAATATGGTTGATGTAATCATGGTTGCCTCCTATTCTGCTGTTCGGCTATTTTTCTATTTTACACAAACTTCCCATATATAAAACTATATTTACCGGAGAGTATACAGTTGTTCCGAAGAAAAAATATGAGGAATACACTGTATGCTAGGCCGGTATCACAAAATAAAATATAGGAAGTTTGAATATTTTATTATTCAACATATTATTTCATATATCGTTTCGTATATCATTTTACAGTAACTGAATATTCAAAACCACTTAATGTAAAACAGCTGTATGTAATTAGTCTTCTCTAACCCGATTACAGTTTAATACACCTATATAATTTCGTCAACCGGCTTCTGTGAGCCTTACTCGTTACTGTTCACACCTAACAGTGTAATCACTCAATAATTAACACTATGGCGCATAGCTTGACAGCGTGGTGTCAAGCTTGCGTCTGAACAGTAACCCTTACTCCATAGCTTAGATACAATCGAGTTATACTTCTTTGCACAGCAATGCCCTGACAAAACGTCAGGGCCGGGTATCACATGCCACAGATGGCATATAAAATGGCTTCTAATATCGATTCCTGCAAAGAGGCTGTCTTCCCACACATATATTATCCTTTGTACGGTCACGAAGCTCCGGCACCGGATTTGGCGCCACCTCAAAGCGATAATCCTCCCCGTTTTTGCGGATATAATCCTCAATAAATGTATGGCTCATTACATTTCTTACCGGGTCATTGACCAGGCGCTGATATCTGATAAATGTTTCAGGAGCATTGGTTCTTACATCCACATACCTTTCACGACATGCTGTGTCGTTTACCGTACTGCCAAGCACACACCTGACATACTCAATATTGCTCTCCAGCACAAGAGGAGCCGGGAACTCAGCGTCAGGGATGACCTCCTGCCAATCCTTTTTCTCGTACTGTCTTAGCAGCTCAAGTGCAATATGCAGATGCTTAAGCTCCTGTTCAAACATAAACTGCCATATGCCACGTATTCTTGTATCCGTCTCCGTTTCATAACAGCTCCAATACAGCCAGCACTCGACATACTGATGCACAAGGAGATTTTCAAGGCGGCTCATGCAAGGCTTCAACAGACTGCCATACTGTGTGACATGCTGTTCCTCGACCATTCCGATTTCCTGATATAGCCTGCGTCCCATCTCATCAGGCCAAAGTGCCGCTGTGTTCATATAGTAGTTCATAGTCTGCTGTTCTGCTGCTGTGATTACGTTTGCAGCCAGCACATCCATTGTCGCAGGGCATTTATCCGTCATCGGATATCGTATTGAATCATATGGATGCCTGTGGTGTGAAATAGTCGGTCTGCCCGGTGTGATTTCCGTATAGCCTCCGACAAGCTTCTCTGCGTGCTCACCTGTGGTAAAATCAAGATAATCTGCATAGCGGTACAAATGATCAAAGTCCTCGAGCAAGGCAAAATCGAGCGCAGACTTAATATTTTTGTCATTTACTCGTTTTGCAAGATGCGCAGTCAGATCAACCGCAAGCTGCTCGTAGCCTATGGTGTGCTCCAATGCCGACTCATCTGCCGGCTTTAAATGCGTGAGTATTTTCTGCTGCTGTTGCTCACTTTTCCTGATGTATGCAAGCTTTCGTCTAAGCTCATCATCACCTACGCTTCTTGAAAACTGATGTGAAAACCACACGTTTTCAAATTCTGTACCATTCATCAATATGATTCTCGTCCTTGTATACGGATTTACCTCATTTTTGTTATATGGTTTTACCCAGAATTTCTCCCAGTCAACAAATAAATCACCGGTTCTCTCCGGCCTCATTTTAAATGGATTCATAATACAAACATACCTCCTTCATGCTATTGTATGCACGAAGGAGGTATGCTGTGCGTATGAATCACATTCTAATAATTTGTCAAATATATATGTGTATTTAGAGTTTTCCGAATCAGCCTCATAAGAGCCTTTCCTGCTCTATTGTTTTACCCGATTCAAGAATTGCTTCTTTTAATTCAGTAAGCAATCCTGCGTCCTTTTCTTCCAGTTTTTCCCTAGTTGAAGCCTTAAGTGGTATTCCAGCGTCTTTTTTTAATGCTTCCTCAAAATCCGCTACCCCCATTCTATAAGGCATTAGTTTTTCAAAAATTCTATCCTTAATAAACAAGAATATGCTTATCCCTCCAAAATCCATATCTCCCCAATGGAGGAACTCACATTCCTTAGATACAATAAGGCTTAATTCCTTTAGAAAATACACTTCCTTAGGAGTAAAATAACCATGACAAAAAATATACAAGGTATTCTCATCATATTGCATACTTTCATAGTTAGCCTTATTTTCTATGGTCATAATTTTTTTGCATCCTGCAAGTGAAACCGGACTTGCATGCTCAAGTGTCTGCGTATTAATAATGGTTCCATAAATCTGCTTTGACGTATCAATAACACATGTATCATCAATTCTATATGACAATGGTCCCTTCCATTCCATTGTCTGTGCATATGACATAATACCATGCATCTTCAAAATTTCAAGCCCCGACTTCTTATTATCCTCTTTGGCATCATCTTCCTCTCCCTCTGTATCATAATCCTCCATATCCTTCTCATAATATGGAGAATATTTAGTCAGAATTGATACCATCTTTTGTCGATAGCATTTTTCAAATTTCTTTGAATCATTAAAAACCTTTGCACTAAAAACACGCTCCCACACAGGCTCCTTTATTCTTGTTATAGAATTGATACACTTAAAACGCATATCCTCATCAGCCTCTGTGACACTCTTTCCGGCTTCCAGACGCCCCAAAATATCATCATAATATCTGCATATCCAATCGCAGTCACCAACCTCTGATTTCCACTGCTTTACAGACTCTATCAATCTTAGCTGTTTTGCTCTTGAATCCTCAACACCCTCAAGCCGACACATCTCCGGTATGCTGCTGACATCACAATCAATTTTTTTAATATCGCTGTTGACCTGAATCCAATTAATTCTTATCTTCCCATCGCGGCCTGCTTGTGTATTATTCTCTATGAACCTTGCCTGATCGATTAGTTTCCGGCGTCCGCCAACAAATTCCATCATTTCTGTTATTTTGTTCAAATGTTTTTCTCCGGTTAGTTTTCCTGACCGGTATCCTTCGGTATCTGTTTTTTTTATAATATAGCCTGCAAGCGTGTGCTTAATTGGAGTTTTTCCCATAGCATAATACCCCTGTAAAACCATTAATACGTCCTATCACTTTTCCTGAAACAGCTCAATTTCCTCGCCAAGTGGTCCCTTGCAGAATGCTATGCGCGCCGGAAATACCGGTGTTGATGCGATTTCTATATCCTTCGGCTCAATAAATACCTCGTATCCTGCTGCTTTTACAGCCTCTACACACGCATCCACATCATCTGTTGCGAATGCGAAATGACGAATCACACCTTTGCCCGGTGCATCATCTCCATCGTTAAAAATCTCAACAATTCCGTTTCCGGTATCAAGCATGATTCCTGCCTGCCATTCCCTTACGACCGGGATTCCCAGAATGTTTTTGTAGAAATCTATTGTCTTTTCATATTCCTCTGTGCTGCTGCACTTCATAGATACGTGATGTATACCTTTTATTAAACTCATTGTTTTTCTCCCTTTAATTATTTGAAGCTGTTTTGTGATTTATAGTGATTTCAGCTACTTTTTCCCGCAATTTTTCTGGCTTTTGGCTGAATTTTAGGAGCTGTTTTGGAGATTTCTGCGGTTTCAGCTACCTTAAATCATATTATATCTATAAAATTTTCTATTGTCCATATATACAGACGATTATGATCGCGACCCATTTTCAATTTTCACTTTTGTTTGAAATTGGGTGACTATTCTGCGCTGCTGATTCTAATGCGCTTGCGGCTCGCAGCTATGAAGGCACTGAACAATTACGAAATTTGTTGAAGGTACTGAACAGTTACGAAATTTATTTGCAAATTCGTGCTTCTCAATTACACTATGATAACGTTTTCTAAATAACTATACCATTTACTTAAATTGGATGTAATCGTTGCTGGTCACACTGTTAGGTGTGAACAGTAATTATTATTTTCTTGTACTACCGGTAAAATATGCAAGTGATATGGTGTAGTTCGTATAAAACTGTTATACTAGGATATATCAGAAAATAAGTACAATCTACAGGAGGATTATCATGATAATAAAAAACGGCATTGTAGCAGACCCGGCATCAGTCTCTACGAACAGATGGATATACTTGTAAAAGATGGGAAAATAGTAAAAATAGCACCTGACATCTCATGTGCGTCAGATGCTGCTGCAACTGAAAAAGAAGAAATAATAGATGCATCCGGAATGATTGTCGGACCGGGACTTATCGACACACATGTGCATTTCCGTGATCCGGGCTTCACATACAAGGAGGATATTCACACCGGTTCCCTGGCTGCTGCAAAGGGTGGCTTCACAACTGTTGTGTGCATGGCAAACACAAAGCCTACAGTGGACAATGTTGATACTCTAAAGGACAACCTCACACGTGGAAAGCAGGAAAAAATCCGTATGTATCAGGCCTCTGCAATATCGCACTCCCTCAAAGGACAGGATGAGGTTGACATGGCAGCTTTAAAGGAAGCCGGAGCATGTGGCTTTACAGATGACGGCATCCCTCTTACAAATGCTGCTTTCTGCTACAGAGCCATGCAAAATGCTGCAAAGCTTGATATGCCGATAAGTCTCCATGAGGAGGACCCTGCATTTATCAAAAACAACGGCATCAACCACGGAAAAGTATCTGACGCTCTCGGTATCTACGGCTCACCATCCATCGCTGAGGAAGCCCTTGTCGCAAGAGACTGTCTGCTTGCACTGCGCAGTGGCGCCGACGTTGTAATACAGCACATCAGCTCCGGTGTATCTGTTGATATAGTCCGCACCTACAAAAAGCTTGGTGCAAGGCTCCATGCCGAAGCCACTCCACATCACTTCACGCTGACTGAGGATGCTGTCTTAGAGCACGGCACCCTTGCCAAGATGAATCCGCCTCTTCGCACTGAAGCAGACCGTCAAAAGATTATAGAGGGACTTATCGATGGCACAATAGACCTTATCGCAACAGATCATGCGCCTCACAGCACCGAGGAAAAATCAAAGCCTGTAACCGAAGCTCCAAGCGGTATCATCGGTCTTGAGACATCTCTTGCTCTTGGTATCACAAGCCTTGTCAAACCGGGCCATCTGAGCATGCTTGAGCTTTTGGAAAAGATGACTATCAATCCTGCCAGGCTGTACCACATGCCTTACGGTACTATCTCAGAGGTGCTACTGCAGATTTTGTCATCTTTGATCCTGACGAAAAATGGGTACCATGCGAATATGCATCAAAATCATCAAACACACCTTTCACCGGCATGGAACTGACCGGTAAGGTTAAGTACACCGTATGCGGTGGAAACGTGATTTATTCTGATAAATAAATTGTGTATGCACTATTAAAAAAGCAGATTGTGAACTCATGTGTTCACAATCTGCTTTTTCTACTTTTCCACCAGCTCCAGGCAGTCTCCATAGTGCCTCTGCAATGCATTCAATTCCATGATCATCACATAAAATACTCTGCCATTGCGCACTGAATCCACTATCCTGCCATGATCGAGCACTGAAATATATGTGCCGTCTGCTTTTCGCATATGAAAGAAAATATAATCATTTGAGTGTCCTACGTCGATCTGCGACCATATTCTTTTAAACCAGTTCAGTTGCTCACCCGCTCGAGGAGACAAATACTTTCTACATGCGTCGTATGAGAAAACTGATCAAACGTCTGCCACTTTATGAGTTCATACTTCTCCTCACACAGTATCTTCAAATCCCTTGCCAATGTTGCCGAATCGCAGCTCACATATACAATCCTCTCCGGTGACATAGCAAGCATTGTGTCCAGGCACTTCTCATCGCAGCCCTTTCTTGGAGGGTCAACGACTATCACATCCGGGCAAAGCATATCTGTACGTCCGGTGTTTTTTGTATCATCAGTGATTTTCTCAGTTTTCTTTGCATTCTCATAAAACTGTGGCAGCACCTCCTCAGCCTTTCCTACGAAAAACTGTGCATTTGTGATGCCATTGAGCTTCGCATTGTTTTTGGCATCCTCGATTGCCTGAGGCACTATTTCCACTCCGTACACCTGCTTTGCCTTCTGTGACAAAAAGAGCGATATGGTACCGATACCACAGTAGAGGTCCCAGACATTTTCATTTCCTGTGAGCCCTGCAAATGCAAGTGCCGTGCTGTAAAGCTTTTCTGTCTGCTTCGGGTTTACCTGATAGAACGACTGTGGCGAAATCTGATATGTGATGCCTGTCCCCTGTGGTGTGAAATCAGGGTAAGAAAGCAGATGGATGGTGTCCTCAATATATGGTCTGCCCCATATGCAGACTGTCTTTTTGCCGAGGATGACATTTGTGTTTTCCTTGTTAATATTGTAGGAAATGGAAGTCATTCCATCGATTTTTGAGAGTCTTTCGCACAGTATATCCTCTGCTCGGTGTTCAGGCTCCAGCTCATCTGCATTTATCACAAGACACACCATAATCTGCTTTGATGTAAATCCATATCTGATAAGCACATGGCGCACGAGCTTGTGTGTGTTCTCGTCATACGGCGTGATGCCGCACTCATTCATCCATTCCTTTATGATGTCGAGTATCTCTTTGTTTTGCGGCACCCCAAGCCTGCAGTCCTCGACCGGGATGATATTGTGGCTTCGCGATGCATAAAAGCCTGTCACTATATTGCCATCCCTGTCATATCCCACCGGAAACTGTGCCTTGTTGCGGTAGCGGTATGAATTGTCTGCGCCAACAGGCGGCTGCATTTTACTGTCCAGCTCTGCCTCGGAAAATCCACCTATACGCATGAGATTGTTGCGCACCTTATTATTTTTAAATTCAAGCTGCTTTTCATAGGAGAGCGCCTGTATCTGGCAGCCGCCACACCTCTTGTGCAGCTCACATTGCGGCTCAACGCGAAAAGTGGAAGGGGTCTTAATCTCTTCCACTCTTGCGTAGCCATAGTTTTTCTTTAATTTTGTTGCGCGGGCTGTTATGACGTCACCAATCAGTGCATCCTTTACGAAAAAGGTCATGCCATCATAATGTCCGATACCCTCGCCGTCTGTTCCCATATCTGTTATTTCAAGTTCAAATATGTCATTTTTTTTCATACTTTTCTCTTCTTTATTTTATATATAATGATATGAGGGTCAAAAGGTATTTTGCCCCTCATTTATGATTAATATTGTCCGCCTTTTTACACACTTGTTCTGCGGAAATTTGTCTCCATAAATCTGTTGTAGCCCTGCCACTTTGTATCGTTTTCAGGCACATTTACAAGCAGCTCCCTGAAGGTCTCCATCTTGGCATCTATGTTGTCTGCAAAGCTAAGTGCCAGTGCCTCGACAAGTGCCGGCTTTTTCGGAGAGCCAAACTCAAGCTCGCCGTGGTGGGCAAGTATGCAGTGCTTCAGCTCGTTTGCGAGAACTACCGGGAAGCCGTCGATGCTCTTAATCGCATCGCCTACCCACTCTGCACCAATCATGATATGTCCGAGGAGCTGGCCTGCGTCTGTATAGTCATTCTCCGGGAATGTGGAGAGCTCCTTTAATTTTCCGATATCATGGAAAATAGCTGCTGTAAGAAGCAGGTCACGGTTTAAAACCGGATACATTTTTGCAAAATAATCACAGTTCTTCGTCACACCGAGTGTATGCTCCAAAAGACCTCCTACAAAGCCGTGGTGCACACTCTTTGCTGCTGAATGGAACTTGAAACGACGCTCAAACTCCTTATTGTCAAAAAAGCTATGTAAGAGCTGTGACAGGTACTGATTCTTTACAGAGCCGATAAAGCCCATGAGCTCCTTATACATGACCTCGACATCCTTATCGCTGACCGGCAGATAATCCGCAGGGTCATATTCTCCCTCGTTCACCTTTCTCGCACGCTTTATGGAACACTGCAAATTGCCCTGAAAGCTTGTGATATCACCGGTTATGGCTATGTAATCCATTGCATCAAATTCCTCAATGCCTACTGAGCCAACATCCCATATCTTGGCATCCAGCGTGCCTGTCTTATCCTGCAGGATAACATTGTCATAAGGCTTTCCGCTTTTGGTCATGGCTGTCTGCTTGCTCTTGCATAAAAAAATCTCATTGATTCTCTCTCCCTCGCGGAGAGTTGAATATACTTCATATATCCTCCTATTTCGGCTAATTCATCACTCCGATTTTCACCTGACAGGTAATCTCCGTGTAGCCGTTGCTTCCTTTTCTCTTTACTTTCAGATTGCAGGTATCCTCAGGATTTTGCTGCATAAGCTGTTTGTTGTACGCGGACACATTCGACACATCTGTATTGTTTACCGCAACTATCACATCTCCGCTTTGAAGCCCCGAGACAAATGCCGGTGAATCCATGGTAACCTGCTTTATATAAACACCCTTTGGGATGTTATATCTGTTTGCTATTTTTTCTGTAACTGTAGTACAGGTGATGCCTATGTACGGCACATCTGCGCCGCTCTCGAGCTTTTCAATGACAGGTGACAGGTCGCTTATGCTGACAGCCGTGAGCGTATTGTTTTCCTCCGCCGGATTGAAATCCTGCAGCGAAAGCCCTATGACCTGACCATCTGTATTAATCAGTATACCGCTCTGCAACTTGTTGCTTGCGATATCTGTGGTGAGCACCGAGTAATTGTTGTCCTGCGCCGACAGCTCGTTGGTTGTTGACGTTACAAGACCTGTGAGAATGGCATAGTTTGCCTCAAGCGCAATGACAGATGCTCCTCTTGAAACGATATTTGAATTACCAAGCTCCGCAACCGCTATAGCCCCTGTTGTGGCGTCGTCCAGAAGTGACTTATCCACGGAAATGATTGCTATACCTGTATTGCTGTCATACTTGACCAGCGCAGCATCAGCCATCATGTCGTTTACAAAGGTTACACTAAGCTTATCCGCCTTATCCACTACATTTTTCTCTGTCAGAATGATCAGCTGCTTTCCATTGTTCCTCAGTATCACTCCCACTCCCTGACCCTCGGTCTCATAGGAATTGTTGAAAATATCAGTGGCATCTGTCACACCCGTGACTCCTACTACAAATTTCGAGGCCGAAGCGCCCACGCTGTAGAGCTGGTTCTGCACTGCCTGATAATCTGCGAGTGTAGGCTGATAGGTCTGCGAAGACGGCTCCGAAGAAGTGCCGGACTCTGTGCTTTGTGTACCATTTTCACTATATGCATCACTGCTGTCATCTATGCCAGACTGCTGTGTGGCTGTCTGCACATCATTATTATTTTTTCCATCTGAAGCTTTTTTTGATTGTCTGTTGATAACCGGCAGAAATATAGCAAAAACAATGCTTGCAGCCACTGCAAATGCCACTCCGCAGAGTGCTGCTGTGCCTGCTTTTTTTGCAAGTCTTTTTTTATTCAGCGGTTTATCCTTTATCTTTTCTCTGATAAATTGCTCCATATTGTCACCCTGATTAGATGTCTTTAGTTACTATCTTACATTATATTCTGAATTATATTGCGTTGCAACCATATTTTTTGAATACGCCTTTGAGTACGGGCTTGTGGCATGTACCCGCCGGACTGCTGCAAGCCCTTACTTTTTGGCTCGTTTAACAAACTGGTTCGTTATGTATTAAACTTTATGTTATCATCTTGTAATTATCATTTAATACATATTTATTATGGTTTTTTTGAAGATTTTCAGCTATAATATGATAAGCTATACAGTAAATATGAATTTAATATTCAACTACCGAAATATAAGGATATAGAAATGAATAAAAAAGTTTACAAAACATTGGAATATAACAAAATCCTCACCATGCTAAGCAGCTACGCAGCATGTGATGAGACAAAGAAGCGGTGTCTTTCGCTTGAGCCTATCACCGATTTATACGAAATCAGACATCTGCAGACCACCACTGCCGATGCACTAAGCCGCCTGTATAAGGACAGCGGAGTGTCCTTCGTTGGCATACACAATGTACATGCTTCCCTAAAGAGGCTTGATATCGGCGGTGCACTGAATACGACCGAGCTTCTTCGCATCTGCAGTCTTTTGGAGGTTGCAAAGCGCGTGAAGGCTTATGGCAGAAGCGCCATGGATAATGAGAAGCAGGATTCACTCTCCGGTCTGTTTGCAGGGATTGAACCGGTTTCTGCACTCTGCGATGAGATTAAGAGGTGCATTTTATCTGAGGAAGAGATTGCCGATGATGCGAGTCCTGAGCTTTTTAAGATAAGAAAGAGCATACGCGGCATGAACGACAGAATCCATGCGCAGCTCACCAAGCTCATGAACAACAGCACAACGAGGACATATCTGCAGGATGCGGTTGTGACCATGCGCGACGCAGATATTGTCTGCCTGTAAAAGCTGAGGCAAAGGGCAATGTACCCGGCATGATGCACGACCAGTCATCTACCGGCTCTACCCTTTTTATCGAGCCGATGGCTGTCGTCAATTTGAATAACGAGCTCAAGGAGCTTTTCATAAAGGAGCAGGAGGAGATTGAAAAAATCCTTGCAGCGCTCAGCGACAAGGTTGCCATGAATGCGGCTGCCTTGGAGCAGGACTATGAGATTCTTTCAGAGCTTGACTTCATTTTTGCAAAGGCAAATCTGGCTAAATCATATAACGGTGTGGCACCTGAGTTCAACACCGAGGGGCATATCAATATCAGAAAGGGTCGTCATCCGCTTTTGGATGCTAAAAAGGTGGTCCCTATAGATGTACGGCTCGGCGAAGAATATAAGCAGCTTATCATCACCGGACCAAATACCGGCGGTAAAACTGTTTCACTAAAGACTGTCGGACTTTTGACTCTCATGGGCCAGGCAGGTCTTCACATTCCTGCGGCTGACAGGTCAAAGCTCGCCATCTTTGAGGATGTCTTTGCGGATATAGGCGATGAGCAGAGTATTGAGCAAAGTCTCAGTACCTTCTCGTCTCACATGACCAATATCGTAAAAATTCTTGAAAAAGCTGACGACAGAAGCCTTTGCCTGTTCGATGAGCTCTGCTCGGGAACCGACCCGACAGAGGGTGCGGCACTTGCCATCTCAATTTTAAACAGACTGCACCAGTATGGCGCCATCACCATGGCCACCACACACTACAGTGAGCTGAAGGTGTATGCGCTTTCCACAGACGGTGTGGAAATGCCTGCTGTGAGTTCAATGTGGAGACTTTAAGCCCTACCTACCGCCTGTTAATCGGTATTCCTGGAAAGAGTAACGCATTTGCAATCTCATCAAAGCTTGGTCTGGACGAAAGCATCATCGAGGATGCAAAAAGCAGAATTAATGATAACGACCTTGATTTTGAGGATCTGATTGCAAGCCTCGAGTCACAGCGACAAACTATCGAAAAGGAACAGCTTGAAATCAACAGCTACAAGGCGGAGATTGAAAAGCTCAAGAAACAGCTCGAAGAGAAAAATGAGCGCATAGACAAGAGCAAAGACAAGATTTTACGCGAGGCAAATGAGGAAGCCTACAAGATACTGCAGGATGCAAAGGAGCTTGCCGACAAAACCATCCGCAATTTCAACAAATACGGACAGGGGCAGGCTCCTATGAGCCAGATGGAAAAGGAGCGCTCTGCCCTTCGTGACAAGATGAATGACAAGGAAAAGAAGCTGTCAGACATCAAGAAAAACACTGCCAAGGCAAATCACAAGGCGCCTAAGAAGCTGCGCATCGGTGATTCTGTGCTTGTGCTCTCCCTCAATCTGAAGGGAACCGTCCACACTCTGCCAAACGCCAAGGGCGATTTGTATGTGCAGATGGGTATACTGCGCTCGCTGGTTAATATTAATGACCTCGTGCTCTTAAACGACGATGTCTCTCCTGCCAAGAAGTACGGTGGCAGCGGAAGCAAGATAAAGATGAGCAAATCGCTGTCAGTTTCATCAGAAATCAACCTGATAGGAAAGACTACGGATGAGGCACTTGCTCTCTTAGATAAATACCTAGACGACGCATATATCGCTCATCTTTCATCAGTGCGCATTGTCCACGGAAAAGGCACCGGTGCACTGCGAAAGGCTGTGCATGGACTCCTTAAGAGGACAAAAACTATTGCGGAATACCATCTCGGTGAGTTTGGTGAGGGCGATGCCGGAGTAACCATCGCAACCTTTAAATAACGACAATGTACTTTTACGGAATATAAATAAATTTTAAGAAGGAGATTAGAAATGGCTGTTAAACAGAAAATACTGATAGTAGACGACGACAACAATATAGCAGAGCTTATATCTCTATATCTGACCAAAGAATGCTATGACACCAAAATCGTAAATGACGGTGAGCAGGCTCTTATCGCGTTCGAGCACTACAAGCCAAACATGCTTCTTTTGGACCTCATGCTTCCGGGCATAGACGCTATCAGGTATGCCGTGAGATACGTGCAAAGTCCGATGTGCCGATTATCATGCTCTCCGCAAAGGGCGAGGTATTTGACAAGGTTTTAGGCCTGGAGCTTGGCGCCGACGACTATATACTCAAGCCCTTTGACTCAAAAGAGCTTGTGGCAAGAGTCAAGGCCGTGCTCAGACGCTTCCAGCCTGCAAAGCCGGAGGCTATGCTTCCGTAGATATCAAGTGTGTGGAGTACCCGGGCTTATTGTAAATCTGTCCAACTACTCTGTCACTTATGACGGACAGCAGATTGATATGCCGCCAAAGGAGCTTGAGCTATTATATTTTCTTGCCTCATCTCCAAATCAGGTGTTTACAAGGGAGCAGCTTCTGGACAACATATGGGGCTATGAATATGTCGGTGACACCCGCACTGTCGACGTGCATGTAAAGCGTCTCCGCGAGAAAATCAAGGACAAGCCAACCTGGCGTATCGCAACTGTCTGGGGTATCGGATACAAGTTTGAGGTAAAATAAATAATGAAGCATACCATCTACTCTAAGCTGTTAATCAGCTACCTGATTTACGGTGTCATCGCTTTTTTCATTATATGCACCTTTACACAGCATCTCACCACAGACTATAGCGAAAAGCAGGAGGCATCCAATCTCTATAGGGAGGCATCCATCATAGCAGGTGACTATGCCAGTGAATACTTTGGCTCATCCATGTCGCTTAGCGATTTCCAGAATCACATGAAAATCGTAGCCGACTATATGGATGCCGAGGTATGGGTGGTCAGCCCTGACGGTGAGCTGCTCATGGACTCAGATGATCCGTCAATAGGCATTGATATCCAAAATGACAGTTCTAAGCCTGTAGTGATAAATGGATTTGATGTCACCGATTTTGGCAGCGACAACTATATGATTGGAAATTTTTACGGCTCCTTCAAGCATAGGATGCTGTCCGTATTTTCCCCGGTAAATGTCTCGTACCAGAATATCGGCTACATAGTCATTCACAAGACAATGAGCCATATCACGGCAGGTGTAAACGGTTTTATGAATATCTCCTTTTACACTGTAGCGCTCATTTTTGCAGTGGCATTTATTATGCTTGTCACGATGAGCCGCTCCATTTACCGTCCTATCTCCAAAATCACAAAGACCGCAAAGAAGTATGCAAAGGGCGATTTCACCGCCCAGATTGATGTACATTCCAATGACGAAATCGGCTATCTGGCAAACACACTAAACTACATGGCAACTGAGCTTGATACGCTTGAGGAGGATCAGCGCAAGTTTGTTTCCAACGTGTCACACGACTTTCGCTCCCCTCTTACCTCGATAAAGGGCTACGTGGAGGCCATGCTGGACGGAACCATTCCTGTTGAGATGCAGGATAAATATTTAAATATCATACTTTTTGAGACCGAGAGGCTTAATAAGCTCACCAAGAGTCTTATCGATCTGAACCAGTTCGGTCATCACGGCATACATCTGGATATTGCTGATTTTGACATCAATACAATGATCCGCACGACAATCCTCACCTTCGAGGGTAAGTGCAGTGAAAAGGGCTTAAGCTTTGACCTGCTGCTCACCGGAAAAGAGCTTTTCGTGCGCGGTGATATGGTCAAAATCCAACAGATTCTTTACAACCTGATTGACAACGCTGTGAAGTTTTCAAATAATGATTCGAGTATCAAGATTGAGACGAGTATCAGAAATGAAAAGGTGTTTATATCAGTAAAGGATCACGGTATCGGTATACCAAAGGACAGCCTTTCAAAGATCTGGGAACGCTTCTACAAAAGTGATTTATCCCGCGGAAAGGATAAGCGCGGTACGGGACTTGGCCTGTCTATAGTTAAAGAAATCGTGCAGGCGCATGGCGAGAATATAAATGTAATAAGCACCGAGGGTGTGGGAACTGAGTTTATATTTACGCTGCCGCTCAGCAAAAAAGAAGGGTGAGGCGCAGCTCATCAAATGATTGGTGGTGGGCACCTCGCTTTTTAGGTTGTGAAGCTGCCGGCATAGCACACAGTATATTCCTCAGAAAAATGTGAAGTCAGCCGCGGTTCTTTATCCGGACAGGTTACGATTTTATTTATGTTTTCTTTCTTCTTTAATTTATGGAACTCCGCGGCAGTTCACATTCTTCGGAACACACTGTATGCTCTCCGGCTAATTCAGGTTTACGAGCGAGGCGCTTTGCTACCTTGCATTCTGGCAGTGCCGGACTTATTTCACTGGCGTGAAATTTTGTCCGGCACTTTTTTACTTTTTAAATTTAAAGCTCATTTCACTTATGCGAAATGAGCTTATTTAATAGTTATATATTGTTTATAAATATTCTGAGCCGCCTTGAAAACACAAGAAAAACTGATTTTAAATAATTACACTTATATCACATTTTTATGGTTCATATTTGCTGCCGGACGGGTCGGTTACTGTGTAGTCTCCGCCGGATATGTCGGCTGTGGTTTCAAAGTCTGTGATGTCCTGATTTACGGTACCCTCGAACAGGTCATATGTGAAGGTGTAGCCCTGTGCCGATACTGCTTTGACATATATTTTGATATTGCTTGCAGCTGTGACAGGGATTAAGTCTTCGATTTTGACTGTGCCTTCGAGGCTATGGAGCTTACCGTCGTCCTCTTTTGAGGCATCAGAGGTATCATTTTCCGTGTCATTCTTTGAGCCATCTTTTTTGGCATCATCCTTCCGGCTTAAGGCGGATGTGATGGAGTCTGTGTCTGCAGAGTCTGCACTATCCGTGCCGTTTTCTGCCAACAGCTGTCTGATATCGTAAGTCTTTAGCTCTGTATCTGAGCTTGCAACTACGAGCTGCACACTGTTAAAGTCAAAGTAATCATTTCCCATGACCGCTACATCTACATCTGTGCCAAGCTTTATGCTGCCATTGTCAAAGGTTGGTTTATCGGCAAGTATGCCGGATGCTACATTTTTGAACACTGATGTCACACCTTCAAACTTATCGAGCACCTCTGTGCTTCTCTTATTTCCGTCAACAAACAGAAATGTCACATTGCCTGCATAGTCCTCAGACAGTGGAAGTGTGGCCTCACCCGTATACTTGATGCCGTCTAGCTCGAGCGGTATCTCGTTTGTACCGAAAAATACACTGGTTTTTGTATCCTCTGTGTACTCCTTTGGCACCACCGAGACAGAGACTGTGTATGTCTTATCGGTAAAGTCTGCACTTTTTAAGGAAATATCCCAGTCTGTTATGAGGCTGGCCTCCTCCTCAAGAGTGGACTTGATATCATCCTGCATGGTCTGCACATCAGAAAGTATCACCGATGTGTTGTCTGATGTGTATGACATCTGTGTCTCGAGCTTTTTTATCCTGTTATTAAGCAATACTGCCCCCGCAATAAGTGCGGCGAGCAGTATTATGGTAATCGCATTGAAAATATTTTTTTTCAAATTCATATTATAGTGTTATTCCTCATCTTCCTCTGCAGCCACAGCTATTCCAAGCTCCTCAAGCTGCTTTGGATCAACAGTTCCGGGTGCCTCTGACATGAGGTCCGAAGCATCCTTTACCTTAGGGAATGCAATAACCTCCTTGATATTGTCTGTATGCAGCATATGCATGCAGATACGGTCAACACCGAAGGCAAGTCCTGCGTGTGGCGGTACGCCATATGAGAATGCATCAAGCAGGAATCCAAACTGCTCATGTGCACGCTCCTTTGTGAAGCCAAGCACCTCAAACATCTTCTCCTGGATGTCATCCTGATGGATACGCACTGAACCTCCACCGAGCTCTGTACCATTGAGTACGATATCATATGCCTTTGCACGAACTGCGCTCGGATCTGAGTCTATCTTGTCCCAATCCTCCTCCATAGGCATAGTGAATGGATGATGCATTGCCATAAATCTGTTTTCCTCATCAGACCACTCAAGGAGTGGGAACTCTGTTACCCAGAGGAAATTGTACTTGTTCTCATCAATCAGGCCAAGCTCAGCTCCGAGCATGAGACGAAGTGCTCCAAGTACATTCCATACGATTTTATTCTTGTCTGCTGCGAAAAGGAGTAAATCTCCCGGCTTTCCGTTCATCTTTGCAACAAGTGCATCAAGCTCAGCTTCTGTCATAAACTTGGCAAATGATGACTTGTATGTGCCATCCTCATTGATGCACAGATAAGCAAGTCCCTTTGCTCCACAGCCCTTTGCATGCTCTACAAGCTTGTCAATCTTCTTACGAGGCATCTTTGCCTGTCCCTCTACATTGATGCCGCGGACAGAGCCACCGTTTTCAAGAGCTCCTGTGAATACTCCAAAGCCACAGTCCTTTACCACATCTGAAACATCGCAAAGCTCCATACCAAAACGTGTATCAGGCTTGTCAGAACCAAATCTGTCCATAGCCTCCTGCCAAGGCATACGCTTAAACGGAATCTCAACATCCACATTTATGACCTCTTTAAAAAGGTGCTTTAACAGTCTCTCATTTACCTCGATTACATCGTCGATATCTACAAATGAAAGCTCCATATCGGCCTGTGTAAACTCAGGCTGTCTGTCTGCACGCAGATCCTCGTCACGGAAGCATCGTGCAATCTGGAAATATCTGTCATAGCCTGAAGCCATCAGAAGCTGCTTAAAGAGCTGTGGTGACTGAGGGAGCGCGTAAAAATGTCCGTGGTGTATACGGCTTGGCACGAGATAGTCTCTGGCGCCCTCCGGTGTAGACTTGCAAAGGATTGGTGTCTCTATCTCCAAAAATCCCTCGTTTGCCATAAAGTCACGCATCACGCGAAGCACATTGCTTCTGAGCATGAGATTTCTCTGGATATCAGGGCGGCGAAGATCCAGATAACGGTATTTAAGTCTGATGTCCTCGCTGGTCTTTGAATTCTCCTCAATATGGAATGGAGGTGTCTGTGCCTCTGAAAGCACTCTGATTGATGTAGCGATAACCTCGATATCACCTGTCTTTAAGTTCTCATTGACAGCAGCTGTTCTCTTCTGAACAGTTCCCTCAACTGCGATGACGAACTCACTTCTTAAGGTGCCTGCCTTTTCAAAGCCCTCTGCACCTACATTTTCCTCACCGAATACTATCTGAAGTATTCCGCTTCTGTCTCTTAAATCTACGAAAATGAGACTTCCTAAATTTCTTCTCTTCTGTACCCAGCCCATCACGGTGACCTTCTCACCGATATTGGCATTTGATACTTCTGTACATCTATGGCTTCTATGTAAGCCCTGCATTGATTCTGCCATTTTATGCTCCTTATATTTCTACTATATATTTATTCTAATATCTGTTTGGTACCGCTGCTGCACAGCTAATCTGCTGCTTATCAGATTCCTATCTGTTAAAGAACTCAACAAACTCCTCGTAGCCCTCTTTCATAAGCTGCTCCTTCTGGAATTTCTTGTTCTTGTTCATGCGCACAACAAGCACCTGCTGTCCGTTTGCTCTTGCGTCTTTTGCCTGGTTCATGACATCAACAAGCTTGTCTGCCGGATATTTCTTCTCAACCATATAAGCCACCTTCTTTGGACTCTCAGGAATCTTGAAGCCGCTCTCCATGAGAAGCAGGATAATTCTCTCAAAACCGATTGAAAAACCACAGGCAGGTACATCATTTCCGGTGAACTTTCCAATCATCTTGTCATATCGTCCGCCACCGCCACAGGCTGCGCCAAGCTCAGGCATTGATATCTCAAAAATAGTTCCTGTGTAGTAGCTCATTCCACGAACAAGTGTAGGGTCAAATACGAGCTCAAACTTTGCGCCCTTTGTGGCATTGACAGCAGTAGCTATCTCTGTCATATTTGTAACCACTTCTTCGTCTAAATATTCACCGAGCTTTTCTGAAAGTATATTTACACCCTCAGTGACATCCCTTGTCTGCTCCAAAAGCTTGAACAAATCAAGATATTTGTCAATATTTTCCTGTGGATAGCCATCCTGTGCAAGCTCACTTGCAACACCTTCCACTCCTATCTTGTCCATCTTATCGAGTGTGATAAATACGCTGTCGTAGTCCTCCTCAGCAAAACCACTGTAAGCAGCCATTGCCTTTAGGATTCTTCTCTCGTTGATTCTTATCTCAAAGTTCTCGAAGCCGAGTCTGCCGATTGTGGTAGTGGTTGCTGTAATCAGCTCTATCTCTGCCAGATTGCTTGGCTCTCCGAGTATATCTATATCACACTGTGTAAACTGTCTGTAGCGGCCTCTCTGAGGTCTGTCTGCTCTCCACACACTGCCCATCTGAAGTGCCTTAAACGGCGATGGCAGGTTGTTGGCATTGTTTGAATAATATCTTGAAAGTGGCACTGTAAGGTCATAGCGCATTCCAAAGTCTACTACATCCGACTCTTCCTTTGCTGTCTCCAGATTCAGCTTCTCGCCTCTCTTCATTACCTTGAAGATCAGCTTCTCATTTTCTCCGCCCTGCTTGCTTGTGAGATTTGCTATATTCTCCATGCATGGTGTCTCTATCGGTGTAAATCCGAAGCTTCTGTATGTATCCTTGATCACACTTGTCACATAATCACGGATTTCCATCTCTGCAGGTAGTATATCCTTCATGCCGTTGACCGGCTTTTTGCTCAGTGCCATTTGGTTTCCTCCATCTATATTAAAATATTGAATTCATTAGCTATTCTATTATACTTTTCGGTTTTGCAATCGTCAAGGGTTTATGGCAATTATACGGACTGCAAAGATAACGAGCATCTGCGGTGAAAGGTTACAAATGCTAATGCACATCTACTGCGGCGGATTGCAGATGCCACACGGAGACAAGCCCATGGATTTTGCTTCATCAAGCGTTACCTCTGTGTCACTCTTTTTCAAGGTCCGACAGCCCGCACGGTGGTATTTCTTGCCGGTTGCAGTGATATGAACCATCGTCTCGCTGTTTGAGGAATCTGCAGCGCTATTTTCTGCTGCTGAGCTGTCTGAACCTGATGATGCACTTCCTGTGGTGCCATCCAGCCAGCTGTCACCATTCTCATAGTTTATTCCGACTCCGGGCTGCACATTATAGCAATAGACATTAAAAAGTATGCCGCCACCGTTATCCTCAACCGACTTTGCCTCTATGAGAACACCGTTTGCAACTAGATTGCTGCCCGAGAACATCGGAGTCACTCTGTAAAGCACATGATTTCCTGTATTGTTTACATAATCCGCTACCAGATTCTCAAACGGGAGCATCCCCTCCACATTCAGGTATCTCGTACCGGTAATAAGGTTCTTCGGATTGGCATTCTCGCCGGCAAGCTGATATCCAATAAGATGACAGCGATTATATAAATACCTGTCCTTTATCACATCATACTTCACCGTATGCCAGCCTGATGGCTTTATCATACCTATCTTGCCACGCTCCTCAGTCGGCATGATATCCTTGCAGATATTGGCATAAGCCACACCGCATCTGCCAAGTGAATCCAAATCACTGTAATTTTCAAAAGCAGTGGTAGTCATATCGCTGTCCGTAAAAAAAGGCTCATTATTGTTGACAGCCACGTATGCCTTGCCATCATATGCCGGAATCGCATCGAGGGAAACGTAGGAATTGTTATTTACCAGATCCTCCTGTGGCTTTCCTGAATCCGCCTGTCCTGTACCGTTAGCACCTGAATCATCTTCCGCCGGATCACTTCCACTCTGTGCACCATCCACATTATCCTTGCTACCTAAAGCACCGGAAGAATCCTCACCTGCCACTTCAGCTCCTGCGGCATACCCGGCACCTTCAGTGCCGGATAAATCAGTGGAGGCACAGCCTGTAAAAATTGTAGCAATTGCAAGTAACTCACATAGTGCAATTGCTGCTGTTTTCCTTAACTTTAGCCATATGCTCATATAAAATCACTCTTTCTATCAATCGATTGATATTGGATTTTCCCTAATTACAATAAATTAAATGAATACTTAAATTACTAAACCTAATATACTTTTATTTCCTCGCTTCATTTATTATAGCAAACATTTGTTTGTTTTTCAACCCTTGCTGTAAAGCTATACATTTCCGTGTGCACCACAACCGGGCGGAGCTTACGGCCCGAACCAACTAAAAAAGCCACCCCAGGCAAACACCCGGTGTGGCTTTTAATCATGTATTATGAAATTATGTGAATCACCTAATGTGAATCAGCACTGCTATATTGCAGAACAAATCTACTCGCAAAGCTTAGAAAACTCATCCGCAACAAACTGAACCTTGGTTCCGATAATAACCTGAACAGAATTCTTGCCAGGCTTCATAACGCCTGCAACACCTGCAGATTTAATCTTCTTGTCATCAACCTGAGTGATATCCTTAACCTCAAGTCTGAGTCTTGTGATGCAGTTGTCAATGCTTGCAATATTGTCTTTGCCACCGCAGCCCTCAAGAATAGTCTTTGCTACTGCTGTGTAGTCATTGTTAGTAAGCACTGCCTTCTTCTCTGCCTCGACATCATCGTCCTCTCTACCAGGGTCTTAAGATCCCATTTCTTGATAGCGAAATAGAATACAATGTAGAATACGATAAAAGCTGCGATTCCAAGAGGAATGATGAGCCATGTCCTTGCTGCAGCCGGAAGTGAAGATGAGAATAATAAATCCATCGCACCGGCTGAGAATGAGAAGCCTGCTCTAAATCCAAGAGCTACTGTAATCATTGTGAAAATACCATAAAGTAAAGCATAAATCACATAGAGAACAGGAGCAAGGAACATAAATGCAAACTCGAAAGGCTCTGTAACACCACAGATGAATGCACAGATAGCTGCAGAAGCAAGGATACCGATGGCAGCCTTTTTCTTAGCAGTCTTTGCACACTTAACCATGGCAAGTGCAGCACCAGGAATACCAAACATCATACATGGGAAGAAACCTGACATGTACATTCCGAGGCTCCATGAAACATCCTTTGATGTCTCGCCTGCCCAGAAATGAGAGAGGTCTCCAAGTCCGATAGTATCGAACCAGAATACGTTGTTTAATGCGTGGTGTAATCCTGTAGGGATTAACAGACGGTTCAGGAATGCATAGATACCTGCGCCACTACGTCAAGACCAACGATTGCTTTACCGATAGCTACAAGAGCACCGAAAAGTAATGGCCATACGAACAGTAATACTACAGATACAAGGATTGAAACAACACCTGCGATAATGCTACGCAACGCTTGCCGCTGAAGAATGACAGCCAGTCAGGAAGCTTTGTATCCTTAAATCTGTTGTAACACAAAGAACCAATAACACCGGCTAAGATACCGATAAATGGGTTTGCAATCTTGTCGAATGCAAGTGTCTTTGTAGCGCTGTCAGCGATAGATGGCATGATTGTTGTAACAAAGTCTGTAGACAGGAGTGTTGTCATCATCAGCCATGAAGCTAAAGCTGCAATACCGCCGGTACCGTCGTTCTTTTCCGACATACCGACACCAACGCCGATTACAAAAAGGATGGCCATGTTGTCAATCAAAGCGCCCCCGGCTTTAACTAAAAACAGACCTATTAAATTACGCACTCCCTCGATGTCACCACCCTGCATGGTTGCAGGACATAAAAAATATCCAATACCCATGAGGATACCACAGATAGGAAGTACTGCTACGGGAAGCATTAAAGCTTTACCCAGTTTTTGAAGAAATTTCATAAATTTCCCCTCCTTTACATTATGTATACTAAACTGGAGATACTCCAATAAAGTTCGTTATTATTATATAATTATATTCAAATCTACGCGAGACTTAAAATCTCATCACCGGCGGATACATTTCCCTCTTTGAGCATCTTTATCTCACTATAATCAGCAGTGTTGCCAATTAAAACCGGAGTGATGACATTAAGATCTGCTGCCTTAATCTGCTTCAGGTCAGCCTCCATCAAAAGGTCACCCTTCTTCACCTGATCACCAACAGAAATATGTGATTTAAAAGGATCACCCTTTAGTGTCACTGTATCAAGACCAATGTGCAAAAGCAGCTCGACTCCCTGAGTGGTCGTCATGGTAAAAGCATGCAGCGTATCAAATACAGCTGTCACCTCACCATCCGCCGGAGCGTAAAACCTGCCCTCAGAAGGAATCACTGCCACGCCGTCTCCCAATATCTTCTCAGAAAAAGTAGGATCCGGAACCTCTGTAATAGGAACCACTCTGCGTTACACGGAGAACAGATCACCTTTCCCTTTGACTTATTCTTAAAAAACCTAACATGATATCTCCTTTCCGTCGATATACACACTCACAATATCCAAATCATCATTGAGAAGCACAAAATCTGCTCTCTTTCCTGCAGAAATGCTGCCTGCTTCATCATAGATGCCAATCTCCTTAGCCGGATTGGCTGTAGCACACATAATTGCCTCTTCAAGAGGAATACCTGCCTGCCTTACTGTGAAACGCATACAATCCATCAGATTGGTTGCCGAGCCGGCAATTGTCCCATCATGGAGTGTGGCAAGCGGACCTCTGACCGTCACTGCCTGTCCACCGAGTGTATACTCGCCATCCTCAAGCCCTGTGGCTCTCATACTGTCACTTATTAAAATCATGCGCTTCGCACCAAACATGGCAAATGTCGCCCTGATAACCGACGGATGAATATGCACTCCGTCACAAATGAGCTCCGCATGACACTTTTCTGAATCTCTCACAGCCCCGATAACTCCGGGATTCCTGTGATGAAGCGGTGGCATCGCATTATACAAATGTGTGGCATGGCTTGCACCATGCTCAATAGCCTCTACCGCTGTGTCATAATCAGCCGCTGTGTGTGCTATTGAAACCACAACACTTCCTCTTACCCTGTCTATAAAATCAATCGCGCCCGGCTCCTCCGGAGCAATATCTACAAGCTTTATCAAGCCATTGGCCGCATCCTGAAGCTCACAGAAATAATCATAATCACATCGCATGATATTCTCTGCCGCCTGTGCGCCCTTTTTAGAAGGACTGATAAAAGGTCCCTCCATATTGATACCTACAAGATGTGCACCACCATGATAATTATAATCACCGGCATTTTTCATGACACTCAAAAGCTCATCCCTTTGAATGGTCATAGTAGCCGGACACACGCTCGTCACTCCGACAGAAGCCTCGTATGCTGTAATCACATCAAGCGCCTCTTTGGTGCCATCACACATATCAGCTCCCTTGCATCCATGAAAATGAATATCCACAAGACCCGGTATCATGATAAGACCTGATGCATCTATAATCTCCTGCGGTGCGCTGTCATTAGCCGCGTCCGTGTCAGCTGTTCTCTTCAAAACACTGTCAAAACGGCCATCCTTAACGACAACATCACCTTGCATAAAGCTGCCATCCTCTGTAAATACCCTTGCATTTTTTATTATCATATACATGCACCTTCTCAACTAAAAAATATCTACAAGCAACTCAGTGCAGCCTCATCCGCTACAAGCGTAACATCATTGTGTAGCTGTAATACAGAAGCCGGCACCTGTGGTGTAATCGGTCCAAAGAAAGCCTTGTGCACAATCTCTGCCTTATCCTCACCACTTGCAACAATAAGAATCTTCTTAGCCTGCATGATTGTCTTGATACCCATTGTATAAGCCTGCTTCGGAACATCATCAGCCGATGCAAAGAAGCGCTTATTGGCCTCAATAGTAGACTCTGTCAGATTCACACAGTGTACCTGCTTGTCAAAAGACTCGCCCGGCTCATTAAAACCGATATGACCATTGTGTCCGATACCAAGAAGCTGTAAATCAACACCGCCAAGAGACTGAATCAGTTCTGTATAGCGCTTGCACTCCTTCTGTGAATCCGGTTCCATGCCGTTTGGCAGGTGAGTATTCTCAACCGGAATATTCACATGATCAAACAAATTCTGATGCATAAAATAATAGTAGCTCTGGTCATTCTCACGGCTTAATCCCTTGTACTCATCAAGGTTCACCGTCATAACCTCTGAGAAGTCCAAATCCCCCTTCTTGAACCACTCAACGAGCTGCTTATACAAGCCGATAGGTGTAGAGCCTGTAGCCAGTCCCAATACACAATTAGGCTTCATAATCACCTGTGCCGATACGATATTTGCAGCCTTTCTGCTCATATCTGCATAATCCTTAGCATGATATATTCTCATGAAAAATCCCCCCAATTCGCAAAATATAACCAATACTATCTGCACAACCTTCAAATGTGCTGTTTGATTACATATATGCATTTTACCTCGTATAGGACATTTTGTCCAGTACTTTTTGTTATATTTTGCATATTTTATAAAAAAGTATTAAATTTTAATGCAGTAAAGTGGTAAAATTGCATAAAAATTCACTTTAAATGAATATATAATTTTTCACATACTACTATCATTATGGTATAATAGAGACATACAAATCTGAAGTTGGAGGATACACGCATGAAAATTGTAATCATTAATGGAAGTGCCAGAAAAGGAAACACGCTGACAGCAATCAATGCATTTATAAATTGATAAAATTGCTGCCGCAGATATGATTCTTTTTGCTACACCAGTTTATTGGTGGGGAATGTCAGCACAATTGAAACTTATCATTGATAAGTGCTACTGCCGTGGATTGCAGTTAAAAAATAAAAAAGTTGGCACGATTGTTGTAGGCGGTTCTCCCGTAGACAGTATCCAGTATGAGCTGATTGATAAGCAGTTTGACTGTATGGCAAAATATCTTTCATGGGATATGCTTTTCAAAAAATCATATTACGCAACAGCCAGAGATGAACTTGAAAAAAACAAGGATTCCATGAACGAACTTGAGGGGATCGGAAAAAATTTATAAAACCATAATTATTTTTTGAAAAGCGTTGCTAAAGATCTAACTAAAGAGATTGCAGAAAAGTCGATTTACGATTATCTGGAAAATACTCTTGGAGTTTCCATTGTCACAAGTAAACGTATCATGACCGTAGAAAAGATGACTGAAATTGATGAAAAATATTTGGATCTTGGAGACTATAACTGTATGGCTGTTGTCACATCTCATACTTACAATAGTGATGGTGTTATGTTTGAATATACCCAGTCACGCCATCGCCCTGATTACTTTAGCTTCCAGGATAATGCAACAAGACAATCAATTTAGCAAGGGAAAAAAATATGAAACAGAAAAATATTTTATTTACAGACATGGATGGAACAATATTGTTCTCTGATAATGGAAAAACATATTTTAAGGAATCTGATTTAGATGCAATAAAGGAATTCCAGCAAAGAGGAAATCTGATTGTAATTAACTCCGGCAGAGCATTGCATGGATAGTTGCTCCGTTGGAAGGATATCTTTTGCCTGATTACATGATTGCCGGTACAGGGAGTATTATCGCAGATAGTCATCAACAAATACTGCATGAAGAACCTGTATCATTTACAGCAATCAAAAAAATAATAAATGAATATGAATCGGATATACCATTAACAGTTCATACGAAAGACAACGTATTTTCATGCAATCAAAAAAAGCAGTACAACCTGCCAACAACACCTATTAGCAGTATTGATTTATTAAAAACGGAAAAACTTTATGGAATGTCATTCCATTTCAAAGACAATAAATCTGCAAAAGCTTTTGCAGACTGGCTGGAAAAATCAGATCACCAGGAGGTGAGAGCTTTTGTAAATATCCAGGATGTTGACATGGCGTGTAGAGACTGTTCAAAAGGGAACGCCATAAACATCCTTTGTCAGAAACTTGGATTCATGCATGAACAAATCTACGCCATTGGTGATGCTGAAAATGACATTGATATGTTAAGGGCAACAAAGCATGGTTATACATTCCATCATTCTCCAGCTACTGTAAAGCAATATGCAGAAGGCTGTGTCAAATCTGTGTCAGAGTTAATTGATAAAATATTGAAAAGAACTAATTGAAATCTTTATTCTATTTGTAATCTTTGTTTTTGAGCAACGTACCTACAAACGGTATCGTAGCAAATTCCTGCGGGTTACTTCTGATAATGTAATCTATATAATTTCCCACAATCAACGCGTATGCATAGTAGCCCATCGGGTTCGGATGAAAGCCCAACCGAACGATTTACGCATTTCTGCATCGTATACGGGCGCATGCGCAGTCATATCCAGCAAGTAAGTAAACTCAAACATATCGCACAATTTGGCGAGTTCGCTTGCGATATAACGGATATCGTTATCACACGCTTCACCGCGCAGTTGAGGAGTTACAACAAAAATACGCGCGTTAGGCTCTATTGTTTTAAGTTTGGAAACGATTTTGCCCATATTACCGAAAAACGTATCGCCATTATCCTGCGGACAATCGGCGTTGACGTCCTTGACACTTCCCAGAGGATGCCCGAACACAAACGAATCGTTGTTGCCTAACGCAATAATATACGCTTGATTCCATTGCCAAAATCCGTTTGTGTCCGCCCAACTTTGAACATACTCGCGCGCGGTCATTCCGCCGCGGGAATAATTGTTGTATTTTGTTCCAGTAATGCGCTCTAAAACGGCGGGCCACGAGTACTCGTACATATCGGTATAAACTATATTTCCGTTTTCATCGTGACTTTCAAACTCGCCCGATGCCAAAGAATCCCCTATAACACCTATTTGCTTAAAAACGCCCGCAAAACCGCACGTTTCCTTAATAATATCTAACGGCTGTTCGCCTGCGCCGATTTCAAATCGTTTGTTATTCATTTTATTCACCGTCCTGTTGTTCTTCTTTAACCTTTTTAGGCTTATCCCATTCCGTACCGGTTACAGTTTTAAGATCAAGTCCGCGAGTTTCGCCGACAAACAGCCACATTATTACAATTGCACCTACAAGCCCTGGAACCGTCAAGCCCAAATACATATAGCCGAACATGCGTTCTGGAATGATAGGCAGCAGTATCATAGTAATAACTGTTGCAAGTCCGCCCATAACTCCGTTAAGCAACGTATTGATTACCGTAACCGACGAACGCAGGTTTGTAGGAGTCGATTCGGAAAACATAATTCCGCCGATGGTATCGCCTGCGCCCCAGTAACTGCCCATAAATCCTCCGATAGCAAAACCCGTCAAATACGGAGTCCACTTGAACATACCGCTAAAGATAAACAGCAAATAACACGTCAACGCCGAACAAGACATTGCGACTATAGTTACTTTACGTCCGAATTTATCCGACACAAAACCGGAAATCAATGTAAACAGCGCGTTGCCGACGGGATACAGAAACAAAGCAAGAGTTATTTCTTCTTCCGTCATCAGCGCCGACTTTGCCATGACCGTACTGTACGTTGCCGTACCTAACGAAGCGAGATAAAAGCAGCAACAAGCAATAATCAAAAAGCGCAATTGTCTGTGTCTGAATGCGAATTTTACAGCGGCCAGAATTCCGCCTTGTGCGTTTTGTTCGCGTCCTTCCTTGCTGCGTTGTTCACGTTCTTCTATAGGCGTTTTTAAATACTCTATTCTTTTAGTCAAAAATGCGTTTGTTTCCCTAGCAAAAAGCAGCGCGAATAACGACATTACAAAACCGATAATTGCCGGCACCAAATATACTACGTGCCAACGCTCGCTTACGTTTTGCATGAGTGTAGCCCTAAGCAACGGAACAAGTAACGTGCCCAGTATCGCCACCGCTTTTACGATTGCGTAGTTACGGGCGCGAGACTTTTTGTCGGAGCATTCCAGTATGTACACGCATTGCATATCGTGCGAGACCATAAAACTCATCAACGTGCCGCCTATCATGTAAACGTAGATATTTTTGGATAAATACACAAGGAACAGCCCTAAGCCCATACATAACGTGTTAATAACCAAAAACGCTTACGCCCGAATTTGTCCGCAAGGGGACGATAGAAAATAATAAGCAGTGTTACCGGATAGGAAATAAAACCTATGGCGGAAAAGAGCGATAATCCCGCACCGTATTCCATACCCATATTTTTTACGAAGAATTCTGTAACTATATTCGCCTGAAACTGAATGGATATAGTAGACGCGATTTCGTCCGTTATGTAGATGAGCGACAAAATCATAAACAAGTAAATCAAATAAAACTTGTTGCTTCTTGCGCCCAACTGCTTTTCGCGGCGGATAAGTTCCTTGGCTTCGCGCGCCTGTAATCGTTCAACGTTTTTTGCCATTTTGAGTTTTCTCCTTTTGAAAATTGTAAACAAGGAAATTCTTGGTCATCTCGTCGGTAATGCCGTAGCGCTCCGCCAAATTGTGTATGGCTTGCAAGAAATCCGCGCCGGAGCAGCCTTTAGACAACAAGTTTTCTTTTTCGATAAGTTTATTCCAAAAAACATTCAAAACAATTTCGTCGGTGGCAAGGGAAACAACCGAATGATTGCGCGTATGCGCGTAAACGTTGCGATTGCCTTCTTCTCCGACTAAACACTCTCCGCCGTCGATTATAATTGTTGTTCTACGGTATGGAAACAGTGTTGAAACGTCGTTGATATTGTACGAATACACCGTTGCGCCCTCGACCAAAATGCTTTGTAAGAAAATAATACACCTTTACCCCGCGGGATATTGCGTTTTCGATATTACTACGTAGCACTTCGAACGGCTCTCGCCAAATGGACAGCGAAATTTCCGCTTGCGCGCTGTCGATAAGTTTCTTTGCCTTAGCAACGTATTTTTCTTCGCCCACTATATTCATTACATAATCGACGTCGGCGTTTTCCGTTGCAAGTTGTTGTAGCTCGCGTTCGGCGCAGGCAATATTCTTTTCGTTTTCTTCCTTGATGCTACGTATAAGGTCTTGATACTCGAGAGGCTTGTAAAAATTCGGCTCTCCGTCTATACGAATAACCGCGCCCTTTGCCACCAAGCGATTGATAACCTCGTACACCAACGAACGCGCAACGCCCGAAAGTTTTGCGATTTCGTAACCGTTTAACACTTTATGTTTAATTAGTGTTCCATATACTTTTGCTTCGTTTGACGAAAAGCCGAGTTTCTCTAAAAATTCATAATTGTTCATAGTAGTTATATCCCACACCACTATTATCTTACAAATCTCTGAATTGTCAATACAATTTTTTGAAAAATATGGTATTAAATTTACTTTTTGCGTCAATACGGGCTGTCGTCAAAGTACAGTTCGTCGTACAAATCATCGTCTTGCCTATCGAAACGTTCTTGCTGCTGTCGGTTGGTATTCTTTATTAGAGAATAACTTTCGCCGCGTTTTGCTCCGTATTGTAACTTTGTACATCAAAATTTTTAATTTGAAAACGTCGGAACTTTCATAGTATCATAATACATAGCCCCGACAGCTCCGTTTTGCTCGATCATTTCTTTAACCTGATCAGGCTGCTGCCTTATATTGATCTCATATGCATTCTCAAGATGTGCTTTATCATATCCATACGCATATTTATCATCGATTGACGAGCCACTAATCGTTGCACCAGCTTGGGCATATGACACATCCGACTCGTCTGCAACACCAATCCATTGACTTAATCGGCGGAGTGAATATTCAAAATTGCCTCCTCTGTTAAGATAGGAATAAGTCGCGTTATCATTATAGTACCTTGCAACATCGCCCTCTGTACCTCCAAGTGGATCAGTAACAAAATTGTATGTAAAATACACCAATTGTAATTCACTAAAATCAACTGTATCCTTACTTGCCAGACCATCATTAATCAAATCAAACTCCGCCAAGCCTGTTGATGCAAATGCCCAGCATGTACCATACGGATTCTGATTTCTATTTGCAGGATATTTATTTTTGATAGCTTCTACTCCATCATCCGGATATGAAGCCGGTATGGCAGAATACATAGCAATTCCCGAATCATACAATGGTGTGTCATGATCCAGATCACTTTCAATATAACCACCAGCTGCTGTCCCCTGCTCACCTGCTTTGCCAGATGAATCTGAATCGGCCCACGCATAACTCAGCGTGGAAGTAGTCAGTAAAAATGCGCATGTAAACAGCGCTGTCAATTTTTTTCCTTCATTTGTCCATCCTTCATTTGTGTGGTTGATAGTACCTTATCACTATAATAACATAGCTATTATCTTAAGTCCAATAAAATAATATTGTTAGCATTGTAAGCAGATAAGCACAAAAGAAACCACCGCAGGAATTTAACTTAGTTAAAGCGTTAAATTCTGCGGTTGTTTTTGATTATGCAGTCTTTTTAATTAATATCCCCCTGCATTAACATACATCCTCTGCAATAACATTCAATACAAATCTCTGAGCCTTTATCCTCGCCGCTATCATCGAAATTATATACATAAAAGCCAAGAAAACTATTGCTTTCCATTTTAATGTAAACATCTGCAACACAACTGACAATCCCAAATACATTATCAATATTATAATGTTAACTGAGGTAAGATCTCTGCATAATAAATAATCGCGATTTGATACTTCAATCATCTTCTCTGTTTTATGCTTTTTATATATTCCGTACCACACAGCATTCTCTAGCTTCTTACGCTCTTTCTCTGATGATATTCCACTTAATTTGTCATAAATCTCCGAATATTGATATAGCACTGCCTCTCTGGTAAATCTATCATCTTTTATTTTTTCATTTTTGATATCCGAAAAGACTGTAGTTCCTGGCATACTTTTCTGCCAAAACACAATTCTCTCTTTTACTTTGTTAGCTATCACACTATCAGCTATTATCACAAAAATAATCATGATTGAAGTAGATAGAAGCGAATTGATAATTGTAGAAAACAATTGTAGCATTTCCAAATTCAAATTATTGAACGACCATATTCCTTCTATATACATGATTATCAATGATATTCCCAAAACGTATGCTGTTAATTCCTTACTTCTATAATCCTTGATATCCTTGATATCCATTATAATTCCTTTCATCTTTAAGCAATATAAATTGCTGATACTTTATCAAAAGCCACCTTCAATGCATTCATAAACCCTTTTTCCCTATTTTTAAAAAGTATTCGTTCTGATTTCGACGTAGGAAAGCCAAACATCCCTTTATTTTCCAGTTCATTTGTCTTTCGCAGAGCAAGTCCGCTTTCCAATGATACCACTTGCTTCGCATACCACAATATAATGTCTTGTCTTGCATGCATCAGCTCTGACAGAATTTGCTTTTCATACCCATCTTCCCATATGCATGTATTTGCAACAACAAAATCAAATTTTCCAATACCGGGAGACTTACATATTTCCCACACCTCACCAACATGTCCAGTAATAAACAGACCGTTGATGTCATCAATTGTATTACATTTATAATAAAATCTATTATTAATATCCTTAACAATGATGTGCCACCTTGATGGTGACACACCGGTTATCATACCAATAAACTCCCTTCTGGCAGCCAATTCATCTTTACTACATACAATACCATTCCCATTTGTTACAATCCATTCCACCTAATTTAACCTTCCTTTCTGATGAACTACCGTTTCCATATCCACCATAGCCCGTTTCCTTTGGGAGCTTTATAACTCCATTTTTAGTATTGTAAGCAGCATTCATTTTTTCCGTTTTCATATACTCTATAAGCTTATCTGATCCACCACTTGTTGCTCCGCTTCCTGTATTATCAGATACTAAAAACTCCTTTATATATGAATCTTCCAAAGCATCAAATATCTTCTGAGCACTTTCCAGCTTTCCATGATGAGGTAATTGAATCAGGTCATATTTATCAAGATCATGAAGATATACCGGGGAAGCATCGCCACATAATAAAACTTCCGATGCATCATCAATCTTAATATTTAGTTGGACACTAGCTGCATTCATAACCGTTTCGTCGTCTATTTTCGCACCTGCGCTTTGCTTTTCAATTGCCTCAGCAACTACTGCTGCAAACTCATCTACTGTTGGTCCTACTATTTTACCGGTTGACACTTTTGTATCTACCTCTGCATTCTTTACAGTAAATTCATATTCCTCTGCCTTCTCCACAATATCCTTAATATTATTGAACAATTCCAATATATGCCCACGAGTTGTGTTTTCCTTTCTCCTGTTATCATCTAATATATCCATAATTTCCTTGGTTGCCTTAAGATATAATGAAGTATACAACGTAACAGTATAGTTATTCTCATATAGATACTCCATTAATGCTGATATACCATTGATATGATCTGAATCATTATGCGAGATTACGATATGTACATCCTTTATTACTAAATGCTTTTCCAAATATGCTTCTACCTCATCAGCATGTCTCTGATGTCCACAATCATACACTATCAGGCTTGTATCATCTAATAACATAATACAGTCCCCGTATCTTGTGTCCATATCATCATCGTAATGACTTAAAGCTTGTAATTTCATATTCTGTTCCTCCTTGTTCATGAAATTTTTCGTTTTATTAGCACTCATCCGTGCCCTTTGCTAATAAAACAATAGCACCTTTTTCTATACAAGTCAACATGTTAAAACGAATTTTTCGTTTTTATACAGCCTTTTTTATTTGTAAACTTATATTTTCATCATTTTAAATTGACAAAAGCGTTTTTTTCGCTTATTATAAATAAGCGAAGGAGATTAATATGTTAATTAATTTTACTGTTTCAAATTTTCTTTCTTTTGATGAAAAGCAAACATTTTCAATGGAAGGAGGAAAAGCACGAAAGCACTCAAAACGATTATATAAGGACTCTCACGTAAAACTCACCAAATGTAAAGCTGTCTTTGGAGCTAACGCTTCCGGTAAATCAAATTTAACTAAGGCATTTGAATTTGTACAGGATATCATTCTAGATAAAATGCCAGTTGGTTTTACGACAAAATATTTCCGACTAAAGCCGAACAATCAAGAGCTTCCATCAACATTTGAAGTTGAGTTATTATTGTCAAGAAAACGGATTGTTTATGGTTTTTCTGTTTTACTTAAAACCGGAATAATATTAGAAGAATATCTATATGAAAAAACTTCAGATTGTACAAACAAAAACCTCTATAACAGAAACACCGCTGATTCAATTTTCACGGTAGGTGATTATTTTAGGAAAAACAGTTCCAAGGAAAAGCTCCTCACATATGGTGAAGACAGCTCCTCTGATGCGGAAATACTATTTCTTTCTATAATAAATCATGGTAAATCCAAGATGTACGAAGATAACCCGGAACTAAAGATACTGCAAGATATTTATCGCTGGTTCAGTAGAAGCCTGAATATCAGCTACCCAAACAGTATTATTACCGGATACCCTTATTTTTCAAATTCGAATCTCAATGAAATAGCAAAACTACTGAATGCACTCGGCACTGGAATCAGCGACCTCAGAATAGTAACTGTTCCTCAGGATGTTATAAAAAGCCGTATTCCAGAAGACGTGTACGATAAGGTTCTATCTGATCTCGAACGAAAAAAAACAAAGCTTCCAAACCAGCCAATTACATGTATGCTTCGTTCATATAAAGAATTTTACACTTTTGAGCTAAATGAAAATAATGAATTAATAATTAAAACAATTGAATTCAGTCACGAAAAAGAATCTATATACTTTTCTTTGAATGAAGAATCTGACGGAACAGCTAGAATTCTGGATTTAATTGAAATATTACTGAAGATATCTGATAATAAGACTTTGATTATTGATGAAATAGACAGGTGTCTCCATCCCGTAATTACAACTAGGATTATAGAATTGTTTTTGAAAATCGCTGAAGAACGAAACACTCAACTTATTATAACCAGCCATGAATCCCGGCTCTTGGCTACTGAAATACTTAGAAACGATGAGATATGCTTTATTGTAAAAAATAAAGATGGCGCTTCAACCTTAAACCCGCTCGAATGCTATCAATTACGTGCAGACAAAAAAATTTATGCGGCAATGTTTGACGGAACACTTCCAGATGTTCTTCCAGCATATGACTCCGATAAAATGGAAAATATTTTGAAAGATGACAGAGCATAGTTTTATCACTTTTTTATAGTAATATTTGTGTGAACTTTCAGAAATTTTAAGGTATTCAAAGTTTTTTAGGGTCTTTACGTTTTAGGTCTTTCGTTTCGGGTTCTTCAGTTAGGGTCTTTCAGTAGGGGTTCTTGGTTTTAGGGTTTATCGTTAGGGTTTGA
>ENA-OQJH01000203-OQJH01000203.1-human-gut-metagenome-genome-assembly--contig:-NODE-203-length-35914-cov-6.451589_pt1 | contig 35914 bp, 42 predicted proteins | sample MGYA00242597_ERZ504763 | MGnify/ENA primary metagenome ERZ504763 (study PRJEB26092, sample SAMD00036359) | human gut metagenome | host: Homo sapiens | study: EMG produced TPA metagenomics assembly of...
AAAAAGAAAAGTATACAGAGTGCACAAAAACGGCTGGTTTGAGATTGGAGAGGCTTTTTTTGGCTTGTCAAGATACGGGGAAACGGGTACAATAAACCTGATATCAGAAAAAGGTGGGAAGAGCATGGTTACGATCAAGCAGATCGCGCAGGAGGTCGGGATCTCGTCCAGTACGGTCAGCATTGTTTTGGGCGGCAAGGCGGCAGAGCGGAAGATCAGCACTGCCACGCAGGAAAAAATTTTTTGCGGCGGCGGCACGGCTTGGCTATCAGCCCAATATGGCTGCTCGGAGTCTACGGGGCGGCAGCGGTGCCAATGAGCTGGTGGTGGCCATGTTCTGGCACAGGATTTCCGGGCCAGCATGATGCTCCGCTTCTGGGATGGTCTGCGGGCCGAGATCGAAAAAACGGCACGTCCGGTGCGGCTGGTCATCTATCCGTATGTCAACGACCACCTGAAGGAAAGCGAGGCACTGACCAGTGGCGCAAACTGCCATGCGGCCATCATCTGCAATGCGTCCTATGCGGATCTGCAGTTTTTGGAGGACACGCAGCTGCCGATCCCGGTGGTGCTGTACAACCGTGTTTGCAATGGGTATTGCAGCGTCAATGTGGATGATCTGAAGATGGGTGCTCTGGCGGCGCGGGCTTTTGCGGATCAGGGATGCAAGACAGCGGCAGTTCTTACGAGCAGCCCGGTCTTTGAGGGGATGGAAAACCGGATGCATGGGTTCCGGCTGGAAGGGGAGCACCACGGGCTGACGATCCTGGCCAACCGGTATTGTGAAAATAGTATACGAGGCGGTTACGAGGCAGTTTCGCATCGGCTGCGGCATGAGTGGAAGCAGCAGCTGCCGGATGCAGTATTCTGCGGTTCCTCGGCCATTGCGCACGGTGCGCTGCGGGCTTTTTGTGAGGCTGGATATATCGGCGAAAAGCTGCCCCGGCTGATTGCTGTAGGCAACGGCCCGGAGGAAATGGATGCGTTTTCGATCCCGAGCCTGAGCGTGGTCTATCTGCCATGGAGGATATGGCGCGGGAGTGTATCCAGTTGGTGCTGGGGCAGCTGGACGGCCGGATCGCCACGGCGGAAAGTCGGCTGCTGCCGATCGAGTATATTCCCAGGGAGAGCTGCGGGCCGCTGACAGAATACGCTGCACAATAAAAAAAAGCCCCGCACCGGCACGCAAAACGTGCGCAGTGCGGGGAAGAAAGAGCAGTCAGCCCTCGGCGCTGATACAGTACATGGAAAAGGTGCTGGAAAATAACAGGGTGTCGGTCTCGTCTGTGATCTCCACAGCCACCACACAGATGTGTCGGCGGCGGCTGACCGTCCGGCCGCGGGCTGTCAGGTGACCGGCTTTGACGTTGTGGATGAAATTGACCGAAGCATTCTGGGTGACATACTGCCGCCCGTCAGAGCGGGCAGTCAGCCCGGCACAGCAGTCAGCCATAGTAAAAAAAGCGCCGCCGTGCACATAACCGTAGATGTTGGTGGTGTCCCGCCGGATGTCCAGCGACATGACGGCGCTGTCCGACGTTACCGATACGATCTCGATGTGATTGTACTGCATGAATGGATTTTCAAGCATTTGTGCAATGTTCTGTTCCTGCATAAGGAGCCTCTTCTTTTTGATTGTGGTACAACGTTGTACGAAACGAGTTGGACGGTTTTTATTATAATCGCATTTTCCGCAGGATGCAAGCAGCAGGAGGTTTGAAAATAAATGGAACGGCCATCATTACGCAGGCAGCTTGTAATGATCTTTCTGGGGATCGCCATTCCCATTGGGATTCTGCTGGGGCTGCTGCTCTTTTTTCAGGGCTTTATAGCCGCAACCGGCTGGCAGCTGCGGCATCCGGCGGCCTTGATATGTTTACCACAAATTTTGAGAATCAGCTGGATTCGGTGGAAAACTACCTGCTCAATCTGTCGTTGAACGATGCGACCTTTCGCAGCCTGAGCGAACAGACCGACCGCACCCGCGCCTACCTGGATGCCTATGAGATCGCACAGGGGTTCCCGGCGGTATTGGCTGCCAACGATGCCTGATGGGTGTGGTACTGCGCAGCGGTTCGGGCAACCTGTATGTGGGGCGCTACGGTGCAGCTGCCCAGCAGCTCAAGCAGAAACTGAATCTGGAAGCGTATCTCGGCCAGCCGGGCCAGACCAATAAAATGATGACAAAGGGATGGTATCTGCGCACCATCGGCCAGCGGCTTTACCTGCTGCGCAGTGTTTTCTACCAGAAAGCCAGCCTAACCGCTGCGGTGGATCTGCGGCTGGTGTTTGAAGAACTGGTGGAGGACTACGGCTGGACGGCCGGGTCATTGTGATGAACGACAGCGGCAATGTGTTGGTAGGGGATGCCAACCTTCTGCCCACAAAGATGGAATGGAACAGTGAGGGGTATTGCCTGACAAAGGTGGGCAGGGACAGCCGACTGGTGGTGCGCAAACAGGTCAAAACGCTGACGGTATTGTATCTGGTTCCCTACCAGCATTTCGGAGTGGACTTTGCGCCGTATCAGATCTTGCTGGTGATGGGCGCTGTTTTTGTTCTGCTGGCGATTCCGTTCCTCCTGTTCTATATGAAGCACGAGATCTTTGCCCCTATGACGGCGTTGGTGAGCACGATGGACAGGATCGGCCGTGGTGAGCTTTCGGTGCGCTCCAGTGTGGATTATCGCAACGCTGAGTTTACGCAGGTGAACGAGACCTTCAACCGGATGATCGACCAGATCACCCAGTTGAAGATCGACGGTTACGAAAAGGAGCTGGAAGCCCGCCGCAACGAGATGACCGCCCTTAAGCTGCAGATCCGGCCCCACTTTGTGCTCAACTGCCTGAAAAGTGTCTATGCCATGGTGCAGACCGGCAGCCGCGAGGATGCCCAGCAGCTGATCCTGCTGCTGAGCCGGTATCTGCGCTATATCCTCTCCTTTACAGCGACCACAACGCCTCTGCACACCGAGATCGAGCAGTGCTGCAACTACGCGGAACTTTCCAGCGTGGGGCAGAACGATCCCGTGGAGGTAGTATGCGAGATCGACCCGGAACTCAGCGAATTGCCCTTGCCGCCGGTCTCGCTGCTGACGCTGGTGGAGAACAGCGTCAAGCACGGCAAGATGATCGGCAAAACGCTGAAGATCACAATCACTGCAAAGCTCCTCGAAACGGAAGAGGGCTGCATGCTGATCTTTCGGTGGCGGACAATGGCACAGGCTTTACGGCAGGGGATCTGAAGCAGCTGAACAGTGCAGCCCCGCAGGAGGAGAATGGACAGCACGTCGGGCTGTTCAATGTGGTACGGCGGCTGCAGCTGCTCTATGGGGAACAGGCAGCCATCGCCTTTACCAATAACCGCCGGGGCGGCGGTGCCAGGGTGGAGCTGTTCCTGCCGATAGATCCGGTCTTACAGAAGAAGGAAGGAGAAACAGCATGAAACTGCTGATCGTAGACGATCAAAGCACCGTGTGCAGGGGCTTTTGCACTGCACCAACTGGGCAGCGATGGGATTTACTGTGGTGGATACGGCTCTGAACGCTGTGGATGCCAAGGCCAGCCTGCTGCGGCAGGAGGCCGAGGTCATGCTCTGCGATATTGAAATGCCCATGGAAAGCGGGCTGGATCTGTTGGACTGGCTCCGGCAGCGAGGGATGACCACCCGCTGCATCTTCCTGACAGCCCACGCTGAGTTCAAATATGCGCAGGAGGCACTGCGGCTGGGCGGTTTTGATTATATCATGCAGCCTGCCCCTTATGAACAGGTTGCGGATGCAGTGAGCCGTGCGCTGGATAATGTAAAAGAGGAACGGGTGGCGCTGGAGCTGCAGAGCAGGGGAGCTGTTTTTGACGACCAGAAAAAGGAGATCGTGGAGACTATGCTGCGAGGCTTCCTGTTAGGCAACGCCCCGGGAAGCAGCCTGACCGCGTTTGAAGAACTGAGCCTTGTACCCCGGCGGGATCGGGAATGCTGGGTTGCCTGATGCAGCCGCTGCGCTGGAAGCAAGGCGAGGAGCCGTGGGAGCTGAGCCTGCTGAGCACGGCAGTAGGAAATATGAGCAGCGAGGTGTTCACGCCGCTGCAGGTGCTCAGCGTGACGGTGGCGATCCCTGCGGAGCAGTGTCTCGTTCTGGTGCTGCAAAGCCGGTGGGGGAGCCGCTGGAGGCAGACTATATCACCCGGCAGCTGAATTATCTGCAAAGTGCGTGTGCGCAGTATATCCACTGTGAAGCGGCCTTTTATCCGGAGGGGCCGCAGCCCTTTGAACAGGCATCGGAGATCTATCAGAAGCTGCTGCAACAACGGAGCGAGAACGTGGCCCTGAAAAGCGGTGTTCTGCTGGGCCGCCCAGCGGAAAAAATGCCGGAAGTGTTCCGTATCCCGCAGATCGGTGCATGGCAGAAGCTGCTGCAGGCGGGATGTGCGCAGGCAATGGAGCAGGAAGCCTGCCAGCTGTTGGACAAGCTGACGGCCAACAATCAGCTGAACAGCCAGACCTTGCGGTATTTTTATCAGGATTTTATGCAGATGCTCTTCTCCTTGCCGGAAAAGAAACGGCAGGACGATATGTTCCGGGAGCCGGAAGCGTTGGAACTTTACCGCAACGGCATGAAGACCGTGCCGGATATGAAGGCGTTGGTCCATTATGTGGCCTCGGTCTGGGATAGCGAAACGGAAGAAAATAGTCAGAGTACCGTGGAGATCATTATGCTTACATTGCCGAGCATCTGGAAAATGAGCTGCGCCGGGAAGAACTGGCCGAGGCTGTCCACCTGAATCCGGATTACATGGCCCGGCTTTTTAAGAAAGAGACCGGCTTGAACCTGAAGGATTATATCATTCAGCAGAAAATGCAGGAGGCCCAGAGCCTGCTCTGCACCACCAATCTGCCCATCAGCCTGATCGCGGCCAAGGTTGGGTATACGAATTTCGGGCATTTCTCCACTTCTTATAAGAAGTTCTATCACAAGACCCCACAGGAGGAGCGCAGCGCAGCATTATGAGAGAAACAAGGATGGCTCGCAGGACATTTTACAGCTGACCGGTGCTGCAGCTGGGGCGGCTCTGCTTGCTGGCTGCGGGGAGCGGGCGGCATCGACGGCAGAAAGTGGAACAGAGCTTATGGTCACAGTGCTGATGCCGGGCCAATCGGATGAAACTGCCTGTGTCCGCATTTCGGCGGCGCTGAGCGAAGTCACAAAGCAGAAGCTGGGCTTCGGCGTCTCTATCGAGCAGGTGGCACCCACCAATTACTCGGCAGAGCTGTGGAAACGGATGGTCTGCCAGACCATGCCGGATCTGTTTTTCCTCACAGAGAATCAGCCACTGGATGTTTACCTGAATCAGAACTGCATCCTGCCCCTGAGTGCGCTTTTGGAAGAATATCCCGGGCTGAAAGCTCTGTTCTCAGAGCAGCAGTGGGCGAGCAGAACCTATTACCGCCGCGTCTATGCAATCCCGGCACGGGCAGTCTCGATGTATCAGATCGGCTTTCTGGCCCGGGCCGACTGGATGCGGGAGCTGGATGCCAGACCGGAGGAGATCACGAATCTGGATGCCCTGCACGACCTGCTGATGCAGGTCAGGCAGCGTCGGCCCAATGCAGAGGGGGTCCTGCCGGATAATGGACAGGTTTTTCCTTTTCCGGAACTGGATCCTCTGGGAGATACCTTTGGTGTTCTGACCGAAGAAAGCGGCACCACCGTTGTCAACTGGTATGCCGCGGATGCTTACAGCAGGCTTTGCAGAACTATGCATCAGTGGTATCAGGAAGGATTGATCCTGCGGAATGCCAGCCTGCGGGACGAACCGGCCACCGATCGGATGCGGCTGGGCAACAGCTTTGGCTTTTTTGCACGGCTCAACCGGGATTCACTGGACTGCTGCACCCGGGCCTGTGGCACAGAGCTGACTGCATCCCGCTGGGGCCGACCATTCAGAACGGCTCCATCCCGGTGGAGAGCTGGTGTCTGCCGGTGACCAACAGCTACCGCAGGGAGGCACTGGCTTTTCTTGAACTGTTGTACACGGATGCATCCTGTTATGATCTCTTTGCGAAGGGAGATGGGAAAGAGGAGCAGTTCCATCCGTGGCAGAATCTGTATCTCAACGCCAGCGGACTGCTGCCGGAAACAGACGAGCAGCCGCAGTGGGTCTCTCCGGCCTATGGGTTCAGCTTCAACAACAGTGCAGTTGCCGCAAAGCTGGATGCCTGCCGGGCACTGAAGAATAGCTATCACAATGGGCTGATGTGCGGCTATCTGGATTCGGAAGAGGCACTCCCGGAGTTTTTGGAAGAACTGGAACAGGCCGGAATACAGGAGATCCTTCAGGCAAAACAAAGCGCATTGGACAACTGGCTGAACGCATCGCACTGAAACAGGCAGGGCTGGGAGACCGGCCCTGTTTTCGTTTTTTCGGACAGAAGAAACCTCTGAAAATGAAAAACAGAGGTCGGAAACTTGAAAAAAATGCGGCAGCTCTCGGAACAGGAACACGGAAAATGAAAAATTAGTTTCGTTTTTTTGGTAGCTGGAAAAGCTCCCGGTGCGTTAAACTAAATACAACAAAAGCACGGCAGACACAGAACCGTGCAGACGAACGCAAGAATAAGAAGGACAAGAAGGAGAAACCACTATGAAACGCATCTCTCGTCGGAACTTCCTCAAGGCTATGGGCATTTCTACCACCGCTCTGGCACTGGCTGCCTGCGGCGGCTCTTCCGGCTCCACCGTAGCCGGCACGGCTGGCTCCACTGCTGCCAGTGCAGCAGCAACCGGGGAACCCAAGGCAGGCGGCACCCTGCGCCTGTGCTATTCCAGCCCCGTTGCCACCCCCGGTTACACCCCCCGTGCCACCGGCAACGCGGCCATTTACTACCTGACGCTTTCTTATGAAAGCCTGACCAGCTATGATGCCGAGGGCAATATGATCCCCAATCTGGCAACGGAGTGGGATGTGAACACCGATGAGTTGAGCATTACCTGGACTCTGCGGGAGGGCGTCAACTTTGCAGACGGTGAGCCGTTCAACGCTGAGGCCGTCAAGCGTAATATCGAGGAGTATCAGGCCAACAACCGCACCGAGACCGCAAACATTGCCGAGTGCCAGATCATTGATGACACCCACATCAAGATGATGATGGCAGAGCCCAACTCCTCCACGCTGGAATCGGTGGGCTTCTTCGTCTACTACATGAGCCCCAAGGCACTGGAGAACCCCAGCAGCCTGGATGCCGCTACCTGCGGCACCGGCCCCTTCCAGCTGAGCGAGTTCGAGAACAACGCCTACGCCATCTACACCAAGAACGAGAATTACTGGAAGGAGGGCCTGCCCTATCTGGATTCCGTGGAGGTGACCCTTGTCACTGAGTCCAGCACCGCAAACACTGCTTTCCAGGCCAACGAGTACGATATGTACTGGGTAGGTCTGGCCAATCCCACCATCCTGCAGCAGCTGGACGGTGCAGGCATCTACGTCAAGGAAGATAACCAGAACGGCATGGGTGTCGAGAGTCTGGGTCTGATTCCCAACAGTGCCATTGACGGCCCTGGCCGATGCCCGTGTCCGCCGCGCCCTGTGCTACGCCATCGATGTGGATGCCATCAACGCAGCATTCCTGATGGGCATGGCGCAGATGACCGACCAGTGGGCAGTTCCCGGTTCCGCCACCTACAACGACAGCCTGAATCATTTTACCTATGATCCGGAGAAGGCAAAGTCCCTGCTGGCAGAGGCTGGTTATGCCGATGGTTTTACCACCAACATTGTCACCATCAGCGGCATGTCCGATATGCTGACGGCCATTGCCAACATGCTGGACGAGGTGGGCATCCACTGCAACATCCAGCAGGTGGACGGCGCAACCAACAACCAGTACATGAAGGATGGCACCTGGGAGGGCCTGATGCTCCACTTTGCAACCATCGCTCCCGATCTGGGCCTGTATATGGGTCGTCATCTGGACAAGAACGGCGCTTACTACGCCAAGGGCATCCAGCATCCTGACAAGGAAATGGAGCTGCTGGAGGAGATCCGCCGCTGCATGGATCCCGACGAGAAGCACAAGCTGGAAAAGGAGCTGCAGGCTGCGATCTACGATGCCGAGGATGGCTCCTGCCTGTTTGGCCGCGTGCTGTACGTGAATAAGTCTTCCATGTACAAGTACGATTACGTCATCGACGACCACGCAACCGAAGCCTTCACTGCTTGCTGGGATCTGTCCGCCTGCTGGCTGAACAAGTAAGCAACCAACCTTAGTGTATCACGACCGGAATACGTTTCTCCTTATTTCGGCAGATTCCGGCGCGGGTAACTGCGCCGGAATTTGTTTTAGAGGGGGAGAAAGGTTCCGCAGGAAATGGAGCGAACTATGAAATCGAACAACCTTGCCAAAATGATCGGCAAGCGTGTGGTGCAATCCTGCATCACCATTCTGCTTGTCACTCTGTTCGTCTTTGCCCTCATTCAGATGGTTCCGGGCGATCCCGTAGCCAACTATCTGGGTGCAACCGCCACCGAAGAGCAGATCACCTATTACCGCCACCTTTATGGTTTCGATCGTCCGGTCATCGTCCAGTATCTCAGCTGGATCGGCGGTCTGTTCCGGGGCACCATGGGCCAGTCTATCAGCTATCAGTCTGAGATCGCTGACATCATCCTGCCCCGTTTGGGCACCACCCTGACCATGGTGATCCCGGCCTTCATCATCGGAACGATCACTGGTATCCTGTTTGGCATCGTTGCCGCCAAGAACCGCGGCAAGGCCATTGACAGTGTGATCTCCTTCTTTGCCAACATCGGCGTTTCGATGCCCATGTTCTGGCTGGGCATGATGGGAATGCTGGTGTTTGCCCTCAAACTGCGGGTCCTGCCCAGTTCCGGCTATGTGCCCATCACCCGTGATTTTGGCGGCTGGCTCAGCCATATGATCATGCCCATCATTGTGCTGAGTCTGGGTGTCAACGCTGGTTTTGTCCGTCTGACCCGCTCCTCCATGCTGGAAGTCATGCGGCAGGATTATGTGACCACCGCCCGTGCCAAGGGCGTTTCCAAGAAGGATGTTACCTTCAGGCATCAGCTGCGCAATTCCATGATCCCCATCGTCACCACCATGGGAATGCGCCTGGGTTCCATGGTGGGCTCCACCGTCCTGATCGAGAGCCTGTTCGTCATCCCCGGCTTGGCAGCGTGATGATGAACGGCATCAGCAACCGTGACTTCATGCTGGTGGCGAACGGTGTGCTCATCATCTCCATCTTTGTTGCCATCTGCAACCTCGTGGTCGATATCCTGTACGGCATCATCGATCCCCGCACCCGCTAAAAGGAGGAATGAACTGTGGAAAACAAGACAAAAAAGAAGGGTCTGCTGGAGCGTATCACGTCCTCCCGCGTGTTCCGGGTCATGTTCAGCCGCAAGATCATCGTGGTCTGCGCAATTTTGCTTCTCATCATGGTGCTCATCGCCATCTTTGCTCCGGTGATTGCTCCCTATGATCCCAACAAGGATGATCTTTACAATGTTCTGAAGGGCTGCTCTGCCGAGCACTGGCTGGGCACTGACTCCAATGGCCGTGATGTTCTGAGCCGCATCATCTATGGTGCCCGCATCTCCTTTACGGTCGGTATCGTGGCCGTGGTCATTTCCAGCGTCATCGGCATGGCACTGGGCCTGATCGCCGGCATGGCAGGCGGTGTGGTGGATGCCTTTATCATGCGTGTCATGGATGCTATGATGGCTGTGCCCATGCTGATCCTGGCTATGTTTCTGGGCGCGATCCTGGGTCAGGGCCTGGGCAATGTCTGCCTGGCCATCGGCATCTCGATGGTGCCCGGCTACGCCCGTGTCACCCGCGGTCAGGTGCTGAGCGTCCGCAATGCCGATTATGTCACCGCCGGTACCCTGTGCGGTGCATCCCGGATCCGCAACACGCTGGTGCATGTGTTCCCCAACTGCCTGTCCGTCAACATCGTCAGCATGACCGCCAGCCTGGGTGGTGCTATTCTGGCCGAAGCGAACCTGAGCTTCCTGGGTATGGGCATCACGCCCCCGACTCCCAGCTGGGGCGCAATGGTCAGCGGCGGCTATAAGTACCTGTCCACCCAGCCCATCATTGCCATTGCTCCCGGCATTGCGATCATCATCGTGGTGCTCTGCTTCAATATGTGCGGCGACGCTCTGCGCGATGCCCTCGACCCGAAGCTGCGCGGCACATTGGGCAGCGGCAAAAAGACCAAGCGCGCAAAGCGCACCAAGAATGTGAAAGAGGTGGCCTGAAATGAGCGACAAGCTGCTGGAAGTCAAAAACCTGAGCGTTGAATATGATACCGAAATTTCCACCGTCTACGCCGTCAATGGTCTGGATCTGGATCTGAACTACGGCGAGACGCTGGGCTGGTGGGTGAGACCGGTGCCGGTAAGACCACCACAGCCTGAGCGTCATCCAGCTTCTGCCCGAGGGAATCGGTTTTGTGACCGACGGTCCATCAAGCTGGATGGCGTGGATATGCTGAATGCTCCCGAGGAAAAGATCCGTGCCATGCGCGGCAGTGTGTATCCATGATCTTCCAGGATCCCATGTCTGCCTGAACCCAGTGATGACCGTGGGAGCTCAGATCATGGAGGTGCTGAAGATCCACCATCCGGAGCAGAGCACTGCTCAACTGGAAGCCCGTGTGGACGAGATGATGGAGTTGGTGGGCATCCCTGCAAAGCGCAAGGTGGAGTACCCCCATCAGTTTTCCGGCGGCATGAAGCAGCGCATCGTCATTGCCATTGCGCTGGCCTGCGAGCCGAAGCTGATCCTTGCCGACGAACCCACCACCGCACTGGATGTGACCATTCAGGCCCAGATGCTCGGCCTGATCAATGAGCTGCAGAAGCGGCTGAACACCGCCATGATCCTCATCACCCACGATTTGGGTGTTGTGGCCCAGACCTGCGAAAAGGTCATGGTCATGTACGCCGGCGAGGCCATCGAGTATGGCACAGCAGAGGATATCTTTGAGACCACCCAGCGCCACCCTTACACCCAGGGGCTGTTCAACGCCATTCCCAAGCTGGATGAGAACACCAAGCGTCTGGAGGCCATTGAGGGGATGATGGCTGACCCCACCCAGAAGATCGAGGGCTGCCGCTTTGCTGACCGCTGCAAATATGCACTGCGGCCTGCAAAAGGCCCAGAAGATGCGGGAGGTCACACCGGGCCACTTCATCCGCTGCTGTCGGTTCGATCCGCCGCAGTCCAACACCTGAGCCGGGAGGAAATGACAATGGAAGAAAAGGTTTTGATCGAGGCAAAGAACCTCAAAAAATACTTCAAAGTCGGCGCAAACAGCCAGCTCCACGCGGTGGACGGCGTGAACTTCAAGATCAGGCGCGGCACCACACTGGGCGTTGTGGGCGAGTCCGGCTGCGGCAAGTCCACGCTGGGCCGCCTGCTGCTGCGACTCTATGATGTTACCGATGGTCAGATCCTCTACGACGGCACCGACATCACCAAACTGAATGCCAAGGAACTCAATCCCATCCGTTCCCGGATGCAGATGATCTTCCAGGACCCGTCCGGTTCGCTGGACCCCCGCAAAAGTGTGAAAGAGCTGATCGGGGAACCGCTGAAGATCTATAAAGCCTGCAAAAACCGTGACGAATACGATGCCCGCATCGCCGAGATCATGGAGACCGTTGGTCTGGATGAGCGTTATGCAGAGAGTTTCAGCCACGAGCTGGACGGCGGCCGCCGCCAGCGCATCGGCATCGGCCGCGCATTGGCCATGGACCCGGAGTTCATCATCTGCGACGAGCCGGTCTCTGCACTGGACGTTTCCATTCAGGCACAGATCCTGAATCTGCTGATGGATCTGCAGGATGAGAAAAAGCTGACCTACGTCTTTATCACCCACGATTTGAGCGTGGTCAAGCACATCAGCCACGAGATCATGGTCATGTATCTGGGCCAGTGTGTGGAATATGCCAAGACCGAGGACCTGTTCAAGAATCCGCTCCACCCCTATACCAAGGGTCTGCTGGATGCTGTGCCCATCCCCAGCCTGAAGGCCAAAAAGCTTTCCACCGAGGTCATGCGCGGCGAACTGACCAGCCCCGTGGACCCGGCCCCCGGCTGCCGTTTTGCGGCCCGCTGCCCCTATGCAACAGATGCCTGCCGCGGCAGGGATATTCCTTTGAAAGAAGTAGAACCTGGTCACTTTGTCAGCTGCACACGCTTTTGAGAACACGGAAAGGTGGGAAAACCGATGACTGAGGATGAAAAAAGGCTGCTGCCGAGCAGAAGCAGCGTGAAATGGAAGAGATGATGCGGCAGGCGCAGGAGAGCTACCGGCAGGAATATGCCAGTATGCCCTACGACGGCCCGGTCTATGGCTGCCGCCGGGAGGAGCTGATGCTGCCCATGCAGGACGGAGTGAGGCTCTATACCGAGATATTCAAACCGGAGGGGCTTGCACAGTTCCCTGTGCTGATCCAGCGCAGCTGCTATCCCAATCAGCAGCCGCTGTATGAGATCAACGGTGCAGAACTGACCCGCCGGGGCTACGGCTATGTGGTCCAGACCTGCCGCGGCACGGGCAAGAGCGAGGGACATTGGGAACCCAACGTCAATGAGCGCCCGGATGGCCGCGATACCCTGCAGTGGCTCAACGACCAGCCCTGGGCAGAGAGCATCGGCTATTTCGGAGCCAGTTATCTGGCCCTGACCGGCTGGGCCATTGCAGATATCGTTCCACCCAAGGTCAAGGGAATGATGCTGACGGTCTATGGCACCGACCGTTTCAAATCGGCTTATGAAAAGGGGCTGTTCCGCCACGATGTGCTGACGGGCTGGGCAATGCAGAATGCAGGCCATCCGGTCACAGCGGACTATCTGGAAAGCTGCCGCTTCCGTCCCCACGACAAGGTGGATGAAGCACTGTGGGGTGGAAAGTTGGACTGGTATCAGGACTGGATCCACGCCACCCGCCGCACAGATGCCTACTGGCAGCAGCTGGTGGAAGCTGTTGGCCGATGTGCCCGGAAATACCAAGGTTCCGGTGTATATCATCGATGCATGGTACGATCACCATTTTGGCAGTGCATCAACACTTATGCCTCTCTGGCCCCTGAGACCAAAGAGCACAGCTGGCTGGATATCGGCTGCTGGAATCATATGTCCCAGCCCTGCATTGCGTGGGGCGAACAGCACAATCTGGAAAACGGCGACATCCACCGGATGCTGGAATGGTTCGATCTGCTGCTGAAGCAGAAAAAACAGCCGGAAAAGCGGGTGCGCACCTATGTAATGCGGGAGGACCGCTGGAAAACGCTGGAGGCATGGCCCGCCCCCGTGAGCCGGACTGAAAAGCTTTATCTGGGTGAAACAACTCTGAATGCCGAGCCGGCAGAAGGGAAGCGCACCTTTGTATATGACCCGGAGACCCCCGTGCCCAGCCATGGTGCAGAAAGCGTTCTGACCACCATTGCCGAGGCAGGCAGCCTGCTGCAGCCGGAGCCGGACTATCGGCCCGATGTGGTCAGCTTCGTCAGCGCTCCGCTGGAAAAAGCACTGCCCATTTGTGGGCAAATCAAGGTGCACCTGAATGTCTCGACCGATGTGGATGATACTGCCTTCACTGCCAAGCTGATGGAAGTGTTCCCGGACGCAGAGCCTATAACATCCGGGGCGGCATCACCACCATTGCTGCCGACCTGCCGGAGGGGCAGACCTATACTCCGGCCAGACAGCAAAGGTCTGTGTGGAGATGTGGGATATGAACTGGACAGTGCAGCCCGGCAGCTGCCTGCGGCTGGATGTCTCTTCTTCCGACTTCCCGCAGTACGCCGTTCACAGCAATTACGCAGGAGTCTGGTCCGAACAGGGAAAGACCCGCATCGCCCACCAGAAGATCTTGCTGGGGGAGGGCAGCTTTGTAGAACTGCCCCTGCACGAGAACTGAGAGAAAGGAACCAAGACCATGACGGAACAGGAACGAAATGTCCTTCTGAACGAACTGCGGCAACAGGAGAGCCAGAGGGAAAAGCAGATCAAGCGGGAGCGGTTCCGTCGTCTGAATCCTTATGCAAAGAAAGGGGCGGTGGTGTTTGCCGGTTCCAGCCTGATGGAACAGTTTCCGCTGTATGAGTTTTTGCAGGACGATGATCTGCACTGCACCTTGTACAACCGGGGCATCGGCGGCTTTACCACCACCGAGCTGCTGGAGGCCATGGACGAGTGCATCCTTGAGCTGCAGCCTGCGCACCTGTTCCTGAACATCGGCACCAATGACCTGAACGGCCCGGACTACGACCGCGCCGCCATGCTGGGCCGGTATGAGGAGATCGTGCAGCAGATCCGGAAAAAACTGCCCGAAACAAAGCTCTACCTGCTGGCCTATTATCCGGTAAACCCCACCGTGGCCGAAGACCCGGGCCTGATCGAATGCTTCCGCTGGCGCACCAATGAGCGCATCCGGGAGGCAAGCGAGGGCGTGCAGGCGCTGGCCCGGAAATACGGAGCGGAATTCCTCGACCTGAACAAGGACCTGTACGATGCTGCCGGAAATCTGAAAGCGGAGTACACCATTGAGGGAATGCACCTGTATGCCAACGGCTACCGCCCTGTGATGGATGCTCTGCTGCCGCTGCTGCGCAAAATCGGAGAAGAACAGGGAGGAAAGCAATGACCGGAGTCTTTGGTGTTGTTTTGGGTCAGATCCTTCTGATGTTCCTCTATCTCATCATAGGTTATGTGCTTTATCGTACCGGACTGATCACCCAGGAGGGCAGCAAGGCACTGGCTCACCTGCTGTTATATTGCGTGCTGCCCTGTGTTGTGCTAAAATCATTTTGTATTGAGTATTCGGCAAAGGGAGCTGTGGAATTGGCTGTCAGCATTGCGGCAGGTGCCGGGGTGCTGCTGCTCTCCATGGCGGTGTCGTGGCTCTTTTTCCGCAAAGACCCCATGGCGCAGATCGGTGTGGCTTTTTCCAACGCCGGGTTCATGGGACTTCCGCTGGTCACAGCAGTGCTGGGCGGCGAAGCTGTGTTCTACGCAGCAGGCTTTGTGGCCCTGCTGAATGCTTTGCAGTGGACCTACGGCCAGGCAAAGCTTTCCGGGGACAAAAAGTACATCCAACTGGGGGCAGTGCTCAAAAATCCACTGGTGCTCTCCCTGCTGGGCGGTGTGATGATCTACTTCTGCCGCATCCCGGTGCCGCAGATCCTTCGCACCCCATGGGGGCCATTGCGGGCATGAACGCTCCACTTGCCATGATCGTGCTGGGTGTCTATCTGGCCAGAACCGACCTCAAAGCCATCTTTACCCGCCCCCGGCTCTACGCCCTTTCGGCGGTACGGCTGGTGGTGATCCCACTGCTGACGATCGTCTGTCTGATGCTTCTTCCAGCCGGATGGCGGCAGATCGGCACGGTGCTCATCATTGTGAATGCGGCACCCATCGGCAGCAACATCGCGGTATATGCCCAGCGTCTGGGGCTGGATTCTTCCTACGCTGTGCAGATGGTATGTCTGAGCACTCTGCTGTCACTGATCACGCTGCCAGTGATGCTCAGCCTGGCTGCCGCGTTGGGCTTTGCATGAGTCTGAAAACAACCAACAGAAAGCAGGAGATAAGATGAAACAGTATCTTTTGATCGACATCGGCGGAACCTTCATCAAGTACAGCCTGGCCGATGAACAGGCCCGGAAAATCTCTGGTGGAAAGGTTCCGACACCGCTGACGAATATGGATGACCTTCTGGCGGCCATCGAGGCTTTGCCGCTCCCCTTCAGGGACAGTTCGTGGGCTGCGCCATCTCTATGCCGGGCCGCATCGATACCAGAAACGGCATCGCCCATACCGGTGGAATGCTCAGTACCTTTATGTGGGAGCAGCCCTTTGCTGCGCAGGTAGAGGCACGGCTGGGCGTGCCGGTGACCATCGCCAACGATGCAAGTGTGCCGCAGCAGCGGAGGCTGGACCGGTGCGCTGGCCGGTGTGGAGAATGGCCTTGTGCTGGTGCTGGGCACCGGCATCGGCGGCGGCATCATCCTGAACGGGAAGGTGCTGATGGCGCTCACGCTGCCGCAGGCGAGGTTAGCGGCCTTGTCTCGGATATTTCAAAGATGGCCGACGATGATTTCAAACTGACTCGGTAGAGCGGTATTCCGAAGCACCCCTCTGGGCGGGAATGGCCTCGGCAAGTGGCTGATCTTCGAGTATGCCCGGCAGAAGCATCTGCGACGGGCAGCCCCATGCCCACCGGGGAAGAAATCTTTGCTGCGTACAATGCCGGGGAGCCGGAAGCGCAGAAGGCTCTCAAGATCTTTGCCCGGCGGGTGGCCGTTGGCATCCTGAGCCTGCAGAATGTGCTGGATGTGGAAAAGGTGGCCATCGGCGGCGGTATCAGCGCAGCGGAGGCTCTACTGCCTGCGATTCAGGCCGAGTTGGATTGGCTGTTTGAGCGCTGCACAGTCATGCCGACGGTCAAGCCGGAGCTGGTGCGCTGCCGCTATGGCAACGATGCCAACCTGATCGGTGCCCTGAAGCTGTTCTTTGAACAGAACCCCGCCTGAACCAGAACAAAATAGGATAGGAGTAGAAACTTATGAGCGTTTTCCGTGATGATTTCCTGTGGGGCGGTGCCTGCGCAGCCAACCAGTTCGAGGGCGCATGGGACGTGGATGGCAAAGGCCCCAGTGTCCCTGACCTGTGCACCAATGGCTCTCACACCAGCCCGAAATGGGTGACAACTGCTGTCCGCCCGACCGGCTGTATCCCAGCCATGAGGCCATCGACTTCTACCACCACTACGAGGAGGACATTGCTCTCTTCGCCGAGATGGGCTTCAAGACCTTCCGCACCTCCATCAACTGGACCCGCATTTTCCCCACCGGTATGGAGACCGAGCCAAACGAGAAGGGCCTTGAATTCTATGACAAGGTCTTTGACTGCTGCAAGAAGCACGGTATCGAGCCGCTGGTCACCATCAGCCACTACGAGCTGCCCTATGCGTTGGTGGAAAAGTACAACGGCTGGGCCAGCCGGGAACTCATCGAGTTCTATATGAATTACTGCAAGGCCATTTTTGAGCGGTACAAGGATAAGGTCAAGTACTGGCTGACCTTCAATGAGATCAACTGCGGTACCATGCCCATGGGGGCGATCCTGGAAACAGGCACCATCCGGGGCTTTGAAGGCCCTACCGACAAGGTGCCGGACAACAAGCAGGAGCGTTTTCAGGCGCTGCATCACCAGTTTGTGGCCAGTGCAGAGGCTGTTCGGTATGCCCACGACCACTACCCTCAGTTCAAGATGGGCTGCATGATCTGCTTTATCACCAGCTACGCACTGACCTGCGACCCGGCCGACGAGATCGCCAACCAGAAGGCCATGCAGATCAGCAACTGGTTCTGCTCTGATATGCATGTCCGCGGCGAGTATCCTTCCTACATGAAGCGTTATTTTGCCGAGAATAACATCACCATCCGGCAGGAGCCGGAGGATGCTGCCATCCTGAAGGCCGGTACTGTCGATTTCTACACCTTCAGCTACTATATGTCCAACTGCATCACCACCCATAAGGATGCCGATGATGTGGGCGGCAACATCATTGCTGGTAAGAAAAATCCTTACCTGAAAGCCTCTGACTGGGGCTGGCAGATCGATCCCGTTGGTCTGCGCTACACCCTCAACGAGATCTACGACCGCTACCGCATTCCCATGATGGTGGTGGAAAACGGCCTGGGCGCTTACGACAAGAAGGATGCCGACGGAAAGATCCACGACAGCTACCGCATCGACTACCTGCGGGCACACATCGAGCAGATGGCCGAGGCTGTAAAGGACGGTGTAGATCTGATGGGCTACACCCCCTGGGGCTGCATCGATCTGGTGAGTGCCTCACCGGTGAGATGGCAAAGCGATATGGATTCATCTACGTCAACAAGTTTGACGACGGCACGGGGGATCTGAGCCGCGAAAAGAAGGACAGCTTCTACTGGTATCAGAAGGTCATTGCCACCAACGGCGAAGACTTAGGATAACAAAAACAGACCTCCGGGTGCCATGTTTGCAGTACCGGGGGTCTGTCTTTTTGAAAGAAGGAGGTCATTTATGGAAAAGGCATTTTGCTGTGCGCCGGATTTTCCGGTGGTTCAGACAAATTATGGTCCGGTGCGGGGATATCGCTTCCGAGAGATCAGCAGCTTCAAGGGCATTCCGTATGGGCGGGCGGTGCGCTTCCATGCACCCCAGCGCCCCAGCCTTGGACAGAGCCGCTGGACGCTTCCAGTTACGGCTGCGTCTGCCCTCTGCTGAGCATCGACAAGCCCGGCGGCGAACTGCGTGTGCCCCACCGCTACTGGGTGCAGGATGAGGACTGCCTGAACCTGAACATCTGGACCCCGGCCTGCGATGCCCAAAAGCGGCCGGTGCTGGTCTGGCTCCATGGCGGCGGATTTTTTGCCGGCTCATCCATTGAGCAGGTGGCCTACGAGGGCGGAAACATGGCGCGGGAAGGGGACTGCGTGGTGGTGTCACTGAACCACCGGCTGAACATCCTGGGCTACTTGGATCTCTCCGATTTTGGGGAGGAGTACGCAAACTCCGGCAATGCGGGTGGGGATGATATCATCCTGGCACTGCAGTGGGTGCGGGACAATATTGCAGCGTTTGGCGGCGATCCCGGCTGCGTGACGGTATTCGGCCAGTCCGGCGGCGGTGCCAAAGTGACAACGCTGCTGCAGACCCCGGCAGCAGATGGCCTGTACCACAGGGCGATGATAATGAGTGGCGTGCTGGAAGGCTTGCTGAACGACAGTGTCGGCAGCGGCAGGGACTGTGTGCAGGCGCTGATGCAGGAGCTTGGCGTGCAGACAGCACAGCAGCTGGAAACTGTGCCCTACCACCAGCTGGCGCAGGCTTACCGGAACGTCAGCCCGGCTCTGAAAGCAAAAGGCGCGAACGTGGGCCAAAGTCCCCACCCGAACCGCTTCTATCTTGGAGATCCGCTCCAAAACGGCAGTGGGTTTCGGCCCGAGACTGCGGACATTCCGGTGCTGATCGGTACGGTTTATTCGGAGTTCTACGGTTTCTTTGATGGACTGAAAGGAGTCGGCCCGGAGGAAGCAGTGGGCCTGTCTGCCGCAGAGACTGCGGGAGCAGTTCCGCACAGCCTACCCGCACCGCCCGGAGGAAGACCTGCTGCTGGCAGATACCAGCTTCCGCGCCCCCACGATCAAATATGTCCGGGAGCGTGCCAAGGCGGGCGGAAAGGTGTACAGTTATCTGTTTGATCAGGACTTCCCTCTGATGGGAAAAAGTACCCGTGGCACTGTGCGGATATCCCATTTGTGTTCCACAACACAGAGCTTGTGCCAGTGTGTGCCTTTGAGGGAGCAAAGCAGCTGGAAGCGGAAATTTTTGGCGCTGTGATGCAGTTTGCCCGTACCGGTGCGCCGGGCTGGGCTGCCAGTACGGAGGATGTGGAACAGACCATGCTTTTCGGCCCCCAAAGCCGTCTGGTGCAGAACCACGATCACGCACTGATCGAAGCATTGGCACCCTTCACAGATTTACGGATGAAAAAAGCGACCCGGGCAGGCGGACAGATCCAGCATTAAAAAGCGCTGTTCAATACGCGGGAATTCCGGGAAACAGAAAGCAGAACAGGCATCCTGCATTACCGTTTGGCGGTATCGGGCAGGATGCCTGTTCTGCTATGATGATCTTCATTGCATTTTCTATATCCGCAACAGCCTGACGAGATTTCTGGTAGAGTTCCTAGCAGATAAAAACAGCGTGCAGCTTTTTCGCATTTATGCTATACTTGACACAGCGGATCACAGGATCCTCCGGATGGGGAAAAGGAGCAAAAACGATGCGGAAACTGGACCTGAATGCGATCTATATTTCGGAGCGGGTGCAGGAGACCCTGCGCCCTGTTTCAGTCAGCGCACTGACGGCGGTGGTGGCTCCCATGGGCTATGGCAAGACCACAGCGGTCAACTGGTTCTTGAACCAGCGCAAGCAGACGGAAAATGCAGTGCCTTCTCTGCGCTTTCTCGCATGGAAGGTACTGCATTTTTGCTTGCTGCCTTATCTGTGCGGAATGGATGCTGCACGCGGCATTCAAGGGTCAAACCGGTCTGCATTCTGTAATTGCCACTTGACCCAACCCGTGGTATAATGAAAAAATCGAATACTATGGGAACAAAGGACAGGGGTCAGAACAGAAAATGGCAAAACGAAAGCGAAAAACAACTGCAAAGCGCGCGTCTGCACGCAGAAAAAGCCGGGCCGAGGAGCGGATGCGGCGGGGCTGGGCACCCTGTTTGTGGGGCTGCTGCTCATTGTGCTGGCGTTCGTGGAGGGAGGACTCCCGTCTGGAAGAGCGCCCATCAGATTTTATTCGGGCTGTTCGGCTGCGGGCAGCTTTGTGCTGGGCGCGGCGGTGTGCTATCTGGCCATCCTCTACACCCGGGGGCAGGACCTGCTGATGCAGGTGTTCAAGCTGCTGCTGGGGCTGATCTTTGCCAGCGGCACGGTCATCGTGTTTTCGGATATCCCCGCCGACCTGACCGCTGCCCAGATGATCGCTGCCTGCTACCAGAACGGCGCAAACGCCTGGCTGGGCGGCGGCGTGCTGGGCACTCTGCTGGGCGGCAACCTGCTCCTGCTCTGCGGGCGGCCTGCGGCCAATCTGGTCATGGCGGTGCTGGCCCTGTGCGCCAGCCTGTATATTTTGATATCACCCCTGCCGAGTGCTGGCAGTGCTCTGCAATGTGGGCGGCGGTGTGCATGAAAAAAGGCGTGGCGGTCTATGAACAGAACGCCGCCCGCCGTGCTGAGCGCCTTGCGGCCCGGCAGGCGGAAGAGGAGTACTGCACCGAGGAGCCTGCGGGCGATTACGATGACAGTTCCGATGAGGAAGATGCGCCCGGCGGCATTCCGGTGCCCGGGTGGCTGTCCGGTGTGTTCAGCTGGGGCCACAAGGTGACCAAGGAAATGGAAGGCGAAGCGGAACCTGCTCCCGTGGACGATTCTCTGGGCTACGAGCCGCCTGCGCCGGTGGAGCTGGAACCGGCTCCGCCCGGCCTGCTCCGGCCTTTGAGCCGGTCAAGGTGACCTCCAACCATCCCCGCGCGCGTTTGATATTGATCTTGGGCCGGATACCTCTGTTTCCGAGGGCGGAAGCGAGCCCATTGAGCCCATCATCATCGGGCCGGGCGGGACCTTTGGGCAGGACCCGCTCCAAAAAGCACCGCCCCGGGCCATCGTCAAACCGGTGGTGCCGGATGCCGTGGAGACTGCGCCGAGGATTTCTTCGCGCCCGCCGGATCGTCTGCTCCGGCCCCTGTGGTGGAGCCCACCGTGCCGCCTGCGGCTCCGGAAGCCCCTGCGGCTGCACCGGCAGAGCCCGTGCAGCCTGAGATGCCGGTGTTCCAGACCCCCACCCTGCCCACTACGGACGAGCCGGTGGTGCCGGTGCGGGTCAGCGCGGAAAACGCGGTGGCCATGCGCAGTGAGCCGGACGAGGACGGCTGGATCAGCATTACCAGCGAACCGGTGGAGGAAAAAGACCTGAACACGCTGGTAGCGGCTGCCATGGAAAAGCCCGCCGCAGGCGAGCAGGCCGCCGCCACCGCCCCGGCCGAGGAGCCGGAGGTGGTGGAGACCTTCCAGTATCAGTACCCCAGCATCGAGCTGTTTGAAAAGTCTGCCGAGGAGGGTGACCCCGGTGCCCAGGACGAGCTGAAGGCCACGCCCAGAAGCTGGTGGACACGCTGGAAAGCTTCGGCGTGCGTACCCGGTGCTGGATATCTCGCGGGGACCCTCCGTTACCCGGTATGAGGTCCAGCCCATGGCGGGCGTGAAGATCAGCCGCATCACCTCACTGGCCGATGATATCGCCCTGAACCTTGCTGTGGCCGATGTCCGCATGGAAGCACCCATCCCCGGCAAGCCTGCCGTGGGCATCGAGGTGCCCAACCACAAAAAGACCCCCGTTTTTATCCGCAGTGTCTTTGAAAGCCAGGCCTTCCTGCGGATGACCTCGCCCTTGGGTGTGGCGCTGGGCAAGGACATCGCCGGTGTGGCCCAGGTGGCCGATCTGTGCAAGATGCCCCATCTGCTCATCGCGGGCAGCACCGGCAGCGGTAAATCTGTCTGTGTGAACAGCATCATCATCAGCATCCTGTTCCGCTCCAGCCCCGAGGACGTGAAGCTCATGCTCATTGACCCCAAGGTGGTGGAGCTGGCTGAATACAACGGCATCCCCACCTGCTGATGCCTGTCATCACCGAGCCGAAAAAGGCAGCGGGTGCTCTGAGCAGCGCGGTGCAGGAGATGGAGCGCCGCTACCACCTGTTTGCGGAAAACAATGTCCGTGACATCAAATCCTTCAACAAGCTGGCGGCCACCGATCCCATGCTGGAAAAGATGCCCTATATCGCCATCATCATCGACGAGCTGGCCGATCTGATGATGGTCGTGGGCAAGGACGTGGAGGATCCATCTGCCGGATCGCCAGAAGGCCCGCGCCGCCGGAATGCACCTCATCGTTGCCACCCAGCGCCCCAGCGTGGATGTCATCACCGGCTGATCAAGGCCAATATCCCCAGCCGCATTGCCTTTGCTGTGTCCAGCCAGGTGGACAGCCGCACCATTCTGGATGGTGCCGGTGCCGAAAAGCTGCTGGGCCAGGGCGATATGCTCTTTATGCCTGTGGGCGCGCCCAAGCCGGTGCGTATCCAGGGCACCTTTGTGCGGGATGAGGAGATCAGCCGCGTGCTGGACTTCATCAAGCAGAGCGCCACCGTCCAGTATGACGAGGCCATGATCGAAGCCATGGAAAAGCACGCCATTCAGGATGGCAAGAAGGGCGCATCCTCTGCAGATGCGGATGAGGAGACCGGCAGCGACCCGATGCTCAAGCAGGCCGTTGAGGTGGTCATTGATGCCGGGCAGGCATCCACCAGCCTGCTGCAGCGCCGCTGTAAGCTGGGTTATGCCCGCGCCGCCCGCATCATGGATGAGATGGAGCAGAAGGGCATCATCGGCCCCTATGAGGGTGCCAGCCCCGCGCTGTCCTCATCAGCCGCCAGCAGTGCTGGAAATGCAGATGAATCAGCCGGAGGAATAAGAACACAAGCAACACTTTTCTTGGCTCCCTGTCAGGGGAGCAGGCAGAGAGAATTAACCAGTGAGGAACACTATGGACAACTCTTCCCCAATCTACACCGAATTTCTTCCCATCAGCGGGCGGACATGGAAGCCCGGGGGTGGGATCAGCTGGACTTTGTGGTGGTGGGCGGCGATGCCTACGTTGACCACCCCAGCTTTGGCACCGCCATCATCAGCCGCCTGCTGGAGGCCGAGGGCTATAAGGTCGGCGTGCTGGCCCAGCCCCGCTATTCCGACTGCGAGGACTTCAAGCGGTTCGGCAGGCCGAAGTACGGCTTTTTCATCGGCGGCGGCAACGTGGACAGCATGGTGAGCCACTACTCCGTGGCAAAAATTCCGCGTGCCGAGGACGAATACTCTCCCGGCGGCATCGGCGGCGCGCGGCCTGACCGCAGCGCCACCGTTTACACCAGGCTGGCTAAGGAGGCCTACCCCGACCTGCCTGTGATCTTGGGCGGTCTGGAGGCATCTCTGCGCCGGTTTGCCCACTACGATTACTGGCTGGACACCGTTCTGCCCAGCATTGCGGAGGACTCCGGAGCCGATCTCATCAGCTTTGGCATGGGCGAGCACCAGACCGTGGAGATCGCCCGGCGGCTGGCGGCAGGGGAGCCGGTGGAGTCCATCACCGATGTGGACGGCACCTGCTACCTGACCGACTTCGACCACCTGCCTGAAAAGTATGTGGAGTGCGCCGGTTTCCGGAAAGTGGCCTCCGATAAGGTGGCCTACGCCAGAGCCTGCCGCATCCAGATGGACAATCAGGATGTGGTCAGCGGTCAGATCATTGTCCAGAAGCAGAGTGAAAAGTACCTTGTGCAGAACATCCCGGCAAAGCCGCTGGTGCGCTGGGAACTGGACAAGGTGTATGCGCTGCCCTACACCCGCCGCTACCACCCCATCTATGAGAGCATGGGCGGCGTGCCTGCCATCCGGGAGGTGCAGTTTTCCATCATCCAGAACCGCGGCTGCTTCGGCGGCTGCAACTTCTGCGCCATCCAGCTGCATCAGGCCGCCGGGTCACCAGCGCAGTGCCGACAGCATTGTGGCCGAGGCCGAGCGGATGACCCACGAGCCGGATTTCAAGGGCTACATCCACGATATCGGCGGCCCCACCGCCAACTTCCGGTTCCCGTCCTGCCGGGAGCAGATGCTGCGGGGCATGTGCAATGGCGGCAAGCACTGCCTGGCCCCCACCACCTGCTCCCACATGATCGTGGACCACAGCGATTACCTGAAGATCCTGCGCCGTGTCCGGGAACTGCCCGGCGTGAAAAAGGTGTTCATCCGCAGCGGCATCCGGTTCGATTACCTGATGGCTGACCCGGACGACACCTTCTTCAAGGAGCTGGTGGAGTATCACGTCTCCGGTCAGCTGAAGGTGGCCCCGGAGCACTGCGCTCCCAATACACTGGCCTACATGGGCAAGCCGCCCATCCAGACCTTCAACAAGTTCAAGGATAAGTTCTATGAGCTGAGCAGGAAGGCGGGCAAAAAGCAGTACCTCGTGCCCTACCTGATGTCCAGCCACCCGGGCAGCACCCTGAGCGATGCCGTCTATCTGGCCGAGTATCTCTACAAAAACCACATGCGCCCCGAGCAGGTACAGGATTTCTATCCCACCCCCGGCACGGTGAGCACCTGCATGTTCTACACCGGCCTTGACCCCTACACCCTCAAGCCCGTGTTCGTGGAAAAGACTGCGGAGGGAAAAGCGCTCCAGCGCGCCCTGCTCCAGTATTACGAGCCCCGCAATGCCGAAAAGGTCATCAAGGCGCTGAAAATGACCCACAGGAGGATCTGATCCCGTTGCTGGTGCCCGCTGAGCCGCCGCGCGGTCCAGCGCTCTGCCCGCCGGGCCGAGCCTGCCGAGGTGACCATCCACAACGACGGCACCTATACTGTCCGCCCCAACAAGGGCAGGGGAGGCAGGAATCAGAGCCGCGGAACCGCCCCGGCCCGCACCGCAGGCGGTCGTCAGCCCAGCCCCGCGCACGCTTGCGCCCAACGGTACGGCACCCCGTAAGCCGAAGAATGATCAACAGAAAGAGAATACAGCGTGGAAAACTTCAAAAAAGAAAAAGTAAGCCTCTGGCGGCGCATTGCCGCTCTGGCCCTTGCGGCGGCGCTGGCCCTTGGCCTTGCCGCCTGTGATGCCTCGGCGGTGGTGCCGGGCAGCAGCACCCCTACGGTCAGCACTGCCCAGCCTGCCGGAGACGGCCAGACCGCCAATTTTGAGATGCACTTCCTGGATGTGGGGCAGGCCCTGAGCGTGCTGGTGGAATGTGACGGCCAGTATATGCTCTACGACGGCGGCAATGTGGACGATGGCAGCTATGTCGTCTCTTACCTGCAGAATCTCGGTGTGGGGGAGCTGCAGTATGTGTTCTGCTCCCACGCCCACGAGGATCATGTGGGCGGCCTGTCCGCTGCGCTGGCCTATTTCCCGGCAGACCATGTGTACAGCCCCGTGACGGAAGCCTCCACCAAATGCTTTCAGGATTTCGTCAAGTACACCGGGCAGCAGGGCCTGCAGGTGGAAGTGCCCACCGTGGGCACGGTCTGGCCGCTGGGCAGTGCCACTGTGACCATGCTGGGCCCTGTGGCGCAGTATGACAACACCAACGATACCTCCATCGTTCTGCGGGTGGATTACGGCTCCACCAGCTTTCTGCTCACCGGCGATATGGAATCGGATGCGGAGCGCGACCTTGTGAACAGCGGTGCCAACCTGAAGGCAGATGTTCTGCAGGTAGGCCACCACGGTTCCAGCACCAGCACGAGCTACATCTTCCTGAACGCTGTCCTGCCCGAGATGGGCATCATCTCCTGTGGTGTGAACAACAAGTACGGCCATCCCCACGAGGAGACCCTGAGCATCCTGCGGGATGCGGGGGTGAATGTTTACCGCACGGACCTGCTGGGGGCCATCGTGATCGGTTCCGATGGACAGAACTATACCATCCGTACCGAGAAAACGGCCACCGATGCTGAGCTCAACCCCACCGACCGGCGGCAGCGTCCACCGCGCAGCAGGGGTATATCGGCAACGTGAACAGCAAAAAGTTCCACCTGCAGCTGTGCCAATCTCCCTGCGGAGAAGAACCAGATCCTCTTCTCCAGCTACGAGGAAGCCATTGCGGCAGGGTACAGCCCGTGCTCGAGCTGCATCAAGTAAACGCATATCAAACAAGCAGCGCCCTGCCGGGACAAACCGGCAGGGCGCTGCTGTTTTCTGGGATCATTTTTTTCGCTTCTTGAAATCGACCGGCAGCGCTGTCCACCGCTCCCGGAAGAGGTACGCAGCATCCTTGGGCTGGCGCTGGCGGGTGAAGATGCCTTTTTTGTTGCCGTCCACCCGCAGGATGCCCTCGGTGGTCTGGAAATCGGCAAAATTCCACACCAGCTCACCCTGCACGAAATCGTAGTGGTCGAACACGGCGTGGGTCATCTCCAGATATTCATTCTGGTACTCGGCACTCCACATCACGCTGGGGAGCTTGTGCGCACCGCTCAGGTTGTCGGTGCCGTACTCAGTGAAGATGAGCGGGCGGCCATGCAGGACTTTTGCCCAGCCGTCCATCTCATGGTGGAAGGCGGCTTCGGCATCTGCCAGCCCGGCCCCGCCCAGTACATACCAGCCATAGTAGCGGTTCAGGCTGACGAAATCGGCAAAGCGCTGGCCCTTGCTGGTGTCGGGCAGGCTGGTCATCAGGACCGTATAAGTACGGGGGCGCTTCTGGGGGTCGAGGCGGCGGGCCAGCTCGAACAGGGGCTTGAAGTATTCCTCAGTGCCCGCGCTGGTGCACTGAGGTTCGTTGAGCAGGCTCCATGCGATGACCGAGGGATGGTTTTTGTCCCGGTCGATCATATCGGTCAGGGCTGCCTTGTGGTTCTTGAGCAGCGCAGGCGTGGTCTCCTTCTCAAAAAAGCCCTGCTGCCTGCCGTTGCCCTGATTGGCGGCCAGGAAGTTGGCCGTGCTCTGCATAAAGCCCACGGCGGGGACTTCGTCAATGATGAGGAAGCCCTCCTCATCGGCCATCTGGTAGATCTCCTCAGCGTAGGGGTAGTGGCTGGTGCGGAAGCAGTTTGCGCCGATCCACTTCATCAGCTCAAAATCCCGCTTGACGGTGGGCAGATCGAGCCCGCGGCCCCGGATGTCGGCATCCTCGTGCCGGCCAAAGCCCCGCAGATAGACCGGGCTGCCGTTGAGCAGGAAACGCCCGTGCCGGATCTCAAAGGTGCGGATGCCGATCCGGTCCAGATACTCGTCCACCACCGCGCTGCCCTCGTGGATGCGGATGACCAGATCGTAGAGATAGGCGGCGTGGATATTCCACAGTTTGGCGTTTTTGACCACCAGTGTGCCGGTGGTGCCGGAGCTTTCGGCCACCCGGGTGGTGCCGTCGTAAAGCTCCACAGTCACGGGGTGGGGGCCGTTGGTGGACACGGTATAGTCGATCTCGGCCCCGGTCTCGGTCAGACGGTATCGGGTGGAATAGTCCAGCACCCGCTCCTTGGGCAGGGCCATCAGCCAGACGGGCCGGTGGATGCCGGCGTAGTTGTAAAAATCAAAGTAGGGGGCGGCGATCTTTCTGCCATCGGCAAGGGTGCGGGTGGTGCCTGCGGGCAGCATCGTTTCGCTGAGCTCGTTATTCGCCAGAACACTGAGCTTGTTGAACTGGTTGTAGCGCACGATGTTGGTCACAGTGGCATCAAAGGGCAGGAAGCCGCCCTCGTGCTGGGCCACCTCCACGCCATTGACGAAGACCCGGGCCCGGTGGGTGACCGAGCCAAACCGGAGAACGATGTCCCAGCCGCTCCATTCCGCAGGGACAAAAAAGCTGGTCTCATACCAGAAATCACCGCAGTATTCGCGGGAGGCCTTGTCGGTGAACAGGTCGCAGAAGGAGGCAGGCACCGGCATGGAAAGAGAGGAGGGCAGGTCCAGCGCCCATCCGGCCTCCACACCCTTGCTCTCGGGGTCGAAGCTGAAACGCCACATCCCGTCCAGGCCGATGAGACGGCGGGTGGTGGTAGCGCGGGGATACAGCAGGGAGCGGTTCATCAGGATGACCTCACATTCATCAGCGCGGCGATTTTGCGTGCCACAGGGGCGTTTATTGTCTTTATACCCAGTATGACAGAAATTTTATAAAAGGGATAGAAAGATTTTTGAATAAATCCAGACTTTTTTCAGGAAAACAGGCGCTGCTCTGGGCAGAATACCTATTATCTCCGTCCGAGTTTAAAAACTTCCGTAAAGAGTGCCACAAAAAGTGAATGCTGGGAAAAAGAGGAAAATACAGAATGTGAACGAACTGTGAAAATGTACAAAAACAATACCTTAAAATTGTACGAATTCACCTAAAAAATATTCTAACATTTTTTGATAAAAGTTTGTCATAATATTGGAGTACAAACTTGGATACAGCAGAAGGGACACTGTACCGTTTGAATTGACCACCGAAGGAGAATACAATGGCAAATGAAATGCAAAAGACCACCCCGTTTGGGATGCGGGACAAGGTCGGCTATATGTTCGGCGATTTCGCCAACGATTTTACTTTTATCCTGTCGTCCAGCTTCCTGATGAAGTTCTATACCGACGTGATGGGCGTGAGCGCCGGTGTTGTGGGCATGATCATGATGATCGCCCGCTTTGTGGATGCCTTCACCGATGTGACCATGGGCCAGATCGTGGACCGCTCCAAGCCCACCAAGGACGGCAAGTTCCGCCCCTGGCTCAAGCGGATGTGCGGCCCTGTGGCCATCGCATCCTTCCTCATCTTCCAGTCCGGTCTGGCCGGGATGTCCTACGGCTTCAAGGTGGCATGGCTCTTTGTGACCTATATCCTGTGGGGCTCTATCTTCTACACCTCCGTCAACATCCCTTACGGCTCCATGGCTTCCGCCATCTCTGCTGACCCCAAGGACCGCGCAGAGCTGTCCACCTGGCGTACCATCGGCAGCACCCTGGCCGGCCTTGTGATCGGCGTTGGCACCCCCATGGTGGCTTACGTCACCGTCAATGGTCAGACGGTCCTCTCCGGCAGCCGCATGACCATCATTGCAGGCGTTTTCTCTGTCTGCGCCATCCTCTGCTACCTGCTCTGCTTTAACCTGGTGCGTGAGCGTGTGGATGTGCCCGCCAACAACAGCAAGATGGACATTGGCAAGATGCTCAAGAGCGTGTTCACCAACCGTGCCCTGCTGGGCATCATTGCTGCCGCCCTCTTCCTGCTGCTGGCCATGCTGACCATGCAGGGCATGGCAGGCTATGTGTTCCCCAACTTCTACGGCAGCGCCGCCGCCCAGTCTACCGCTTCTCTGCTGAGCAGCGTGCTGATCCTGCTCGTCTGTGCACCCTTTGCCTCCAAGCTGGCCAGCCGGTTCGGTAAAAAAGAGCTGGCCACCGTATCCTGCATCGTGGCATGGTGCTGGAGGTCATCTGCTTTGTTCTCAAGCCCACCAATGTCTGGGTCTATGTCGGCTTCTACTGTGCCGCCTTCATCTGCCTGGGCTTCTTCAACACCATCATTTGGGCAATGATCACCGATGTCATCGATGATTCCGAGGTCCGCAACGGCATCCGTGAGGACGGCACCATCTATGCGGTCTACTCCTTTGCCCGCAAGCTGGGTCAGGCGTTCTCTTCCGGCCTGACCGGCGGCCTGCTGACCATGATCGGTTACAGCGCTGCCACTGCCTTTGACCCGGAGGTCACCATGGGCATCTTCAACATCTCCTGTATTGCCCCCGCCATCGGCTTCGTGGCCGTGGCCCTGAGCCTGTTCTTCATCTACCCCCTGACCAAACAGAAGGTGGAGGAGAACGTGGCCGCACTGGCACAGCGCCATAATAAGTAAGGAAACGGATCAAGCCGCCCACGGGAAATTCCTGTGGGCGGCTTGTTTCTGCTTCAAAATTGATGTATACTAATATATCAAGAATGACACAATGGCACGAGCGGAACAACAGGAAAAAGGAGCGGTGTACGATGCGGGTGGATCCCTTGCAGATCCTTACAAAGCTGGCAGCGGTGCAGAATATCCCGACCCGGCGGGTCACCCCGCCCTTTGAGGGGTTGGAAGAGTTTGACTACGGCCTGCGGCGATCGCTGGACCCCCAGTTCGACTGGCAGGAGTTCGGCCAGTTGCTGCTGGACAGCACCCCTGAGAATACCCTGCTGCTGGTGGAGGGTACCTTTGAGCTGCACTTTGCCCTGTTCCGCATCCCCGATGAAAAAAACACGGTCTTTCTCATTGGACCCTGGACGGTGGGCCCCCGCACCCCGAGCGCCCGCAAATGGGTCAGGCGCTATCTGGGGGAAGCCGGAGAGGCCGCCGTGCAGGAATACTACAACGGCGTGAAGATCCTGGAGGCCAGCGATTTCTATGGAGCCTTGCGGGTTGTGGTGGATACGATGTTCGGCTGCACTGTCCCGGTGCAGGAGCTGAAGGAATTCCTGCCCTTCCAGTTCCACCCGGATACCCGCTATTTCCACGAGCCGGAGTTCCAGAAGGAGATCCCGGTCACCATGCTGGAGCAGCGGTATGAATCGGAGAACCGCATTCTGGACGCGGTGGCCCGGGGCGATGAGGAAGCCGCCATCGAGGCCATGCACCAGCACTCCCGCTTTACCTATGGCGGCCGGTTCGAGGGGACGCTCTACCAGCAAAAGAACAAGATGATCGTGCTGAACACCCTGCTGCGCAAGGCCATTGAGCCCAGCAAGGTGCATCCCTATTATATTGATGCCATTTCCAGCAAGTACAGCCGCATCATTGAGGAAGCCAATGAGGTGCCCAACGAGATGATGTGGCAGATGACGCGGGATTACTGTGCCTATGTCCGCCGCTACTCGCTGAAGGAGTATTCGCCCGCAGTGCAGAAGGTGATGAACTACGTCAACCTGAACGTGGCCGAGCCGCTGACGCTGAAAAGTCTGGCCGCCATGTGCTTCATCAGCCCATCGTACCTGTCGGCGCTGTTCAAGCAGGAGACCGGCAGCACCCTGATCGATTATATCAACACCCAGCGCGTCAACCGCGCGGCCCAGCTGCTGGTGCAGAACAACCACACCATTGCCGCCGTGGCCGAGGAAGTGGGCATTCTGGACGTGAATTATTTTACAAAGATCTTCAAAAAGACGCTGGGAGTCACCCCACCGCTACCGCCGCGAACACAAAGAAAAGTGAAAAATGAAAAAATGCCCGGTTTTCCCGGAAATGTACGTTTTGTGCAAAACTTCCGGGAAAAACGGGCATTTTCTGTACGGAGAAATTTGTTGCATGAACAGAACGATGTTGTAACCATTTTGAAAGGATTTATGGATTTTTGGCATGGAATTTGGATGTATGTTGCATTTTTAACCGATTTTGTGCTTGATATCAAAAAGAATGTTGTACACAACAATATCAACTGTGAAGAATGCACAAAGAAACGGCCGGAATCTTGTGAACTTGTCCCATTGCGAACTTTTTTTCAGATGGCTATAATACAAACAGAAACCATGGAACATACATGTAAGTATATTCCATGAAATGCTGTGATATGCGAATGAAGGAGAACAAGATTATGAAAATGATTTCCCGTCGTGACTTTATGAAGGCTTCTGCTGTTGTGGGTGCTGCTGGCGTTCTGACCGCCTGCGGCGGCTCCTCCAGCTCCACTGCTGCTTCCTCTGTCGCCGCTTCCTCTGCAGCTGCTTCTGAGGCTGCAACCGGCAGCGCAAACGTCGGTGTCTGCATCTATCAGTTCGCTGATAACTTTATGACCCTGTACCGCACCGACCTGGAAGAGTACCTGAAGGATAAGGGCTACGCCGTGACCATCGTTGACGGCAAGAACGACCAGAACACCCAGACCGAGCAGATCAACACCTTCCTGCAGCAGGGCGTTGACGTTCTGATCATCAACCCTGTTCAGACCACTTCTGCACAGACCATCGTGGATACCATTTCTCCCTCCGGCACTCCCATCGTCTTCATCAACCGTGAGCCCGAAAAGGCTGTTCTGGATTCCTACGCAGGCAAGTGCTGCTACGTTGGCGCTGACGCACGTCAGTCCGGTACTTACCAGGGCGAGCTGATCCTGGAGACCGAGAACCAGGGCGATATCAACGGCGACGGCAAGATCACCTACATCATGTGCAAGGGCGACCCCGAGAACATCGATGCTCAGTACCGCACCGAGTACTCCATCAAGCTCTGACCGATGCCGACAAGGAAGTGGAGTGCCTGTACGAGTACCTGGACAACTGGGATCAGACCACCGCACAGCAGGACGTTGCAAACGCTCTGGCACAGTACGGCGAGAAGATCGAAGTTGTGTTCTGCAACAACGACGCAATGGCTCTGGGTGCTCTGCAGTCCATCGAGCAGGCTGGCCGTACCGTTGGCAAGGACATCTACCTGGTCGGTGTTGACGCACTGAAAGAGGCTGTCCAGAACGTTGTTGACGGCAAGATGACCGGTACCGTTCTGAACGACGACGTGGGCCAGGCTACCAAGGCTGCCGAGGCTACTCAGCTGTTTGTTGAGGGCAAGGACGTTGAGGAGTATTACTGGGTCGACTACGTCAAGGTCACTACCGAGAACGCAGCACAGTACCTCTAATTCCTGTAGCACAAAACTCACGTTTGCAAGGTACGCAGTGAGTCCTATGGCTTGGTAAAAGCTTAAAAGCGCGTGCGTGCGAGATTTCTCTCGGGCGCACGCGCCTTCTTTTAGAAAGGACGCACCGCGCGGCCTGCAAATTGCAAGATAAGGAGGCTCTGCGGAATGTCAGAATACCGTCTGGTAATGAAAGGCGTGGTCAAGACCTTCCCCGGCGTAAAAGCGCTGGACCACGCGCAGTTGGAGCTCCGCCCCGGTAAAGTTATGGCCCTGATGGGCGAAAACGGTGCCGGTAAGTCCACCCTGATGAAATGCATGTTCGGCATTTACAAGATGGACGAGGGCGAGATCGAATACGAGGGAGAAAAGGTCGTTGTTGCGAACCCGTTGGATGCACTGGACCGCGGCATTGCCATGGTGCATCAGGAGCTGCAGCCCATTCCGGCCCGTACCGTGGCTGAGAATATCTGGCTGGGCCGCTACCCCACCAAAAAGGTTGGCCCCATCACCATTGTGGACCACAGCAAAATGTATGCCGATACCGATGCACTGCTGAAGAAGCTGAAGCTGCAGATCAATTCCCACGCAAAGCTGGGCAGCCTGAGCATTGCCCAGATGCAGATGGTGGAAATTGCAAAGGCTGTTTCCGCAAACTGCAAGGTGCTGATCCTGGACGAGCCCACCTCTTCCCTGACCGCCAACGAAGTGGAATCGCTGTTCCGCATCATGCGTGAGCTGAAGGAGCAGGGCGTTGCACTGGTCTACATCAGCCACAAGATGGATGAGATCAAGGTCATTGCTGACGAAGTGACCATCATGCGTGACGGCCATTACATCGGCAAGTGGAATGTGGCGAGATGACCAAGGAGCAGATCATCGCCAAGATGGTCGGCCGTGAGCTGTCCAACCTGTTCCCCCCGCTGGAGAACCACCCCTCCGAGGAAGTGATGATGAAGGTGGAGGATTTCACCTCCATCCATCCGCGCTCCTTCCGCCATTGCAGCTTTGAGCTGAAAAAGGGCGAGATCCTGGGCGTGGCCGGTCTGGTGGGCGCACAGCGCACCGAGCTGATGGAAGGCATCTTCGGCCTGCGTGCACACACCTCCGGTAGGGTGTGGATCAAGGGTGAAGAGGTCAACATCAAGCAGCCCCGCGATGCCATTCGGAAGAGCGTGGCTCTGCTGACCGAGGACCGCCGCGCAACCGGCATCATGGGTGTGCTGAGCGTGGCCGACAACATCTCCATTGCATCGCTGGACGCTCTGCGCAAGGGCCCCATCATGCTGGATGACAAGAAGATTTTGGATCTGGTGGCGACCAATAAGGAAAAGATGGCCATCAAGGTGCCCAGCCCCAAGACCCAGATCAAGAGCCTGTCCGGCGGCAACCAGCAGAAGGTGCTGATCGCCCGCTGGCTGGCAAATAACCCCGATGTCCTGATTCTGGACGAGCCCACCCGCGGCATCGACGTTGGTGCAAAGTACGAGATCTACTGCATCATTGCCGATCTGGCCAAGCAGGGCAAGAGCATCATTATGATCTCCTCTGAAATGAGCGAGATCATTGGCATGTCCAACCGCGTCATGGTCATGTGCGATGGCCGCATCACCGGCTTCATCGACGGCAAGGACGCGACCCAGGAGAACATCATGGAGCTGGCTACCCAGTTTGAGACCGCGCCGGAAACGGCAGCGGCCAATCAGTAAACAAGGAGGCTGTCTATTGTGGAAGCTACCAAGAAATTAACGGGTAAATCCGTAAAGAAATGGCTGGGCAACAACGCCATTATCGTTCTGATGCTGCTCGTCTCTCTGTTCGTCGGCATCATCCATCCGAACTTTTTTGCACCTGCAAACCTGATCAACCTGTTCAAGAACGTGTCCATCCGCTACATCATCGCGCTGGGCATCTCCGGCTGTCTGATCACCACCGGCAACGACCTGTCCGCAGGCCGTCTGGCTGGTTTTGCCGCCTGCCTGGCCTGCATCTTTGCGCAGACCGAGGGCGCTGCTGGTAAGTTCTACCCCAACATGCCCACTCTGCCCACCCCTGTGGTGTTCATTCTGGTCATTGCCATCTGCGCCATCGTGGGTCTGTGCAACGGTCTGGTCGTTTCTTACCTGAAGGTCCAGCCCTTTATCGCTACCCTGGGTATGCAGCAGGTGGTCTACGGTATCTGCCTGGTCTACACCGGCGGTACCCCCATCGGCTCCCTGAACAAGGACTTCACCTCTCTGGCCTCCAACACCATCCTGAAGGTCCCCGTGCTGATCTGGATCGCCTGATCGTGGCTGTCTGCTTCTGGTTCCTGTACAACAAGACCCGTCACGGCAAGTACATGTACGCCATCGGCGGCAACGAGGCTGCTGCTGAGGTGGCCGGTGTCAACGTTTACGCCACCAAGATCCGCATCTACATCCTGGCCTCCTGCATGTTCGGTCTGGCAGGCTGCCTGCTGGCTGCAAAGTCCGGCGGCGCATCCGTCAACACTGCACAGGGCTATGAGCTGGATGCCATTGCGGCTTCTACCATCGGCGGCGTTTCCACCACCGGCGGTGTCGGCACCGTGCCCGGCATTCTGGTCGGCGTTCTGGTCTTTGAGCTGATGAAGGTCGCTCTGCAGTTTATGAACGTCAACTCCTCTTACACCTATATCGTCCAGGGCCTTGTCATCATTGTGGCTGTGGCCATCGATATCCGTAAGTACCTGGCAAAGAAGTAACTCCCCATTCGCATACGGAGAAGCCCCCCGCCGGGAGAACCGGCGGGGGGCTTCTGCTGTTATTTCCCCAGCTGCCGCTGCTGCAGGCGGTACTGGCGGGGTGTCAGCCCCTCCTGCCCTCCGCGTTTTCTCGCCCACTCTCCGAAAAAAAAAGTTGGAGAACTTTTTCTTTTTCGTTAGATTGCACAACAATTCACCTCATTGTATGGACGTTGTGCCGAATTTAAAAACATTCTTTGAATTTTGATATTTTCCTTCGATTTATTATTACACAGCTTCCGGGGAAGTGGTATACTACAAGCCAGAAACAGTCTGTTAAGTTCGGAAAACAAAGATCGTTGAATGAGGTGTGTCTTATGAGCGTTTACGAAAAAAAAAATTTCCGGTTTTG
>ENA-OQJH01000204-OQJH01000204.1-human-gut-metagenome-genome-assembly--contig:-NODE-204-length-35899-cov-2.159007_pt1 | contig 35899 bp, 44 predicted proteins | sample MGYA00242597_ERZ504763 | MGnify/ENA primary metagenome ERZ504763 (study PRJEB26092, sample SAMD00036359) | human gut metagenome | host: Homo sapiens | study: EMG produced TPA metagenomics assembly of...
TTCTCATAGGGATAAGTATAGTTGAGAATGTTTACGGAAGTTTTTTTGAATTATAATTGTATGAGTTTACCTCATTTCCGTACCGTTTCTGGTTAAATGGGAAGTTAATTCAGACAGAAGAACATAAGAACAAAAAATAGAATAGCCGTTCAATAAGCAACAGAAATAATTTTCAAAGCGCAGCCTTTATGTTCTTTTGTTCTTATGTCTAAAAATAACTACCATCTGCTCATTTGTCCAAAGAGACGTATAAAAATAGGATGATTCAACTCTGTAAATTCTTTCTTTTTTACTTGCTTATTTCGATTGATTTCCATACTTTTAGCCTCCGTAATCCTTTAAAAATTGACCCTATGGACAACATTCTTTTCTGGCTCGTTCCAGTCGCTTCCGTGTTAGCCTCTGCTTTGCTTATTACTTTCATAAGCAAATGATGAAAGAGAGTGAAGGTACTCCCCAAATGATAAAAATAGCTGCTGCTGTACGCAAAGGAGCTATGTCTTATCTAAAGCAACAATACAAAATAGTAGGTTGGGTATTCTTGGGGCTGGTTATTTTGTTTTCAATTATGGCTTATGGTTTTCATGTACAGAATGCATGGGTTCCCATTGCTTTCCTTACAGGTGGATTCTTCTCCGGACTTTCCGGATTTCTGGGGATGAAGACGGCAACATACGCGTCCGCTCGTACCGCTAATGCTGCCCGTACTTCTCTGAATGCAGGGTTAAGAATTGCTTTCCGAAGTGGTGCCGTGATGGGACTGGTGGTCGTTGGCCTGGGACTACTCGATATTTCTTTTTGGTATCTGTTGCTGAATGCAGTGATTCCTGCTGATGCACTGACACCTACTCATAAACTCTGTGTAATCACTACCACCATGCTAACATTTGGTATGGGAGCTTCTACAGCGCTCTTTGCCCGTCGTAGGCGGTGGTATCTATACAAAGGCAGCCGATGTCGGAGCCGACTTGGTAGCAAAGTAGAAGCCGGAATCCCGGAAGATGACCCTCGTAATCCTGCCACTATTGCCGATAATGTGGGCGATAATGTAGCGACGTGGCCGGTATGGGAGCCGATTTATACGAATCTTACTGTGGCTCGATTCTGGCAACAGCCGCACTGGGTGCTGCTGCTTTTATCCATTCGGCAGATACAGTGATGCAATTCAAGGCAGTGATCGCCCCGATGCTGATCGCGGCTGTTGGTATTATCCTTTCTATTATAGGTATATTTGCTGTCCGTACCAAGGAGAATGCGACTATGAAGGACCTGCTCGGCTCTTTGGCTTTCGGTACGAATCTTAGTTCCGTATTAATTGTTGCTGCTACATTCCTTATTCTGTGGTTTCTGCAACTTGATAACTGGATTTGGATTTCTTGTGCCGTAGTAGTCGGACTATTGGTAGGTATTATCATCGGACGTTCTACGGAATATTATACTTCCCAATCCTATCGCCCTACCCAGAAACTAAGTGAAAGCGGTAAGACCGGACCTGCCACCGTAATTATCTCCGGTATCGGTTTAGGTATGCTTTCTACGGCTATTCCGGTAATTGCAGTCGTGATTGGTATCATTGCTTCCTATCTGTTGGCTTCCGCCGGCGATTTTGCCAATGTCGGTATGGGACTGTATGGAATCGGTATTGCGGCTGTCGGCATGCTTTCTACTTTAGGTATCACTCTGGCAACGGATGCTTACGGACCGATTGCGGATAATGCAGGAGGTAACGCAGAAATGTCCGGCTTGGGTGCCGAAGTCCGCAAACGTACCGATGCGCTCGATTCATTGGGGAATACGACTGCTGCCACCGGAAAAGGTTTTGCAATCGGTTCCGCTGCATTGACAGGCTTGGCTTTGCTGGCTTCTTATATTGAAGAAATCCGAATCGGCCTTACACGGCTTGGTAATGTAGATCTGACCTTTGCGGATGGTAGCTCCATCAGTGTGGCGAATGCTACTTTTATCGACTTCATGGATTATTATGAAGTACATCTGATGAATCCGAAGTTCTTTCGGGTATGTTCCTCGGTTCCATGATGGCTTTCCTGTTCTGTGGATTGACAATGAATGCCGTAGGACGTGCAGCTGGGCACATGGTAGATGAAGTACGTCGCCAATTCCGTGAAATAAAGGGTATTTTGACAGGAGAAGCGGAGCCGGATTACGAACGTTGTGTTGCAATATCAACAAAAGGTGCGCAACGTGAAATGGTTGTGCCTTCCTTAATCGCTATTATTGCCCCTATCCTTACAGGTCTTATTTTCGGTGTTCCCGGTGTACTCGGTTTGCTGATTGGTGGCTTGAGTAGTGGTTTTGTACTGGCTATCTTCATGGCTAATGCCGGCGGTGCATGGATAATGCAAAGAAATATGTAGAAGAAGGAAACTTTGGAGGAAAAGGCGGTGAAGTTCATAAAGCAACCGTAGTAGGAGATACCGTGGGCGATCCGTTTAAAGATACATCCGGGCCGAGCTTGAATATCTTAATAAAGCTAATGAGCATGGTAGCCATTGTAATGGCAGGACTTACTGTTGCTTGGAGTTTATTCTAAAAAAAAGCAGGAAAGAAGTAAGAAAAAGGAGGCAAAACAAGTCTCCTTTTTTAATTTGAATTACCTTTGTGTCAAAATAGAAGCGATAAATATGTTATTACCTTATTTAAACGAGAATCTGATTGAAGCCGGATGTGATGAGGCCGGTCGTGGATGTTTGGCGGGAGCAGTATACGCTGCTGCGGTTATTCTTCCGAAAGATTTTAAGAATGAACTGTTGAATGATTCCAAGCAACTGTCGGAAAAGCAACGTTATGCACTACGTGAGGTAATAGAGAAAGAAGCGATAGCCTGGGCAGTTGGCGTCGTGTCACCGGAAGAAATTGATGAAATAAATATCCTGCGGGCTTCTTTGCTAGCTATGCATCGTGCAGTGGACCAACTGACTACCCGCCCGCAACATTTACTAATCGACGGAAACCGTTTCACTAAATATCCCGGCATCCCCCATACCACGGTAGTGAAAGGCGACGGGAAATATCTTTCAATAGCTGCGGCTTCTATTTTAGCCAAGACATACAGAGATGATATATGAACCGTCTCCACGAAGAGTTTCCTTATTATGACTGGGATCACAATAAAGGCTACCCAACTAAAAAACATCGCGCCGCCATTGCCGAACGTGGAACCACTCCTTACCATCGAATGACGTTCAATCTATTAGGAGATGGACAGCTAACTTTGAACTTCTAAAGTCACTTTGTTTCATTTTGCACAAACATTCTACATTTTTTTGCAAAATAAGCACGATTTTGTTACGGATAACCCTAAAATTGTTCTGTTTAGGCTGAAAAAGTGTTGCCTAGTGCTTTTATTTGTTATTGAAATACTATATCTTTGCAAACAATAATAAGAATTAAAAAGTTTAAAATCATGGCAACGAACAAACTATTGTGGTCTTCTAAAATTATTGGGGTATTTTTTATGATGTTGGTTTGCACTCTTTCTGCAAATGCACAGTTTTACGTTACTTCTTATTTCATGGAAGGTACCCATTATCGTCAACAACTAAATCCGGCCTTAACACCGACGAAAGGTTATTTCAACCTTCCGGTGATTGGTGCTGTTAATGCAACTGTCGGTTCTACTTCATTAGGTTATCAGGATATCATCGATATTATTGATGATGGTGACGATTTCTATACTAAACCAGATTTTATGAATCGTCTGAAAGATAATAATAAGTTGAATGTGAACTTCAGTACGGAGATTCTCTCTGCAGGATGGTACAAAGGTAAGAACTTCTGGTCATTCAATATCGGTCTGCGTACAGATATCGGTGCTAACTTGACTAAGAATATGTTCAGTTTCCTGAATCAAATGGAAACAATTGAGGATAACTGGAGAAATAGCAACTATGATATTAGTGGTCAGCAACTGAATATCAATGCCTATACGGAAATAGGTTTAGGACTTTCACGTCAGATTAATAGTCGTTTAACTGTTGGTGCTAGAGTTAAGGCTTTATTAGGTATCGGCAACATGGAGTTGAAACTTAATAAAATTGCGATGAGTGCTAATTTGCCTACTGATCAACAAATCAATCAATGGTCAAGTGAGAGCTATTGGTCAGGCAGCTCTGCAGAAATTGTTGCAAAGGCTCAAGAATTGAAAGCTAAGTTTGATAATTATCATGCAAACTTAACTGTTGGTGCCGAACTGAAGAGTTCTTTCAAAGGCTGGAATTAAAAGAAGAAGAGGGTAAAGACTATGTAACTGATTTCGACTTTGACAGTGGTAAATTAGGTATTGCTGGTTATGGATTTGGCATCGACTTAGGTGCATCTTATAAAATTCTGGATAATTTGACTGTATCTGCCTCTATTCTTGATTTAGGCTTTATTTCTTGGTCTAAATCAAGTACAAAGATAGCATCAGCTAATCCGGATCCAATTGATATTAAAGGAAGTACTTATGCAGGCATGATTGATCCGGCCAATGCACAATCTAGTGTTACAAATGCATTGAATCAGTTGCAAAACGATGCTGAAAATTACATGGATCTTGTGACACAAGGTGATGTGCTTAACTATGATATGTTGCAACTTGAAGTAGGAGATGCTAAAGAATCTCGTAAATCTCGTCTTGCTTCTACTCTTGTATTAGGTGCAGAATACGGATTCTTTAATAACAAATTAGCAGTCGGTGTATTGTCAACAACTCGTTTTGTACAGCCTGATGCTCTTACAGAATTAACATTCTCCGCAAACTACCGTCCGAAAAGCTGGTTCAATGTAGCGCTTAGCTATTCAGCTATCCAGTCAGCTGGTAAATCTTTCGGTTTGGGTCTGAAATTAGGTCCTCTGTTTGTCGGAACTGACTATATGTTCTTAGGAAAGAACTCTAACTCTGTTAATGGATTCGTTGGGGTATCTATTCCGTTGGGTGGAAGAAAAGCAAATAAAGAAGGATAAAATATTTTAATTTCTCTCTCTAAACATTCTCTTTTAATTAATTCTCTATAGAATAAAAAACGTATAATTACAGCTTACCGTCATAAAGAATCCTTATAAAGGATCATAGATGGTAAGCTGTTTTTTTGTGTTCCTCCTTTTAGAACCACTTAATCTTCCGGAATATCACAAACGCAAGCGTTGACAATCCGATGGAAAAGAGCACAATCAAAGAGAAAGCAAAGGGCACTTCTTCCAGGTGAATGTCCACATTCATGCCATAGAAACTGGCAATCAATGTCGGAAGCATCAGGACGATGGACAGACTTGTCATACGTTTCATGATCGTATTCACATTATTGGAGATAATAGACGCAAAAGCATCCATTGTCCCTGTGAGGATATCACTGTAAATATTCACCGTATTGAGCGCCTGTTTCAGCTCGATAATTACATCTTCCACTAATTCAGTGTCCAGATAATCCGTATCCTGAAAAATAGTCCTTAACTTACCGATCATCACTTCATTTCCACGGATGGAAGTGTTGAAGTAGACAAGTGTTTTCTGCAGTCTCATCAGACGAAGCAGGTCCTCGTTACGGATGCTTCGTTCCAGTTCCTTTTCTGCGGCACTGATGTCTATGTTTATCTGCTTTAGATATTTCAGGAACCACACAGCAGAAGAATAGATTAACCGGAAAATCAGATCTAGCTTGTTGCGTACAACGATCCCTTTTCGACGGGTATGCTCTATGAAATCCGGTAACAAATCCGTGTTGTGATAACAGACGGACACAATAATCTCGTTATTGGTAATAATTCCAATCGGTACAGTGTCGAAAGGCAGACTGCCATTCTGTTTGTTCACTACCGGGATACGGAGAATCGTCAACAACCAGTTGCCTTCCGTATCTGTACGCGGACGTTCGTCCGTGTCGGCTATATCATTCAGAAATGATTCGGGTACGTTGAGAGTTTGAGTTAGAAATTCAAAGTCATCATTGTTTGGGCATACTACATTTACCCAGCTGTTGGGAAGCCATTGTGCTTTTTCCACAAAGCCAGCCTCACAATAAAGATACGTTCTCATCTTATTGCCTCCTTTCGTTTGTTTGACACGAGCAGAGGCATCGGTCTTCAATGGCTCTGTTCGCTTTAATTAATACTAGTTGTGCACGTTCGCGGGTTTGAATCGTCCATATTTCTATGATTTTAATTTAAAAGCGATGCAAAGGTACGGAAAAATGAGATGGTTTCCGTGCTTTGCATTGCTTTTTTTGATATTCTTTTATGGGTGACCTTATATTGGCATCCGTTATTTAGAGGTCCTGATACTATTCACCTTTTACTTCAAAATGATTATCCAGATATTTCCTGATACTGTGGCTGCTTAAACCTTCTTTTGATATACTGCCATCTTTTTCAACAAGTTCGTAGTGCGGTATAGCATTAAATTGAAATAGTTGGCGAAGGTAGTTAAACTCTGTTTCCGATACATAGTAACAGGCTTCTCCTTTTAGATTCTTCTCTACATATTTTTTGTAGGCTTTCTCGGGCGAATCTTTCTGGCTGGTGATATAAATGAACTGAAATTCCGGATGATCTTTGTATTTTTTGCGTAGGTCGGCAGTTGCTTCTATTTCTCCGCGACAAGGTGCGCAAGTAGTTGCCCAGAAATCAACAAACAACACCTTACCGGAATGATTTTTGATGATATTACGAAATATTTCTGTTGCTTTTCCTTCAGGCAGCTGATAAGATTTCGTCATGTCTTTCGGGTGTTTCTTTTCTAGTATCCGTTCGGCTTCTGTTACGAGAAATGGTTCGCTGAATGTTTGTTTGATGCTATCCACATATTCATGTGCTATTTGGCTGTCTTTGATATTTCCTAAATCATAGTCAAAGCTCCGCAACTTTGGCTATTTGCCAAAGCAATGGATTGGGAATATGATATAATTGAGCAATGATGGAATCTTTCTTTAAATCATATTTCCGATCTATATTTATCCGTAGCCTATCTTTATCCTGTTGGGATTCTCCTTTTTTCCCCGATTCCTTCAAACATAATGTTGCATATTCTTGTACGAGTTTCTGTTCCTTTCATAGAGCGATGCAGTCTTCCCTTTTTCATCAATTAACTGCTTGATGATGATTTTGACAGTAGTTCCGGCCAACTTCTCCTGTTTAAGTCTTATCGCTTCCTGCTCCTTATTCAGTTTCACTCCTTTTTCTTTAAGGAAAGTCAACAGGGATTTCTTCGGATAAGTATAATCGATGCTGTCAGATGTAGAAAAGGTTTGATAGGGATATGCTTTTCGGAATATATCCATATATTCGAAACGGTTGATGAATATGCTTGCGTTTTTACTCGCAAGTACGACTGCATCATTGAGCGGCATATCTTTCAAGAAGCTGTAATATGAATCGTTTTCTTTCACTTTTAGTGCCTGATTGGTACTATCCTGTTTTGCATAGTAATCTCTACCCATCAGGAAACCAAGAAACGTGCTTCCAACCTGTAAATCGACCTTGTTCTTTATCAGATGAACTGCTTGAGAGAAGCTGATAGATTTGCCTTACGGAATCTGCAATATGTTTCCATTGTGCAATGATAGGCTTCATGTGCTCCTGATACTGGTCGGGGGGTAATGTCTTTTGCGATTTCGACAAGTCTTCGTAGCGATAAGTAATCAGTTTGTCAAGGTCTTTCAGTAAGTAGGAGAGAGGTGCAGATGGTCCCATATATGCTGTGTTCCTGATAGGGAAGTAATGGTCGCGTGCACGGCTGCGTGCCATTACTGCTTCCCAGTCGATATACATGGTGAGAGTTTGTCCGGGTTCGATATAGAATGGAATCCAGTTGTTTCCCAGTACTACCGATGATTCTACCGGATGATTAATAATAAATCGACAGCTAAAACTGCCGTTCGGAGCTATTTGGATAACGGTCGGATAATCTTCGCGAGTGAGTTCGTTTGACAGGTAAATAAGACCGGTGTCGAACCCTAAACGGGGATCGTATCCGTCTATATACCCTTGCAGGTAAGCTGCATCCTGACGGAAGAACTGCTGAAAGTCATCTTCCGCATTAACAAGTGTCACCGGAGTTCTTTCCTTGCTGTATACTATTTCTTCTGTTCCTTTCTGTTGAATCTTACACGTTCCGTCTTTTTGTGGAGTAAATGATAAAGCAATTTCTTCATGACTCTGTTTGTCTTTTAAAGCCATTTCAATCCGCTTTCCCTTTTTTCGGATATTTTCATTGGTGTATATCCGGTTATTCAGAATGCTGATGGAGTCGTAAACTCCATATTCCCATGAACCGGAACCGTCCGTCTTGAACCAATTGCCTTTGATGATGGCTAAAGGGGAAGACTTTTTCTTCTTTTGCGGTACCAGCGATATATCGTAAATATTGCCTTCGGGGTCAGTCGGATTGAGAAAATGAATCGTTTGCGTTTCTGACGGTAACGGTTCGAAAACAAGAACATAATCCATCGTGCCTGAAGCCGGCATATAGACTTCTTTTTTGAGCTCGATGCCTTCGGCACTTTTAAACATATATTTCTTTCCGGTGGCAGCATCTTCCAGATAGGTATCCCCATCTTCCATGATCCACCAGTGAGGGCGGAAGATGGCATGAATATATACTCTTGTGTTTTCGGGAGTACGTTCTATACGGGTGATGTTGGAAATACTTCCTGATCGGGCTTTGAAAGGAGGATTGTCGATTGTTTGTGCGGATATTATACCCGATAACAAAAGGAAGATGCAAAATAAAGTTGTTTTCATAATAATAGTTTTTCGATAAACATGTTGAAAGTAATTTTACAAAGTAAGAAAAATATCCATGAACTGATACACTTCTGCCCTGTAACTTAACATAGATTAAACGTTTACGTAACCATCTTTTTTGTACCTTTGCGCCCGAAAATCAGTGTGATAATTTAAATATTAAAATATTATGAGTAAGAAAGCCCTTTTAATGATCCTCGATGGTTGGGGATTAGGTGACCAAAAGAAAGACGACGTAATCTTCAACACTCCCACTCCTTATTGGGATTATCTGATGAGTACTTATCCTCACTCTCAACTTCAGGCAAGCGGTGAAAACGTAGGTTTGCCCGACGGACAGATGGGTAACTCGGAAGTAGGTCACTTGAATATCGGTGCCGGACGCGTGGTTTATCAGGACTTGGTGAAAATCAATCGTGCATGTGCGGACAACAGCATCATGAAAAATCCTGAAATCGTTTCTGCCTTCTCTTATGCAAAAGAAAACGGAAAGAATATTCACTTTATGGGGCTGACTTCTAACGGTGGTGTACACAGCTCACTCGTTCATCTCTTCAAACTTGCGATATCGCAAAAGAATATAACATCAACAATACATTTATCCACTGCTTCATGGATGGCCGTGATACTGACCCGAAGAGTGGTAAAGGCTTTATCGAAGAACTTTCTGCACACTGCGAGAAATCAGCAGGAAAGGTTGCTTCTATCATCGGCCGTTATTATGCAATGGACCGTGATAAACGTTGGGAACGTGTAAAAGAAGCATACGACCTGCTCGTAAACGGTGTAGGCAAGAAAGCTACCGATATGGTTCAGGCAATGCAGGATCTTACGACGAAGGCGTGACAGATGGAATTCATCAAACCGATTGTAAACGCTAACTGTGACGGAACAATCAAAGAGGGTGATGTAGTGATCTTCTTCAACTACCGTAATGACCGTGCCAAAGAGTTGACTGTCGTACTGACTCAACAAGATATGCCGGAAGCTGGCATGCATACTATCCCGGGGCTGCAATATTACTGTATGACTCCGTATGATGCATCTTTCAAGGGCGTTCATATCTTGTTCGACAAAGAAAACGTGTCCAACACATTGGGCGAATATCTTGCTTCCAAAGGCTTGAGCCAACTTCATATCGCTGAAACAGAAAAGTATGCTCACGTAACATTCTTCTTTAACGGTGGACGTGAAACTCCGTTCGATAAAGAAGAACGTATCCTTGTTCCTTCTCCAAAAGTTGCTACTTATGACTTGAAGCCGGAAATGAGCGCTTTTGAAGTAAAAGAGAAACTGGTAGCTGCCATCAACGAGAACAAATATGATTTCATTGTAGTGAATTTTGCTAACGGTGACATGGTTGGCCATACCGGTATTTACGAAGCAATCGAGAAAGCGGTTGTTGCTGTAGATGCTTGTGTGAAAGATGTAATCGAAGCCGCTAAAGCACAAGATTACGAAGCGATTATCATTGCCGATCATGGTAATGCTGACCATGCTTTGAACGAAGACGGTACTCCGAATACTGCTCACTCTTTGAACCTGTTCCTTGTGTTTACGTGACAGAGAATAAGGCTGCGAAAGTAGAAGATGGTCGTTTGGCAGATGTTGCTCCGACTATTTTAAAGATTATGGGACTGGAAGTTCCGGCAGAAATGGACGGAAACGTTTTGATTAAGTAATTTAGATTTCTATAATTGGGAGGGCGGAGTTCTACTCCGCCCTTTTTGTCTCACATAAGGTTTAAAATGATACAAATAGGTGATGTAGTAGTGTCTCTTGATGTATTTCAGGAGAAGTTCCTTTGCGATTTGGGCGCTTGTAAGGGGGCCTGTTGCATTGAAGGTGATGCCGGTGCTCCGGTAGAGCTGGACGAGGTGATGGAGTTGGAAGAAGTTTTGCCAATTATTTGGGATGAACTGGCTCCGGAAGCACGTGCGGTGATTGAAAAGCAAGGAGTAGTATATACGGATGAGGAAGGTGATCTGGTGACTTCTATTGTTAATAATAAGGACTGTGTGTTTACCTGCTACGATGAGAAAGGCTGTTGCTACTGTGCTATTGAGAAGGCTTATCGGGAGAGGAAAACAGACTTCTATAAACCGGTGTCCTGTCATCTTTATCCTATCCGGATCGGCGATTACGGGCCCTATAAAGCGGTGAATTATAATCGTTGGGACGTATGTAAAGCAGCAGTTTTGCTGGGGAAAAAAAGAGAATCTTCCCGTATATCAGTTTTTGAAAGAGCCTTTAATCCGTAAGTTCGGTGAAGAATGGTACAAAGAGCTGGTCACTGTTGCTGAAGAGCTGAAAAGGCAACAATATATTTAAATTCTCTTCCGGTTCTTGCGTATGCAATATAGCTGATAGAGCAAAATGCACAATGCGATTATGATTCCGCATGCCGGCATAACCCATGCTTCCGGATGGATAATAATCAAGAAGATACAAGTCGCGATCACGCAGGAAGTCAGTACAATAAGAAACAACCTGATCTTTGCAAATAACGGATTGGGCGCAGTAGTTTTCATTTTCATAGTTATGTTTTCTTTGCTTTTTATGCAAGATAGTGATTTTGTATGGAAAACGTTTCTGCTGTTAGGTTTTATTAAGAGATGGGCGGTTGAACGATTCGAACATGAAAGCCCCTTCAGACAAAAGAAAAACGCCGATCGAAGGATGTTCCTTCGCCATCGGCGTTTCCTCGTTGTAAGATGTGAGGTTGGTTTATAAAAACGTATTATTTAAATTATGCATCGATATTTGCATACGTTGCATTCTCTTCAATAAACTCGCGGCGTGGCCCTACATCTTCACCCATCAACATAGAGAAGATATAATCAGCTTCTGCGGCGTTGTCAATATTTACTTGTTTCAGCATACGGTTTTCAGGGTCCATAGTTGTTTCCCACAACTGCTGGGCGTTCATCTCACCCAAACCTTTGTAGCGTTGTGTATGAATCGCATTTTCTGAACCACCGCCGTAAGTGTCAATAAACTTTTGGCGTTGTGCATCTGTCCAGCAATACTCTTCTACTTTACCCTTTTTGCAGAGGTAGAGCGGGGGAGTAGCGATGTACAGATAACCGTTCTGGATAACCTGCGGCATATAACGGAAGAAGAACGTCATGATCAGTGTGTCGATGTGAGAACCATCGACGTCGGCATCGGTCATGATGATAATCTTGTGATAGCGCAGCTTCTGTATGTTTGCTTCCTTGCTGTCTTCATCAGTTCCGATAGTCACACCGAGAGCTGTGTAGATATTGCGGATTTCATCACTTTCCAAAGCCTTGTGATACATGGCTTTTTCTACGTTCAGAATCTTACCGCGTAATGGGAGGATCGCCTGGAACATACGGTTACGTCCCTGTTTGGCAGTACCACCTGCCGAGTCTCCCTCGACGAGGAACAATTCACATTTTGAAGGATCCTTATCCGAACAGTCGGCCAATTTGCCCGGCAGACCACCACCCGACATCGGCGACTTGCGTTGTACCATTTCACGGGCCTTTCTTGCAGCGTGACGTGCAGTAGCGGCAAGAATCACTTTGTCGACAATTGTTTTGGCTTCCTTCGGATGTTCTTCCAGATAATATGCTAATACTTCGCCCACTGCCTGGTCAACAGCACCCATCACTTCGTTGTTACCCAACTTCGTTTTAGTCTGTCCTTCAAACTGTGGTTCAGCTACTTTTACAGAAATAACGGCAGTCAAACCTTCACGGAAGTCATCTCCCGAAATTTCAACTTTCACCTTTTCCAGCATCTTGCTGTCTTCGGCGTATTTTTTCAACGTACGAGTCAACGCACGGCGGAAACCTGCCAAGTGCGTACCACCTTCAATGGTGTTGATATTGTTGACGTATGAGTGAACGTTTTCGGAGAATCCGGTATTGTACATGATAGCCACTTCAATAGGAATTCCCTGCTTTTCGGAGTTCAGATAGATCACATCGTTAATCAAGTGCTCGCGTGATGACTCGATAAAACGTACGAACTCTCTCAAACCTTCTTCTGAATAGAACTGTTCGCTCTTGAAACTTCCATCTTCGTTCACCACCCGACGGTCAGTCAGAGAGATGCGAAGACCGGCGTTCAGATAAGCAATTCGCGCAGACGTGAAGCCAGAATCTTGTAGTCGTATACCGTTTCAGTAAAGATGGTACCATCCGGCCAGAATTGTTGGCGGGTTCCCGTAATGTCGGCTGTACCGACTTCCTTTACAGAATAAAGCGGTTTACCGATCTCGTATTCCTGCTGATAGATTTTGCCATTACGGAATACTTGTGTAGTCATGTGGGTAGACAGCGCGTTTACGCAGGACATACCTACACCGTGCAAACCTCCGGATACTTTGTAAGAACCCTTGTCGAATTTACCTCCGGCGTGCAATACGGTCATGGCTACTTCCAGTGCCGACTTCTTTTCTTTCTCGTGATAGTCAACCGGAATACCGCGTCCGTTGTCCTGTACTGTGATTGAATTGTCTTCGTTGATTGTTACTTCGATATGGTCGCAATAGCCGGCCAATGCTTCGTCGATAGAGTTGTCAACGATTTCGTATACCAAGTGGTGAAGTCCCTTGACGCTGATGTCACCAATGTACATCGCAGGGCGTTTTCTTACTGCTTCAAGACCTTCCAATACTTGGATACTATCCGCAGAATAAGACCCGTTATTGGGAGTGATTTGTTCTTCGCTCATAATTGCCTTTCTAACTTTAATAACAGAGCAAATATAGTGAAAATTGTCGACTTGACGAAGAATAATCAGTGAAAAATAAAGAATGCGGGCGGTTTCTCTGTATTCTTGATAGGCTTGATATTCAGTGGGTTATAAACAAGAAAGGCCGAACTTAAAAGTTCAGCCTGGATGCTATATAGAATTGTTAAATTCTTGTTATTAAGCGAGCTTGTTGATGTAAAGAGCCAACTTAGATTTCAGATTGTTAGCTTTGTTTTTGTGAATGATGTTCACCTTAGCCAACTTATCCAACATCTTTGTAATGCCTGGGTACATTGCAACTGCTTCTGCTTTATCAGTAGTTGCACGAAGCTTTCTAACAGCATTTCTCATGGTCTTGCCATAATATCTGTTGTGAAGTCTTCTTGTCTCTTCTTGTCTGATTCTTTTCAGTGATGATTTATGATTTGCCATCTCGACTAATCTATTTTTTAGTTCTTTATTCTTTTAACTTGTAGCCCGTGGGGGAATCGAACCCCCCTTTCAAGAATGAAAATCTTGCGTCCTAACCGATAGACGAACGGGCCATCCTGTTGTAGCATTTCTGCTTTTTGCTTTCTCGAATCTGTGTTTGTTTCTCGATTGCGGATGCAAAGGTAGGAACTTTTTTTGAAACTGGCAAATGATTCATAGAAAAATTTTCAATGAATATGTGTTTTTTTTCACAGATGTCTCTCTTTTTGGCTGATATTCAGTAAAATATATGGTTGTGATTTTTATATAAAAATCTCTCCTGTGAAAACAGTAGGAAGCATGTTTTCTTACCACCTTATTATATATAGAGAAATAAAAAAGCTGCTTATTGGTAACTTCTTTTGTAACTAAATGATTCTTTAGGCGACTAACGGAACAAATACCGGAGACGATGAATGATAACAAAGAATTTATAGGCATACTGCTACAAAATAAGCGTATCATTTATAAGGTTTGTTTCATGTACGCACAAGATAAGGAAGTGGAAGCGATATTTAACGCCGTATGTCTCCGATTATTTTGTGTTTTTTTTGTAGCTTTGCTTCGGATTGGAAACGAGATAAATATCGGTTATGCTGCAAAAAACGAAAGGAATAGTTCTTCATACATTGAAATACAATGATACATCTATCATTGTGGATATGTATACAGAGTTGTCCGGCAGGGCTTCTTTTCTTGTAACAGTGCCCCGTTCGCGGAAAGCGGCTGTGAAATCCGTACTTTTCCAGCCCTTGTCTTTTATTGAGCTCGAAGCCGACTATCGCCCCAACGCAACTCTCTATCGTGTGAAGGAAGCGAAATCTTTTTATCCTTTTTCTTCCATTCCATACGATCCGTATAAGTCTTCGATGGCACTTTTTCTGTCGGAGTTTCTTTACAGGGCTATCCGGGAGGAGGCGGAGAACCGTCCGTTATTTGCTTATCTGCAACATTCCATCATTTGGCTGGATGAGTGTGGAGACGCTTTGCCAATTTCCATCTGGTGTTCCTGATGCGTCTTTCCCGTTTCCTGGGACTTTATCCGAATCTGGAGGATTATCATACCGGCGATTACTTTGATTTATTGAATGCCTGCTTCACTTCTATTCGTCCCCAGCTGCATTCTTCCTATATCAATCCCGAAGAGGCTGCCCGTCTCCGTCAACTGATGCGCATGAACTATGAGACAATGCATCTCTTTGGCATGAGCCGTGCGGAGCGTACCCGTTGCCTGACGATTATGAATGATTATTACCGCTTGCATCTGCCCGACTTCCCGGCATTGAAATCATTGGAGGTGTTGAAAGAACTGTTTGATTAATTAGTAATTTCTTGCAGGTTTGTATGCTGTTCCTGAAAATATATGTTACTTTTGTCGGTAGAGAACAAAAGAGAATGAACAAGCGAGAAACAATATGAAAAGATTCCTGTACCTGACGGTCTGTTTTTTATCCTAGGGAAGTTTTATGGTTGTAACGGAGACGTGTTTGTCGACGACTTCCGTTCTTCCGATTCCGAACTGACGCTGGACGGGAACGGGGATGTTGCCACTATTCAATTTGCAGCTGCCAATTGGGATTGGATGTATATAGCCTTCGATTTTCCCATTCAATATAAAATATATGATGCGGACAATCGCCTGATAACAACTGACCAAGGTCCATCGCTGAACGGGTTTGGAAAGATTGTGTGCACCGGAGAGATGATTGATTTCACCATCGAACGCGTTCATCCCAAAGAAGTGAAGATAACGGTGGGCGAGAATGCCTTTCCGCTCCTTTTCAATTCCAGCTCAGGGCGAGCAACGAGTATGAGTGGCAGGAGATACGCGTCGAGATTTCTCCGACAGACAGATATGTGATGGATAGCATCACTTATTCTTTGAATGCATATTCTTACAATCCGGAAAACAGGACAGAGAGAAAAGAAGGCGTCTCCTTTCATAACTTTACAGATGTTTTCTCTACATACACGTTTTCCCCTTTCGAGTCTTTTTACCATTTTATGAGATTCAAAAGCGATGTGCCCGAAGCTTTTCAACTACTGGGCGAAGCGGTCTGACGGTGGAAATACCAAGCATGAAAGACGGATATTTAGGGATGAACGGCAAGCGGGCGCCGTTCATTTCTGCGCAACAAATGTTGCCTTGCTCCAGTACGGAGCAGGAAGAAGACATAATTCCTCCCCGGACTGCTCGAATCTATACCTTATGGATGGTGTATGATTGGTTGGAAACGCGGTATACCCTCTATGTTTCTCACCCCAAAACCAAGAAACAACGAATCGTAACCGGCACGTTGCATAGCGAAATGCCTGTAAAATATCACATAACACACAGGGATGTCTCTCTCAAAAACTAACCTTTCAACAACTAATATATCAATGATTGGAAATAGAAACGCCATACGGTTGCTGTGCCTCTTTTGCATCCTGGTACATCCGGCAATCAACGCAAATCTGGAAGCCCGGACAATCATCGGGCAACGGAACGACAGCGTCAGCCATCCCCTGATCCGCCATCAGCTTGGCTTCGACATCCGTCCGGGATATATCGTCTCCACCCATAGTTTTTTGCAAGGAGACAATGCGCAGCAAAAGAAAATCGACCAATCGCTTTCCTTCCATTTCAAGTACGCTTTCAGATTCAGCAAAGAATCCAACCTCGGCAGGCTCTTTCCCCATACCTATCAGGGTATTGGCATTTCCTACCATACTTTCTTTAGTCCCGCTGAATTGGGAAATCCCGTGTCGGTATACGCTTTTCAAGGGTCACGTATCGCGCAACTGTCCCCCCGTCTGTCGTTCGATTACGAATGGAACTTCGGGGCTTCTTTTGGCTGGAAGAAATATGATGAACTATCCAATCCGCAAAACGTGCTGATTGGCTCCAAGATCAATGCGTACATTCAATTCTGGCTTTTGCTGAACTGGCAAGTTCACAAGTACTGGAAACTGGCGGCAGGTGTAGATCTCACCCATTTTTCCAATGGAAACACGCATTATCCTAATGGCGGCCTTAATGTTATTGGAGGAAGAATCGGCATCGTACGTACTTTGGGCGTGGATGAGGGACCCGGTCCCATCACTTCCGGACGGCTCTTTATAAAACCTCACGTCAGCTATGACTGGTGATCTACGGAGCCACCCGCAAAAGAGGACTGATTGGAGACGATGTGTCGAGTATGATTCCCGGTTCGTTTGGTGTGGCGGGCATCAATTTCGCCCCGATGTATAATTTCAACAACTATTTTCGGGCAGGGCTTTCTGCGGATGCGCAATATGATGAGAGTGCCAATCTTAAAGAGTATAGAGTGGGCGAGTATTACTCGGGCGATTTGAAGTTTCATCGTCCTCCTTTCCGCGAGCAGTTTTCCGTAGGTTTATCTCTTCGGGCAGAGCTGGTGATGCCTGTTTTCTCTATCAATGTCGGCGTCGGTCGGAACCTGATATACAGCGGTGATGATACAAAAGGGTTCTACCAAGTTCTGGCTCTCAAGACTTATGTCACCCGTCATTTGTTTCTACACGTGGGGTATCAGTTGAGCAAATTTAAAGACCCCAACAATCTGATGCTGGGGCTTGGATATAGATTCCATGATAAACGATGAAAGAGTATGATAAGGTATAGGGAGGGCTTAGCTGTTTATGCCTCTTCCACTTTCACCAGTTTCCAACCCTGAAATACCAATGCGATGCATTTCAATTCTGTCGTTCCCTTGTCATGCCTGATCCATTCGCTTGCCGCATACTGTTTCAGTTGCGTTTTTGCATCAGACAGTAGCTTTTTGATTTCAGCATCCGAAGCGTCCCGTTTGGCGTATTTCACTTCAATGCAGTAGCTGTATGCCATGTCGGGAAGCTGCATCAGGCGGGGGTGGAGGAAGATGTCGGCATATCCTTTGTTGCTTTCGTATTCGGGGCGTGCGATATAGTAACTATTTAGTCCAGATAAGCGAGAATGAAAGCTTTCACGTGTGCTTCCCCCTCTATAAATTCACGGATGCTGCTTTGGTTGTTCAGGCGTTCGACGATATATTCGAAGTAGGATTCCAATCACCTTCGTATGCCATTTCATACATCAGTATGTTTAGCTTTTCCACTTCCAAATTGAGACCGGAGCTATCTTTGTAGATGTCTATCATGTATCCATAGAGTTGCTCGCGCACCGTTTGGTTGGGGATGGAGAGTATATTCATCGGGCCTCTAGTGCCGTTGATGGTAAGCATACCATAATAATAGAGGAGACTCTTGAAGTATTCGGTTTTTATAATATTCTCGGCCGGGAACTGTCGGCAATGATTCCGCTAGTGGCGCCCTTCTCTACTATTTCCTGTACGACACTTGCATTTTCTCCAAAAGTCTTGTCTACGCGGATAAGGTGGCGCAGTTTGTTATAGTCGGTACGGATGTTGGCATCGAGCATTGTGTTGGGTATGCGCATGTTTAGCAGATAGCGGTTCATGAAGTAGAGCACCATGTCCGAATTGTACATGGACGGTTCGTCCAGTGCTTCGGTGGAAAAGCAATAACTATCATACCACGGTTTCATGATTTCTATCAGTTCGTCTGTAGAGTGCGGTAGGTCCCGGCGTTCTTTGTAATAATCTATCAAATCGCGCACTTCGTATTCGTTGAAACCTATCATATTATTAAATATGGAGTTGCTGCTATAATTATCCGCAATGTTGAATCCGCTTGTCAGGTCGTCCATTGTCACAGGACTGACTCCCGTGAGGAAGATTCGCTCGATGACAGAGTTTGAATAATCCTTCACTACCTTGAGGAATCCGCGGAAGAATCCGTTGCCGTGGGTGATGCTGTGATAACGTTCATTGCCGTAATCTACCAGAATGTTATTGGCGAAGTTGTCATATTCGTCAAGGATAAGATATATTTTCAATCCTTTGCTTTTGGCGGACAAGCATAAGAATCCCAATATCTCGGCTGCGGTATCATATTTTTCCAGTTCTTCTGCGATATTTTTCCCTAATAGGTCACTATAATCTTTGGCAAAAGCACTCATCACCAGTTTACAATAGGTATTGAAAGTCTGTTTCAAAGTCTCCATATCGCTGGCTACACTGCTGAAGTTGAGCGTCAACACCAGATATTTGTTACGGTTGGGCGTGGGATGTTTGCTATATATAATTCTCCGAAGCTTTCCTCGAACTTGTCTTTCTTGTTGATGTCGTAGTAAAGACAGCATGTTCAGGAAAAGACTCTTCCGAAACGACGGGGACGGACAAAGAAAAAGAAACGGCTTATATTTTCTACTTCTCTATATATTGGGTTTTATCTACATAATAATAACCATCACGATGATAGACTCGAAGTCCGTCATCCCGTATGGTATTTTCTTGATTGCTGCCTCCATAATTGCCCTTTTTAATTATAGAGAACAAAGTTAGCTTATTTTCTTCTATCCGACAATCAAATAGAGACTTATTCCAGCGTTGGTTGTAAATTTGCCGAAGGGGAAAACTATTTCCCCTTCTTAGTTTCTATTGACTGTTCATCTCTTTCATCGCAGGATTGAGTATATATGTCTTGCAAATATAAAAAGTGATAAAAGAGGTGGACAACTAATGTGTAAATAACGTTGTTTTGAGTTTATCGGTTTCTTATATTAGCGATTATACCAAGATTTATGTCTCTATAAAAATAACCACCGGGCTCAAATACTATGCTTCCGTTATCATTAACCATGTAATAGCCATTAAAACTCTCATTCATACCAAAGTTACAATGGAGGTAAACGGAGTTTTCTTCATTAATGGCATATCCATCAACTAAAAAAGCGACTTTGTCTAGGTCACCTACGAAAACAGGATAAAGAGAAAGTAGGGATTTTTTTACAACTTCTAAATTCCAGCTTTGATCATTATCGCAAGTCAGTCCGCATTGAGAAGTATTTATTTGTCTTGAAATATTTCTTATTGGGGTTTTCACTGCAATAACAGAATTTACAATCTCGGTGGAAGGTCCAGTAGCAGTCCATTTATCATAATTATAACATTCTCCCCATACAGGATATGCACCAATTGTATTGTAGACATATTTTAGTAAAGTTGCGATCATTTTTTCATTGGATTGTGTCGCTTCTTTTTCCATGGTTAATATTTCCCAATTTATATTTATTCCGTCAATGTTTAAATAAGGTCTTAAATATGCCATAGCTTGGGCAATAGCAATAGAAGCTTGTCCTGTAGGATAGTTGCCATATAGAGCTCCTCCAGGTCTGTTAGGAGATATGCGTTCATAACGTTCTACGAAAGCTTGAGGCAATAGTTGGTTATATGGAGTAAATTGATGCCAGTTTGTTCTGCAAAATGGTACAATCATTACGCTTACTTCCCCAGGTATAGACTCTACTGGACGAGAACGTGTTGATGATGTATCTTTGTAGTTTTGAATTTTTTCCATTAAAATATTTTTGGCATTTGCATCATTATGTTGGGCCTAAAGAGACTTGATAAACCGAATCATTGAATGAAGGTATATATGCGAGTACTTTTGGAATCTTTTATCTCCGGAAACAATAATTCTCCCATTCTTCGGACCGTTATTTATTTCTATTTCATAAATTAAGGGGAGTTTTTCACTTGATAAAGCTCTTGTTTTTCAGAAGCGTGTAGCCTATATGTACTTTTTATACCAAATGCAGTATTATTATCTCTAGTTCGTGGTTCGGATGTTACAGATTCGTGAAACGTTTTGGCAATTGTAAGTGCCTCACTTTCTGACAAATCATAAAGACTACTATTAGTTTCTATATTAATCTCTTTGTCTAGTTCCTCTGTACATGCTGAAATTGATACAGCAAAAATGATACATATAAATATGTTTTTTCTCATAATGTTTTTGTTTACTTAATTATTCAATTGCTGATAGAAAACATTGGATTTTTGCACCTTTTACAGATGCATTCGGATATTTTGATTTATACTTTTCAGTAAAGTCTAATACAATGATAATTGTATGGTCGTTTACTACGGCGAATCCGTGTTTAGATATGTTGTTGTTAAAGTTTAAGGTAAGGCTGTCTTTATCCCACTCGTAGGTTCCGGCCTTTTTATTATTGTCATAGTCGGATGAAGAATAATCAATTTCCACAGCTTTAGTATCTTTATCAAAAGAGTATAGTATTCCCGTTCGGTTCTTGGCAATTTCTTTTAATTCGCTCTCTATTATTTCTCGAATGTGCAGGTCACCACCATTTATCCAAGTGCTGGAGGAATCTCCTTTTTCTATGAACTTTCCGGAAAGGTAGTCGGAAATAACTTCAATCTCTGCAAAATTATCAGGATTTCTTAAGTCACGCAGATATATGGAAGTGTTTCCTACACTGTTTCCTGTGATTAGGATTGCCTTACTATCATTTTGAGGTTCAACTGTTGCTATTCGAGGATTTTCAGACTGTAATCCAAGCCCCATTTGGAATTTTTCTAAATCAGACAATATATATACAATTCTTTTTCTCCTGCTAAAATATGTATGGAGTTGCTACTTAATTCAATGGGTTCACAATTTAGTTTGTCTTCGTTTGAGCAGCTAATTGTAAATATACAGAATATCAGAAATAACAGTTTCACTTGTCTATCTACTTTTGTATCGATCAAAATGTAAGCCCTCCTAATTGAATTATTTCATTATCCTTCCAGACATAATTAACTTTTACTTCTGTGATACCGGCATCAGGATATCGTTGCTGATATTCTGATGTTTTGTCACTCTGTAGAATATATCCGTGTGACATTCCTGTAGCAAATTTGAAGCCGAATTTCTCTGTTTTATCGTCATACATTAGGGTTAAAGAGGTAATGTTCCATTCGTATGTACCTTCTTTGAATATCCCCGAATCAGTTTTCATTGTGAACTTTTTGGTTTCTTGATTGTATTTATAACCATAGAACAACCAAAAACTAATCAGAAATATCCGAGTGTAAATCTTTAATTACCAGCATATTCTAAAATTTAACACTTTTCGGTTGCCATTTGTCGCTTCCCAAATTTCCACATATTTTTGAGACGTATTTCTGACGTGGAGAATTTGCGGGGCTTGTTTTTTGTCACACCGTGCAGACAGTTGACAAGGGTTTACAACCGTTTACGACAAGCGACAATAACCGCCCCGATATGCGGAAACAGTCACACTGTGTAGAAAAGCGACAATGGTTGACTTCCGTTCACATCCGTTTACCATTTCAGAGATATAGGATTGAAGAAATGAACCATTAAACGATAAAACGGTATGAAAGCAACCAGAAAATGCAGTTTTTGCGGCAAGTCCTTTGTAACCCGAAGCGGTATGCAAAGATATTGCAGTGAGGCTTGTCAGGCAGAAGCCAAACGAGCCAGAGTGATGCAGAAGAACAACCTCTTCAAAGTCGCCCAACCCTTGATGGAGATACAGCATCAGGAGTATCTCACCTTTTCCAAAGCAGCCATCCTCATGGGCTGTTCCCGACAGTACATTTACAAACTTGTAGCCATCGGCAAGCTGAAAGCCTCACGCATCAGCAACCGCATGGCATTCATCCGCAGAGCCGACATCGAGCAGATGTTGGAGGGCAATCCCTATCACCGCATCCTGCCCGGCAACACCTCCACACCAAGGAAATCATCTTCATCTTCCTTACCTGCCAAAAGAGAAAAAAGGGAAAAGGAAAGCGAAGAAGTGTTGGACTTCTATTCGGGCGAGGAGGTGATGTCCCTTTTTAAGGTAAAGCAGTCATGGCTTTACACTTCCGCCAAGCGTAACCATATCCCCATCTGCCGTATCGCAGGAAAGAACTATTACAGCAAGAAGCATATTGACGAGTTTTTCGGTGTGGCAGTTGATATTAGCGAAATTACCGACTGGCTACTGACCGAGGAGGTGGAGGAACTGTTCGGCATGAAGCCGACCGCACTCCGTGCCTACACCTATCGCCATAAGATACCCACTAAAAGAGAGTACGGGCGTACCTATTACTCCAAATCACATTTGAACGAACTCCGCAGAACTGACCTTGTGAACGATGAACGCTACTATACCGTTGAGCAGGTGCAGCAAATCTATGGTCTTTCGTCAGCCAACATCTGCCATATCGTCAAGGTGAAGCACATCGAAAAGATAAAGGTGGGTGTGAAAAACCTGCTTTTGCGCTCAGATGTGGAGCGTGTCATGGCTGAAAGGAACAAATAACCGTGAAAAATCGGGATTATCGAAAATTATTTCAAAATGATGTATCGTGGAGGTATTCACGGATATTTCACGTTGTTCCTTTGCCATCGGAAACATGGATACAACTCCAAAATGTATACAACCAATTAAAACATAATTATTATGAGTAAATGCAAAACAGTTACCTTGCGTAAGCGCAAGATTAAGAACGGGACACAGTATTCACTATGCCTTGACTACTATCCCGGCTACCGTGACAATGTCACCATGAGAGTGATTACACGTGAAGCCTTAGGAATTTACATCTTCGCCAAACCTGCAAACCAGCAGGAACGGGACTTCAACGCACGCATGATGAAGAAAGCGGTCATCCTGCGCAACCAGCGCTACGAAGCCATTTTCAATGAAAACAACGGCTTTTTTGACAAGACCAAGATGAAGGGCGATTTCCTTGCCTATTTCAAAGGACTGGCTGACCGCAAGAATATCAAGTGGCAGCACGTATACAAGCATTTCCAGCGGTTCGTGAACGGCAAATGCACCTTTGAGGAGGTGGATGTGGATTTGTGCCGCAAGTTCATGGAATACCTGCTTGATGCACCCCAATCCATCCACACCAACCAAAAGCTGCACATCAACTCCGCAGCAGGCTATTGGTCAACTTTCCGTGCCGTGCTGCACACCGCCTACCGTGACAGGAAGATAAAGGAGAACCCAAACGGCTTCTTAGACCGCATCGAGTGCATTCCCACCATCAGGGAGCATTTGAGCCAAGAGGAACTGATACGGCTTGCCGAAACACCCTGTGAGGAGGAGGTCTTGAAAAAAGCTTTTCTTTTCGCCTGTCTTACGGGACTGAGAAAGAGCGACATCAGACAGCTCACGTGGCAGCAGATACAACCATACACCAACGGCAGGATGTTCGTTACCACCCGTATGCAGAAAACCAAAGAAATAGTGCATAACCCCATCAGTGATGAAGCCTATGGACTGCTGGGAGAACGGGGCGAGGGACTTATCTTTGAGGATTTCAAGGACAAGATGCTGCAAGGACCACTCCAACGGTGGCTCACGGCAGCAGGGATAACCAAGAAAATCACCTTTCACTGTACCCGCCACAGCTTCGGAAGCCTGCACGTGGAAATGGGAACGGACATGGCTGTCATCCAAGCCTATCTCGGACATAAGAACATTACCACCACACAAATCTATTCCAAGATAGCAGCGCAGCAGATGTGTCAGGTGGTGGACAAGATAACCTTGAAGCGCAAGGAGGCATAAATGTCTCACATTGACAGGTATTCAGAGGGGCGGTTATGGCTACAAGGCTATAATCGCCCCTCTATGTTTTTGGCTTGATGCACCATTTATAAGCCCCTCAGAGTATGAAACAGAGTATGATATGATGACATTTCGTGAAATACATTGAAAAAGACCGTTCTAACCGCAAATAACGGGCAGTAATTGGGAAAAATAGCATTAACTTTGCACAAAATAATACAGGAACATTCAATCTCTCAACGAAATATGGAATCATCAATCAAGGACAAATACATCATCTTGGGCTTTGTCGGCTTCGCCATCGTCCTAATATCTTCCATTGCCACGCTGGTAATAGCGGACAGCTTCAACCAAGACAACTTTGTCAGGTGGATAGTATTCGTATGCTGTAACCTGTTGGGATGGTTGCTCTATCTCTCCTTTCAGACACTTATCTTTGATACATACGAAATCTACAAAATCAAGTTCGGCAAGAAAGAAACGATTGCCGAAGCCATAGAGGTGCAGGAAGAACTGTCACAAAATACACTTGAAGAAGCCACATCTGTGCCTGGACCTACATCAGTCCCTGAGCCTGTACCCGAATCATCCCCGACAAAAGAAGAGACACTTATCCAAACACAACCGATAGAGCTTACTATCGCCCCGGATCTTCACGAAAAGAACCGTGCCAATTACGCAAGCAGAGAGCAACGGGAAAAGGAAGAGCGCATCCGCATGGTCATGGAGTATTGCCATTATTACCTGCCTCGCATTGCCGACCAAGAAACCGTGAACCACATCTGTACTGAGGTGGACAAATGGATGAATCTTAACACTTATACCCCGAAGCCCATACAAAGACCGTTTACCAAAGACATCAACAACATTCCACTCCGTCACTTCGTATGGAATATCTCTGAGCGTTTCCTGTACAAGAGATACTACAATGGGGATAACCGTGCCAAGTTCATCAAAGCCCTTTTCCCGAAATCGTTTGCTGATACAGACTTATCAACCATCAAGAATTTCAAGGTAGAGCCGTTAAAGACGGAAATTCCCATTGATGAACCCGAAAACGGCAAACTTGATTTCCACTATCCCGAGGATTATGTGCGGAATTAGGATAATCACGACACCAACGACAACCATCCGGTAACTCATAACCGCCTGTTTTACATCGTTTCCCGAGTAATTTTACCCGTCATTTATGGCTGGGCTTAATTATTCGGGAATTATTTTGCAATGACGTGTCGTGGAGATATTCACGGATATATCATTTCAGTCCTTTGCGCCAAGTCTTACAAAAGAGACGAGTACGCGAATGGAAAAATCAATTCTTACCTTCAACGACCTCCCCGAGGTTGTCGCTCAGCTTCGAGACGAAGTGATGAGCCTGAAAAGCCTGCTCGCCGAGCAGCGCAGTGTGAACAATGCCAAAACGGTGGACACCCACGTGCCCATGTCTGTGGACGAGGCAGCAGAGTATTTAGGTATCCCTAAGGGTACGCTCTACATGAAACTGTCAGAAGGGACAATCCCTGCCACCAAGCCCGGCAAACGCTATTGCCTTTACCGTGACGAACTGGACAAGTGGCTGGAAACCGCCCGAAAGAATCCCATACCGTTGTCAGACGAGGAACTGAACAAGTCCTTATCCTCTTCCCACCGTCGCAAGCCCAACCCACGTAACTGGTGAATGATATGGAAGAGGATAAGAACTATATCAACCTGATACGTGGCGACCTCACAAAAGCATCCCAAGCGCATAACGGTATGCCCGACAGTGTAGGCATGATGAATATCAAGACGGCAAACCAAACCATTCTTGAAGCATCGTTATTGCCTACGCCCCGTGCGCTGTGGACAGCTTTTGGTACGAGGGGGAACTCTCCTGCTTGTTTGCCGATTCCAACGTGGGCAAGTCCATCCTTGCCGTGCAGATAGCCGACCGCATCGCCCGAACCGACAATGTGCTGTATCTGGACTTTGAACTGTCCGAAAAGCAGTTCCAGCTCCGCTATACCAACGAGCATGGAGAGCTCTACACCTTTCCCGACAAAATCTATCGGGTGTCTATTGACTGCAACCAGCTTTTGGATGCCAACTTTGAGGAAGCTATCATAGGCGGCATTGAACAGATGGCTGTGCAGACCGACTGCAAGATTTTCATCATTGACAATCTTACCTACTGTGTTGCGCCATGGAGAAAGGCGATGCCGCAGGACGGCTGATGATTCAGCTGAACAATCTCAAAAAGAGATATGCGCTCTCTATCCTTGTCCTGGCACATACGCCCAAACGCTCTTTGGATTGTCCCATCACATCCAACGACCTTGCCGGAAGCAAACGGCTCTACAATTTCTTTGACAGCGTGTTCACCATTGGAAAAAGTGCCCAAGACGGAGGGCTTCGCTATGTGAAGCAGCTTAAAGTGCGCTATGGCACGTTCTCTCATGATGCGGATAATGTAATCGTTTACGAGATTGACAAGTGGATGCTTTCTTGCAGTTCGTGTTCAGGGGCTATTCCACGGAAAAGGAACACTTGAAAAAATTGGGCGACAATGAATCAAGCCAAAGGGATTGCCAAATTCTGCAACTCTCCCAATCGGGCAAGTCCGTCAGGGAGATAGCCTCACAGGTGAATTGTGGCAAGTCCACCGTAAACCGTATCATCCAGCGCAGCAAAGAGAGTAAAAACGCAGGTGTCCCAAGTGTCCCACTGTCCCAACTTAGAGTGTGGGACAATGGGACAGGATGGGACAGCCGACAATCAACCATCAAAAACGGACTAAGCTATGGGCAATTATTCATTACAGAAGTATAAAGGAACGGCAACACGGCATACCTGCCCCAAATGCGGAGACAGGCATTCTTTCGTCTATTACGTGGACGAAAATAATGTGCCGTTGCATCCATCGGTCGGCAGATGTAACCACGAAAGCGGTTGTGGGTATCACTACACTCCGAAAGAGTATTTTCAAGAGCATCCTGAACACAGAACTACCAATGATTTCTCTTTTGACAGGCAAAGAGCAGAGCAGAAGAAAGTGAAGCAGCAAAGTAAGCCGACAGCCATCGGCTATATTCCCCCTCACTATGTGGAGAAGTCGCAAAGCGAGCGTAGCAATTTCTTCCGTTTCCTCTTCACACTCCTTACTTCCTACTATGGCGACAAGGCGAAAGAGGTGTTGAAGCGGTTGTTGGAGGAATACCGTTTGGGGGCTACCCGTGACGGCTCTGTTATCTTTGGCAGATAGACAGGACGGGCAAGGTACGCACGGGAAAGGTGATGCAGTACAATCCCGAAGACGGACACCGTATCAAGGAGGACAGACATCGGCAGTGAACTGGATACACAGCATATTGAAAAAGCAGCGTGTGTTGGCAGAGGATTGGCAACTATCCCAATGCCTTTTCGGGGAACACTTGTTGAAAACGCATCCCGACAAGGTGGTGGTCTTGGTGGAATCCGAGAAGAGTGCCGTTATCGGTTCTGCTATCTTCCCCGATTATGTATGGCTGGCTACGGGTGGTAAGAGTCAGATGAGAGAAGAGAAACTCCGTGTACTGTCAGGGCGAACCGTGCTTCTCTTTCCCGATGCCGATGCTTATGCCGAGTGGAAACAGCGAGCCGAGAGCATGTACTTTTGTAAGGTGGTGGTTTCGGACATCATCGAAAGGAATGCCACCCCGAAACAAAAAGAAGCCCATATCGACATAGCCGATTGGATTATCTTTCAGATACGGGAGGCAAGGTGATGAGTACAGCCAACCACTTGGTCGAGGCTGAGAGAATCCTCCAGCGATGATAGAGAAGAATCCCGTCCTGCAAAACTGATAGACGATTTAGACCTTGTGCTGGTCGGTGCATCTCCAATCGGCAACGATGATGAAAAACCTCCCTGACGGAGGAGAGCGGAAGCCGTAGGCTGGAGTTTGCAGACAATGGCTTGCCATTGATATAGCCCACTATAACTACACGCTCCGCTTACGTAGTTGTGGGCTCTCCCGAGGGGATTAGGGTTTTACCCTAATGACCCACTCAGGGCGTTTCTCCCCTGAGAACCCAGAGCAAAGAGTGACCCTCTCTTTGCAATCTCCGCTTATGGGTTGCACCCCTAAGAACCCCATGCGTTTACGGACAGCGGAAAAGCAAACAATAAAGTACAAACCCAAAAAACAAGTATCTATGGCAACAAAATCAAGCATACATATCAAGCCCTGCAATATCGCATCGAGTGAGGCTCACAACAGGAGGACTGCCGAATACATGCGCCACATCGGAGAGTCCAGAACCTATGTGGTTCCAGAACTCTCCACCGATAATGAGCAGTGGATAAATCCCGACTTCGGCAGTCCGGATTTGCGGATGCATTATGACAATATCAGACAGATGGTAAAGGAAAAGACCGGACGTGCCATGCAGGAAAAGGAGCGTGAACGCAAAGGCAAGAACGGTAAAATAGTCAAGATTGCGGGATGCTCCCCCATACGTGAAGGAGTGCTGCTTGTCAGGTCGGACACCACACTGGCAGACGTGCGTAAATTCGGTGAGGAGTGTCAAAGACGCTGGGGAATCACACCGCTGCAAATCTTCCTGCACAAGGATGAAGGGCATTGGCTGAACGGTCAGCCGGAAGCGGAAGACAGGGAAAGCTTCAAAGTCGGGGACAGATGGTTCAAGCCGAACTATCATGCCCATATCGTTTTCGACTGGATGAACCACGAAACAGGAAAGAGCCGAAAGCTCAATGACGATGACATGATGCAGATGCAGACCCTTGCATCCGACATCCTGCTGATGGAACGCGGGCAGTCAAAGGCTGTCACTGGTAAGGAGCATCTGGAACGGAACGACTTTATCATTGAGAAGCAGAAAGCTGAACTGCAACGCATGGATGCAGCCAAACAGGCACAAAGAAGAACAGATAAATCTTGCCGAGCAGGAACTGAAACAGGTGAAATCAGAAATACGCACTGACAAGTTAAAGAAGACAGCCACCACGGCAGCGACAGCCATAACTAGTGGAGTTGCTTCTCTTTTCGGGAGTGGAAAACTGAAAGAACTGGAACGTGCCAACGAAAAACTGCAAGACGAGGTTTCAAAACGGAACACCAATATTGAAAAATTGCAGAGCCAAGTACAGCAGATGCAGAAACAGCATGATACGCAAATCCACAATCTCAGAGAAATGCACAGGCAGGAACTTGACATGAAAGAAAAAGAACTGTCACGGCTCGCCAGAATCATAGACAAGGCTTTCAGGTGGTTTCCGATGTTCAGGGAAATGCTGCGCATGGAAAAGTTTTGTGCCATGCTGGGATTCTCTAAAGAAATGACTGAAAGTCTTATAGTCAAAAAAGAAGCCCTGAAATGTAGCGGTAAAATCTATTCCGAGCAACACAGGCGGAACTTTGATATAAAGGATGATATTTTAAGGGTGGAAAATGACCCTGACGATGAAAGCAGGCTGAACCTGACAATAAACAGGAAGCCGATTGCCGACTGGTTCAGGGAGCAATGGCACAGGCTTAGATATGGAGCAAGAGTGCCGCAACAGGAAGAAAGAAAAAGTAGAGGATTCAAATTATAATAGAAGCAATTTGATTAGTAATCTAAAAGCACTCCGATAACGATTAGAGTGCTTTTAGATTGTTTATCATTAATTATCAAAGCAAGTGCAGTTTAAGATTTTACTGAAGTTTGCATTAATAAAGAATATACTACAGCTGATATATGCGCAACATATTGTGACGCTTGTGATTCATTTCCCTTGAAATCCTTAACAAATACCGCTAAGGTATAACTGATATTATTAGGCAGACATATATAGGCAACATCATTGTGAGCTGCAAGAACACCATTTTCATTAACATAACCTGAACCTGTCTTATGCGCTATAACAACCCCTTCTTTATCAAGAAGTGGAGCTGCTATCCTATCTACACCTGTTTTGCATTCTTTTAACGTATTCTTAATGAAACTTTGTTTCTCATCATCGATAAGACCTTCAGTAAACAAACGATTCATCAACATTGCAGCACCAAGAGGAGATGTATAGTTAGAGTAAGCCTTGTTATGGTCAGCCGACATTTCCTCTTCCGTATAAGCTATCTGAAAACTTGAACGAGGAATGAGTGTGGCTATAAAACTATCTGTTTGAGCGACATTAACCATATCCTTAAACATAAGGTTGCTTGCATTGTTGTCACTCTGAGTAAGATATAACGCAGCAAATCTCTCACTGTCAATGATATGACTGGCCCTGAATAATCTTTCAGCATAGGACTCCAAGTCTTTGGGTCAAGTTTATCCCTATTTATATTTACTAAGGTATCAAGTGAAATTCCTTTATTGTCAAAGTCATTACAAAGAGCTAATGCCTGATGAACCTTAAACACACTCATCATAGGATAAACACTCTTATTATTGACCTTAACCGTATCTCTGTTATTAACAATAACCGCCACACCAATTTCGCCAGGACAAGCTGAGACAATTTGAGAAATGCTATCAGTCAAAACAATGCCAAAAGGAGGATTTGCGCTATCTTTTGTCGCTGATTTATGGAACAATGAAAATACCAAGATGAAAATGCAAACTAAAGCTATACTCAAAACTACGATTTGTTTTTTCTGTTTTTTCCATGTTATATTATTTATATTTGTTTGACGAGAATATCTTTATTTGCCGACAAAGGTACATAACTTTAGGCACAGTTGCAAATATCCGTGGCTTATTTTTGTAGTATAGGTCTCTATTTTCTTGTTTAATGCTTAAATGTTTATAAGAAGCATTACCTTTGCACTCATGAGTAAGCAATCAGCATTTGACTATAAGATTCTGGCAAGTTACCTTCTTCCCAAAGGCATACTTAAGTTCTTCGACGTTACAGCCGTTAACGAAGACCACACTGGCATTATTGAAGAGACTGGTAATGAGCGCGTCCTTCTTCACATCTATCTTGACGAAAAAGATGCACGGGAAGAAGAGTGGCACGACCTTAAGCCCAATGGTTTCACGGAAAGCCGTCAGGTTAACGACTTTCCTATCCGTGATCACAAGGTCGTTCTTCATGTCAGACGTCGCAGATGGTTAACGGCAGAAGGCAGAAACATAATCCTTGACAGGTACTCGTTGCTTGCTGACAACACCGGCTACTCTAAGGAGTTTGCTGATGTCTTAAAAAAAATATTTGGATACCTACCCGATAACGGCCCGCTCGCCGGGGCTATACTTTAAGGTAGATGGCAATAACCTGGAGCGTGCTTACAAGGATCATCTGAGCGGTTTCCGTAATTGGGAACAAGCCAGTCATGCAGAGGACTGGGTGCTGCATCCTAAGAACATAGGCAAACGGCTGGGCATTGACGAGACCATGCTCCACAAGGACCTGATGACATTCTTGACCAACAAAGAAGGGCATGGCAAACGTCACACCTTAATAGCAGCTGTAAAAGGCACTAAGGCATCAGACATTATCAATGTTCTTATGCAGATACCGCAGGAACAGCGAGAGCAGGTCGAGGAAGTCACCATGGACTTCTCTGACAGCATGTTTGCTGTCGTCACAGAAGCCTTTCCCAATGCAGCCATAGTCATTGACTGCTTCCATATCGTCAAACGTTGTATCGAAGCAGTGGAGGAACTCCGCCTCAAAGCTAAACGAGAAGCACAGAAAGCACAAAACAAGGAGAAGGCCATGTTCAAAAAGAAACTTGAACAGCTGGTAAAGAGCCGTAAATACTACCGCAAGAAACATCCAAAGAAATACAAAGGCAAGAAGCGGGGACGCAAGCCACAGAGGTTGAACAAACGCTTCAGACCAACCATGCTTGCCAATGGCGAAACTGTCATAGAACTACTGACAAGAAGCAAGTATCTGCTGAGTGTGAGTGGTGAAAAATGGACTGACAGGCAGAAAACACGTGCAAAGATACTTTTCAGGATGTTCCCAAAGATAAAGGATGCATATACTTTGATTTGTAGCCTAAGAAGCGTGTTTAGCAACAAGTCTATCGACCGGGGTACTGCTAAGGTTAAACTGCATGAGTGGTATCAGAAGGTTTCAGTTTGTACGTTGCGTGAAGTAAAGGCTGCAAGGGATGCCATCAAGTACAAGGAAGAAGAAGTACTAAATTACTTCATAAACAGATCAACCAATGCTCATGCTGAATCTCTTAACTCTAAGTTGAAAGGCTTTAGAGCACAACTACGCGGTGTGCAGGATTTACCTTTCTTTATGTTCAGAGCATCCATAATCTTTGGATAACATGATTATATTGCCACGGACTTATGCAACTGTGCCTAACTTTACGGAAAAATATGTTTCTAAAATATATAAATCAGGGCAACCGCATCAAAATGTCAATAACCTGATAATCAATACTTGTCGATTTTGTATTAATAGGGATAAGTGGGGTGGATACAAGGATGAGAAGTTTCAACAATTTACAATATCCCCCCTTAAAAATGCATAATTTTGTATTTGTCTGAATAATAGCCTGTTGTCAAAAATCATGTTTCTTAAAAAATATTACCCGCAAGGGAAATTTGAATTATATGGGGCAAAAAATCAATTTTTATGGGGTAGTAGTTTCGATTTGGACCAATGGTTTTTTTAGGAAAATGGACAATAAGGGAGAGGAGGAGGTTGAAACTACGTTTGTTTCCTAAGCTAACGTTATTTTGATGCGGTTGCCCTGTATATAAATAGACAGCTGTGGGGAAAATGTGGGGAAAAATTAGATAATTAAAAAGGCTAAATGACTGAAAATAATCACTTAGCCTTTTAATCCGTACCCAGACCCGTACTTCGTAATTGCTGCGCCCATCATTCAAGACTGTCAAATCGGGTCTTTCCTGTCAAGCCAATGATGCCTATGCGTATGCCAAACACATGGATTACGGATTTCTCGTTCCGTGAACAAACACTTTATCCGCAACTCTGCTATGTGGTGTATTGGCTTAACTCCATTTCTATGGGCAACACTTTTGTTGCAGATTTCAAGCAGCTTTTATCGAAATACCCATCAGTAAGAACTCGTTTATTAGGCTTTCCTCATAATTGGGAACAAGAGCCTTTGTGGAGATAAAATAATTGCCCTGTTTCTTAAAAAGCACTGGGGCAAACCAGCTCCGTCTTTAATTGTTTCCAATAAATGGATTGTTTCAAGCCCTATAGAAAGAGAACAAAAATTCCTGTGTGAAAATTAATCTACGACAAGGAGCAAGCAAGGAGCAATATCAAACAAAAATCAATACCTTTGCAGTACATATGAGATAGACCAAAACAAAAGTGGAATATCGGAAACGAATAGCAAGGAAAAGAGAAGAAACGACCCAAGTTGATGTCCTTTTTGAGTTAATAATCAATAAAAGCGTTAAATCTTCACCTTTTAGAATGTGCAATTAAAATAACAACCATATTCTGACTTATTATCTATAAAATATTGAGTAATAATCGGTTGTAAATACTATGATTGAATGTATAAGTGGCACCGATGAATGGCTTTTCTTTTTCTCGTAACTCAATTTCTATCTCTGGAGGGATTCTTAGATCTATTGCTTTTATTATTATTCCCGGAGAACCAGGATGACCTTCGAGCGGAATTCCCCAATTGATAATTTCCGAGCTGTTGAAGTATATTACATATACGTAGATCTCACATACTATCTTATTATTGTCAGTATCAATAAGTCGTATCATGGTGCTCCCACTTTTGTATGTAGCGATGCATACGCCCATTTCGTCAAGAGTTGCAGTTGCAATTTCTTGATTTTCTGATTCTAACTTATAGTTGTGCTCTGTTAAGTCTGTTTCTATGATGACATGCCTTGTGTCTCCTTCCCATATAGAAACTGATTCCTTTTCAACTTCGTATGGTTGTTCTTCAGAGCAACCATAGAAGATGCCAGTAATAATACGAATAGTAAAAATCTATCAATTCTCATACTTTTAAATGTTTGTTGCAAATATATGCTAATATGGGTGATAATCCCTTTGTTTTACTGGCTAATAAAGTCTTTATTGCTTATTCACGTGGACTTCTACGATCGTAAAGATATTGTTTGAACGGATATAAAGGTCAAATGTTCCATAAGGTCCGTTGACAATGTCAGGTGCTTTAGTTAGGGTTATTCTTAATTTGTTATTGGCATATGTTACATTTAATCCTTTTATACCTGCGCTATGTTCTTTCAAGAAAAACTCAATATCTTGGGGTAATGCTAATTCAACCGTTTCACCTATGCGGTAAAGGCTTCCAATATTATACCTATATGCAGGCAGTCCATTATTGTTAGGGAAAACAGATATATATTTTACAATTGCACCGATATTCATGTCACTATTTACTATTTTAGATACAACATAGGCTTGATAATAACTTGTTTCTACTTGAATAGCGTAATTGCCTGACGGAAAATCTATCAGTGTATTTTTATTAAAAATCTGATAAATATGCCCGGGTGTAACCGCCACTTCGTGTGTGAGGTTGGTTAACGAGGGCAGAATATTTGCTCCAACTCCTGCGCCATTTCCTACGTCAGAAATGAAATTTTTAGATGTGATAAAATTATTGGCTTCATTGATGTAAACATTTGATTCACCTAAATAGGTTTTTCCATTATGCTCATTAAGCATATTGAGTGTGATGGTGTCTGCCGGATCATCTGGTGTGTCATCATCATACAATTAACGAAACACATAGTACAAAGGGATAATAAGAAAATCCCAACTATTTTCTTTGTATTCATTTTTTAATTTCTTAATTTATCAGGAACTTAGTTTGACTTGTTGCTTAGAAATATTTTATCGATATAATAGTCAATACTCTTTGAAGTATTGCGGAATAATAGTTGAAGCTTGTATTTCCCTTTAGGATATTCTTCTTGAGAAGGTAAAAAGAACCTTATTTTGGCGCTTTCATGAGAAGGTATTAAATATCCAAGATCATTTTTTACATAATTATCCGGATAAACTAAAGGAATCCATGAATTATTACTTTCTCTATAGTGCAAGAAAGTATTGCTAATATAGATAATTGTATCGTTTGTATTATTAGTAATTTCTGTTTTCAAGAATCCGTCTTTTGAGCAGGGGGCTTTTTAATAAAAGCGCAACTTTTTAATATTCCTCATTTTCTCTTTGTCTTGTATAACCATCATTTTCCCAACGAGCAGTTTTATCTTTTCTCCATGGTCTGACACCCCACTGATATCCACGATAAGGATCTCTGGTCTGATTCATATGTTCCAACAACAAATCATGCAGTTCATTTCTTACACAACTATATTCTTCGTTGTTGATAAGATTATGTATCTCATACGGATCTTTTTCCATATCATACAGTTCATCACTGTCCAAAAGATGAATTACCAGCTTGTAACGTTCATTTACAACAGCCCGCATCATCTGTAATCCTCCGAAACCATCATGATCCGTCTCGTAACGTGTAAATTCAAGATATACTTCATCATTAATTTTTCTTCATGATTTCGTATCTGTGGCAACATACTTTTCCTTCC
>ENA-OQJH01000205-OQJH01000205.1-human-gut-metagenome-genome-assembly--contig:-NODE-205-length-35789-cov-3.267203_pt1 | contig 35789 bp, 44 predicted proteins | sample MGYA00242597_ERZ504763 | MGnify/ENA primary metagenome ERZ504763 (study PRJEB26092, sample SAMD00036359) | human gut metagenome | host: Homo sapiens | study: EMG produced TPA metagenomics assembly of...
TGCGGCTCGCTCCCATATGAATCTCATACCCCGTCAGCTTCACACCCGACAGCACAGACAGCACTCCGGTCAGTTCTTCAAATGTCCCGTCCACCTGCGTTCTCGTCTTTCCTGTTCCATCTCTGTCTCCATCGGCAAAGTTCCATACCGCGCAGCATACCGCCCTCCTCGACACCATAAGGATCTGTGATGCACTCTCCCAACATCTGATATCCGCCGCAGATGCCAAAGATCACGGCATCCCGATTTTGCGCATGCTTTTTGATGGCAGCCTCCAGCCCGTTCTGGCGCATCCATTTTAAGTCGCCCATCGTATTTTTACTGCCGGGCAGGATGATCATATCCGGGTGATGCAGTTTTTCCAGCGTGTCCACATAGCGGACAGAAACGCCCTCGATCGATTCAAATACCATAAAATCCGTAAAATTGGAAATGCGTGGGAAACGTATGACCGCAATATCCACCGCTTTCTCCTCGTGTTCTGCAAACCGGTCTGACAGGCTGTCTCATCCTCAAGGACTAAATGCATATAAGGCACGACCCCGGTAACCGGAATCCCACCTTTTTCTTCTAACATCTTTATGCCCGGGTCTAAGATTGATACATCGCCGCGAAACTTATTGATGATAAGCCCTTTGATGCGCTCCCGTTCTTTTTCTTCCAGTAAGACTAACGTGCCGATCAGCTGTGCAAACACACCACCGCGGTCGATATCACCAACAAGCAGTACCGGCGCATCTAAAAGTTCCGCAAGTCCCATATTGACAATATCATTTTCTTTGAGGTTGATCTCTGCCGGACTCCCAGCGCCCTCGATCACGATGATATCCGCCTGTTGTTCTAATGTATGATAAGCCTTTAAAATATCCGGGATCAGTTTCTTTTTATACGCAAAATAATCCCTCGCTTTCATATTTTCAAGCACTTCACCGTTTACAATGACCTGAGAACCGGTATCGTTGGTCGGCTTTAAAAGGATCGGATTCATACAGACCTGCGGTCTGATACCTGCCGCTTCTGCCTGCATGACCTGTGCGCGCCCCATCTCAAGTCCTTCCCCGGTAATATAAGAATTCAGTGCCATATTTTGTGATTTAAACGGTGCCACACGGTAGCCATCCTGTTTAAAAATGCGGCACAGACCTGCCACGATCAGGCTTTTCCCTGCATTTGACATTGTTCCCTGAATCATGATTTTTTTGCCATAAACTTATTTCTCTTTCCTATCCCTGTATTTTCTTTTTAGAGCAAAGAGTCGATTGCGACTCTTTCGCATTTACCCATCTACTCTCGGCGGCTGATCTCTTCCCGCAGTAATGCGGTCATTTCCTGATCTGCTTTTTTTAGACCGACAGTTTTTAATTTTTGCTGCATCTCATCCCATTTTGCATCAAATCCTCCGGTTTGCAGACAATGCAGTCGATCAGTCCTTTCCATGCTATGTCATTCAGATTACTTAATATCTGATTCAGCTCATCCGGCAGTGTCAAAGACCAGAGCGGTGAATAATTTTCTTTTTCAAATTCTTCTTTCTGTGGGAAAATATCGATCAGCATATCTGCATTCCATGCTTTTAATGCCTCTTTTTCCATCTCATCATAACTTTCCTTTACCACATTTCTTGAACTCTTGCTGTATGAATTGCCGGTAGAATCAACTGCCTCATTTCCATAACTTGGAAACGGATATACACGGAAGCCAACTCCTGTGCGCTCCGAATAATTCGTATCACTTTTCGATACCTCAAGGTCTTCCTCCGTAATACAGCGTTTTCCATTTTCATCATAATAGTAGTTAACTCCTTCGATTCCCCAGTTCAGAAGGATCTGTCCCTCATCACTGCATATCCAGTCCAGAAATTTGACCGCCCGTACAGGATCTTTACAGCTTTTCGTAATACCGATTCCCCAGCCGACTGCCAGACTTCTCTGCTTTAAAGACGGGCATTTTACAGATTCATCAATCGTAACCGGAAGTCCCGCATAAGTCCGCTCGTCCTGTCCTTCCGATCTTAAAGATACCTCCGCATTTGCATAATCCCAGTCTTTATCCAGCAGTCCAAGCACCCTGCCGTCTGCAATCTTCATAATATAATCTTCGTGTGTCTGTGTGGCAAATTCCGGATCTAAAATTCCTTCATTATATATTTCGTTCAGCCATTCATAATATTCTTTCTGTCCATCCGCTGCATGCTTATAATATACTTCTTCCTTGTCCTCATCCACGATCCACTGACCATTATCCGGCGAACCATTTGCGATAAACCCGGACGGATTAGACAGCATCGTATACCAGTGCCAGTCAGAACATGCAATGGAAATACCGATGGTCGGTTTTTCATTAATAGTGGGATATTTTACCATATAGTCACGGATCATCTGTGTATATTCATCTAATGTATATGGTATCTGATACCCGTTTTCCTGCAATACCGCCCACTGGAGCTGGGCTGTCCCTGATGTTTCCAATGTTTCTTCCTGCACCTTGTCACTGCATAACTGGTAAATAGATGGATCATCACTGGAATAACGCAGATTTTCGTACTCATCTCCATACAATTTTTTAATATTAGGACCATACTCATCGATCAGATCTGACATATCAATCAATGCATCATTCTGGATCAATGTCGGAGCATCCCCTTTTGCAAACACAAGATCCGGATATTCCCCGGTTGCAACCATCAGCGCAATACGGTTATCACTGGCATCCGCAGGGTAATCCATCTTTAGCGTAACACCTGTCTTTTCTGTTATTTTCTGTGCGACAGGATCTGTCCATGTGTCCTCCATCCCGTCCGCATTATAAAATGTAAATGTAACCGGTTCTAAATCTTCCTGACTGCTCTCCTGCTTTTGTGTGTCTGAAACAGTTGTATTTTCTGTGGCACCACAGCCATATAACCCCATCAGCAGACTGCCTGTGATAAGACCACTTACGATCCTGCTGCACACTGTTCTATTGCATGCAAAATATTTACATACAAAAGTTTTACCTATACCTTTGTATAAAAAACTCCTTCCCATATATCCTGCCCCTTTAAATTATTTTCTCATTTTCAGAATGTAATATTTCATTACTCAATTTCCGACGTCAGAACCGGAAGTTTGATACTGACTTTCGTTCCTGCTCCTGTCTTACTCTCAAATTCTACTCCGTAATTCTCCCCATACTGAAGTTTAATTCTCTGATTGACATTACAGATTCCGATATGCGTCCGGTCAAGATTGTCAAAATCATTCAACGCCTTACGCACTTCGTCTAGTTTTTCCATGGACATTCCGCATCCATTATCTGATACTGTAATCCACAGATGGGATCTCACTTCAACCCTGATCACGATTTCTCCCCCGCTTTCCTTTGCCTCAAGTCCATGCACAAATGCATTTTCCACAAAGGGCTGGATCAATAGCGGCATAACCTTCAGTGAACTGATATCTCCCTCCGTCTCAATACTGTAATGGATTCTGTCATGGAAACGGTAATCCTGTATTTTCAGGTAATACTCAACCAGTTTCAGTTCTGATTTTAACGGCTGCAAGGTATTACTTACCTGGATATTTCTCCGCATGATCTTTGCAAGCATTTTTGCCAGTTCCTCGATATCCGGCTGATTATGAATTCTTGCCTGCATACGGATCGTCTCTAACGTGTTATACAGAAAATGTGGATTGATCTGGCTTGCAAGCATTTTAAATTCCACTTCTTTCTGCCTTGCATTGACCTGTTCTTTCTGCACACGTTCTTTGATCACGTTATTCATCAGTTCCTGTATGGAATCGATCATTACCTTCAGATCCCGGTAGAGATCCGAGATCTCATCTCCCCGCCGATATCCTCCGTGATATCAAAATCTCCAGTTGCAGCCTTATGCATCTGCAGACGGAATGTATTTACCCTCGTACTGAACTGATTGGAAAATACCAGAATAATTCCAAGACCAGACACCACGCAGACAAGCTGTGGCACAAGACTTCCCAACGCACTGCGGGCTGCCGATCCTGCGATCTCTTCATACGGACATACACTGACTAAGGTATAATAATCATCTGAATAGTCCGGTTTTACCCGCACCGTCGATAACAGACAGGTATCTTCCCCCTGAAAACGCACTTTGCCGGAATAAGTATCATCTTTGATCTGCTTTAACAGCAGAATCATTTCATCCGTGTCCCGTTCATATTCATTGCGGTGCAGAACCACCGTGTCATTATACACTAAATAAGTATCCTGCGTCCGTTCCTGCACAGGCAGCTCCGTCCTCTTATACTGCATGTTAATTGCAAGTACACCGACCGGCTGCATATCCTTCGTATATAAAAGTCTCGACATCCGGAGTGAATCCTTGCGTTTTAACGAATCATACGAATAAGACCAGTACGGTTTTCCATTCAGTTCGAGCGTATTCTGATACCATGGCTTCTCTGCAATCTCCTGATCTACATGTACAAAATATTCATTATTGGAAATTGTATCATTATTCAGATACAACGTGATACTTGAAATTTCATGATAATAATATTTCAGATAATCAGAAATGGTATCATAGTCTCTGTAATCTGCAAGAATCTCCGAATAGTTTTCATACTGATGAAATGCGATATGCTCAATCTTTTCATCAAAGTACATCTGTTTGGAAATGTCGGAGATGACGGACATACTCTCGCTCATTGAATCCGCGATCATATTTAACCCATCCATCTCGCTTTCCTTCGCTTTCTGGATCAACACCGATCTCGTATTCTGATAAGTATAAATATCCAACAGCAGAATCGGCAGAATTCCTCCGGCAATGTATATAAAGAGCATTCTCTCCCGCAGTCTTAAATTGCCTATGAATGTTTTTATCCGGGCAAACAGACTCATGTTTTTTACGCCTTTCGTTCATTTTTCACTCAGAGCGGTGTTTATTCCGGACGCACACGCACAACAACCGGAAACTCACTGTCTATTCCAGGTGCGGTTACATGAAGTCCTTCCCCGTCCACAGACCATTGCAGCCTGCCATCATATCCTAAAATATCCACCGACTCAATGATACCATGAAACTCCGGCACATTCTGATCACTGCTGTCTGCCAGTGAACGGATACAGAAAACACCATCTTTAGGACATTGTAACGCAATTGCGTAAATATTTCCATGATTAATCGTAAAACGGTAATCTTTGTTTGTAAATTTCAGTTCTTTCTGATCCTGAAACTGTCCTTCTGCCGCTGCCGTCGGACCTTCCATGGATTTTCGCCAGACATTTGCACCGATAACGGCCTCACTGTTTACTTTCATCCATTTGCAAGATCTTCCAAAATAGCACGGTCACCATCCGGGATCGTTCCATCCGCCTTCGGACCGATATTTAACAGAAGATTACCATTTTTGCTGACTACATCCACGAGTGTACAAATGATCTCATTGCTGCTTTTATAATCCAATGTGTCAGTATAGCACCAGGAATTTCTTGCAACTGCCGTATCGGTCTGCCAATCATAGGGCTTTGCTTCCGCAAACCCACCGCGCTCCACTTCCACAATTCCACTGCCAAACATCATCGCATCATGTTTATAACAGATTTTAACATCTTTGCCCCATTTCACGCCGCAGTTGTAATAAAATGCAGCGAGTTTCTTTAAATATGGTTTGAACGCCTGATGCTGCACCCACCAGTCAAAATACAGCAGGGATGGTTTATAATTTAATATAATTTCCGCTGTGCGTGCTAACCAGTCATTTAAAAATTCTTCTGTCGGATACGGCTCTCCGTAGAGATCTTCTGCATCCGGTTCCGGCATGGACGGCCAGTACAGATCTCCTTTTTGCAATGGTTCTTTGATATCACTGTCAAATTCTTTTCCGTGTCCTAAGAAAAACCAATGTTCTGCACGGTGGGATGATGTGCAGAACGTAAGTCCCTGTTTCTCAATCTCCGCTTTCAGTTCACCAAGTACGTCCCGTTTCGGCCCCATCTCTGCCGAATTCCAGTGGACAGTTCACTTTTGTACATCTGAAATCCATCATGGTGTTCTGCAACCGGAAACACATAACCGGCACCGGCTTCTTTGAATAAACGCACCCATTCTGCCGGGTCAAATTTTTCGGCGTGGAACATCGGGATGAAGTCTTTATATCCAAAGTCTTTCTGGCTGCCGTAGGTTTTTATATGGTGTTCGTATGCGGGCATTCCCTCGATGTACATGTTTCTTGGGTACCATTCGTTGGAGTTGGCGGGAACACTGTAGACGCCCCAGTGGATGAAGATGCCAAATCTTTTCTGTTTAAACCAGTCAGGGGTTTTCGTCTGCATCAGGGATGACCAGGCTGGCTGGTACGGGCCTTCTGCGATGATGCGGTCTACGGTTTCGAGAAGTTGTTGTTCTTTCTGCTGTTCCGACATAGTGTATGTCCTCTTTTCTTGCTCTAGATGGGGCGAAACTCTAATTTAGGCTGGGACTCAACTACTTCAGTTTTTTGAAGAGTTTCGCGGTTTCTTTGTGGAAAATCTCTACTTGCCTGAGATAACCTTTACCTGCTTTGAACGATCGCCACTGCTTTTGCCGGAAGTACAACTTTCTCTCCTGCCTGGTAAGTCATTCCGCCGAGCAGGTCAGTTCCGGCTTTTTTCAGCGTTACTTCCTGTGATTCGTCCGTCGGATTTAAGAGGAAGAGGAAGCTGCCGTTTTTGTTTTCGCGGAGAGTGATCTCTACTTTGTCACTGCCTTCTGCGAGTGGTTCTACGCCGGCTTCTTTCATAATGTCAGTTAAGAAAGTGCGGTAGAAGTCCTGATTGGAGCGGGTTGCGACGTAGCATGCTTTTCCGGATCCAAAGGTGTTGCAGGTCAGTACGGGCATTCCGGCATAGAAGTCATTATCATAGGTTGAGAGTGTTTCTGCGCCTTCGGTGTGCAGAAGATCACAGAGTACTTCTGCCGGGTAGGTTACATTTTTGTATGCAAAGGTATGTTTCATGCCAGCATCTCCTTCCGGGACAGCGTCGGATTCCTCCACCCAGATACCCAAAATATCGCGCAGTCTGCCCGGATATCCGCCTGTGATCACAAGGTCATGGTCTTCCACATATCCGCTGAAATAGGAGGTCAGAAAGGTGCCGCCCGCTTTGACAAAGCTGCGGATCTTTTCATCATAACCGTCTTTGCACATGTATAACATCGGTGCAATGACAACTTTATAACCGGACAGATCATCGTCCACACCAACAAAATCCATTGGGATATGAAGATTTAACAGTGCCTTATAATACTGATAAATCTCCTCATAATAATTGATACAACGGCTTGGGCCTGCGGATAATACCGTTGCCCACCAGTTATCCCAGTCAAATACAACTGCCACTTCTGTCGGAGTTCTTGCACCAAGCAGTGTATCAGAAAGTTCAGTCAGTTCTTCGCCAAGTGCTGTGATCTCACGGAACACTCTCGTATTCTCATTGCCGACATGGTCGATCACTGCGCCGTGATATTTTTCACAGGCACCAATGCTTCTTCTCATCTGGAAAACATGATCGTATCTGCGCCGTGCGCTGCCGCCTGATAGCTGTATAAGCGCATCACACCCGGTCGCTTTAAGGCACAGTAGGTATGCCAGTTGCTCACACTCGGTGTCTGTTCCATCAGTGCAAACGGTTTGCCACCCTTTAATCCACGCATCAGATCATGTGCCATCGCATTGTTTTCTGTCTCTGCGCCAAAGGAAGGATAGCTGTCCCAGGAAATAAAATCCATTTCTTTTGCCCATTTCTGGTAGTCTAATGATGGATAAAATCCCATCAGATTTGTGGTAACCGGAATATCCGGCGTGTACTCTTTTACCGCATCGCGCTCTAATTTGTAGCAGTCTAAGATACTGTCCGAATTGAATCTGCGGTAATCGAGTGAAATCCCCTGGAAATTGGTACGGATGCCATCCCAGTTAAACTCCTCTGAACGCATATCCGGCAAAACAACATCATCCCAGTCATAAAAGGTATGTCCCCAGAAAGAAGTGTTCCATACACGGTTTAACTCATCCAGCGTTCCATATTTTTTATGCAGCCATACACGGAATGCTTTTTCACAGTTTTCGCAGTAACATTCCCCGCCATATTCATTGGAAATATGCCATGCAACGATATTGTCATAATCTTTGTATCGCTCTGCCAGTTTTGCGGCAAGTGCCACAGAATATTTCCGGTAAGTCGGGCTGTTCGGACAGGAATTGTGACGTGCTCCGAATTTGCGTTTCATGCCGTTATGCCCGACACGCAGGATATCCGGGTATTTTCTTGCCATCCACGCCGGATGCGCTCCTGTCGAAGTTGCAAAGCAGACTTTCAGTCCGTTTTCTTTCACATACTCCATGATCTTATCCAGTTTGGAAAAATCATAGGTAATTTCATCCGGCTGCAGTGCTGCCCAGCTGAAAACATTGAGCGTCACGACATCAATGTGCGCTAATTTAAACAGGCGCATGTCCTCTTTCCAGATCTCCTCCGGCCACTGTTCCGGGTTGTAATCTCCACCATATAAAATTTTATGTACTTTGCTGCTCTCGATCATATTTACCTCCAATTTCTGTGCTGTATTTTTGCATCTTTTTCGTATTGCTGTTCCTGATTTGTTCTGTTAACCGGTTTTACCTGTCACTCGCCCTCGCGGTTCACACGCTCGATCTGTAAGAATACACGTTTGCTTACTGCTGCGACCGTGTAAATGATAAATCCAGGTCCAAATAAGATTCCAAGAAATATCATGGTTGAATTATACTGGAAGATCAGCACTTCTGCTGCGACGAGGATCACAAGGATCAGTGTTTTTCCAAAATATTTTCTTGAAATATCCATAGAATTCTGGATCGTGCGGACCACCGTATTTTCATATCTTGCCAGCAGTGAAAAGGAATAGATCATCGCAATGATCACAAGAAATACGGACACCATACCGATGATCAGCAAATGACCGGATTATTTTTCACTGCTCCAAACAGCTGGAAGTCAAGATATACCGCATACCATGCAACCAGAAAGATCAGTCCCATCGGAACGCCCTGTTTAAAGTTTGCCTTGTACGCTTCAAAATATGATTTCGCGATATAGCCCTCCTCATCATCCGCCAACTTTAACGCAACTGACATTGCCGCCGTGTCGATGCCCCGATCGTAAAAACCGGCAGGTTCCAAGAATCCATAAAAAATTTAGTTTTAAAATATCAAGTACTCTGCTTAAAAAACGGTACAATGGACTGTCAACGCTAAAAAATTTCATTTGTTTTCCTCCAATCTCAAAGTGCTTCCCATGCACTTTTCTTATCTCTCATTTTATTTCATACCTCTGATCTGCTTTCATCATACAGGATTTTACTCCAGATATCCAGTATGATGAAAACAAGACCGGGGGCGATCCGGACGGAATGTCCGGATCTTCTGCTCTGGTCTGTCATTCATTTGTGATACAATTATTTGATGGTCCCTTTTACTTCGTTCTCAGCTGCTTTTCTAAGTGATGCCTCATTCTCCTGGAATGCGATACACTCGTCATAGCCGTAGTCTTTTGCCTGGGAGATCATGTCTGCAACGATCTGGTCGTATTCAGCATCTGTCTTAGCATAGATTGCTTTCCATGAATTTGTCTTGATGCACTCAGCAACCTGTGTCCATAATACAGTTAACTCATCAGATTTTGTAGACTCAGAGTATGTTGTACCAAGAGAAAGTTTGTAAGGTCTTGATCCCATGTACTCATCTGCTGTTGCAAAACCGGTCTTATCTCTCCAATCCTGCTCAATGTCAGAATTTGCATCTGTTGCAAACTTTCCCATTTACGATAGTTGAATGTCTCACCGTTTGAATCAGGATTTAAGGAATCAATCGCCCACGTTGTATTGTTCATCTTAAAGGAACCATCATCAAATGTTCCGCTGTAACCATCAGACATCTGTGTGCTGATATCTGTCTTAGCTGCACGTCCTAAATCTGTAAACTGCGTTTTTCCATTTTCATCATAGTACCAGCAGACATCCTTTGGACCATACTCAGCTGTCATACGTCCTTCCGGAGTAGATAACCAGTTTAAGATAGCCATACACAATTCCGGATACTCTGTCTTAGCACCGATAGACAGATACGGTTTCCACCGTAGATATTCTGACCATAGCAGATCGGAGCTGCGTCTTCCGGCGGGCAAGGATACATTGCTTTGCCTTCCTGTGCATGTGAATCTGAGTTGTAGAAAGTAGAACCTAAGAAGTTGAACACATTTAAGAATGCTCCACCGTTCTGGTAATCTTCCTGCATACCGTCATATCCCTGTGTCTGGGAGTCAGGATCAAGTAGTCCTTTCTGATACAGGTTGTTATAGAATTTTAAGCATGTGAGGTAAGGTCCATTTTCCTCTAATGCTGGATGGAATACCTGCTCCTCTGGATCATACAGACCAAAACCAAATTCATCATATCCATAATAAGCAGTTGCTGTTGATTTTACGAACATTACAAGGTTTCCGTCCCAGTCGTTGAATAAGGAAACACCATAAGTTGTTTTTCCGTTATCATCGGTCGGCAGATCTCTTTCATCTGACCTAAAACATCTACCATATCGTCTAAAGTCTTGATCTCAGGATATCCTAACTCTTTGTAAAGATCCCATCTTAAATCCCAGGTATACATGAAATCCTGACGTGCTGTCGCATCCCTTGCAACATCAAATCCGAATCCATAAACAGTACCGCCGGAAAGATTTGCATTTTTCTCTAATGCATATGGCATGTTCTGTTTGATGTATGGACCGTAATCGCTTAAGATATCATCCTCGTTCCAGTCAAAGAGCATTCCCTTGCTGACTGCCTGCTGATACTCATCAGAATCATTTCCCCAGAGAACCAGATCTCCAAGGTTTCCTGACTCCATACGTGTCTCATATACACCGTCAGAATCCGGGATGATATTTAATTTTACATTGAATTTGTCTAACATGATCTGACCAAACCATCCGATCTGCTCACCGGAATAGTTTGCTAACTGATCGAATACATCGAGAGTAACTGTCTCTTCCGGAATGATATCTGCGAGATCTTCCGCTTCATCTTCGGAAGTTTCCTCGGATACTCCACTCTCCGTTGCATCTTCGTCTGCAGCATCCCCCGCTGCATTGTTGCTGTTGTTCTTTGATGCACTTGTCTGATTGCTACCCCCACAGGCTGCCATGGAAACTGTCATTGCAGCTGCCAGAAGCAGTGATACGATTTTCTTTGCTTTCATGTAATTTTCCTCCTTGTTTTTGTGTTATATTGATTCCGCGCCTCGCGGTTAACACCTCTTTAACCTTTTACGGCACCTAACATGATACCTTTTTCAAAGTAACGCTGCATGAATGGATATACGATTAAAATCGGGATTACCGTTACCATGGAAATCGTATATTTGATAACCTTTCCACTCATTGCTGATTTTAAAACAGCCTCGCTGACAGATCCGCCAGACTCCATTAATGCACTTAAGTTGGATGCCTGATTTAAGTAAATGTAAAGTCTGTGCTGTAAAGTATATAATTTCGGAGCTGATGTCATTAAGATCAGGGAATCCGTAAAGGAGTTCCAGTGACCAACTGCACCGAAAATCGCAATCGTCGCAAGGATCGGTTTACTGAGCGGCCAGATGATCTTGCGGAATACAGTAAAGAAGCTTGCTCCGTCGATCTGAGCACTCTCTTCGAGTTCCGCTGGAATTGACTCTATGTATGTTTTTACCAGAATGATGTTATACGGAGCCACAATACCAGGATGATGTATGCCCAGAATGTATTGGTCAGACCTAACATCTGCATATTTAAGAACCATGGGATCAGACCCGCATTGAAATACATGGTAATCACAAGAAATCTGTACCAGAATTTTCTGCCCCACATTTCATCTTTGGTTACCAGATATCCGATAAATCCGGATGCTGCTACCATAAGTGCCGTACCAAGTACTGTTCTTGACAGTGATACGATCAATGCACTTGAAAGATCACTTACATTTAATAACGCTGTATAGTTATCAAAATGGATTCCTCTCGGTATGAAGTTGATTAAACCCTTGATTACCAGATCATTATCGCTGATCGTATTGATAAACAGGTAATAAAATGGAAATATACATGCTATTGTAAATAATGTAAAAAACAGGTAATTTAAAATGTTAAATACGATATCGCCCGGTTTTAAACGATATTTGCGTTTATGTGTTTTTCATAAAGCTTTTCGGCTTTTAAATCAGCCTTTTCCTGTGCTGTTTTTGCCATGTCTTACGCCTCCTTATACAATACTCTCGCCACGAATCAGTTTCGAAATACCGTTTGCAGCAAACAGTAACGTTACACTGACAACGGATTTTACCATACCGATTACTGTTGATAATGGAATCTGTCCCTGTCCGATACCAAGTTTGTATACATACAGGTCAAGTACCATGATAGAACTTGTATTGGTAGAGTTTTCAAATACTAAATACTGATCCATACCATTGCTTAAGATATTTGCGATCGACATTAACAGTAATACACAGAATGTCGGGATCAGGCTCGGCACGGTAATATTCCACATTCTCTGGAAACGTCCTGCACCGTCGACGGTTGCTGCTTCATAAAGCTGCTGATCAATACCGGAAATTGCTGCAATATAAATGATTGCACTCCAGCCGATACCTTTCCATAAGCCCAGGCTAACATCTGCAGCCATACATGCTGCCGCCCATCAGCATATTCACGCCCTCTTTCCAGATTCCGGCATTTACCATCAAACTGCTGACAAATCCGTCTGTAGAAAAGATACAAAATGCGATTGCATATACAAGAACCCAGCTGATGAAGTTCGGTACTGTTGTAAGTGTCTGTACGACGCGGCGGAACTTCATGTTTTTAATCTCGCAGAGGAAAATTGCAAATGCCATTGGAAGCCAGCTTGTCAAAATTCCAAGACCACTCATTGCAAGCGTGTTTTTCAGAACACGGATGATATCTCTTACCGTTGCAGGATTTTTAAACAACTGTGTGAACCATTTGAATCCAACAAAGTTATCCATGCTTAAGGTATCACCAACTTTGTAATCAAAGAATGCATATCTCCATCCCCATAATGGCAGATAACAGAATACACCAGCCAGTGCCAGGAATGGCATTAACATCAGGAACAGGCGGTACTTTGTTTCCATCTCATATTTAGCACCCGCCTCAACCTTAGGCTGTTTTGCCATCGCGATCAATGTTACGATCAGGATCAGTACTGCAACGATCAGGATCATATAAAAACCATTTGAAAAGATCGGCTCGATTTTCTTAGGTTTTTCTGTCTGGCTGATCTGACTGTATGCAAGTGCGATACCGCCAAGTCCTGACAGCATCACTGCACTTCCTGCTGCTGTGAAGATGTTACTTAATTTTTTCATTTTCAGATTACCGAGTGATAAACATCCACCGGCTGCAACTGCTGCTGTACCAACGCAGATAATCAGAGCTGATACAGAGTCAAGCCGTAATGTTGATTTCATAACCCATCCTTTTCGGAATGCACGTCCAAACTCTGATGCCAGTGATGAGTATGAAATACCGGAAGTAAACAGTGATAAGTTTCTTCCGATCATTCCGCTGATCCTCGCTGGATTGATTCCAGGTATGAACATGAATAAGACTGCGAACAGAACTGCGATCCGAAGTACAATGTATAACTTGCCTGTAACACCGGAACCATCTGTTTTGTTGTTTTTTGAAATGTCCGTTTCTTTCATTTCTCCCTTTCCCTTCTTTTTTTGTTTTCGCCAGCATCCGGAGCTTTTCGACGTTTAAGTATTGTTTTAAAAAAAAATATTTCCGAACTGCTTTTGTTGTATTTATTATATAAAAGGGAAGAAAATTAAAATACCGTAAATAATTGATAAAATATACCTTGATTTTTGGTCATTCAAAATGAGACATCAAAAAAAAAATTGGGGTATTTTTGTTGAATAAATACCCCAATTTTCTGACTCAACAGAATTGCATATGTTTTAAATATAATTCCTGAAACTCTGGTGTATCTGCAAGATTGATCTCATGGGATATGGCTGCAATCTCTTGCGGCTGCATATCACTGCTTTCTTTTGAGTGTGTCAGGCATCGTGCGGCTCCCTCTAAGGCACTGTTGCCGACCGGCGTGAGTTTTCCGCGAAGTCCGATTGGCAGAAGTCCGATTCCAAGTGCTTTTTCCATGTCAAGTCCCATGCCAAACCCGCCTGCAACATATACTTTTTTTATCTGTTCATGAGAAATATTTGATTTCTGCAGTAATACTTCTAAACCCGCACAGATAGCTGCTTTTGCCATCTGCACCTGTCTGATATCCTCCTGGGTAAAATAAATTTTTCCGGGTACGACTGGAAATCCTTTTTCAAACCACGGTTCTCCCAAAATCCCCTGAGTATCAACAATATGGTGCCGCACGAGTTCATACATTACATCAATGATTCCGGTTCCGCATAACCCAATGGCCGGTTTATTTCCAATCGTCTTTGTCACCATATTATTTTTACCAAATAAAACTGCACGGCAGACAGCTCCCGGCACACCGGGCATACCGCAGGATATGTTTCCACCTTCGAATGCCGGTCCCGCGGCAACGGATGAGACAAGGAAATGATCTCCCGTAGCAAGAACCATCTCACCGTTTGTTCCAATGTCGATCAGCATCTCGCATTTGTCCGGCCGCATACCACATCCCATCATGCCCGCCGTAATATCTCCTCCAACAAAAGCTGAGATTCCCGGCATGATCTGTACTTTTGTGGTCTGATTGATTCCGGTATGCCCGCATTCTCTGACATATCCGTGTTCTCTGGCATCACTACCGTCTCTGGCAACTCCACTTTCTTTGGCATCTCCACTTTCTCTGGTTTCCTCATACTCACCATTCAATTCTCCCCACGTCATATCCTCCGGCGCAAGGTTCACAGGAGTAAATGGTGCAGCGCCAAGCCCCACACAGGAATATCCCAGTAAAAGGTGAATCATTGTAGTATTTCCGGCGATCACGATTTTGCTGACATTCAGCACATTTTCGTCCTGCCCCGCAAGCAGTGTCTCTGCCAGATTCCTCACATCTTTTAAAATGCTCTCTCTCAACTTTTCTGCATCTCCGGACGCTGCTGCACGGATCCTTGAAATCACATCTGCGCCGTATGCCCGTTGATGATTAACAGAAGATGCAGTTTTTAAGCATATTCCATCGGTGAGGGAAATCAGTTCTGCAGCGAGTGTGGTTGTTCCGATATCGATTGCGATACCATAGACGGATTTTTCCGTATCCATATTTTCCGGTTTTATTTCCCCGTCAGACCCTATTTGTGCACGGTCCTCTATTTTGTTTTCACAGATAACTGTTGTCGCCTGTACATCGCTCTCCATTTTTGTGTTCCGGACAAATTCCATCTGCACCTGTATCTGATTTTCTCTGATTTCCGGAATGCATACATACAGATCATCCGTCGAACCGTCATACAGGAAAGACGCCATCCCTCTTCCAGTTCCCGCTCCGTAAACACTTCCTTTTCCCGCTGTTTTGGCGGATCTGTTTTTCGTGTTTCTTCTATTATAATACAACATTTTCCACAGGTACCTTTCCCGCTGCAGCGCATCTAAATATTCTCCCTGCTCCCTTAACAGCTCCAGTATCGTCTTATTCTGTTTTTTCTGTAAAAAAAATGCGTTTCATCAATCCTTACCCGCTGCCTTTCTCTCACATTTCCGTTTTTCAACAGCACCTGTGGTGCCATAGATACACGCTCCATAAACTTACTTATTGACATAAATTATACCATATTATTGTTTAACTATATCAAAACTGTTTCGACCGTATTATTTTCTTTTCATGCAGAATCACATGTTTTCCTTGTTTCAATGAAATGATAATGTTATGATATCTTGCGGAAACAATCCAGTTTTATCTGACGGTAACAAAAAATTTTAACACCAACATATTAAGATGTTGAGACCAAATAGTGCATTCCCAACATCCTAATTAAAAGAATGGAGAATACTATGAAACTGATTTCCTGGAATGTCAACGGACTACGTGCCTGTATCCAAAAAGGCTTTCTTGATTTTTTTCATGAAACTGATGCAGATATTTTCTGTATTCAGGAATCCAAGCTGCAGGAGGGACAGATCGACCTTCCTCTGCCCGGTTATTTTTCCTACTGGAATTATGCCAAGAAAAAAGGTTACTCCGGCACAGCGATTTTCACAAAAAAGAGCCTCTGAATGTGACTTACGGTATCGGCATCGAAGAACACGACAAAGAAGGACGTGTCATCACCTTAGAATACCCTGATTTTTACATGGTTACCTGTTATACGCCAAATTCTCAAAACGAACTGGCCAGATTGCCTTACCGCATGCAGTGGGAAGATGATTTCGTGCTTATTTAAAAAGACTCGATGGATCCAAGCCTGTCATTCTCTGTGGGGACTTAAATGTTGCACATGAGGAGATCGATTTAAAGAATCCAAAAACCAACCGGAAGAACGCCGGATTTTCGGATGAAGAACGAGAAAAAATGACAAAGCTTCTCGATGCCGGCTTCACAGACACCTTCCGCTATTTTTACCCGGATACAGAACAGATCTATTCCTGGTGGTCCTACCGTTTTAGGGCACGGGAAAAGAATGCCGGATGGCGTATTGACTATTTTATCACTTCCAAACGGATGAATGATAAGCTGACCGGCGCAAAGATCCACACGGATGTTTTCGGATCTGACCACTGCCCGGTGGAATTAGATATTGACCTGTCATAAAGCTTTTCACGGATATTTTTGATTCAGGCCACGGTACGATGTAACTCGATATCGACTTATCAACAGCTTTCTGCAGAGGATTTGCTGTGACTGCAGTGGAGTTCCTCTTCAATAAGATATACTCCACCGCAGTGCCATCTTCGTGCCTTTTTGATCATTCTGAACAGATATCATACTGTTACAAAGTTTTTAATCTAACGCATCCACTGCTTTTTTCAGTTGCAAAAATGCCTGTTCTAACGTTTTTCTCGGACATGCAATGTTAATGCGCTCAAAACCAATACCCGTTTTCCCAAAAATTGCTCCCGCGTCTAACCAAAGTCCTGCCTGATCAATCAGTGCTTCCAACTCTTTTCTTCCCAGTCCAAGTTCTCCGAAATCCAGCCATATTAAATAGGTTCCTTCCGGCTCAATCAGTTTAATCTGTGGAAGATTTTCCTTCAGGTATTCGCGGACAAAGGAAAGATTCTGATACAGATATTCTTTTAACTGTAAAAGCCATTCCTCTCCCTCTTCATAAGCGGCCTGACATCCGACAAGTCCCATCAGATTTACCTGGCTGTATCCTGCCTGATCCACCGCACGGACAAATTTTTGACGCAGTTTTTCATCCGCAATAAAAATGTTTGACACCTGAAGACCGGCAAGATTAAAGGTTTTACTTGGTGCCGTGCAAATTACGGAAATCTGTTCAAACTCCGGTGAAACAGATGCAAAGACATGATGTTTATGCCCCGGATATACAAAATCGCTGTGAATCTCATCACTGACGACAGTCACCTGATATTTGAAACAGATCTCTCCGATTTTTCTTAATTCCCACTCTTTCCATACACGACCTACCGGGTTATGTGGACTGCAGAGCAAAAATAAATGGATCTGATGTTCCTTTATTTTCGCCTCAAAATCTTCAAAGTCGATCTCATAATGACCATCTTTTAATACCAGATCGCTGCTGACTAACTTTCTGTCATTTGACTCAATGACCTGACGAAACGGATAATATACCGGCTGTTGGATCAAAACTGTATCGCCTTTTTCCGTATATGCACGCACAGCGGCCGCAAGTGCAAAAACAACTCCCGGCGTTTTTACCAGCCACTCCGGTTTACATCCCAGTCAAAATGATCATGATACCATCCCGATACTGCTGCAAAATAATCTTCTTTGCTGTCACTGTATCCATAAATTCCGTGTTCCACTACTTTCTGCAGTCTTTCGGTCACTGCAGGCGCAGTCTTAAAATCCATATCGGCAACCCATAACGGCAAGACATCTTCTTTTTTCCCACGTTCTTTCGCAAAATCGTATTTTAAACATCCGGTTCCTCTCCGCTCCACAGCTTCATCAAAATTGTACTTCATGACATACTCCATTCCGGAATACCGCTCCTTTAACCATCTTTTGTATTTCTGTTATTGGCTGCTGCATCCTGTTTTCTTTCTATTATCATCTAATTCATATCAAATTAGTATGATATTAGCATTTTCACTATTATATGTCAATAGTACTATAAAAAAGACTGTCCAAATGAAATATACTTTCTTCTTTGAACAGTCTTTTTATCTTTTATAAAATTTTATGAATTTCCATGTCTGATATCGCGGATCGGAATATTAACAAACAATGCCGGTACCGTTCCATTGTTCGACTCTGACTCTGTCTGCGTGATCTGAATGTCAAGGCCTTCCATATCTATATCCATGTGTTTTGAAATTACCTGGATGATCTCGTTTTTAATCTGCTCCATCATTTCCGGGGAACAGCTTGCGCGGTCAGTCACCAGCAAAAGTTTTAAACGGTCTTTTGCAACATCACCGGAACTTTTCTTCTTAAATAAGTCCATCAATCCCATGACTGTTCCTCCTAATTTTTCTTAAATAAATCTTTTAATTTTGAAAATACTCCCTGTTTTGCATCCAGATCAAGAAATGCAACTTCCTCACCGAGAATACGGTGGCAGATATTCTCATATGCCTGTCCAGCAAGGCAATTACTTCCAACCAGTGGTTCCCCCTGGTTCGTAGAGATTACGATATGTTCATCATCCGGTACTGCACCGATCAGATTGATTGCCAGAATGTCGCACACATCTTCGACATTCATCATATCACCGCGTCTAACCATGTCCATACGCAGACGGTTTACGATAAGATCAACTTTCTGGATCTGATTTGCCTGAAGCAGTCCAATGATACGGTCAGCATCACGCACTGCAGAAACCTCAGGAGTTGTAACGACAAGTGCCCTGTCTGCACCTGCAATTGCATTTTTAATCCCTGCTCGATTCCTGCCGGGCAGTCTAATAAAATATAGTCAAAATCCTGTCTTAAATCTTCGATCAATGCCTGCATCTGCTCCGGAGATACCGCGGATTTATCTCTGGTCTGTGCTGACGGCAAAAGACATAAATTCGGATATTTTTTGTCTTTGATCAGTGCCTGTTCCACACGGCAGTTTCCTTCTACAACATCTACAAGATTGTATACAATACGGTTCTCAAGACCCATGACAACATCTAGGTTACGAAGTCCGATATCTGTATCGATCAGCACTACTTTTTTGTTTAACTGTGCCAGACCTGTTCCAACATTTGCGGTTGTGGTCGTCTTACCAACTCCGCCCTTCCCGGACGTAATTACAATAACTTCACTCATTTTAAAATATTCCTCCTGCTGTTAAATATCGCTTAATAGTTCTTTTGTCAGCGGTTCAATACAGATTGTCCCGTCCTTTAAGTACGCAATCTGCGGAGACGTGGTCGTTTCTTTGACCTTTTTTCGTATTCTTCGTCTGCTAAAAGGTTTGTCCGGACTTTTTGCTAAAATATTTCCAATCCGAATCTGGATTGGATCCATATCGAGTGCAACAATAAATGCACTGTCATCTCCCCAAGTCCTGCATAGACGCTTCCCTTTACCGCTCCAAGTACAACGATACTGCCGTTTGCCATGACTGCTGCGCCCGGATTGACATCACCTACCACTACGATTCCTGTTTCACTCTCAAGTGTCTGGCCAGAGCGAAGCGTTCCGCGATAAAACTGAGTCCCACCATCCACATACGGCTGTTGTACAGATGCCTGATATTCTTCGATCTGCTGTTTGACGTATGCTTCACGGTCCGGATCATGATCTACAATGCACAATATCTCGATACTTGTATTCGATGTCACCGCATCAATGATAGCCATTTCCTCATCATGCGTCAGCTTTCTTCCCTCGAAAGAGATCGCCAGTTTTGCCCCTTTAAAGAACTTCTCTGACTCTTTGAATTTCTCGACGATGGCATCCAAAAGTGCTTTAAAAGATATCTCATTGCTCAATACAAGATGTATCCCGTATTTATTACTTTTTATAACAACTGCCTGTGACATATCGTCCCTCCACTTACTATCCGATTTAGTATAGCAGATTCTTGAAACAGGTGCAATGCGACAGGAGAAATTGATTGAAATTTTTATTATTTTTTATATGCAATCGGCAATACAGCTTTCATTGTCTGTCGTTTTTGAAATAACTTGCCCGTTTTTATATTTATCATATTGCCATAAAAGCGGACATGATGCACGCACCTGCCGCACCACATTCACACACGCTGTCTATTTTTCCATCGTTCAGTCCAATTCCACCGATGGCATACACAGGAATATTTACGGTTTCACATACCTGCTTTAAAAATTCCATTCCGCGTGGCGGCAGTCCTCTCTTACAGTCCGTGGCAAATATATGCCCTGCGGTCAGGTAAGATGCCCCTAGTTTTTCTGCCTCAATAGCATCCTCAACAGAATGAACCGAACAGCCTAAGATCAGCTTATTTTTATTCTTCTGATCCATTGACAGGTTCCCAGACATAAATTTTATCTGTTTTTCTTCATTTTCTGTCTTTTGCATACAAGTTCTTAACAGTGGAAGCGGCAAATGAACATACTGCCTCTCTAACCGTTTTGCGGTTTCTATATAACTGTGTAAAATACAGATCACTCCATATTCTTCACAAATTGCCAAAACCTGTCTTGCCATCTCCTCATATTCCGTCTCCGGCAGATCTTTTTCCCTTAAGATCAGAGCTGCCGGCTTTGTTTCACAGACTCTTTTGATCTGTTCTAAAACGGCCTCTCACAAAGGCTCCGGTTTGTGACAGCAATTATTTTCCCCGGAATCGGATTTTCTTTTTTACACATAAATATAATCACTCATAACAGGCTGCAATCCTTCCTCAAGCAGTGCATCATACACCTGTTTTACTGTCCTTCCGTCAGAAATTTCAAACTGCTCGTCGCCCTGATCCTCAAGTCCTTTCGCATGGCTTCCGATACCGGTGCTGACCCCCGCAGAAATCTTTGTCGCTGCGATCTCCATCAGACTGTCTCTCACCCTTGCACACTCTCTGGTAGAAACCGTAATACTTGCATATGGCATAAACAACCGGTATGCCGTCACAACCTGCAAAAGTTGTTTTTCATGCACATCCATCGGATTGATCTTATCATTGTTGATGATCGGGCGAAGCTCGGACAGGAAAAAGCAATCTCTGCATGTGGATATTTTCTCTGTAACAGATAAGCATGCATTCCTGTTGCAAATGCATCTTTTCTGAAATCATCAAGTCCCAGTAAAGCAGCAAAACCAACGCCTCTCATACCGCCGCGGATCGCACGTTCCTGTGCCTCCATACGATAAGGAAAAATACGTTTATGTCCTGCCAGATGAAGTGTCTCATATTTGTCTGAATTGTATGTTTCCTGAAAAACTGTTACATAATCCGCGCCGCATTCATGCAAATACGCATATTCCTCCGAATTCATCGGATAAACTTCAAGACCAATTACTTAAAATATTTCCGCGCGATCTTACACGCTTCTCCTATATATTCCACATCTGACATTTTCCGGCTTTCGCCTGTCAGGATCAAGATCTCCTGTAGACCGGATTTTGCGATCTCCGCCATTTCCGCTTCGATTTCCTCTGCATTTAATTTTGCCCTGCGGATACGGTTATGACAGTTAAACCCGCAGTAGATACAATAATTTTCACAATAATTGGCAATATAGAGCGGCGTAAAAAACAGACCGAATTGCCAAAATGATTTTCTTTTTCCACTTTTGCACACTGTGCCATCTCTTCGATAAACGGTTCTGCCGCCGGCGACAGCAGCGCCGCAAAATCTTCCGGTGTGCGGTTTCTTTTTGCCAAGCACATCTTACATCTTCCGCTGTATAGCTGTCGTAATCGTATGCCTCCATTGCTTCAACCACCTGTTTTGTGATATCCGATTTTAATGCCTCCATGCCTGGCAGATATACCATATGGTCGATCCTTGCCTCTTTCTGATGTTCCTTTATTTCTTCGCTTAATATACTTTCATTGATGTGTTCCATGATTTTTTCCCCTGTGCTTATTCTGAACCCGAAATTTTTTTATACTCAATTTCCATTCAAATCAGATCATAAAAATTTATTATATTTTCCGATTCCAAAATTTCCTAAAACTGATTTTTATTCTGCTCTCATATTTAACGCTCTGATCTTCTGAATTATTCAGAGAGGAATCCTGTCAGCGGCGAGGATGCGCTTGCCCCTCCCATTTTGACACGTCCACAGCCTGAGAGGTATGCCTTTCTTCCGGCTTCGATCGCTTCACGGAAAGCGGCTGCCATCGCCGGGATATCACCAGCCGTCGCGATTGCGGTATTTGCCATGACTGCAGCAGCTCCCATCTCCATGACTTCACATGCCTGTGACGGCTTTCCGATACCGGCATCCACGATGATCGGCAGGTCGATCTCATCGATCAGTATCTGGATAAAATCTTTTGTACAGACACCTCGGTTAGAACCGATCGGTGCTGCAAGCGGCATAATACATGCTGCACCGGCATTCTGCATATCACGCGCCGCATTGAGATCCGGGTACATATACGGCATCACGACAAATCCTTCTTTTGCTAATACTTCTACCGCTTTTGCTGTTTCATAATTGTCCGGAAGCAGATATTTCGAATCATGAATGACCTCAATTTTTACAAAATCACTTCCGCTGATCTGTCTTGACAATCTTGCTATACGAACTGCCTCCTCCGCATTGCGCGCCCTGATGTATTTGGAAGCAGTGTCACATTTTTGGGGATGTAATCTAAGATATTAGCCACACCACCCTCATTTGCGCGGCGCAGCGCCATCGTCACGATCTCCGCCTTTGCCTCTTTCACTGCTGCATCGATCAGTCTAAGGAATATTTTCCGGAACCCAATATAAATCTGGAAGAAAACTCATGCTCTCCTAATTTCCATGTATCTTTTGTTATTTCGCTCATCTTTTTTTCCTCTTTTCTGCTTTTCTCTTTTTTTACTTTTCTCTGTTTTTCTGCTTTTCTCTGGTTTTTTATTTCTCTTTTGCCGGCATTTAACAACCGCCGCCCATGAAACTGACAATCTCTAAAATGTCGTCATCCTTCAAAACAACTTTTGCATAATCTTCTTTATCTAAAATTACATAGTTGTGCTCGACTGCAATCTGCGCTAACACATAGTGATTCTGCTCTAAATAATCAAGTATCGTTGTTCCCTCCGGCAACTTTGTGTGCTTTCCGTTGATTTCCATACATCCTCCTTTAATTTTACGGAGTAAAATCCAAGTCCCTTTGGACGAGGGGAGGATTTTTCTCCTTTTAATTTTACGGTGTAATAAAAAAGCGTTCACGAAAGAATACACCCGCGGTGGTGTACCCCTTCATGAACGCTTTGTTCACTCTGTTTGTGATAATAACATGATACAGTGGTGAAGTCAAGGAAAATTCATGTTTCACTTTACCCTCCCTCTAAAAGGATGTATACTGATACAAAATTCACAGGACACATTTTCCTATGAATCCAAAAATTTCTGGCAGAATGGAGAACCCGATGAATACAACAATAAATAAAAACCAGACATGGTGTTCCATGTGGGGAAATGCAGTTTCAATCGCAGAACACCGCCCTGAGAGCTATGCAAAAGATATCACACTCCGCTATCCGGTCTATGCGCCGTTTGATGGAACTGCTTTAAGATTTACCTTTGATAATTACTGCGGCAGTGAACCTGTTTCCATCACGAAAGCAACTGTCTCCATCGCAGACTGTGATTTTAATTGCGATGACATTACAAGAAAAATAAATCTTTCCTGTCCCATGCAGGAATCTGCAACAGCACAGATTACTTTTTTCGGGAATTCTTCCGTGACGATCGCCGCACACGAGCGCATCATAAGTGATGACATTTTCTTTCAGGTCCAGGCAGGCCAGACTCTCTGTGTCAACCTTTATTTTGCGGATTTTACCCTGATGCAGTCAGCAGTTCTGATCACAGGCCCTCTCTCAAAAGGATTTTTTTTCACTGGGAGATCAGACTTCTGCCGGCAGGCTTCCCCTTGATACAAGCAAAACGACAAACTGGTTTTATTTTCTGAGTAACATTGATATTTTGACATCTCCGGACAATCATGCCGTGATCTGCTATGGCGACTCCATCACCGCGCAGGCATGGCCGGACGAACTGATGCTCCGGCTGTTACGGGAAGGGAAAAAACATACTTCCGTTATACGCCGTGCTGCGAGCGGTACCAGAATTCTCCGCCAGTATGACTGTATTACCTATGATTCGTACGGTTTAAAGGGAAGTAACCGTTTTCACATGAAATACCAACTTCCGGCGCAGACACCATCATTATCCAGCAGGGGATCAATGACATCATTCACCCGGTCGGATGCGACATCAATCCATTCCGCCCCATGAGTGATCTTCCAACTGCAGAAGAGCTCATAGACGGTCTCAAATGGTACGTTGATCAGGCACATGCCCTGGGATTATCTGTTTATATCGGAACACTGCTTCCAATCGAAGACTGGCGCACCTATGCACCTTTCCGTGAAGAGTTAAAAAATCAGGTGAATGAATGGATCCGCCTGACGGACGGTTTTGAGGGATGTATCGACTTCGACCTCGCAGTACAGGATCCTGATCATCCTGCAGCATTCAAAGCCGGCTATGACAGCGGCGATCATCTGCATCCGAGTAGTGCCGGTTACAAAGCCATGGCAGATGCTGTACCTAAATCCTTTCTCTATTAAAAGACGGTCTGCCCTGAGGACTTTTGATCACAGGACGTAGTTCCTATGAAGATTCGGGGTGGCAAAAAAATCGCACCAAAGCGGATTTTCATCCCGTCCTGGTGCGATTTTTACAGCATTATATATGCCCGTCAGTCTCTCATTTGACCTCTTAGCTCTATGCTTCCTCTAAATGTTTTCTTACTCTCTGGATCAGCATCTCCAACGCAACTGCATTTTCCCCGCCTTCCGGATAATGATGTCTGCACGCCGTTTGCTCGGCTCCACAAACTGCTCATGCATCGGTTTTACCGTCGTTAAATACTGATTTATGACACTGTCTAACGAACGTCCACGATCTTTTACGTCTCTTACGATTCTGCGCAGAATACGGACATCCGCATCGGTGTCTACAAACACACGGATATCCATCAGTTCACAGAGACTCGGCTCTGCAAAGATCAAAATACCCTCTAATACAATGACCGGTGCAGGTTCCACTAGGATCGTCTTATCGGAACGATTGTGGATCGTATAATCATAGACCGGCATCTGAATCGCCTTTCCTTTTTTCAGCTCTTTGATATGTTCACATAAAAGTTCTGTATCAAACGCATCCGGGTGATCATAATTTAACTTTGAGCGATCCTCATAGTTCATCTCGTCATGGCGTTTGTAATAATTATCATGGCGAAGAATACTGACTTCATCACGTCCGAAGCTGTCAACCACTTTATCTGCCAACGTCGTCTTTCCGCTTCCTGTTCCCCCTGCAATTCCAATTAAAATTGTATTTTTTGCTTCTGCCATAATACCGTATCCTTTCATATCCTGATACAGGAAAAATCCTGTTATAGAACGCAATTTCCTGCGAACGAAAAAAGCAAGCGGAACTTTTCAGGAACACTTGCTCTCTCATCCATCCGGCATTCCGGAATCCATAAGCCAATAGTCGGACTCGAACCGACGACCTACGCATTACGAATGCGTTGCTCTACCAACTGAGCCATATTGGCAATCTGAGGTGTGTTGTCTTTCGACTCACGCCACACTTGTTCATTATATATAATTTATATAAAAAAAGCAAGACCTTTTTTTATATTTTTTTAAAGCTTATTTTCTATTGACTTTCCTATAAAATGCATAAAATAGTCTTGTTTACTTATTGTAAACAAAACATATATTTTTACAGTTACCAAAAAATTGCAGAATTGAGATTAGTCTGAAAAATAACATTTTTCACACGCAAGAATGGAGGTTCGCATGGATATCGGAAAGCGTATGAAAGAGCTTCGTATCCAGTACGGTCTGACACAGCAGGAACTTGCTGACCGCTCTGAACTGACCAAGGGATTTATTTCCCAGCTGGAACGCAACCAGAACTCTCCGTCCATCGGCACACTGCTTGACATCATACAATGTCTCGGCACAACTCCTGCCGAATTTTTTACGGACGAAGAACCGGAACAGATCGTATTTGAAAAAGATGATTATTTTGAAAAAATCAGCGAAGATGGAAATAAAATGATCGAATGGATCATACCAAATGCCCAGAAGAACAGCATGGAGCCGGTGCGCCTTACTTTAAAACCCGGTGGTTCCTCCGACACGCATCTGCCACATGCAGGCGAAGAATTCGGCTATGTATTAAAAGGAACCGTGCGTGTTTTTTACGGTGGAAGAACTTATACTGTCCGGGCAGGCGAATCTTTCTATTTCCAGGCGGGGAAAAAACATCGGCTGGAAAATAACGGCAACCGTGATGCCATCCTGATCTGGGTTTCCACACCTCCAAGTTTTTAATCTGTATTTTACATACCATTTAGAAAGGGATAACGTTTTTTACTATATTAAGAAGCGTTTTGAACACAAATGAGCAAAAAAATTAATCAATCTGACAGGTATTTCAAAATCCTACGGCGATCACGTCGTATTAGATGACTTAAATTTATATATCCGCGAAAATGAATTTATCACACTCCTCGGCCCTTCCGGCTGCGGAAAGACAACCACCCTCCGCATCATCGGCGGTTTTGAGGCTCCGGATGCAGGAAGCGTTGTCTTTGACGGCAAAGATATCACGTCCCTGCCGCCAAACGAGCGTAACTTAAATACTGTTTTCCAGAAATATGCCCTTTTCCCGCATATGTCAATCGCGGAAAATATCGCATTTGGTCTGCGGATCAAGAAAAAAAGCAAAGAATATATCAATGATAAAATCCGTTATGCACTGAAATTAGTGAATCTTGAGGGTTTTGAAAACCGCTCTATTGATTCTTTGAGCGGCGGCCAGCAGCAGCGTATCGCGATCGCGCGCGCCATTGTAAATGAACCGAAAGTTCTCCTTTTAGACGAACCGCTCGGTGCCCTCGACTTAAAGCTCCGCCAGGACATGCAGTACGAGCTGATCCGCCTGAAAAATGAGCTTGGCATCACGTTCGTATTCGTTACCCATGATCAGGAAGAAGCACTTACCATATCCGATACGATCGTTGTCATGAACCAGGGGTACATCCAGCAGATCGGTACACCTGAGATGATCTACAATGAGCCTGTCAATGCATTTGTTGCCGACTTTATCGGTGACAGCAACATCATAAACGGAACCATGATCCAGGATAAGTTGTGGAGATCTTAGGTGTGAAGATCCCATGTGTCGACGAGGGATTCGGCTGTAATACGCCGGTCGATGTTGTAATCCGTCCGGAGGATGTCGAGATCACAGAGCCTGGTGCCGGTTTTATGGATGGTGACATCGTATCCATCATCTTTAAGGGTGTACACTATGAGATCAGCATTATGGCAAACGGCTATGAATGGCTGGTTCACACCACAAAAATGTATCCGGTGGGCACGCATGTCGGCATCAACGTGATCCCGTTTAACATCCAGATCATGAACAAACCGGAATCTGAGGATGAGGAGGCCGTGGAGATCGATGCGTAAATTAGGCAGACAGCTTTTAGCAGGACCTTATCTGGTATGGATAATCGGATTTATCCTGCTGCCGATCGTTATTATCTTATATTATGCGTTTACAAATACTTCGGGTGCTTTTACCTGGGACAATATCGCAGCGATTGCAGACCCGGTACATGTAAAATCCATTCTGCTTTCCTTAAAGCTCGGATTTTTCTGTACAGTAGTCTGTCTGCTGCTTGCCTATCCGCTTGCGATGATCTTAAACAGTTTTCATTTTAAGCATCAGAGTTTTGTCGTATTTTTATTTGTACTTCCGATGTGGATGAATTTTATGCTGCGTATCCTTGCCTGGCGGCTTTTACTCTCCAACAACGGTATCGTAAACGCACTGTTTGGTCTCTTTGGCTTTGGCCCGGTGAAAATGTTAAATACACCGACCGCCGTTGTATTCGGCATGGTATATGACTTTCTGCCATTTATGATCCTGCCGATCTATAACTCCATAGCGCGCATCAAACCGGACGTTATCGAAGCTGCAAAAGACCTGGGTGCAAATTCAAGGATCGTACTGATCCGCATTATCTTTCCGCTGACACTCTCCGGCGTGATCAGCGGAATCGTCATGGTTTTCGTTCCGGCTCTTACCTCTTTCGTGATCTCCGATCTGCTCGGCGGTGGTAAAGTGCTTTTGATCGGAAATGTCATTGAACAGGAATTTATGCAGGGAAGCAACTGGAATTTGGGCTCCGGACTTTCCGTTGTACTTATGATTTTCGTCATCGCAAGTATGGCGGTCATGAATATTTTTGATAAAGATCAGGGAGGAACTGCTGTATGGTAAAGAAGGCTGCATCCCGCATTTATCTTGCGGTCATCTTTTTATTTTTATATCTTCCGATTCTTGTTTTGGTCGTTCTTTCCTTTAACAATTCCAAATCAAGAGTCGTATGGGGCGGATTTACTTTAAAATGGTACGCCTCCTGTTTTACAGACAAAACGATCATGAACGCACTGATCATGACGCTGCAGATCACACTTTGCGCCGCAGTACTCTCCACGCTGATCGGCACACTCGCTGCCATCGGCATCAGTGCGATGAAAAAACGTGGCACCACACTGATGCTCGGTGCAACCAACATCCCGCTGTTAAACGCGGATATCGTGACCGGAATATCACTCATGCTGCTTTTTGTAAAATTTTTAAATCTGGGCTTTGTAACGGTGCTCATTGCACACATTACATTTGATATCCCGTATGTGATTTTAAATGTACTTCCAAAATTAAAGCAGGTAAACCGGAACACCTATGAAGCGGCCTTAGATCTTGGTGCTCCCCGCTTTATGCCTTTTATAAAGTGACCTGGCCGGATATCAAATCCGGTGTGTTTTCCGGATTCTTAATGGCTGTCACCATGTCCCTGGATGATTTTTCCATCACCTTTTTTACCAAGGGTGCCGGTGTGAACACACTTTCGACCATGCTCTACACAGAACTTCGAAAAGGTGTACGTCCGGAGCTTTATGCACTTTCCACACTGCTGTTTTTGCCGCATTTCTGCTGCTGCTTGTCATGAACCGCAGATCGTCTAAGAACAGCCAGTAATTACAGATACGCCGTATTATCCGGCAGATCGTGAGGATATCATGAAAAAATATATTGTTTTTCCGCTTTTACTTCTCGGCGGTTTTTTGCCGCAGGCTGTGGAACAAAAAATACCGCTGACGATAATTCGCTGGTTGTTTTAAATTATGGAAAATATATGGACAGTTCTGTTTTAAAACTGTTTGAACAGGAAACCGGCATCCATGTTAAATTAGAAGAATATGAAAGCCCGGAGGAAATGTATACGAAATATAAAGCCGGTTCGATCGGTTATGACTTAATCTGCACTTCCGACTATATGGTAGAACGTCTGATCTCGGAGGGCGAAGTAAATAAGATCGACTTCAGCAGTTTTTCGAATTACCAAAATATTGATCCGTCGATCATCGGTGCGGCAAGGATCTTTGACCCGGATGCCTCTTACTCCATGCCCTATTTTTACGGAACGCTCGGCATCCTCTACAATACCACGATGGTCACAGATGATGAGGTGTCCTCCTGGAATATCCTGTGGGATGAACACTACAAAGATTCCATCATTATGCAGAATTCTGTCCGTGATTCGTTTGTCCCGGCTCTTCGCCTGTTAAATTATGACATCAATACAGAAAACGAGACCGAACTGAATAATGCCGTTGATCTTCTGATCAAACAAAAACCTCTTGTGTACGCCTATTATGTGGATGAGACTTCCGATGAAATGGCTGCCGGAAATGCGGCAATGGCATTAGTTTATTCCGGGGAAGCAGCCACTGCGATGGAATTAAATGATGACCTCTCCTATACGGTTCCAAAAGAAGGTTCCAACCTCTGGATCGATTCCTGGTTCATTCCAAAGAGCTGTAAAAATCAGGAAAATGCTGAAAAATTTCTCGATTTCCTATGCCGTGAGGACGTTGCCATGAAAAATTTTGATTATGTCTGCTATGCCACACCAAACCTTGCTGTGATTGATGCACTTGACGATGAGACTCTGAGTGATACCACCATTTTCCCGCCACAGGAAACACTGGATAACTGTACCGTGTACAAACAGTTTGATGAATCCACAACTTCGCTTTACAGCTATCTCTGGAAAAAATTAAAATCCGAATAATTTTTCTTGCATTTGTAGTATGCATGTGTTATAGTAAGTCCACGCAGTGTTTTGCGTGGACTTTCCCCATTTTAGAAACAGTAATATCTTCTCCTGCACCGCGGATTTATCGTGGATAGATTCGTATTTACAGGAGGTCTTTATGACATATCAGACATTTAAACAGCAGATCAGACAATCTTTACAGGACGCATTTGGTTCTGACGTTTCCATTATCCTGCAGGACATTTTAAAAAATAACAATACCCACTTAGACGGTCTGACCGTTTTAACTCCGGCTGCAATATCTCACCGACCATTTATCTGAATGACTATTTTCATGCATATGAAAACGGCCGGCCCATTTCTGATATCTGCACCGAGATCAGGGACATTTATCAGCAGAACAAACCCGCCCACAGTGTTGATATTTCCTTTTCACATGCTATGAGAAGGTTCAGTCCCGCATTATCTTTAAGCTGATCAATTACGAGCGCAACAAGGCGCTGTTAACAGATGTTCCCCATTTTCGTTTTCTTGATTTGGCGATCGTATTCAACTGTCTGATCGGCATTGATCCGGACGATATCAGCCAGTCATTTTCAGAAGAAAAGATTTCCTGCTCTCCGTCAGCCTCTGGCAGCTCTGCCACGATCCTGATCCATAACCATCATCTTTCCTTCTGGAATATCACAAAAGATGACCTGTATGCACTTGCATGCAAAAACACACCGGATCTCCAGCATTATGAGCTTCGCAATATGAGCGACGTGCTAAAAGAACTTCTTTCCGATGACGACAGCTCCGCCATCCTTGCTCCACCGGCACCTTTTCCGATGTATGTGCTGTCCAATCATACAAAATTAAACGGCTCTGCATGTATCCTGTATCAGGATCTGCTAAAAAAACTTCGCAGAGCACTTAAGAAGTGATCTTTATATCCTTCCAAGCAGCATCCACGAAGTTCTCATCATTCCCGTCAATTCTTTTGCCACACCGGCCGATCCTCTGCTATCCTCCGCAAACAGTCCCGCAGATACCCGTCAGCAGTCCTATCGGGAACTCTCGGAAATGGTTCAGGAAGTCAATGCCACACAGCTTTCCACAGAGGATATTCTCTCCGACCATGTATATTATTATTCAAGGGAAAGCAGCCGTATTACCATGTAAATTATTTTCAAAAAAGTGACCGTATTACCATGTAAACTTTGTCATCAGACTGTCGTACAACTTTTCATATTCTGCCACCGATGCGTTCCAGGAGAAATCCTGACTCATACCGTGTTTTATCAGTATATCCCAGTCATTTTTATGCTGGTAAAATACGGATAACGCATAACGGATTGTCGCTAACATCTCATGCGCATTATAATTTGCAAAGGAGAATCCGGTTCCCTCTTTCGTATATTCATTATACGGAATGACGGTATCCTTAAGACCACCCGTTTCACGCACGATCGGAACCGTGCCATAACGAAGGCTCATCAGCTGGCTTAAACCACAAGGCTCAAACAAAGACGGCATCAAAAATGCATCACAGGAGGCATAAATCTGATGGGCAAGTTCCTCTGAATAGCCGATATGTACCTTCATCTTATCCGGATATTTTCCCGCAAAGTAAGACAGCATATCCTGATATCGTGCCTCTCCGGTTCCTGCCACAACAAACTGGACACGCTCGGTACTGAGCAGTTCATCCATGATATATGCGATCAGATCAAACCCTTTCTGGTCTGTCATACGCGATACCATACCGATCAGAAATACGTCCCCGTCTACCGGAAGAGACACATTTTTTTGCAGACGTGTTTTGTTGAGAGCCTTTCCTTCCTTATAATTCACCTCGTTATAATGATTGGTCAGATAGACATCTTTCTGTGGATCATATTCTGTATAATCCAGGCCATTTAAAATACCGAAAAGTTTATCCCTGCACGCATACATAAGTCCTTCTAATCCTTCACCGCCCTCTGGTGTCGTGATCTCATAGGCATAAGTCGGACTGACTGTGGTGACTGCATCTGCATAGACCACACCGCCTTTTAAGTAATTCGCCTCACCGTAAGACTCTAACTTATCTGAGGCAAAAATCTGTTCCGGCAGTCCGGTAATATCCATAACTGCAGGCAGTTCCATCTTCCCTGAAATTTCAGATTATGGATGGAAATACCGTCTTTATACCCGTATAGTATTCCTCATCTCCATATAAAGTACGCAAAAATACCGGAAGCAGTCCCGTCTGCCAGTCATGACAGTGGATGATATCCGGACAGAAATCAAGATACGGCAATGCCTCTAACACTGCTTTTGAAAAGAATGCGAACTTCTCCACGTCCTCATAAATATTGTTGTACGGTGCATTTCCCGCAAAATAAAATTCATTGTCGACCAGATAGTAAGTAATTCCATCATACGTTGTTTCAAAAATCCCAACGTATTGTTTCCTCCAGCTTAAATTCACATAAAAATGGCATAAAAAATGAAGCTGTCCTTTCCACCGTTCTTCCATGCAGACATATTTTGGAAGAATGACCCTCACATCATAATTCTTCTTGTCAAAATATTTTGGCAATGAGCCTGTTACATCTGCAAGTCCTCCGGTTTTCATAAAAGGCACAGCTTCTGAAGCCGCAAATAATATTTTTTTCATGTCATAAACCCTCCAGCCCCAAAAATTTATTCTTCTATAAACTTTTGAAAATCTAAAGAATATTATAACTCTTTTTTACTTTTCTGAAAAGTATTAATACATTTTATGTTCCAGACGAATACGGTCTGTGATCAGCGCGATAAATTCTGAGTTGGTCGGCTTTCCTTTTCCATTGTGGATCGTATAACCGAACATCTCATCGATCGTATCCATCTTTCCCCTGCTCCATGCTACCTCGATCGCGTGACGGATCGCTCTCTCCACTCTGCTTGATGTTGTCTGGTATTTCTTTGCAATCGTCGGGTATAGGATCTTTGTGATGGAATTTAACATCTCCATATCATTCACGGACATAACAATGGCATCCCTTAAGTACTGATATCCTTTGATATGTGCCGGAACACCGATCTCATGGATGATCTCCGTCACATCCGCTTCAAGACTGCGCTCGCTGACCGGCTCTGCCTTTTCATATGCATTTATCTTACGTTTTTCCATTCCGGGCACACTGCGTTTTTGATCCGTTTGATCCGGTCAATGATCATATCATTATCAAATGGTTTCATAATGTAATACGATGCCCCCATGTTGATCGCATCTTCCGTGATACGATCTTGTCCGATTGCACTGATCATGATAAATGCCGGGTGTTTTTTGATCGTTTTATCCTTGTTCACACGGCTAAGTACCCAAGTCCATCTAACTTTGGCATTACTATGTCAAGCAGCACGATATCCGGCTCTTTTGTTTTTATCACACGATAAGCTTCCTCACCGTCTTTTGCTGTTCCTACCACATTCAACTCATCATCACTTCGATAATATCCCCTAATAACTGTAACATTATCTCATTATCATCAGCAATTGCTACACTTAATTTTTCCATTTCAAGCCCTCCTGTGACAAAACAATAGAAAGTGCGCCTCGCGAACTTTCTATTATCATAAATTATTTGTAAATTGATGATACTTATTTTCACTCAAATTATTTTGTCGAATGTAGTCGTCAAGCGCAAAAATTTACATAAATTATGGATTATTCTACAATAATACGAAATCCATCCCTTCCGTTTTCTTTTACTTCATACAATGCTTTATCCGCATGTTCAATCAGACTATTTCTGCTTTCCTGTCTGCTTGGCAGGAAACTCGCATATCCCTGTGAAATCGTGACGGCTGCCTGTCTGCCAGAATCCTTATCCTCTATATGCAGCTGCTGCAGTTCTTTTTTTATCGTTTCTGCAATGGAAGTGATCGTATTTTCTTCCCCGTTCTGGATGAGCAGAACAAACTCGTCTCCGCCAAATCTGTATGCTTTCCCACGTTTTTCCACGGCATTCTTCAAAACATCAGCAACATGCTGAAGACAACGATCCCCCTGAATATGCCCATATGTATCATTATGCTGTTTAAAACAATCGATATCAATCACTCCGACAGCAATCTTTTGGCCTGTTTTTATTGCATGTTCAATCACATCCACAGCGTCTTTCTCTAACATATAACGGTTGCCCAGACCTGTCAGTGCATCCTGATTGGAACGTATCTCCGCATGTCTGCGTTGTTCTTCCTTTTCCTGAAGTTCAATCTTTAAGTCGATCGCACATGCACGTTCCTCATTGTCTGCTTTTTTCTGCTGCTGAGCCACATCTACATAGTGAATGCAGAGCTTTACATACTGCTCGTTGTCCCCAAGCTCCTTATAGTAATCCAGCCACATTTCATTGAGAATCATTTCATAATAAATGCTGTTCTGTTTCTTTGCATGCTGCTCAAATGCCAGAATCACTTTTTTCCACTTGTCAAACTCCTGCATATCTTTCAGCAGGCCGCACAAGTCACTTACATCTTCAATATAATCTGCTGCATTTGAATCATCAATTCCACCCTTTATCAATTCATCCAAATGCTCATACACATATTCTTTTCCCCAATGTTCCAGTAAAGTCTTGATTTCAATGTCAGATAAGAGTAACGATACATTTCATTCACAATACCCTGGCTGCATTTTTCTAATTTAAGAAGTTCCTTGCGTGCATCGTCAAGCCGGTCAAGTTCCCCATAGGACTTCATGAGATTCATGTGTGTAATCAGATACCTGATCTGAAAATTCTCATTCTCTGTGTCTGTCACTTTTTCAAGTTCATCTGCAGACCTTTCAAAATATCCAATCGCCTTTTGGTGCTGCCGTAACTCCTGATATCTGGAACCTATGTTATTATACGCCAATGCCAGAACGGATGTTATTCCATGTCTTTTTGAACACTCTAACACTTCTAAATAACAATCCATTGCAGCCGATTCATTTCCAAGCGACACATAGATGACACCCATCATATTCTGCGCAAATGCATACTGTTCATAATTTTTTTTTCCATCCGATAGATATCGATTGCATTCTGCGTTAAAGTTGCCGCCTTATTTAACTCTTTTGAAAAAAAGGCTGTCCGGCCTTCCTCCATATATTCCGCCGCTAATTTCTCTATTTCACTCTCTGTATGCATATGCCACCCATTTACAAAACTGTCACTTTTTGTTTCATAATACCATATTTGCCTGTGATGTTAAAGCATTTTCTCAATGAATATCCATAACCCTGTCGATCATTGACGAGCACATGTGTAACGGCCCCGATCAGTTTCCCGTCCTGTATGATCGGACTGCCGCTCA
>ENA-OQJH01000206-OQJH01000206.1-human-gut-metagenome-genome-assembly--contig:-NODE-206-length-35601-cov-25.749648_pt1 | contig 35601 bp, 42 predicted proteins | sample MGYA00242597_ERZ504763 | MGnify/ENA primary metagenome ERZ504763 (study PRJEB26092, sample SAMD00036359) | human gut metagenome | host: Homo sapiens | study: EMG produced TPA metagenomics assembly of...
AAAATTTTTTGATTTTATCCCCGAACCGCCGGAAAGCAATATCCCTCCCTGTAAATAATTATTGCATACGGCAGGAATCATGTTCAAACGAATGATTTATTGGAGGTCCTGTCTATATTATGAAAAAACTGCTTGCTGCATGTGTCTGTGCCGGCCTTAGCTTTTCTTTTGCCGGATGCAGCCCTGAAACCATACTGGAACAATTCACATCCACCGGAGACACATCCGTCCGGGAACTACTTCTTCATTTGACACCACAACTGAAACCGAAACAAAAGGCCGTATCTATATGGATGAACTTTCCGGTACCCTGCAGGATTTTTCAGGAAGCCAGCTTATTCTGAACACGGACAGTGCCTCCTATGTATTTAATGTTTCCAATGCCACCCTGGAATGTAAAGGCGGCATGATCACCGGCGATGAGATCAGTATCATTTACGAAGGTCAGCTTTCCGGTACTGACACAGGCAGTGTACATGTTCTGAAGGTTGTAGATGAATTTCATAAAAAAAACAAACTGAAAAAGCGCACTGCACATGGGCAGGTCATTTCCCTGACTTCCAATACCATCACAATAAAATCAAAGAAAGGAAAAACAGCCACCTATCCGATCACAGGAACAAAACAATATTATCAGAACGGAATCAAAGCCGGTGACTGGGTTTACCTTACATTCAAGGGAAAATTCCCGGATATTTCCAATGATTCTTCCGCATCCTTAAATGCCAGTCACCTGAAAGTGCTGAGTATTTCTGATCTGAAAGATCTGGAAATACCGGATCCCACCCCAACTCCGGATCCAAAACTCACACAGACACCGGAGCAGATAGAAAATAAAGAAAAACAGCTGCTGGCAACTGTACAGGGAGTAAATCTGAATATCCTCCGGATTCTTCCTGCCGGAAGTGACACCTCCTTTAATCTGGATATGTCAGCAATCCCCGCTTACTTCAAGGGAGGAATTGCCCCGGGATCTCATGTTAATGTTACTTATATCGGAGATCTGGAAACAACATCCCTGGAAGAAGTCCGTATTATTGCTGTGACAGGTGAGGATCCTGATACCATTAATGACAAACATATTTCCTTTACAGTAACCGGCACGATCATTGGAAGTACTGCCAACACCATCACTGTACAGACAGATGACGGTGCCATAGATACCTTCCGTACAGAAAACGCGCAGAACCTCACTGCAGGCGGCATGGAATACGGCGACTATGTGTGTGTTACCTTCCATCCATCCAAATCAAAATCTTCTAATATTTATACAGCAATTAAGGTACAGGATGCGTAAATTGTTACTGTTCACTCCGTTCTCAGCAACACGCTTCGCGATGCAGGAAATATGAACCTCCTTGTGCAATGCCCAAGGAGTATCGTTTGCTTCACAAACTTAATTTATGCTAATCGCATAATCGCGCGGTATGTCTCGGGTTTTCTGTGACCTTCGCTCACACAAAACACCTCGCGGGATATCACCAGTGAACAGTAACCGTAAATTTCTTCTTGATTTCCGCTTCACCTTCCGCAAGCCAGCGGTATGCAGCATCCTGATCTCCCAGGATTTCTGCAAAGGACTGAACTTCATCCCGGATTCCTTTTCCATGAAGAACTCTGTAAGCCCCCGCATCACTTCCGGGGGCTGTTTTTATTCCCAGCCGGAATGCTTTTCTGATATTCTCTTCTGCGGATTCTATGATCGGTTTCAGAGTCTCATCATCATAACGCCCGTCTCCCAGAAGATTTCTCACTGTAACCAGAGTCGGAACCCAGACTGTATCGCTCTCTGCCAGCATGGCAAGGCTTTCTTCATTCATATAGTTTCCATGTTCCAGACTGTCCACTCCGGCAGCCACTGCTGCCTGCACTCCGTAATCTCCGTTGGTATGGGACATAACAGCCATACCTTCTTCATGTGCAATATGTACCATTTCCTTTACCTCTGACCCATCCAGAGGTGTTCCGGTAATCGCTCCATGTTCATTAAAATCCAGAATCCCGGTAGTCATGATCTTAATAAAATCTGCCCCTGCCTGTTTCGCCTCCAAAACACGCTTATGAAATTCCACCATTGTGGCAAAACCTTTTCCCACAATAGAACCATAATGTCCTTCTTTATGAATGGCAAATATCGGAGTTCTGTAATCTATTCCATACTCTGGTGCAAGCTCTTTCGCTCTCGCAGAAACACCCAGCGCATCACCGCCATCCCGTACAAAAACAATTCCCCGTTCCTGGTATGCTTTCAGATGCTCTCTTATGATCTTATCGTCCGGTCCATTTTTATGCATATCAATTGCATGGCGGTAATTCACGCCATCCATAATGATATGCGCATGACATTCTCCAAACATTTCCTGTTTCTCTTCCTCTTCCCTGCTGCTTTCTTAACTCAAAGCATAGAGTCAGACGGATAAACTCATCCGCTTCGCTATGCAACTCTATGCTCAATAACCGCTCCGCAGTTTTACTTAATCTTTTATCTACAATTTTTTATTTTTCAAAAAAATTTCGGATTTCGTCTTCTGCTGCCTGCACAGAGCCCTGGACAAAGAATGGCTTTCCGCCGCCTCTTCCGTTTAATGCAGCATTCATTTCCTTTGTATACTGCCGTAAATCCCCGTCAATCTCGCCCATGGCATACTTATAGCTTCCATCTTCATTTCTGGAAAATACTGCACAGCAGCCCTCACAGGTATTCATCACTGCATCCGCAAGTTTACGTACAGAATCTGCTTCCAGACCTTCTTTGAAGATCAGGACACTTCCTGCACCTTCCCATTTCTTAGCCTCTGCCCTAAACATCTCTTCTTCCATACGGGCAACCTGGCCTTTCATACGGAAATTCTCATCCTGAAGACGCTGTACTGCATCTGCTGTTCTGTCCATCTTTGCAGAAAGCTTCATGGAAATCTGATGATTCTGCTCATTCACCATATTCAGATAATCCAGAACACGTTTACCGCAGATCATCTCCATACGGATACCATCATGGAATTTCACTACAGAAAGAAGCTTCACCATTCCAATCTCACCTGTATGTGTCACATGGGTTCCACAGCAGGCGCATACGTCTACTCCCGGAAACGTCACGATACGAACCTGTCCTGTCAATTCTTTCTTACTTCTGTAATCAATAGTCTTCAGTTCCTCAGCAGTCGGATAAGTGATCACTACTTCCTTATCCTCCCAAACTCTCTCATTCACTTCCCGCTCGATTTCTGCAAGCTGCGCATCATCCAGCATACCATTCAGATCTACAGTGATCACATCGCTTCCCATATGGAAACCCACATTATCATAACCATACTTCTCATGGATAATACCGCTGACCATATGCTCACCGGAATGCTGCTGCATCAGGTCAAAACGCCGCGCCCAGTCAATCTTTCCCTCAACCTTCGCACCCACTTCCAGAGTCTTATCAGTATAATGAAGTAATTCTCCATCTTTCTCATGAACCTCTGTCACCTTTGCATCCCCCAGTGTTCCCACATCACTTGGCTGACCGCCGCCCTCCGGATAAAAAGCACTCTCATCCAGAATGACAGCATAACCTTTCTTTTGCTCTCTGCACTCTACTACGGTTGCGGTAAATTCTTTTTTATATACATCTTCATAGTATAAACGTCTTGTTTCTGTCATGATCTGTCTCTCCTTGTTAATCTGTCATATTGCCCCGCATTATCTTCCATATAAACATAAATTCTGTATTTCATTTCATTTTATTTCATTTTATTTCAATCAAGTATAGACCAAATCAGACAGGTTCGCAAGACCATCACTTAGAGATATTTTATAAAAATCCGCTAACCAACAGCCAACAACCAGCACAGAAAAATAGTTTGTTTTGTGTGCATTTGCAGGATACTTAGATATTCTTAGCCGGCAAAAATCTGCGTTATGAGAAAAATGACACACTGTCTGAGCCGCTATGCGGCGAGTTTGTGGCATTTTTCTCATGCCCTTAGCAGATTTTTGCCGGCTTAGAATATCTTAGTGTCCGAAACCGCACACAAAACAAACTATTTTTCTGCGCGTCCCCACCCCAAAGATTTTCCAATATTCCTCCAATATCTGAATCCATTCCCCCACCTCCTGCGTTATAATTAAATGAACAGGGAAAAGGAGACAGTAATGATCACAGAAAAGCAATATCTGGAATATCTTATCAATCAATACCAGAACTTAATATATTCGATCTGCCTGAAATCTGTCGGTAATCCATTTGATGCCGAAGATCTCACTCAGGAAGTCTTTCTGTCTGCCTATAAGAACCTTTCCCGCTTTGATGGTAATTATGAGAAAGCCTGGTTAAGTAAGATCGCTGTCCGAAAGTGTCTGGATTATCTGAAAGCAGCCGGGCGGCGAAGTATTCCAACAGAAGACACCTACTTTTCCCAGATTCCGGACAGGCAATCCTCTCCCGAGGATGAATATATGAAAACTGCATCCAACACTCACGTAGAAGCATTGTGTATGCAGTTGAAAAGTCCTTACAAAGAAGTCGCTTACGCACATTTCTGCAAAGAATTATCAGTACCTGAGATTGCACAGCAAACAGGGAAAAATCCGAAAACAGTTCAGACACAGCTCTATCGCGCAAGGGCAATGCTGAAAAAATGCTTGAAAGGGGTGATTAGATGCATATTAATAAGAAGGATTTAATAGAATTTGACAACGGAAATATGAACACGCAGGAAGTCATTGAGTTTCTGTCACATCTTGATCACTGCGATTTCTGTCTGGATCAGATGATGGAACAAGAAGACAGCAGTACGGATACTGCTCCCTCCTATCTGATGGAACAGATTCTGGACAAAGCAGCCTCCGGTGAAGTGCAGCTTGCCCGGGCAGCAAATAAAGCATCCCGCAAAATCCGGCTGCTCCATTACAGTCTTCAGACTGCTGCCGGTGTGATGGTTGCCCTGCTGCTTTTATTCAGTATCCCGAACCTGGATTTCACTTCCTTACATCAGGATACTTTCTCTCAGACAGACAGAATATTACCTGAGCATGAAAACGGCAGGCTCTACCGGTTCACCAGAGAACTCGGACAGAACATTGGTGATGGCACCGGTTCTTTTATAAAATATATCAGTGATTTTTCCGGCAAATTAATGAATGGAGGCAAATAAAAGTATGCAAAAACAAAAACGTGGATTCTGGCTTTTTATCTTCTCCCTGATTCCAGGCGCAGGAGAAATGTACATGGGGTTCAAAAAACAGGGCATCAGTATTATGTTCTTATTCTGGGGTGTCTTTGCCATCGGAGCATGTACCGGAATGGACTGGCTTGTGTTCCTGATTCCGATCATATGGTTCTACAGTTTCTTTAATGTGCACAATCTGAAGTCTCTTTCTGAGGAAGAATTTTATTCCATAGAAGATTCCTATGTCCTTCATATGGATGAACTGGCAGGAGATATCAGTTCTCTGCTCAAACATCACGGAAAGATAACTGCGATTCTGCTGATTTTCCTTGGTGCTTCTATTCTGTGGAACACTCTGGTAGATTTCCTCTATATGATCTTACCCGGATATCTGGCTGATATGATCGGCAGATTCACATATCATCTGCCGCAGCTTGTGATTGCAGCTGCTATCATTTTGCAGGGATTTATATTCTCACCCGCAAGAAGGATGCACTGGATGAAGAACAGCCTGACAGCTTTACTGAGGAAGAACATTACTGGACACCTTATCGTCCGTATCAGCAGAATGTTCCGAATATGGAAACTGACGCGGTTAAAAATACCACAGACACAGTAAATCCTGATTGCTGTACAGATATCGATGTCACGGATACCGCAAACAACAAAAGCCCGGTATCTCTGAAAAAAGATTCTGCCGCCGAAGTGTCTCAGAAGGATGCTTCATCACAAACAACAAATTCTGAATCATGACACAAAATGGGATTGTCACATCAAGGAATCTACCTTCATGTAACAATCCCATTCTCATTATCCTCACATGGATACCGAAACTTCTCCAAAGGACAATATTGTCTCCTGTCCATCTTCTTCCCGTACTTTCAGCCGTCCGTCCCTGCATATCTCCAATGCAAATGCCTGTCTGGAAGAGTTTCCGTCTGTAATTGTGATCTGATGTCCCGGGATCATGTTATGTGTCACATAATCCGGAGATAATTTCAGATCTGCTGTTTCTTTTCTCAACTCGTTCACGATCATTGCAGTCAGTTTATTACGGTCAGTCTGTTCCGCATCTTCTTTTGTCTCATAAAGGGCTCCTGCTATACTTCTTAATTTCTGCGGTAGGTTCTCCTGGTCCAGATAGAGGTTCAATCCCATGCCAACTACCACAAACTCAATATTTCCACTCTCAAAATCTGTGACAGCCTCTGTGAGTATTCCACAGACTTTCTTTCCTTTATAAAACAGATCATTAACCCATTTAATATCAAGCTGGATTCCACAGAGCTGAGCAACTGCTCTGTAGACTGCCACTGCTGCCGCAGTTGTGATCAGCAGACTGTCATGTATGGTTCCCTGTGGCTTCAGGATCACACTCATGTAAAGACCTGTATCTGCAGGAGAATAGAATTCCCGGCCTCTGCGCCCCCTGCCTGCAGTCTGGCTCCTGGCAATGACAAATGCCCCATGTCCGGCCTCTCCCATCATAGCTTCTTTCTTGCAGTCTGGTTCGTAGATTCCAGTTCATCATAAATATCTATCTTAACCTTCGGATCATCCAGAAACAGGCGGATTCCCTCCTGCGACAGACGGTTCGTATCCTTCGCAAGCATATATCCTTTATTCGGTCCTGCTTCTATATGATACCCTTCTTCCCGGAGCGACTTTACTGCCTTCCACACTGCTGCCCTGGTACATCCCAACTCACCGGCAATGCTCTCACCGGAAAGCACTTCTCCTTTATTCTTCTCCAGCATTTCCAAAAGACTTGATTTTACAGTCATAACGTTCTCTTCGCACCTTCTCCCGTTATTTTTCTCTCATTATTTACTGTTAATCATATCATCTGCCGCTGTTTTTGTCTAATATCTGTTTTTTGCATGTCCCCATACCTTATAGCCGTTCCATAAAACAATGCAATCAGGACAGCTCAGCAGAGTACGAAGAACAAGGAATATATCTGCAGGCATACTGACATACAGCAAAGATATCTGACGCAGGACTTCACTCTATGATGGACTGGATTGTTTGCAGTAATTTATGAAATTTCTATAATCAGTTATCTGTCAGAACCGCCACAACTCCGGAATATAACACGATAAATCCCATAATTACCGCAACTATATCAGCGGAATGAAAATCAATATTGAAGATCATGCCGCCCGCGATCATCACCTCAACAGTAACGATCAGACCCAGAATAACTGCCATCATTCTGGAAAACTTATGATTCTCTTTTCTTCTTCTCATTTTCTGTGCGGTACCTGCTGCATTTGCCATAATAAGCCCTCCCATTTCTTTCGAACACATTTTCAGAACATACATTCGTTTCTGTGTTTTATAATACCACACTCTTATAAAAAATGGAAGAGGTTTGTCGAACATTTGTTTTTTTAATAAAAAAGAACTGTTATGTCAGCGCCTCTGCTCATCTGACACAACAGTTCTCTTGTATAAATAATGTTAAAGTCAACAGATATATTCGATATTGCCAAAAACAATTTATCAGGCAATCACTACTGCTCTTACATAAACTGCGCAAACACAGATGCACCTACAACTGTCAGCAGACCTGCAACCGCAATCGCAAGGCTGCTCATGGCACCTTCTATTTCTCCCAGCTCCATTGCCTTTGCAGTACCGATAGCATGGGCAGAGGTTCCAAGTGCCAGGCCCTTAGCGATCGGTTCTTCAATACGCGCAAGTTTGATCACAGTCTCTGCGATCATATTTCCAAGAACACCGGTAATAATAATAACTGCAACCGTAATAGTCACAATGCCTCCAAGTTCTTCAGAAACACCCATTCCGATGGCAGTTGTAATAGATTTCGGAAGAAGTGTTACATACTGCTCATGACTCAGGCTGAACAGCTTCGCAAGGATCAGCACACTGACCAGACTGGCAAGCACACCGGAAACAATTCCAATGATTACAGCTTTCAGATTCTTTTTCAGAAGTTCCATCTGCTGATACAGCGGAACTGCCAGGCAGACCGTTGCAGGTGTGAGCAGGTAGCTTATATACTGACCGCTCTGATTATAGGTATCATAATCAATATGCAGTAAACAAAGCACAGCTATTACTGCAATGATCGCGATCAGAAGCGGATTAAAAATTGCCATCTTAAATTTTCTTTTCAAAAGAAGTCCTGCCTCATATGCGATCAGACTGATCGCTGCGCCAAAAAACAGGGAATTACTCATAAATTGTGTCATGATCTTTTCTGTCCTTTCTTTCTGTCCATACGAATAACTGCCTGTGTGACACGACCTGTCACAATCATTACCACAACTGTGGTGATCACTGTGATCAGAATGATCGGCACACATACCGGTTTCAGTATGCCCCAGGCTGTCAGTAATCCGACACCTGCCGGAATAAACATAACCGGCATGATCTCTATGAGAAATTCAGCTGCTTCTTTGACCTGTTCCAGCCTGATAATGTGTGTTCCCAGTGCGATCAGCATGATCACCAGTCCATACACACTTGCAGGTACAGGAAGCGGAATCAGAACATGTAATGCCTCTCCCATTGCGGATATCAGTAAAATAATCCAGAATTGTCTTACGTATTTCATTTTCAGTCTCCTCTAATCCTTACTGAACGGCTACAGGCTTCATCATTCCAGTTACCTGATCTTCGTACTCCTGAGTTTCCTCGAGAGATGCTCGACCGGTTCTCTGGATCTTTGTCACGCCCGGATACTGTCCCGGGAAAGATTCCAGCATGATCCCATCGCCGTATATCTTTACTTTATCCCCATTTTCCAATACATCATCGGAAATTAATTTTCCTTTTTTATTGTAAATGCCCTCTGCCGGTATGTCTGCGCTGAAAATAGTTCCATTGTTCAGATCCACAAAAACTCCGGTCTTCAGAAATTCTCCTGTCTCGATATAGATTGCAGAAATAGCATTTGCTTCCTCTTTCTGCTCTTCCTCCTGACTATCTGTGCCTGCTTTCCTACCATATTCCAGAAAGCACCTCCCATTACAGCAAAATGGCGAGCAGAACAATCATACCGATGATAAACTTCCAGTCTCGTTCTTTTTTATTTTTCAAATATTCAACTCCTTTATATTGGTCTAACCAATCTTGGTTCATTACGTTTTTTATTATAGCGTATTCATCACAAATTGCAAGGTTGTTTCTGCGTAAAAAAAGTTTTTACAGAATCCTGATTCTTTTCTGCAAAAACTTTTTCTTCTATATATTATACTGTGGTAAGCAGAACTTCCATCCAGACTTCTTTACGAAAAAGAATAAATACGATATACTTTACATAAATTATAAAGGCTTTATCCAAAGGATTATTGAAGTAGAGACTGTGCTGTTACACACCCCTTGGGTCAAAAGAAATGTGGGAAAGGGCACACCTACCAATAATTCTTCTCTCCCATATATCCGAAAATCGAACGCCATCGAAGTTTAGATGCACATACCAAAGTTCCTGTGTCTCCATCTTCCAGCTCTGTTTTATCTTCGCAGTCGCTCCAGATGATACAATCCTCTTTCAGAATTATATTGGAATCGAGTATTTCGCATGAATAGCGTTCGTCTGCCGGAAATAACTTTAAGTATTTTAATCCCTGAAATTCCATTTCAATCATTGAATCTTCTTCATACTGCCGTTGTATTATTACTCTCAAAATCCTGCGATCGTTTACAGGATACATATCCAGGTTTTCATTAACATATGCTCCGCTCAGATAATGCATCTCTTTGATACAGCTATCATGGAAAAACGACACTCTTTCCATAAATTCCTTCAGCGAATTCTCATCTGTAATCTCATTCCACTTGTGCATATTATCACCACCTTCATTACTGTGTATTTTTTCTTCCCTCCTGACCAATCTACTTTGTCTTCTGTTTACTTTTCAGGAATCATAGCAACCTTTTCCCACTGATAGGTTCCATTGTCGACTGTCATTACTGCCATGGTAATCTCCTGGTCGAAGCGTCTGGGGCCGCAGCTTCCCGGGTTTAGCCATAGACGGTTGTCTATCATTTTTTCGAAGTATTTATGGGTATGTCCGAAGATGACTACCTGTGTGTCTTTTAAATCCCAGTCTACATCTTTTTTATTGTGAGTCATGAAAAATTTTACCCCTTCTATGGTAAAGTGTAAGGTTTTCGCCATTCCCTCTGCCCAATCTTTGTCGTTATTTCCTCGGACTACATAAATAGAACCCATCATACGCAGTGTATCCAGAATTTCCGGTTTGTTTACGTCACCTGCGTGGATAATACAGTCGCAACCCTTTAAAATTCCCAGTATTTCCGGCCTGAGCAGGCATGGGTATCTGAAATAATCCCTATTTTCTTCATACACTATTTCCTCGCTAATCATTCTCTTATAGGCCGTTTTATAATTTCATCATTCTATGTTTAATTTTCATCAAACAATTCAATCTTTCCATATTCCCCATCATACCCCGGAATTCTCTTCACATTTCCGGTTCTTACATTTTCAATTCCTTCCGCAATCCGTTCTCCTGCACAGGATTTAATATCTTCTGACGGTACATTTCGCAGAATGTCGAATTCTGTCCCCAGTGTCTGAATCATCTGTTCAAAACACCCCTGCACTTTCTTACTTGCAGCGGAATAGCCCATACATGTAGAGATCACTTCCGGCAGAGGTACAAGGCTTTCATATTTCTTACCATCTTTTTTCACAAAACCTTCCGCTCTGTCTGCAAGCTGTTCTACTCTGTGATCTACGCCCATGGTCAGCTTCTTTCCGCAGACAGGGCAGATTCCTCCAAGCCGTTCTGCTTCCACCGGGCTTAATGATACACCGCATTTTCTGTGACCATCGAAATGATATTTCCCCTCTTCAGGAAAAATTCTACTGTTCCTTCCAGCCCTTCGCCAGTCTGGATTGCCCGATAAAGTCCTTCATAGGAACAGTCAATATCCAACAGATTCGCCTCGCGCCCCAGCTTAGACGGGGAATGTGCATCTGAATTGGATACAAGCTGATAGCGGTCCAGTTTGGAAATTCTCCAGTTCATAGCCGGGTCAGAGGAAAGCCCTGTTTCCAGTGCATGTATATACGGTGCCAGTTCCTCGAAACATTCCTCTACAGAATCAAATCCTGATTTCGCACCTAATACAGAGAAATGCGGTGTCCAGATATGAGCCGGAATCAGAATTCCTTCCGGGCATACATCCAGCATCATTTCCAGAAGATCATGACTGTCCAGACCAAGAATCGGACGACCATCTGAGTGAATATTTCCGATTTTTTCCAGACGCTGTGCCATGGCATCTGCTGCCTCCAGACCGGGAAGCAGGATTACATTGTGTACTTTTCTGGTCTTTCCATTTTTCTTATAAATAGAACTGATTTCCCCGGAGACAACAAAACGTGTTCCTTCTCCCGGGAACTTCCGGCTTTCTTCTTTTACGTATTCATCTCTGAGACGATACAGGCCGTTTCCCTCTGAAACAAGTCTCTCCTTCAGTTCTTCTCTCCATACCGGATGCGTGAAATCACCTGTTCCAATCAGTGAAATTCCTTTCTTTCTCGCCCAGAAATCCAGATTTTCAGGCGTGCCCTCTTTGCTTGTCGCCATGGAAAATCTGGAATGAATGTGCAGATCAGCTATCATTTTCATTAACATTTATCCCCTTAAATTCACATCAAAGTATTTCTTTTCCAGAGTTATAAAATATCAACACCCAAAGATATATTTATAACTTCCATCCGTTTTCTTTCAGCCACAACTTGTACGTCTCATACTCCGGCATTACTTTCCCGACCTCGTCCCAGAATGCCTTCGAATGATTCATTTCCTTCAGATGGCAGAGTTCATGTACCACTACATAATCCAGCACTTCCGGAGGCGCCAGTATCAGTTTCCAGTTAAAGTTCAGATTCTTCTCACTGCTACAGCTTCCCCATCTTGTTTTCTGTTCTCTGATGGTGATATTGCGGTAAGAAACGCCCATGAGTCTGGCAAAATAAGAAACTCTTTTGGTAATCGTTTCTTTTGCTTTTCGTATATAGACATTTCGTTTCGATTCGCTCAGATCTGCGCTCAGCGGCTTCTGTTCCCGGTATTCTTTTGTCCGTTCCAGACATCCCAGAACCCACTCCTGCTTCTGGTTTACAAATCTTTTGATCCTCGGCAGACCTGTACGGAGAGGTGCGCGAACGATTACGTTTCCATCCCTGCGAACCTCCAGAGTCATGGTTTTTCTGGCACTTCTTATGACCTGATATTCAAATTCTCCGCAGGTGAATTTCTCCTGATTCTTCTCTGTTTTATCCATATCCATTTTGTTCACTCTTGTCTTTTCATATGTCCCCACCCACTGTTTATTGCTTTTCGCAATTTTTATTTTTTGTTTCGAATTCTCTCATCCATATATTCCCCCATCTCTGCTGCCAGAATATCCATCTTTTCCTGTGTTTCCGGCAATGCATAAGGAACCCTGTCCATGATCCTTTTCACATAATCATGTTCACGCATGATCTCATAGGTTTCCGGGAAATTGATGTCATAATACTGAGCAATATAGGAAATCCAGTAGTCCACTTTTGAAACTCTGTCTGAAGATAATACAGATTCCTTTGCCATACAGGACTCCCATACCTTTGGTGCGATTACTCCTTCACCAACACCCTTCTCATCCACTCCCAGAAGTGTTTCCATTGACTCTTCCAGCTTTACCCTGCAATTATCCAGCTTGTCTGCATCTCGGATTAACTTTGCATGAAGCAGGGTTCTCTCGTCCGTAATTCCTTCCAGTTTGAAATCACTGTGCTTCTCAATCGCAGTGCAGATCAAACTGTCAAACCTGTCATCCTTCACAAATCTGCGGATCATTTTCTCCGGTCCGAACAGAAGCTGTGCACCATATACTGCATGCTCCATGGTTCCCGGTTCAAAGCTGTCAAATCGTTTAATCTGTTCAAATCTTCCAATATCATGGAGCAATCCGATTACCTTCGCCAGCTGTACATCTTCCTCACCCAGCCCCATACGGCGGGCAATGTCCTCTGCTGCATCAACCACTCCATAAGTATGTACGATCTTCAGATGAATCTTATCATCTGCTCTGTCATATTCATCCAGATATGCTTCAAAAGCAGCTTTCGCTGCATCAAAGTCTCTTGTTAAGTCTAATAATTTATCCATTATTATTATAATCCCTTCTTTATTCCTGTTCGGACTACTTTATATTTTCTCAACCATTATTTTCTGCTTCCATACACCTTTTCTCACAATCATAAGATATACCTGAAACGATATGGAATCACAGTCATAAATGAAAGGTTCTTCTCTGTAGATCAGAGTCTGAACATTCTCTGCTTCCAATTCTTCTTTTCTTCGTTCAGCTTTTTCCATCAATTCATGTAGATATTTATTCTGTTTTCTGCCAAAATCTCTGTCCGGATAGACCGATGCTGCTTCCCTGATTTTTTCTCCCAGCAGAGTAATCACCGGTAAATGACTGCTCCTGCAAAGCATTCCGGCTATCTTTTTGGCATTTGATATATCCGAATTTTTTTCATAGCGCCTGAGCATTTTTCCCAGTTTTTCATCTCCTGCTTCCGTTGCCAGTTCCTGCATAACTGCCAGTGCTTCCGCCGTTACCTCCCATGGATTGTCCACCGGAACAATATACTTCTCCGGTACTGCCGGATAAAAAAGATAATTTAACGGTGGGAAATCACGCAGCATTGCCAGCTTTCCTTCATACTCAGTGCAATATTTTTCTCCCAGATACTCATATTTATCACGCAATATGGCAATCTGATACTCCATTACCCTGAGATTTTCATAGCCCTTCACCCAGAAATGTCCCAGCTCTCCATAATTATACAACTGTGTTTCCAGCAAAATATCTTCAAAGAATACAGTAAACACATTCTGCCCCTGATGAATCACCAAAATATACTCTGCCTCACATAAATCCCTGTCCGCTTTCTCTATAGAGCCCTCAAACTCTCCTTCATAATCCCTGACATAATTTCCCGTCATCCTGGCATTTTTCAGAATCAGAAAACTCTCCACTGCATCATTCATCAGATAGATCAGTCGTAATTCTCCACTCTCCGTCTGTCCGGTAAAACTATCTGGAATATCCACAAATTCACACTGTTCCTGCTCCAGAAGCAGATTTAATTTTTCAAAATTGTCTTCCATTATATCTTCCATCCTTAACTCCTGCTGTTTCTGTACAATGTCTTTCGCCGATTCTGTTTAACACACTTGATAAAAGAATCCATTGCATCGTTTCATGGAATTACCGCAATGCAGAAGCAGGATACATTTGCACAATTTTACAGATATATTTTTATGATATCACTAATCATATTTTCTGCCAAATAGAAAAATTTTTCTATTCAATAAAGAAACTGATTTTACTTCTCTGTAATTGACATCCCAAACATAATATTTTACAATATAACAAAGAACAAAGAAACCAAGCAGTATGTATATTACAGAATAAACAAACATAAAATAGGAAGGAGGCATACACGAATGGCAACAGCAACAATCCCATTGAAAGGCAGCGCATCCATGGAATCAAAAAAAGTCAGTATTTCATCTAAACGCCAGATTACTATCCCGCAGAAATTTTTTACGCTTCTGGGTTTTAATACGGAAGCAGAATGTATCATGCGTGGAAACGAACTGGTTTTACGCCCCGTTAAAGAAAATACCAGTGGTGAATTTGCCGAACAGATTCTTGCCGATCTGATCAGACAGGGATATAGCGGTGAAGAATTACTTGAGAAATTTAAACAGACACAGCGAAAAATCCGTCCGGCAGTTGAAGCAATGCTTGCCGAAGCAGACCGGGTCGCAGAATCTAAATCAGGAGGATACTCCTTAGAGGATGTTTTCGGAACGGAGGATGAAAAATGACACAGGTACAGATCCTTCCACCTGCAGCAAAATTTCTGAAAAAACTTAAAGATAAAAAGCTGAAATCTCTGTACAAAGAAGCTATTGAAATGATATGTGAAGATTATTCCATCGGCGAAGAAAAGACAGGTGATCTGGCAGGAATGTACGGTTATGACATTTATTATAATAAAACTAATTATGAACTGGCATATCGGGTGAGACAGCTTGATGATTTGATAATCATCATTATCATGGCCGGAACCAGAGAAAATTTTTACGAGGAGTTAAAACGTTATATACGCACTATATAACAGTACATATTTGTATCACAAGATAATCCCCCGGAAGTTAATCAGTACTTCCAGGGGATTATTCTATTGACAAAATTTATTCCTGCGCTCCCGTATCAGATGTCAGATATCTTTGCCATGTCTCATTGACATTCTGAATATAGCATTTTACAATAGAACAAAGAAACCAATCAGTATACATGATAAAAAACACTGAACAGAAAGGAGTCATTTCCATGGGACGATTTGTAAATTCGGGAAACAGCGCTTTTCAGGTTGCGCTGAATTCAGAAATCTATGTAGATAAAACCGGTTTACTGGCATATACAAATAAGGTTATGGACACCACTGCAAAATTCATATGCAACAGTCGCCCCCGTAGGTTCGGGAAATCCATCACTGCCGATATGCTCACCGCATATTACTGTAAAGGCTGTAGTTCCGAAGAAATGTTCTCATCTCTGGAAATCGGTCAGGCACCTGGTTTCACGAAATATCTGAATCAATATGATGTGATCCATCTGGATATTCAATGGTGTATGGAACCAGCCGGCGGTCCGGAGAATGTAGTTTCCTACATCACTGAAAAAACGATTCTGGAATTAAGAAATTATTACCCTGAAATTCTGCCTGACTCCATAAGCTCTCTGCCTGAGGCTCTGTCCTGCATTAACACTGCCACTGGTCAAAAGTTCGTAGTAATTATTGATGAATGGGATGTTTTAATCCGAGATGCCTCTACCGACCTGGTAGTCCAAGAGGAATACATCAACTTTCTCCGCGGTATGTTCAAAGGTTCTGAACCTACCAAATATATTCAACTGGCTTACCTCACCGGGATTCTTCCAATCAAAAAAATCAAAACACAGTCAGCTCTGAACAATTTTGCGGAGTTTACAATGACTGACGCCAGGATCTTTTCCAGATATATTGGCTTTACGGAGGAAGAAGTACGAATGCTCTGCGAAAAATACCACCGGGATTTCTCCAAAACCAAGCACTGGTATGACGGTTATCTGCTGGAGCAATATCAGGTATACAATCCTAAAGCAGTAGTAGAATTAATGATCTGGAATAAATTCCAAAGCTACTGGTCGGATACCGGAACCTACGAAGCAATTGTGCCTCTGATCAATATGGATTTTGACGGACTCAAACTGCCATTATAGAAATGTTGTCCGGTAATTCCGTAGAAATCGATCCTACGACTTTCCAGAATGATATGGTGAACTTTACCTGCAGAGATGATATTCTTACCTGCCTGATCCATCTGGGATATCTGGGTTATGATCAGGACACTCATTCTGCATTTGTTCCAAACGAAGAAATCCGTCAGGAACTTGCCAAAGCTGTTAAACGAAAGAAATGGAATGAATTTCTGACATTCCAGCAGGAATCCTCAGAGTTGCTGGATGCCACTCTGGACATGGACGCAGACACTGTGGCCAGATCCATTGAAAAAATACACAATGAATACGCTTCAGCTATTCAGTACAACAACGAAAACTCCCTCAGCAGCATTCTGTCCATCGGTTATCTCAGCACTATGCGGTATTATTTTAAACCTATACGTGAATTTCCTGCAGGCAGAGGTTTTGCAGATTTTGTCTACCTCCCAAAACCAGAATATTCCAGAGATTACCCTGCACTTGTTGTTGAGTTAAAATGGAATCAAAATGCCCAGACCGCAATCCGGCAGATAAAAAACAGGCAGTACCCTGAGGCTGTTACAAATTATACTGACAATATTTTACTTGTTGGAATTTCTTATGATAAAAAACAGAAAACACATAATTGTGTAATCGAAAAATACTCTGAGAAATAATAAAGGGGCTGATTGTCCTTTACGAAGAACATCTTACCGATTATCTATACGAGAAAAGAAATGCAGGAATGGGAAGCTCTTGTAAGCTAACCCATTCCCACTCTCTGTCTATTCCTTCGTCATTTGTATTATTACCAGAAGTTTCCTGATACTTCCAATCACTTTATATATGTCCATAATGATTTTCAGACAGTCATTCTTATAATATTTTTCTTCTCCCATGGAAACAATACCGCTTTCACATATATTCTATATTCAGCGCTTGAAAGTACCAGGAATTAATAATTTTTCACGCACAAAATCTTTAAAATCGCTTCTTTGTTTCCATATCCTGATTGTATCACACAGACTCCCGAAATCGCATGCATTCACACAAACAACTATATTTCACTACATATTTAACCGATTTTTTCCAATCTTCCTCACAGACAAATTGCATCCCGTTATTTTTTATAGTATGATTATTGGAAATACAGTTCATTTTATCCATCTGGCATATCCGACAGATATTGTCACTGACATAAGAAACTACAACCACTTTAATCCAAAGGAGCTTAATCCAATTTTGAAACTTGCAATCTGCGAAGACAACCCTTCACATTATGAAATAATACATACTATTCTGCAAAAGTATCCTCCGGGAGCTTTTGAAATAACACATTTCGCATCCGGTGATGAATTTCTCCGGACTGTTGCTGAAAATGGATGTCCTTATTCCATTGTACTGACAGATATTGATCTTGGTTCTGACAATGTAAATGGCATCTCACTTGCAGAAAAGATCAACTATATCAGCCCGGACACTCAGATTATTTTTATCAGCCAGTATCTGCAATATGCTACCGCAGTATATGAGACAGAACATGCCTACTTTATCCATAAACAGCAGATGGAAAAGTATCTTCCTCTGGCTCTGAGGACAGCATGCCAGAAGCTCGAGAAACTGCATACACGGTATCTGTATTTCTCCGGAAATTCACGCAATTATCAGGTGCTCTGCTCCGATATTCTTTATCTGGAACGAAATCTGAGGCAGACCACGATCTATACCAGAACAGGAACATATACAACAAAAGAAAGACTGACAGCTCTTACAGAAAGAATGAAACCAGATTTCTGTCTCTGCCATAACAGCTTTGCCGTTAATCTTCATGCTGTACGTACTTACAGTCATAAGGGCATTATACTTTCTGATAATACAGAGATCCCTGTCAGCAGATCTTATTACCAGCAGTTTAAGGACGCGTTTGCTTTCATGATGCTTGCCGGTCACAGGGAGGTGCAGTAAATGAGCAGTCATATGATCAATCTATTCTTGTGTATTCTATCCAGCCTTTATCTGTGTTTTGGACTGCTTTACTTTTGCTGCAGGATCCTGCCAAGCAAACACAAGATCTCACTCCCGCTGTTTTTGTGTCTGTCAGTATTTATGGCACTGTTATTTTGGATCAAACGTGAATCACAGCATAATGGAATTACAATCGTATTTCAGCTTACAACATTTCTTGTAACACTTTTTTTATTCCAGGCATCTTTTATGAAAAAAATTAGCCGTTTATTTTATTTTCCAGCTGCTGATAATCTGTCCGGAAATTTTATGTACCAGTGTTTTCATTGCACTTCATAATCTTTTTATACCGACCGATACCTATACTCCGCACAACCTGATATCCAGTTGTTCACCTGCAGAATATTTCGTTATCGAACTCTCCAACATCCTGCTTGGCCTGTTTCTTCTCTGGAAAATATCAGAAATCCTGCGGCAGTGTATAGATTATTTGAAAATACTCACCTTTTTACAACTGTTACTGCCACTGATCGCTCCGATTTTTCTCAATGTTATAATTTCCCTTCAGAAAAAGCCCGAAGCAGTTCTGGCTCTGAGCATCATTTACTGGATCATATGCATCGGCAGTTATCTGTTGTTTCTGCGTGCAGTCCGTTCTTTAGCCCAACAGCACAGGGAATATTTACAGAAAAAAATGGAAATTAAGCTGATGAAAAAGCAGATAAACGATTCCGTTCAGTTAAGTAATGAATATGCCAGTCTCCGGAAATGGAATCACGATATTGAGAATCACATCATGTCTGTCATGTATTTGATGGATATGAAAAAATATGAGGAAGCAGAAACATATACCGCTTCTGTTCTGTCCCGGATTAATTGCAGACCACAAGAAAAACAACCAGAGGAGGATTGCAGTCATGAGAAAGAACATTAAATTGATTCCTTTATTTCTCTTCCTCTTTGTATTCCAGCTACTATATTTCTGTCTACAATTTATACAGAAAAAATTGATCATATGTTTCTGATCCTAGCAGTATTTATGGTCCTTATCTGTATCCTTTTATACTGCGTTCTTTCTGATGTGTTAAAGAAATCCAATACTGAAATGGAACTGGCTTTTCTTCAAAAGCAGAAACAATTAAAACAGGAACAGGATTACAGTCTTCAGATTCGCAGACAGGATACTCGGGATTTTCAGATCAAAACTGTACAGGGACTTCAGGACTTCCAGTCACTCCTGGAACAGGAAAAATATGAACAGGCTGATACTGCCATCAGAAATCTGAATCAGACTTTTCAGAAGGAACGCTTTCATCCTTACTGTCAGAATAACCTGTTGCAGGCAATCCTGGAAGGGAAACGGCTTCGTGCAGAACAGAAACATATCCAGGTATCCTACGAGATCCTTTTACCGGAAAAGATTTCCATTAATACGACTGACCTGAGCAGTATATTTTTTAATCTTCTGGACAACGCTATCGAAGCTTGTAGCGCTTCCGGCAATCCTGATCCTGAAATCCGGCTGTCTGCAAACATTTCCAACGGATTTCTGACTGTGTATATGCACAATACCAAGAACCCGATGCAGACTTTTACACATAAGACTACGAAATCAGAACCGGGAGCTCATGGATATGGGCTTTCTATTATTGAAGATATCTGCCAGAAGTATAATGGCTCTTATCAGTGGATCGACCATAATAATACTTTTGATTCCATTGTCTTACTACAGATAAAAAATCTCTGAAAAAAGGAGGCGCTTTCCATGCCAGTTACTCCCACGATCGAAGTAGATGATACCCTGAAAGAACGAAGTTCTCACGGCTCCTTTGAACTTCCCATAGAAACTTATACAGACAACTGCGAAATCTTCCATTCCCTCTACAACCACTGGCATGACGAGATGGAACTGATCTATATTGAATCTGGCAGCGGACTGGTCCGTCTGAATAAAGAGATCCTCCGCGTCAAGGCCGGTGACCTGATCATTGTGAACCGTGGGGTTCTCCATGGCATAAAAACAGATCTGAAGAATATCCTTTATTTCCGTAGTATTGTTTTTGACCTGAACTTTCTGTCAGGCCCGGCGGGAGATTTATGTCAGGAACGTGTCATTTCCCTGTTGATGGATAATCAGGCGGAATTTACCCATATTATTTCCAGATCTGATGACAATTATGGGAATATCTGCCTGCTTTTTGACAGGATCCATTCCTGCCATAAAGAAAAAAAGCCGTATTATTTCGTAAAATTAAAGGCTCTGTTCTTCAGCTTTTTCTACGAAATGCTCATGGGAAATTACATCACTCCCGCAGATAAGGAAGAGAACAAAAGTCTTGCTTCTATTAAAAAGATCCTGGACTACATCAACCTCAATTATTCACAGTCACTGACCGCGGCAGAGCTCACTGCGCTCTCCAATTACAGCGAATACTACTTTATGAAACTGTTTAAGCAATATACCGGCAAGACTCTGATCGCCTACATCAATGACCTGCGCATCGAGAAAGCCAAGCCTCTGCTTCTGCATTCCGACTCCTCTGTCACAGAGATCGCACTGGAAGTAGGTTTCAACAACACCAGCTATTTCATCAAGAAGTTCCAGCAGGCAACCGGAATGTCTCCTCATAAGTTTCGCAGAAACCTGTCATAAAATCGCAATTTTGTTGTATTTTTTTGAATAGACTGCTGATATAGTTATAGATGTCAGCAAGAGAACTTCTCTTACTGATATAACCCAAAACAATACACTATTCAAACCTAAAAAAATAAGCAATCTAACTCATAAAAAACACATATTTATTTCAGAAAGGGAGATTACGATGGAAAATTTAGAAAAGCTCATCTATGACCTGTATAAGAAAAATGCACGCCAGTGCACAAATGAAGAAATTTACAACGCATTATTAATCTATACAAAAAATCAGCTCTTTGAAAAAGGCTATCAGAATGGAAAGAAGAAAATCTATTACATTTCCGCAGAATTCCTGATCGGTAAATTATTATCCAACAACCTGATCAATCTGGGAATCTATGATGATGTTGCTGCATTCTTAAAAGAGAATGGAAAAGCCATCGCTGACATCGAAGAAGTTGAACCGGAACCATCTCTTGGAAACGGTGGTCTTGGACGTCTGGCAGCATGCTTCCTGGATTCCATCGCAACTCTCGGTCTTCCGGGCGAAGGTATTGGTCTGAATTATCATCTGGGTCTTTTCAAACAGCTCTTTGAGAACAGACTTCAGAAAGAAACTCCGAACCCATGGATTGAAAAACACAGCTGGCTCACACCTGCAGGTGTTTCCTATACTGTACCGTTCCGCGGATTCTCACTAAAATCTTCCCTGTACGATATCGACGTTGCAGGCTACAATAACAAATCCATTCATCTGCACTTATTTGACATCGATCTGGCAGACGAATCTATGGTTCACGATGGAATTTCCTTTAACAAAAAGGACATCCTTCACAACCTGACACTGTTCCTGTATCCGGATGACAGCGATGATGACGGACGTAAACTCCGTATCTTCCAGCAGTACTTCATGGTATCCAATGCTGCACAGTTCATTCTTGACGAGGCAACAAAGAAAGGCTGCAATCTGCATGACCTTGCAGACTACGCAGTGATCCAGATCAACGATACTCACCCAAGTATGATCATTCCTGAACTGATCCGTCTCCTGACAGAACGTGGAATCGCCTTTGATGAAGCTGCTGAAATCGTATCCAAAGTATGTGCTTACACAAACCATACTATCCTTGCAGAGGCTCTGGAAAAATGGCCAATGGACTACCTTCTTGATGTAGTTCCTCACCTTGTACCAATCATCGAAAAGCTGGATGAAAAGATCAAAGCAAAATATCCTCAGGAAAATGTAGCCATCATCGACAAGAACAACCTGGTTCACATGGCACATATGGATATCCACTATGGATTCTCCATCAACGGTGTTGCTGCCCTGCATACAGAAATCCTGAAAACAAGCGAGCTGAAAGCTTTCTATGATATTTATCCGGAGAAATTCAACAACAAAACTAACGGTATCACATTCCGCCGCTGGTTAATGCACTGCAATCATCCACTGACAGACTATATTACCTCTCTGATCGGTGATGAGTTTAAAACAAATGCAACTGCTCTGGAAAATCTCCTGAAATATAAGGATGATGAGGCAGTTCTGAACAAGCTTCTTGAGATCAAAACAGAAGCTAAGAAAACCTGTAAAGAATTTATCCTCTCTAACACAGGTGTTGAAATTAATGAGAACAGCATCTATGATATCCAGATCAAACGTCTCCATGAGTACAAACGCCAGCAGTTAAATGCTCTGTACATCATCAGCAAATATCTGGAGATTAAGGGTGGCAAAAAACCATCTCAGCCTGTAACCTTTATCTTTGGTGCAAAAGCAGCTCCTGCTTATGTGATCGCAAAGGATATCATTCATCTTCTGCTCACACTCCAGGATCTCATCAAAGATGATCCGGAAGTTGCACCATACATGAAGCTTGTTATGGTTGAAAACTACAATGTATCCGCAGCCGAAAAATTATTCCCTGCATGCGATATTTCTGAGCAGATCTCCCTGGCTTCCAAAGAAGCAAGTGGTACAGGTAACATGAAGTTCATGCTGAACGGTGCCGTTACTCTGGGAACTATGGATGGCGCTAATGTTGAGATCAGCGAACTGGTTGGTGAAGATAACATCTATATCTTCGGTGAATCCAGTGAGAAAGTTATCGCACATTACGAGAAAGCTGACTACTGCTCCAGAGATATTTATGAAAATGACAAACGCATCAAGGAATGTGTTGACTTCATTGTAAGTGAAAAGATGCTGGCACTTGGCCACAAAGAAAATCTCGAAAGACTGCACCACGAACTGGTAAGCAAAGACTGGTTTATGACACTGCTTGACTTCAACGATTATGTTGAGAAGAAAGATCAGGCACTGGCTGATTACGCAGACAGAAAAACATGGGCAAAGAAGATGCTGGTTAATATTGCAAAAGCCGGATTCTTCTCTTCTGACAGAACTATCGAACAGTACAACAACGATATCTGGCACCTGACACCGGCAAAATAATCCAATAAAATTTGTGATCATATAAATTCTGTAAAAACAAACAGCAGGCATTGTATATTCGATGGAATATACAGATGTCTGCTGTTTTATGTTTATCAGATCATAAAATCATAAAAATCTCCCACTGTGTTAATTCAAATCAGACTATAACTACGGCAACCGAATCCGAGCAAAATATACCGCTTTATATATCCTTGTAATAAGCAGGAGAGATAACATCCGCCTCCTTACAGGAACATCCGTTCTCATAACTGTCGCAGCAGTCACAGTTTGAACAGTACATATGAGTATCCGGGATATAAAACAAGCCTCCATAGAGCGGTGAAGTACGGAGTTCTTTTGACTCTTTCTTGCTGTTGGCAAAATGGATTCCATTAGAGATTAGCATATTTTCAGGTTCATACTGAGAGAAATCAAAATAATGTCCCTGTGTTCCATGATGGGGCACCTTGATACACCAGTAATGTTCGTATAATGGCAATTTTCCATCATAGTTCTCTGCGATCATTTTCAGATGCTCAGGCTGTGCATCCCCGGTAAACAAAAGATTTAATTCTCCGTCTCTGGCATTCTGGAACACAATACTGATCTTATGTTTGAACTGCCGCAGATTTATCTGATTCTCATTCAGCCATGCCAGCAGTTTCTTAAAATCAGGAAGTGCTTTGATTCTGCGAAATTCACGCTCATACACATATGCCCGGATAATTTTCTGACGGACCTCCGGCTGTTCTGTCAGCTCAGATGCTGTTAAATCTGTTTCTTTTTCCACAGTTTCCGCCGGTTTATTGCCTTCAGCAGTCATAGACCATACGATCAGTCTCAGTTTCTCTGCAAATTCAAGCAGAACATCCATTACTTCTTTAAATTTCCCGTCTTCACAGATTCTGTTATAGACTTCGTCCGTCTCCTTCCAGATTACATCTGTATCCGGCCAGAGTGCTGATATTTGTTTTCAAACAGTTTTCCCCTGCTTAACAGTTCCACGTTCTGTTTGTTCTCCAGAAGTGCATCCACCAGTGCAAACAGGCTGACCTGACGGCTTGGCAATCCGGATTCTTTTAACAAATCTGCCAGAAGCAGCAACACCAGTGTTCTGCTCATTTCTTTTTTTGAAAAAACATCGGGAAGATAAATTTTCCCAAAGTCAACAGAAATATCTTTTTTCTTCATCATATAAAGAAGCCCTGACAGATGATCCATATGAAAATGTGTCAGAAGCAGATTTTTACTCTTGATCGTAGACAGATCTGAGATGATCACATCAAATATTTCTCTTCTGGGGCGCCCCTCTATCCTGCTGTTATTTGTTCCGAAATCTACCAGCAGACTCTTCTTTCTGTCCCGGAGACAGAAGCAGTCTCCGAAACCTACATTATACATTCGTACCTTCATTCTTTTCCCTCTTGTTTACAATGGTTAATTTTATTTTAATATAGGGAAATTGGAAATGCAAGAGGGTGTTGTTTGTGTTATTATAGTGTCGTATGATTACTGGTTACTGTTCACATATCACTATTCCGCAAGGTGTTTTAGCATAAATATGCCAAAATCCCGAGACATACAAGCCAAAATCCCATTGCCGCAGGCAATCTGGAATGAATTTTGGCTGCGTTACTGAGAACAGAGTAAACAGTAACTCATCCGAAATAAAAGAGCGTGTTTGAAAAATGTTTTTTGCAAGATGTGTGTCACAATTTGTGAGAATGATTTTTCAAATACACCTGAGGAAAAACAAATATAAAATATCAGCAGAATGGAGATAGAACACTTATGACAAAACAGGAACTGGCTCTCGAGGTCATTGAACGGTTAAAAAAGGAATATCCTGATGCAGACTGCACTCTGGATTATGATAATGCATGGAAATTACTGGTAAGTGTGCGTCTGGCTGCACAATGTACAGATGCAAGAGTAAATGTAGTTGTACAGGATCTGTATGCAAAGTTCCCTACTGTAGAAGCTCTTGCAAATGCAGATGTTGCAGATATCGAATCAATCGTACGTCCCTGTGGTCTGGGTAAGAGTAAAGCAAGAGATATCAGTGCCTGCATGAAAATCCTCCACGAACAGTATCATGACAATGTTCCCGGGGATTTTGATGCTCTGCTGAAACTTCCCGGAGTTGGAAGAAAGAGTGCCAATCTGATTATGGGAGATGTATTCGGCAAACCGGCGATCGTGACAGATACCCATTGCATCCGTCTCTCCAACCGCATCGGTCTGGTCGATAATATGAAAGAACCTAAGAAAGTAGAAATGGCTTTATGGAAAATCATTCCGCCCGAAGAAGGCAATGATCTCTGTCACCGCCTGGTCAATCATGGCCGCGATGTCTGTACAGCACGCACTAAACCTTACTGTGACAGGTGCTGTCTGAATGATATCTGTGAAAAAAATGGTGTAGACAGCCAGGAATAATTATTTTATACACATATAACCAAAATAATCCATACCATTATACACATTATCCCAAAGAAAATCCCCATCTCTGTGTTTCTTTAACCAGAGCGTGTCTGAAAAAGGCTTTCTGCAAGATGTGCGTCACAATTTGTGGGATATTTTGCCCGGATGAGGGCGCGTAGTGGGCTACGGCAACTGAATTCGGGTGAAATATCCCGCAAAGTGGGGCGTGCAGATTGCGGGAATGATTTTTCAGACACACTCTAGCTCAGCAGATGAGGACTTTCTTATTTTCCTAAATGTGCTCCTCAAGGCTTGCGAAGAAAAGTTCATAGAAATCGTCTTCCCCTGCAAGCTTCGGAGAGTTTTCACCTCCACCGTTGGTACTTCTTCGCATGGTAGCATAAAATTCTTCTCCGGCTGTGATCAGATCCATCTCATAAATCTGATATCCCAGTTCCCGACACTTCGCACAGAAAGCGGCAAGCGGCTGTTCTGCCTTTCTGGTGTCCATCAGTTCCTGCCAGATGTTACGGTCTTTCAGTGCTTTTTCTCTTAATTCGTCTAACATTGCTCCGATTTCCATAATAACATTCCTCCTCTTTGTTTTCTGACCTTCATCAAATAACTATTCCATCGTTATCTGCTGAATTGTTACTTCATCAGTTCATAATAAAATATATACTGCTGCATCACGCCCCGGCAGCCCTTATAACGTCTGTTTGGAAATCCCCGTTTATAATGGGCATCCAACGCCTGGCGGATGTGAGTATCTACAGGAAATGCATCCAGCTGATGCAATCCGAAAAGACAGATACAGTCAGCTACTTTCTCACCAACTCCATACAGTCCCAGCAGTTCTTTTCGTGCAGCTTTATAAGTCATATCATGCAGACTGTTAAGTGAAATATCTCCGAAACAGACTTTTCTGGCTGTGTCCAGCACATATTTTGCTCTGTATCCCAGATTGCACTCCCGAAGCTGTTCTTCCGTTGCCAAAGCCAATGCCTCTGCAGTCGGAAACGCATAATATTCTGCACCTGTGCTGCTTGTTTTTCTTACTCCAAATTCCCGGCTGATATTTTCAATACACTTCTTTATTCTTGTAATATTATTCTGTTGAGAGATCAGAAATGAAATAATCATCTCCCACAGATCCTGTTGCAGAATGCGGATTCCGCTTCCCATCTCTCCTGCTGCTGTCAGATATTTATCCCTTGGATTGATCATGTTTATATATTCACTGTAATCACAATCCAGATCAAAATACCGGATCCAGAAGAAAATGAAATCTTCTTCCGGACAAAAGAAATTGACAATTCCTCTCTCCTGAGTCAGTTCCAGATATTTATCTCCCGCAATCACCCGGTAACGATCATCACCGATCTGATCCATCCGAAAGCACTGCCCGGATCTGCAGATCTGCCCCAGGTCAAAATTATCCATTTCTATTGTCAGCATACTATATAACCCCTTATCCTTCTGTTACCAATGTTACTAATAACTCTTTTTTTCTTGATGAATATATGAATGTATTATATACTATTCTAAGTATAAACGTAAAGCAGAAAGGGGTTCTTACCAATGAAATTTATATATCCTGCGGTTTTCCGCAAAAATGAAGAAGGCAGATATAAAGCATTTTTTCCGGATCTTGCCTGTTGTGAAGCTGAAGGCGACACTCTCGACGATGCGATCGATAATGCAAACGAGGCTGCTTATAACTGGATTTATGCAGAAGTAATGGAAGATGAAATGGATCTCCCTGCAATTTCCGACGAATCCGATCTGGATCTGCTGGAGGGAGATATTGTAAGAAATATTCAGGTCAATATCCGTATGTATGACGGATGGGATGAGTAACCACTACCCGCAACGACAAATTACAGAAATTCAGCTCCGTTATGTTACAATAAATCAAACATTAACGGAGCTTTTTTATTATTTAAATCTGCTCAGACACACTTCGGTGTACTATCTGCAAAACAATTTTTTTCTCTCGTTTTGCACTTCAAAAGGAGGTTTTACTATGAAAGCAAGAAGTTTTAAAAAATTCTTTGTGAGTATTGCACTCAGTGCTGTTCTCACGTTATCGTCCGCTTCCTCTGTATTCGCAGCCACAGCACAGCTGGCACCCGCTGAACAATCTGTGGAACAGGCTCAAAGTGACGATTCTGACACCCCTGCCATTGAATCATCCGATGCACAGAATGCCTGCGCTTCTCTTACCGCCCAGCCAGGGATCAGACAGACAGCAGCTTCCGAGAATTCTGTAACTATTCAGTGGAACCCTGTTACCAATGCTTCCAAATATGCTGTCAATATCAGCCCTTTAAGTTCCTCTTCCTATCGTTTTCTCGGCTATATTGGCAATACCCGCAACAAAGCTAAGATCAATAAGCTAAAAGCAGGAACTGCTTACGTTATTAAAATCACAGCACTGAATTCATCCGGCATTGCGATTTCTTCCCGTACTGTGGGATGTACCACGCTTTATTCAAAGGTAAAGATTAAATCTTCCTATGCATCAACCGGCAGATATACCTTCAATATGCAGACTGTAAACCCTTCAAACTCCATTACAGGTTATAAGGTTGTATACCAGAGTTCTGCAGCCCACAAACTTATAACTAAATATTTTAATACCAGATATTCCTTTACCATTCCAATATCCGGCAATACATTTTATCAGGTGAAGATTTACCCTTATCTGGTTCTGGGAAATAAACGGTATGTAAGTTCAACCTCTACGGACAGATATATTTCCAATGTCATCACTCTTCAGAAAGCAGGCAACACAAACAGCTCCATGAGCGTAAAATGGAACAGAACTGCCGGTGCAGACAATTACAGTATTTACATAAAATATCCGGGAAGCAGTTCTTTCAAAAAAGTAAAAACAACAACTTCCAATTTCTTTACACTCACCGGAATGAAAAAGAATACAAAGTACGGCATTAAGGTAATTGCCAATAAAAAAATGAAAAACAAAGTATGGCATTCTGATTCCAAAGCCTATAATATGTCCTTAGTCTGACCATAGTTATCCATAGCAATTGCATAAATCCGGCGTTACTGTTCACTCCGTTCACAGTAACGTAGCCAAAATTTTATATTGACTTTCCCATATCTAAGTGATACACTGATTGTAATTGAGACAAGGGGTGCTTGTGTAAACGGGCTGAGAGTAAGCTGTATCGCTTTAACCCATTACCTGATTTGGATAATGCCAACGTAGGGAAAGTTATAGTTCTTCCACACTGCAATATGCTTGTTGGCATATTGCAGTTTTCCTTTTACTCTGAACGGACATATCATATTATCTCCCCCCTGTTTTAATTGCGGACAAATAGTCAGGCAAATGATTTCACACGCCTGAAAGGCAATAAAATATTGCCACGACAGACCGGGGGCACCACTCTCTGTCACACCAGTAGTTTACTTAAAAACTTACGAATATGCGCAGGTGCAAGTCCCTGCTGTATGCAGGAGGCGCAGTTCATTTAATATTGCTGTTTATCTATTACTATGTGCAGCAATTAAGAGCCCACAGTGCAGGGCAAGGAGGAAAAAATGACACAGTATACAACGCAGATGGACGCGGCACGTCAGGGAATCATCACACCACAGATGGAAATCGTAGCAGAAAAAGAACACTTTGACGTGGAAGAATTAAGAGAACTGATTGCAAAAGGACAGGTAATTATTCCCTGCAACAAAAATCACAAGAGCATCAGTCCGAGCGGTGTCGGTGCAAAGCTGACCACCAAGATCAATGTAAATTTAGGTGTTTCCAGAGACTGGAAAGACGTTGATATGGAATATGAAAAGGTACATTCAGCAGTAGAAATGGGTGCAGAAGCATCATGGATCTCAGCTCCTACGGAGATACCAGAAGCTTCCGCCGCAAACTTACATCCGAATGTCCGGCAATGATCGGTACTGTTCCGATCTACGACGCAGTAGTATATTATCACAAAGCACTTGGCAAGATTACTTCTGAAGAGTGGATTGATATCGTACGTATGCATGCAGAAGACGGCGTGGATTTTATGACTATCCACTGCGGTATGAATCGTGCAACCGCAGCACGTTTCAAACAGAATAAACGTCTCATGAACATTGTTTCCAGAGGTGGTTCTATTATGTTCGCATGGATGGAAATGACAGGAAAAGAGAACCCGTTCTATGAACATTTTGATGAAATTCTTGATATCTGCAGAGAGTATGATATCACTTTAAGTCTGGGAGATGCATGTCGTCCCGGATGTATTGCAGATGCAACTGATACTGCACAGATTGAAGAGTTGATCACTCTCGGTGAGCTTACTAAACGTGCATGGGAAAAGGATGTTCAGGTTATGATCGAGGGACCTGGCCACATGCCGCTGAACCAGATCGCAGCTAATATGGAAATCCAGAAAACTCTTTGCCATGGCGCTCCTTTCTATGTACTTGGACCGCTTGTAACAGATGTTGCTCCCGGATATGACCACATTACTTCCGCAATCGGCGGTGCGATTGCAGCTTATTCAGGTGCTGCTTTCCTCTGCTATGTAACACCTGCAGAACATCTTCGTCTGCCAAATGCAGCTGATGTAAAAGAGGGAATTATCGCTGCCAAAATTGCTGCTCATGCTGCTGATATTGCCAAAGGAGTTCCCGGTGCCGCAGAATGGGATTATAAGATGAGCGAAGCGAGAAAACGTCTTGACTGGGAAGAAATGTTCAAACTCAGCATGGATCCTGAGAAAGCAAGACGCTACCGCGCAGAGGCCAAACCTGAGAAAGAAGACACCTGCAGTATGTGCGGAAACTTCTGTGCCGTAAAGAATACAAACCGTATTCTGGATGGTGAAATTGTTACTATTTTTGATGAATGATGCTTTTATAAAAGCCGTATTTCAACATGTTTGATTGTTGAAATACGGCTTTTTATTTACTATATCTTCATCATATCTGACATAATACATCCACCGGCTGAACCATGTTCCATAATCTCATTTAACTGTCCTGTTCCCGGATGTATCCCTCCTATGGCATATACAGGAATCTTTACTGCTTTACAGACATTCTCCAGAAATTCCAGTCCTCTGGGTGGAAGTCCTTTTTTACAGTCAGTTGTATAAATATGTCCTGCTGTAAGATAATCAGCCCCCAGACTTTCTGCTTTCAATGCATCTTCTACGGAGTGGACCGAACTTCCGATCTGCCGGAAACCTCCAAGCTTTCCCTCATATTTTTCCAACAGAAATATTGGCAGATGAATGTATGGATGATGCAGTTTTTCTGCTACGTTTACATAGGTATGTAATATGCAGGGAACCTGATATCTCTTACAGATTTCCAGTATCTGCTCTGCCAGACGAGAATATTCTTCCTCCGGCAGATCCTTTTCTCTCAGAATAACCGCCTTCGGATGAAGGCTGCATACACGCTCGATCTGTTCTGCAAAGGGACGCTGACACAGGGAGCGGTTGGTCACTGCAATTACATTTTCATAAGGATTTTTCTGCATTTTAGAGGTACACATAATCATTCATAACCGGCTGAAGATCATGATCCAAAAGTGCCTGATAGACTTCATCTACAGACCTTCCGTCTGAAATCTCAAACTGGTCATCCCCTTTATCTTCAATATCCTCCACATGACTTCCGATTCCTGTGCTGACTCCTGCTGAAATCTTTGTCGCAGCAATTCCAACCAGGTTATCGCGTACACGCTCACACTCTCTGGTAGATACCGTAATGCTTGCAAATGGCATGAACAGACGATAGGCGCAGACCACCTGAAGCAGCTGTGGTTCATGTACATCCATAGGATTAATACGGTCATTGTTGATGATCGGCCGAAGTCTCGGACAGGAAAATGCAATCTCTGCATGAGGATATTTTCTCTGCAAAAGATATGCATGATATCCGGTGGCAAAAGCATCCTTACGGAAATCATCCAGTCCCAGAAGTGCAGCAAATCCTACTCCTCGCATACCACCCTTTAAAGCACGTTCCTGTGCGTTCAGACGATAAGGAAATATACGCTTGTGCCCTGCAAGATGCAGAGTTTCATACTTATCTGAATTATAAGTTTCCTGGAATACCGTTACATAATCAGCTCCGCATTCATGGAGATGTGCATACTCATCTGAATTCATAGGATAAACTTCAAGTCCGATTACTTTGAAATATTTCCGGGCAATCTTACATGCTTCTCCGATATATTTTACATCAGATTTTGCTCTGCTCTCTCCTGTAAGAATCAGGATTTCCTGCAGTCCTGTCTTTGCGATAGCAGCCATTTCCTTATCAATCTCTTCTGCATTCAGCTTTGCTCTGCGGATCTTATTATGGCAGTTAAATCCGCAGTAAATACAGTAATTCTCACAGTAATTTGCAATATAAACAGGGGTAAACATATACACACTGTTCCCAAAATGTTTCCTGGTTTCTTTCTGCGCAGCCTGCGCGATTTCCTCCAGAAGAGGCAACGCAGCCGGAGACAGCAATGCCTGAAAATCCTCTGGTGTACGGTTATCATGAGCAAGTGCCCTGCGTACATCTGCCTCTGTATATTTATCATAATCGTAAGCATTCATGGCAGAAATAACCTGATCCATCACGTCTGATTCTTCCAGTGCTTCCATTCCCGGAAGATATTTCATATGATCGATCCTGTTCTTTTTCATATCTTCCAGAATCACTTCATTGACAATACTTTCGTTGAAGTGTTCCCCATGTTCCATATTTTTTTCTGTTGTTTCCATTGATGTTTTCTCCTCTTTATTACCATTTGGCAACTTTCGTTTTCCTATAAATTAATACCTACTCCGCAGTTATAGCAATCCTCTAAAATAATGCATCTTAATCCAGCCCATCAGAGTGTGAAATCCTGCGTCAGATATCTTTGCCGTGCATCAGCACGCCTGCAGATATCTTCCTTGTCTTTCGCACGCTGCTGAACTGTCTTAAATGCATTATTTACGAGGATTGCTATAATCAAAAATCTCATTTTAGAATGATTTTTTATTTATTAGTCATGAAGAAAACCAGTCAGTGGAGAGGATGCGCTTGCACCTTTTTCCAGGGTTCTTCCCAGTCCGGCAAGGTATGCGCTTCGTCCTGCTTCAATAGCTTTTTTGAATGCTTCAGCCATTATCTGCACATCACCTGCTGTGGCAATCGCAGTATTTGCCATAACTGCAGATGCCCCCATCTCCATGGCTTCACACGCCTGAGAAGGACGTCCGATTCCTGCATCTACAATGATCGGGAGCTCGATTTCGTCAATCAAAATCTGGATAAATTCCTTAGTGCACAGACCTTTATTAGAGCCGATCGGAGAACCCAGCGGCATGATACAGGCAGCTCCGGCATTTACCAGATCTCTGGCTGCATTCAGATCCGGATACATATAAGGCATTACCACAAATCCTTCTTTTGCAAGAATTTCTGTAGCTTTGACAGTTTCATAGTTATCCGGAAGCAGATATTTTGAATCATGGATCACTTCGATCTTTACGAAATCACCGCATCCGATTTCTCTGGAAAGTCTGGCAATACGAACTGCTTCTTCTGCATTTCTGGCACCTGAAGTATTGGGAAGAAGAGTAACATTTTTCGGAATATAATCCAGAATATTTGCCAGTCCACCTTCATTGGCACGACGCAGAGCCAGAGTGATGATCTGCGCATCTGCCTTTTCAATACATGCTTTCACCAGGTCCAGAGAAAATTTTCCGGATCCCAGAATAAAACGGGAAGTAAATTCATGGCCTCCCAGAATCAGTTTGTCTTCATTATTTGTACTCATAATTTAAGTCCTTCTTTCGTATATTATAATGTGATATCAGGATATCCCTGTTTATCTTCCGCCTCCCATGAAGCTGACTATTTCCAGTATGTCATTTTCATGTAAAACAGTAGTGCTGTACTCTGCTTTTGACAGAATTCTTTCATTTAATTCTACTGCGATCTGGCTGGGCACATAGCTGTTTTCCTCCAGATATTGCCCTATTGTAAGAGTATTCTGCAATTCTTTTGTTTTTCCATTAACAGTAATAAGCATACTTTCTCCTTTCCGGGAAAAGAAGGTCCGGCCTCTACAACATAAAAAAGAGTCCACAAAAGAATACACCCGCGGTGGTGCACCCCTTCATGAACTCTGTTCACTCTCATCTTTCCCAATATTCATCTGTTATAATGTAAATTTCCCTGTAAGCCCCGGTTTTCTCTCGCTTATTACAGATTGATTACCGGACAGCTGAATTTCTTCAAATGCATGAGATAAATAAAAAGGAGATGCCAGTCATCTCCCTTTAAAATCATATCTTATAGGTTCCTACGTTGGCATTATCCAAATCAGGTATATGGGTCGAAGTTGATGACTTCCTCTCAGCCTGCACTCACAAGCTCCCCTTTCTTTACATGGGTAAAGTATAATCTTTTATCCCATGTGTGTCAAGACCATATTTCTACATCCTCAGTTTCTTATGAAACTCCCGCATCGTATCCTTCTTGCAGAAGATAAACAGTGCAGCCAATGTCAGAAAACTGATTCCGGCACAGATTACTGAGGGTACGGCAAACTGCACGATTCCAGTCCATACCAATATCATCGGAATCAGTCCTGCAATTCCGGCCTGTACAAGATAAAACAGATATTCTTCCCTTTCCAGACGGTTTATTTTTGCGATCACAGGAACAGAAACTGAACTGCCAATATCCCGAAAGGAATCACAAAATCCACAGACCAGCCCTTCCATCCTGTAAAACGGTCCCATAGAATCGCGATTGCTGATATGAGCAAAAGCTGCCACATTTCGTTCTTCAGAATATTCCTGCGTTTATAATATGCTACCATAACAACCAGCCATGCACAGGCACATCCTGCTCCTGCAAACCAGAACCAGTTCAGTACACCTGCCATCATAAAATTAATCATTCCGCAGATTACCGCAATTGCCAGACACAGGAAGCTGAAAGTCTGGATAACCTTCTGATTTTCTTTTTTCTCAAGCCTGTGCTTTTCTCCATATCCCGGAAATTCATTCTTTAATTCTCTGTGGGAAACATTCTCCTCGCCAAGCATCCGCTGGAAATTCCTCTGGATACTGTCATCCGGTATCTTGGAAGTAAATCCCAGTACCATCTCATCCCCATAAGAACAGGAACACATCTGCAAAGAATTGGTACTTGCAAAAATCCCAAAATGCTGAATATATTCTTTGTACTCCTCCGGCAAACGGATAATGCCGATATTGGAATAAACTGCCGTAATGCTCCTGCTTCCCAGATTGGCTCCGATCATCAGAAAATATTTCTTGATCTCCAACGGAACAGCACGTACAAAAGGATTCTTCTCAATGCGCACATATCCGCTCATATGCATGGCAATCTTTTCTTTTACCAGTTCTTCTTCGAACTGTTTCTTCACAGATAAAAGTACATCTTCAAAGGTTGTTTCATCAGAAAATATATATCCCACCTCAATCCATCCAAAGAAATTTGTCATAGACTGAGACGGAAAATAATTTCTCAGATTCACCGGAATCATCAATGCTACCGGTCGTTTCTGCTGATTCTTTGGAATCTCTTCCCGAATAGAACACAGCATCATTGCTGTCAGTAAAACAGTGATGGAAACTCCACAGGAGCGGGCTTTCCGGTGGATATCT
>ENA-OQJH01000207-OQJH01000207.1-human-gut-metagenome-genome-assembly--contig:-NODE-207-length-35541-cov-6.358559_pt1 | contig 35541 bp, 43 predicted proteins | sample MGYA00242597_ERZ504763 | MGnify/ENA primary metagenome ERZ504763 (study PRJEB26092, sample SAMD00036359) | human gut metagenome | host: Homo sapiens | study: EMG produced TPA metagenomics assembly of...
TGATCGGATTCAGATAAATACCGGTAATCCCAAGTTCCTGCAGATACGATAATCTCTGACGGATCCCTTCCAGGTTTCCTCCGAATTTTTTCTTCGTTTGTTACGGTTCCGTGATTTCTCCAGGGTGTGATATCATCTCCGTTTTTTTCCGGTGTCCCGTTGCGGAACCGATCCGGGAAAATCTGATACCAGATCGTTTCGTTTACCCATGCCGGTGTGCGATTGATATCTGCCGGGTTCATCCAGGGTACAATAAAGCACTGCTGCATACGGCCATCCATCCGGAGCTGTTCTTCTGTCAGGAAACCATCCTCAAAATAATACCAGACTTCCTTTTCCGTCCGCAGCTCGAAATAATATTTGCATCTTTTGTATTCCGGAAGAAGCGTTGTTGTCCACCAGATCTGATAAGGCAGACGTTTTTTATATATCATTTCCTCTCTTTTTCCGATCCACTTTTCTTTTCCGCCCAAAATTCCGGCTTCATAAGGATCTCCGTAATGGATAAAAACCTGTTTTACATCATATCCTGTCTTGATATTGACAATCAGTCTGTCCTCATCCAGGGCATAACTCATCTGTTCTGAAGTTTTATGGTATACACCGCTAAATTCCATCTCATTTTCCTCCCGTATAGCTCTAAAGCTGTTTTTTGCATCCTTGTAAGAAACACGATCACTTTTTGTTTCGCATTGTTTCGTAACTTTACTATAAGCCTTTTTTATTTCTTCGTCAATCAATTTCCATTTTTCCCTGCGCTTTCGTAAAATTCAGATAATTTTCAGGATGATTTTTGTGCAGGATGCTTTCTTTTTTCGAAACTTAGCGAAACATTTCTTTTTCACGGTATGGATTGCTTTTTATCTTATGTTTTTATATAATGATACGGGGGCAAAGGTTTTTTGACCCCTTTGATACCAGATTGCTACGTGCTTTGCACTCCCGCAATCTTCATATAATAGCGTTAAAAGAACTCCATCATGATAGCTGGGAGTTTACATTTTTTGTTTTGTGAAAGGATTGCCGATTATGACTACCATTCAGGATATTGCTGATAAAATGGGAGTTTCCAAGAGCACGGTATCCAAAGCGCTCAATGACGCGCCTGATATCAGCGATGCTTTACGGAAACAGGTTTTGGAAACTGCCGTAGCTCTGGGTTATACGAAGCTGCGGCGTTATAAGAAACCAACGAAAAAAGTCTGTATTATAATAGAAAAAGAAAATATGCGGTATCAGGAACCGCATCATTTTGCCTATGATATCCTGGTGGGTTTTCGTCAGATGGCAGAACCAGCAGGCTTTGATGTTGAAATTGTGCCTGTTGATATTAAGACCCAAAGAAACCAGCATTATGATGTTTTTATGCTGGAGCATGATTATATAGGAGCTTTTGTGGTCGGCTTTTCCCTGAGCGATCCCTGGATTCAAGACTTTAAAATCAGCCGCACACCGGCTGTTCTTTTCGACAACTATATAGTAGGGAATCCTTCCACCGCTTATGTAGGTATTGATAATGAGGAGGGAATGGAGCTTGCCGTCTCTTATCTTGCCGGACTTGGACACCGGAAGATCGCCTATCTGAGCAGCTCCCTCGGTGCCCGGGTTCTCCAGGCACGCCATGCTGCCTTTCTCCGTTCCATGCACCAGCATGGACTGAAGACTTCTCCTGCTGCGATCGGCTGTTCTTATTATCTGTCAGAATGTATGGAAAAGCATCTTCCCCGTTTTCTGGAAAACGGAATCACTGCTATTATTTGCAACCAGGATACCCTTGCTAGTGCAACGCTCACGCAATGTCAGCAGCTGGGATTCCAGATTCCTGATGATATCAGCATTATCGGATTTGATGATCTGCCGATTGCTGCTTGTACGTCACCGCCCCTTACAACCATCAGACAAGATCGGCTGGAGCTCGGAAAAAGTGGATTTTTTGCATTGTCAAGTCTTCTCAATCACATCCCAATCAGTACGTATTTGTTGCATGCACAGCTGATTCAGCGGGAATCGACAGGAAAGGTTCCTTCATAAATTCATCTCATCAACAATATTTGCCGGTTTTGCAGTCATTTCTACCCATGCTGGTATAAAACCGCTTTTAACAGCGTTTCTTACAGATCTGACATTAGACCAGGCGGTACAGTAAAAAGGTACTTTTTCCCTGTTTATGATCTCTTTTGTAAGTCTGCTTGTCAGTGCAGAGGCAATCCCCTGTCGTCTGTATTCCGGCAAGACATCCACACCGATCTGCCACATATCGTCGCAATCGGCAGAACAGGCGGCAAGTCCCACCAGCGTACTTCCATCATATGCGCCGACGCCAAGTACATCCAGATTCTTCCGATCTTCGCAAAGCGCATTGCTCCATTCCGGTCGATACAAATCCGCAAAATCTTCCTGTGTCAATACTCGTGTCTCATAGGCGCAGGAAAGAGTCGGTATCCGGCTGATGTCCGGCAGATAGTATTCTGCATGAAACATATTTTGTGCCCTTTTTCAGTTAAACGTTCATTCAGCCAATGCATGTTTGGTGTCTCAAAACAGTGGTAAAATTCGAATTTGTCTACATACGCAGATACCAGATCCATAGTCTCCGGTATGGAAGCCGCCATGATATTACTTCCATAGGAAACCAGATTGCAGGTAATAGGCTCTTTCAAATATTTGCGGGCCTTCTTTCCTAAATTTATGGGAACAACAACATTTTTGTCCGCCTTGAGATCTTCCACACGGCACCCCATATCTTCCGCAGACTGCCTCATGGCAATCTCCATCATTTCACGATTCGTCATATGCTTTTCTCCTTTATGAGTTTGTAATAGAAACTGCTGGGCATCAGAGAAGCTCATTCCCTGCAGTTATTTCTGTGGATCAATTTATGATTATTCCTGGCTCTTTTTCATCTCTGCCTCAAATGTGTTTTCCGTCGTATGCGCCCGCAGAATATGAAGCAGCACTCCCGCCGCCCGCTCCATTGCAGCCGGATCGATAGAGGAATAGTTCATGACATACGTATTTTCCTGCTTTATTGCCTCCGCCGCATCCGCGTAATAGCCGGAGAGCGGCTTTAATTTCACACCACGGGATTTCGCCTGCGTGACAATCGACTCTTCTTTCAAATCCGTGCGAAGATGCATCAGAAAATGAACGCCGGCTTCTTCTTCCTCGATGGTCACATAATCACCGAGCGGCTTCTTTTCAAGCGCCCGTAAAATCAGATCTCGTTTGTTCTGATAATAGTTCCGCAGCCGGTTGATATGTTTTTCGAAACTGCCGTTCTCAATAAACTCTGCCAGTGTGTACTGCTCAAAGTTGGAAACGGTGCAGGAATAAAACGACAGCTCGCGGTAAAATTTCTCTGCCAGTGTCTGCGGCAGCACCATATAGCTGATCCGTACCGTGGAGGCAAGTGTTTTCGTAAACGTATTCATATAGATGACCTTGTCCGATACATCGATGCTCTGCAGCGTTGGAAACGGCTTTCCGCCGAGACGCAGCTCACTGTCGTAATCGTCCTCAATGATATAGTGATGATCCGATTTTGCCGCCCAGCCGAGCAGTTCATAACGGCGGCTGACCGGCATGACTGTCCCGGTTGGAAAGTGATGGGACGGGGATGTATGAATAATATCAACCGATCTTTTTTCCAGCTCCTGCACCGAAACACCGTTCTGATCGAGCGGCACTGGCTCGTACCGTACCTTCATGCTCTCATAAATCCGCGCAATTTTGTGATACCCGGGATCCTCTACTCCATAAACAAGATCGTTTCCGAGAAGCTGAATCAGAAGGTTATGCAGATACTCCGTTCCTGCGCCGACAATAATCTGCTCCGGCAGCACCTGCATTCCACGAAACTCTCGCAGATATTTTGCAATCGCACTGCGCAGCTTTAAAATCCCGGCGCACGGGGAATTGATCATGAGCTGGATCCGGTTGTCATTCAGGACAGCACGCACCGTCCGCGTCCAGATTGTAAACGGAAAAATCTCGCTGTCCGTCTGGTTACTGGAAAAATCCGCAAAATAGGAAGTCTCCCCGTTTGCTACCTGCAGGATCTCTTTTGGCACCGCATCCCGCATGGAATCCTCAATTTCCAGATCAGCCGCATAGAATCCGCGCTTTGGCATGGAATACAGATAGCCTTCCGCAACAAGCTGCGCATAGGCATTCTCGACGGTAATGACGCTGATACCCAGATTTTTCGCGACGTCCGTTTCGACGGCAGCTTCTCTCCAGGGCGGATATTTCCCAGCAATATGTCATTTTTGATACATTTATATAAATATTCATACAGGGAATCTGACCCTATATTGGAAAAATTATACGTCAGCATCCGACCGCTCTCCTCTCATCTGACCTTACTGAATATATTTGTTTTGGCAATTTTTTATAGTCACTTTACCAGTATACTGTGAGGCAGAGCAAAAGTAAAGCCAAAACAGAAACTAAAATTTTTCAGACACGGAGGAACTTATTATGACAGCAGCAAATGAGAGATACAAACTGAACAAAGAACTGGCACAGATGTTAAAGGGTGGCGTGATCATGGACGTTACCACTCCGGAGCAGGCGCATATTGCCGAGGAAGCTGGTGCCTGTGCCGTTATGGCACTGGAGCGGATTCCTGCAGACATCCGTGCAGCCGGCGGCGTTTCCCGTATGAGTGATCCGAAGATGATCAGCGGCATTCAGGAAGCCGTTTCCATTCCGGTTATGGCAAAATGCCGCATCGGCCACTTTGTAGAGGCACAGGTTCTTGAAGCCATCGAAATCGACTACATCGACGAGAGTGAGGTTCTCTCCCCGGCGGATGATGTCTACCATATTAACAAACGAAATTTCAAAGTACCGTTTGTCTGCGGTGCAAAAGATCTCGGCGAGGCACTCCGCCGGATCAACGAGGGAGCGTCTATGATCCGTACCAAAGGTGAGCCGGGAACCGGCGATATCGTACAGGCGGTCCGCCATATGAGAAAAATGAACAGCGAAATTCAGAAACTGACCTCAATGCGTGAGGATGAGCTGTTTGAGGCAGCCAAGTCCTGCAGGTTCCGTACGATCTTGTTCAGTATGTTCATGATAACGGCCGTCTCCCGGTTGTCAACTTTGCAGCCGGCGGTGTGGCAACTCCTGCCGATGCAGCGCTGATGATGCAGCTTGGAGCAGAGGGTGTTTTTGTTGGTTCCGGTATCTTCAAATCCGGCAACCCGGCAACGTGCGGCTTCCATCGTAAAAGCCGTTACCAACTACACCGATGCGAAACTGATCGCAGAACTCTCCGCTGATCTCGGCGAGGCTATGGTCGGCATCAACGAGCAGGAAATCGCCTTACTGATGGCAGAAAGAGGAAAATAATGAAAATTGGAGTGCTTGCACTGCAGGGTGCGTTTGCAGAACATGAAAAAGTATTAGAGCAGCTTGGCGCCGAATGCATCGAACTGCGTCAGGCCCGCGATCTTGCCGAGCCTTACGATGCACTTGTACTACCGGGCGGCGAGAGTACCGTTCAGGGAAAGCTTTTAAAAGAGCTTGGCATGTTCGATATCATGAAAAGCCAGATTGAAAACGGCATGCCGGTCCTCGCAACCTGCGCCGGTGCGATTCTTCTGGCCGAAACGATCGACGGACAGATCAAGGGACAGCCGGAACAGTATTTCGGCACGATTCCGATGTGCATCAGGCGGAATGCCTACGGCCGCCAGTTAGGCAGCTTCCACACAGAAGCACCGGTTGCGGGCATCGGAACAGTGCCGATGACGTTTATCCGTGCGCCGTATATTGCATCTGTGGGGAACGGCGTGGAAGTGCTCGCGGTTGTGGAAGAGCGGATTGTCGGTGTAAAATATAAAAACCAGATGGCCTTCTCCTTCCATCCAGAACTCGACCCGGATATGAGGATTCATAAGACATTTCTTTCGATGATCAGCAACGTATAAAGCAAAAGACTGTGCAAATCATAAATTCATTTGCACAGTCTTTTGCTCTGTTTTCGTACCGCAATGCAGCCTCACTGAATATCTTCCTTCTAACAACGTCAGGAGCTTTTGTATTATTCCGGGCAAAGTACAAATCGGCTTCGCCAGATATTTTCTTTTCCGTCAGCTTCCCATTGAATCAGAAACACAGTTTCCATTTTTCCTTGATGATCTCTATGAATGCATGGAATAATTTGAATCTTTTCCGGAGAAACACCATCTATTTTCAGAGTTCCCCTGTCACCGATTCGAATCCGGTCTTTTTCCCGACTTACGTTCTGCCGTGTGACAAGATTTTCCGTGAAGCCATTATCCAAAGGAGCGGTCTTCAGGCAATCTTTGATCTGAAGTTCACCGGTTTCCCTGCAAAAAACAGCAGTCCGTATCAGTTTTTTCCTGCTTTCTTTCTCATATGCCCCAGCAAAGGAAATCGAAATTTCTCCTGTCTCGGAGTAATTCACTGCATCGGCACGATATGTTTCCCCTTTGCACTGTTCCTTTCCATCCAAAATCGGAACGCTATGGCCACGTGAACTACAGCAGAGTACGGAATATCGTTCGGGGCCAAAATATGCTTTCGTGTATTCTCCGGCTCCAAGATCACTGATAATTTCTTCTTCCCCGATAAAATACAGAAAGCTGCCGACATCGTTATGATTGTGCGGCTCCCCGTTGTTTCCACCTTTGATTGCGAATGCGGTCTGATGCTTTCCAGTTGCAATTGCCCATTCGGCATCCGCCAGATAAGTAAACGTGCCGGAACATACCCGTTCCTCTGCAGCATTCTCGGAACCGTCCGACCTGCTTTTTAACACATTCAGATATTGCTTCGTCCAGATCCAGTCCCTATATGCGGCATTCCAGCGATAACACGGATCTTCCCCAAAATGCATTGCCCGTACCAGCGGCGGGATTTTAACATTTGGATCCAGCATTGCAAAATGGCAGGTAAGTCCCATCCGGTAACGGCTTTTGCTGTCTCCGTCAGAAAAGCTTAACGTATTTCCGCCCGGGAAATAGCATTTCTGCTGAAATTCCATGATTTTCCGCTGCTTTTTTCCATCCAGCAAGTCAGTTTTCCCGCCCGTTTTTTCTTTCAGAAGTTCCGCGAACATGGAAAAAATAACTCATTCCATATTCCCAATAGCCAAGACCTTCCATGCAGGCGCCGTCCTCGCCGAAGCTCGCAAGAAAGCAGGGAAAGATCCCGGGTCACGCGCGTCAAGATCTGTTCACAGTTTTGATTGATACTCTCGATGCTTTCCGCATTCGGAAAAAGAACAGGAAAAAGCTCAGATGCATAGCAGGCGGCTGCTCCTACGGATCCACAGCAAACAGCATTCCAGTTACTTTTACTCGTTTCCCACCAGAATGCACCGTTTTCCTGTATAAGAAACGGCTGCAACACTCTCCTGCTGCTTTCCTTCCAGATCCGACACAGTAACTCCGGCCGCAGATCGTTTCGAAGTAGAAACGCAATTTCCAGAAGTGACTGTGCAGTCTCGCACGCAAAAAGATCCAATGTAATCTTCCACTTTTCATCCTTTTTCCGGTTCACATGTGCCGGCAGCGCCCAGCAAGTTTCCGCACAAATCTGCTCCAGAACCCATTCCAGGCCGGAAAGATCCATAGAAATGTCCCTCTCTTTGCAAACAATGCATTGAACGCAAAAGCAACGAGGTATTTCCGGCGTCCAAAGTAAGCTTCTTCATACCGCAGCCGGTTCCCCGTCTTTTCAAACAGAGAAAAAAGCTCCTCTGTCAAAACAGGGAAATCCAAAAGAGAAAGCGTTTCGGCTTCTCTTGAAAGCTCTGTTTCATATTAGAAAAGATACTGCTGCAATTCTTGTTCTGTTCTTCCGTTCATATATTTTTTCTCCGTAAACCTAGACAATCACTTCCATCATTTTTCCGGCTTCGTCAAACTCCAGCGGGGCCACGCAGGTTTCCCGGTGGAATCCCTTTCCCTCCGGATACTGCGCAAGCGGTGTGCCAAAACGATGGTAAGCAATCCAGTATGCATCTTTTCCAGGCACCTTACAGATGCTGTGATGACCCGTTCCAAGAACACCTTTTTGCACATCTTTCTGAAGAATCGTCTTTTCAAACCGAACCGGTCCGTACAGGGAATCGGACGTTCCATAGTTTACATGATAATTTTCACTTCCTGTATCATCACAGGACCAGGTAAAATGGTAAATTTCATCCCGCTTCAGAACCGTAACCGCCTCACGGAAATCGTACAGTCCTTCCAGATTTTTCATCGTCTCCGGAACAATATGCATCATATCCGGTGTCAGTTTTGCAATGGCCGCATAACCATTTCCAAACAGGAGATATGTTTCGCCGTTTTCCTGATAGATCGACGGATCAATCGTCTGACTCATCTGGATCTGATACGTTTCCATCATTTCCATGGTGATCATGGGTTCTGCTGCAGGCACAAACGTTCCCTCCGGATAATCAGATACTGCTGCTCCAATGCAGGATTTGCCATCAACACGCTTTCCACAGAAATAGTAGTAATACTTTCCATCTTTTTCTGCAATGCACGGCGCCCAGGCACTTCCTACCGCCCACGGAACATCTCCATCTGCCATGTCGAAAATATCAGCAGCCTTCTGAAATTTTCTCAGATCCTTCGATGCAAAAACAGAAAATTTCGTACCGGACCAGTCGGTAAAGCCATCCGTTGTCGGATACAGGTAATACGTTCCGTCAAAACAGGCAAGATCCGGATCTGCAAAGAGCCCTTCTACGACCGGCTTTTTGTGATCAAAAAATCGTTCCAGCAAGGCAAGCTCCTCGTCAGTAACTGCAAGAACGCCACCGTGGCGTTTTTTTTGTTTTTCCAAGAGCATATTCCTTTTCCTTTAAAATACGGAATTTTCCCGAAGAAAGATCATCCGTTAAAAGAGGAAGATATCCTTTTCCCTCCGCAAACTGATCCGCAATCAGACACCATGTCTTCTGATCCGGTAGCAGATAACATTCCGGTCCTTCTACGCCAAACAGCGAAGAAAGTGTTTCTGATGGGATCTCCTGAAAATTGCCCGTCAGGGAGTCACAGGACTCCAACAGCAGACATTTATTCGTCTCATCCTTGGAAATCCGATAGTATACACCTTCTGATTCTACCATCGTTGTATCAATCACATGTTCTTTCCGCTCCATGTAAATAAATGGCTCGGAAAAACTTTGAAAATCAGATGTCCAGGATGCATAGATCCGCTGTTTGGCTTCCGTATCACCGGAAGTTTTACCATAGATGCCCAGAAAACCAGAAACTGCTCTCTTTTTGAGTCATAGATTCCTTCCGGTGCCCAGACGCATCCGCTCCCGGAACACCTATGGTACTGGCACGCTCCGCACTCCAGTGAACCAGATCCTTCGATTCCCAGACAATCAGATCACGGCTTCCGCGATATTGTGCCGTATCCCAGCCTTCTCCTGCTTCGATCCGTAAATCGGTTGCTATCAGATAAAATTTCTTCTGCTTTGGATCACGCAGCAGAAACGGATCGCGAACACCTTGCATTCCAAGATGAGAATATAAGACTGGCTGTCCGTCATTCAGATCCTCCCAGTGAAGTCCATCCCTGCTGATGGAAAAATAAATCTGTTCTCCATCCTTTTGTTCTCCGGTAAAATGTACAAATAAATAGCCTGCCATATTTTGTTCTCCTTATCTGCTTTTCATATAGTTCATAGGTGTCATTCCAGTCATTTTTTTAAAGACTTTACTGAAATAACTTTCATCGGAAAATCCGACTTTTCGCTGACCTGCGAAATTTTAAGCGAAGTTGTACCAAGAAGCTCCTTGGCATGGGAAATTCTGACTTCCGTCAGGTACTGAAAATCGTTTTTCCTGTTGTCTGACGAAAAATCCGATTTAGATAATCAAAGTTTCCACCAAGCTGCTCTTCAATCAATACTCCGGAAATTGGCTCGCGATAGCAGTTATTCAGATAATCCAAAAGATCATATATTTTCCGGTAGCTTCCGACCACTCCGGTTTTTTCCTGGGCAAGCGATGTTACAAACTGTCTGGAAACCAAAATCATCATCTCCAAAATCTGACAGGCACACAAATTGTAATAACCTTCCATACGATTTTTCTGACAGGTAATTCCATCATTGATTTTCTGCAGAATTTCAGAATAAGAAGAAGTGTCGGAAAGATGCATATATTTGGGCAACGCAAGAAGCGAAAGACTGACGCGTTCCTGTCCGGAAAGGGTACAGGAATCACTTTGCATGGACTGCGTTCTCTTTCTTAAAATTATCTCAGTTGTCTGCTCATTTGTCATCTTGTTTTTTTTATGGATTTCTGATGGAAATGAATATAATGGTATTCACAATGTGTTGCTCTTTCCCCCACATGTATTTTATCCGGATCCAGAATTAAAAAATCCCCCGGTGTTAAATGATACCGTACACCATCCTCCAAAAGAAACATCTCACCCTGACGCACCAGATAAATAATGTATTCCAACGGCATTCTTCTTTTATGAATATACGGCGGTTCAATCACCGCCGTATCTGCCAGGCTAATTTCCGGTAGTTGACTGCTGTCATACTGATAATAAATGTTTTCCTTCATTCTTTTAGCCAAGATCCGGTTCATCGCAGAGTGTAATGATTCCCGGCACTTTTCCTTCTGTTTCAAAAATCAGAATCGTATTCGTTCCTTTTTTTAAAAGCGGACCCGGAATATATAATCGTTTCTGTGGCCCAATTTCCCAGAATCTTCCAATATTAAATCCATTTACAAGAATGCAACCTTTTCCCCATCCGGTAAAATCAAGGAAGGTATCTCCCGTCTCATCTGCTTCGAAGCTAAATTCATAAAATCCCGGTGTACCAGGAACGGATGGAATTGTAAAATCAAGATGTTCCAGATGTTCCATCGGAAGCGTATATTCTTTCCAATAATGGTGATTATGACCATTAACCTGTACGCTTCCATCAATCCCTTTTCTCTGTCTTTCGAGATTCGGACCGAAATTTACTCTTCCCATATTTTCCATCAAAATAGAAGTTTCTGTCCTTCCGGTTTATTCTCCTCCCATTTTATTTCATCAAGAAGTTCTCTGTCATACAGTGTAACAGTTGGGATTTCATCCACAAAAATGTTAGCTCTGTCGTTAGCTCCCCACAGCCGCAGTGTTTCCAATGGCCCTTCATCTTTCAACTGGCTTTCGTATAAAATATATCCGTATCCCTGATCCAGTTTTTCCATTGACACCGGGTATACACTCTCCATCGCTTTACTAATCCGGTCTTTGTTTCCGAATAAAGATGTGCTTCTTTTGACACGAAGTTTTCCATATGATTTTCTGCGAATTTCTGTACTAAGTTTTACTTCCGGAATTTCGGTATATTTCCGGATTACATTCTGGAATGCCGTATACTTCGCCGTAATCTGACCGTCTTCCGTCAGCAGTGCATCATAATCATAAGAAGTAACATCCGGTGTCAGCTCATCATAGTAATTGGATCCATTCGTAAAACCAAAATTGGTTCCACCTTCAAACATGTAGATATTCACATGGCCCTCGGAAAGAATTTCGTCCAGATCTTTTGCATGTTCTTCTAAATCACCGGTCTGATGCGTTTCTACACCCCAGTTATCAAACCATCCAACCCAGAATTCCATACACATCAGCGGTTTATCGCCGATTTTCTTTTTTCATGACGGCAAACTGCTCTTTTCCTTTGGAACCAAAATTTCCGGTCTGTAAAACACCTTCCACTTTTCCGCAGTCAAAAGCATCTCCCAAGGACCATCCGATGTAACCATCGGCACTTCACAGCCGCAGTCAATCATCAGCTGTTTCATGTAATCCAGATACGATTTGTCATCTCCGAAATATCCATATTCATTTTCCACCTGCATCAGAATAACAGAACCGCCCCGTGTAATCTGAAGCGGTGCGATCACTTCAAATAATTTTTCATAATATTCTTTCACATGTTGTAGAAATGGCGGATAGAAACAGCGAAGGCGCATGCCGTCTTCCTTCAGCAGCCAGTATGGCAATCCGCCAAACTCCCATTCTGCACAAATATAGGGAGATGGCCGGAGAATCACCATCAAACCAAGCTCCTGGGCCAGTTTTACAAATCTGGTAATATCCAGAATTCCGGAAAAATCAAACTTTCCTTTCTCTTTTTCGTGAAGATTCCATGGAATATACGTTTCCACCGTATTGCAGCCCAGAGCTTTTAATTTTTCCAGTCGGTCGCGCCAGTATTCCGGCACAGTACGAAAATAATGCATACCTCCGGAAATGATTTTTACTTTCTTTCCGTCCAGATAAAAATCTTCTTTTACTTCAAACGTCTTCATAGTTCCTCCTGTTTCTGAAATTTCCATCTTTTTTATGTTAAAAATAATATGTCTGCCAAATTTCCCGTGACCGGAACGGAAACATTTGACTCGCAAAAGGGAGACACCAGAGGCATCATGTCTTTTCCGGTATCTCCCTTATCTTGCTTATCATGAAATCACAGAATTATCTGCCAGGTTTTGTCGCTAACCTTTCTTGTTCTACGGTCAAGTGAACACCTTTTTTATTCACCTCTTGTGAAATCCGGTGTTCCATTTTCCTCTACAAAAGCATCTAAATCTTTCTGAATTGCTGCCTTTACATCGTCATAACCGGCCGCTTTCAGTTCTTCTCTCATCTGATCGACAGTTGCCTTCGGATCATCTACCTGACCATATGCCAGCTGCGGGATATATTTTGCGAGAACATTAGCCAGTGCTGCCTGCTTTGCCTCAATTGCAGTTGTATCAACAATCAGGTTTTCAAATGGATAATCATAACCGATTTTATCCAGCGAACTGATCAGATCATCGGTTCCATCCCACCAGCTTTCATCCTGCAGTTCCAGATCATCATTACGTCCCATCCAGAAATTGGAATCCAGGGCATCTGTACTGGAATCAAATCCATCTGGTCTGCCCAGCTTGCCATCTTCTGTTACAATATAATCCTCACCTTCAATACCATAGTTTAACAGACGATAGCACTCTTCATCATTTCTTAACAGATCATATACCATCAGGGCGCGTTCCGGATGTGTGGAGTTTGCACTGATAGCACATGCACCATGCTCTTTCAGCGGATGCTGTACGTTCTGATTTTCTTCGCCCCAGTAATAGAACTGCGGATCGGAACCCGGCTGTTTCTTCTCCATATTCGGAACAATCGTAGAATAATAGGTCTGGGCATGATGCTGATCCGCACCGGTTGTTCGGCATAAAACTCTTCTCTGGTGTCTCCGTCAAAGTTCAGGACATCTTTTCTCCATACACCCATGTCATTCCATTCTTTCATCAGCTCTGCCGCATCATAAAGGCTGTCATCCTCTACATACGGAGACATAACGGTTGTCGGATCGTCCTGCATAACACCCCAGAAGTCTGTGTAAATACCAACACTGGCGCAATTGAATGCCGTATATTCCTTTTTCGAAGTAATATAGCCGCCAAGAATACCTCCCGTCTGGTTTTTGCCAGCGATATCCCACGGAATAACATCTTCCTTATTATCTTTAATATACTGGAAATACGTCGTCAGATCTTCAAATTTTGTAATTTTTCCATTTTCCAGACCTGCTTCTTTTGCCCAGTCTCCACGATAGAACATACCATGGTTCGTATACTGTGTATAGTGATCTTCCGGTATGAAATAAATTTCATCGTTATATTTGCAGATATCCCAGTCTCCGTCTGCGGATACCTGTTCCCAGGTCTTTGGCGCATATGTTTTCAGCATATCCTCGGAAAGTGGAAGAAATGCGCCCTTCTTTGTATTTTCCCATCCGTACAGCCAGTCCGTTGCCGTACAAATCAAATCCAGACTGCTGTCTCCACTCAACAGCTTCAGATTATACTGTGTCTGCCAGTCTGTCCATTCTATGTACGTAAACTCGAGTTCTGCATTTACTTTTTCCGTCAAAATCGGATTCAGTTTGTCCAGCATGGCTTCCAGTCTGCCATTGGTCGGTTTGTTTCCCAGCACCAGCATGTTAATTACTTCATGCTTGGAAGTATCAATACTTCCATCTTCCTTTACGCTTGTGTTGCCGGATCCGCTGCTTTCGGACCCACTGCTTCCGCATCCTGCCATACTTGCAATCATCAGGGAAGCCATTACCAGTGCTACTGCCTTTTTACCTGTTACGCGTTTTCTCATAGCTCCTCCTTCTTTTCCTGCTTTTTCGGAATTTTATGTGAATCCCCATCAAAACACAGGGGAATCTCACATCATACTTTTTCCATGGTCAGCCTTTGACCGCGCCTACTGTAATACCAGAGATAAAGTATTTCTGTACAAACGGATACAGAAAGATGATCGGTCCGGTTGCAACAACTGCTGTTGCCATTTTCAATGTGTTAGATGGAAGGTCTGCCACACTGACATTTGCACCTGCTACAGAGTTTTTCAGTGCATTTGCTGTATTGATGATCTGATATAAGTAGTACTGTAATGGTTTATAGGTTACAGAACTGTTCAGATACAGAGAAGAAAGATACCATTCATTCCAGTATCCCAGTGCCAGAAAAAGTCCTACCGTTGCAAGTGCCGGCTTTAACATCGGGAAAATCAGTGATACGAAAATTTAAAGTCTCCCGCTCCGTCAATTTTTCCGGATTCTGTAATTTCATATGGTACCGATTTTGCAAAATTCTTCATCAGAATGATCAGCCACGGAGACATTAACAGCTGTAAAAATACTGCCATATAACTTCCGTTTAATTTCAGGTACCTGGAAACCCAGATATAGGTTGGTGCCATACCGGCGGAAAACAGTGTTGTAAAGTAAATAAAAAATGACAATGCATTTCGAAACGGAAAGTCCTTTCTTTGTAATGCATAACCGGTCATCGCAATGATAAACAGACCAACAACTGTTCCGCATACCGTCAGTGCAATGGTAACTCCGTATGAGCCAAGAATCATTTTAGGTGAACGAAATACCAGTTCATATGCACTCAGAGTAAACCCTTTGGGTAAAAGCCCAAATCCCTCTTTCGCTACAATACTCTCGGTACTGAAAGATGCAGAAATAACCAGGATAAATGGAAGTAAGCAGATGAGCGCCCAAATACTCACAAATACGTAGGAGATAATTCGTAAAGCTCGCGTCCCTGGATCCAGTTTGATTTTATTACGATTTTTCATTTTCTTCTCCTCCTAAAACAGTGCATAGTCCGGATCAAGTCGTTTTACCACCCAGTTGCTGAACATAACCAGAACAAATCCAAAAATAGACTGATACAAACCTACGGCAGAAGATGTTGCAAAGTTATTCTGTGTCGTCATTGTACGGTATACAAAGGTTTCAATGATATCAGTTGTCGGGAACAACTGTGAATTCGCACCACCTGTCAGGTTCCAGAACAAACCAAAGTTTCCTTTCATGATTCCGCCAAGCGCAAACAGAAGCAGAATGATAAAGGTTCCTTTCAGGGAAGGAAGAATGATGTAACGAATTCTCTGCCAGCTGGTAGCGCCATCTACCTCTGCTGCTTCTACCATACTGGAATCAATACCGCAGATTGCCGCGAAATAAACAACAGAACCATAACCTGTTTGCTGCCACATGTTACAGAAAATAATGATGAAGGGCCATAAACCAGCTTTGCTGTAAATCTGTATTGGGTCAGCACCCGTTTCACGAAGAAGTGCATTTAATGCACCCGTGTCATAATTCAGAATATTAAATGCGATCGCCCCAATCAGTACAGCAGAAATAAAATACGGAAGGAACATGATTGTCTGTGATACCTTTTTAAAAAATTTACTTCTGATTTCATTCAGCATAAGAGCAATTACGATCTGAAAAACATTTCCAAGAAGAATAAAAACCAGATTGTATAAAATTGTATTTTTCGTTAAAGTCCACAATTCACCGGAAGAAATCAAAAATTCAAAGTTTGATAATCCTACAAAAGGGCTTCCAAAAATACCATCCCGAAAATTGTAACTCGTGAATGCAATCCATACGCCCGGCAATGGGCAATAGTTAAACACGATAAAAAAGATGACTGCTGGCAAACACATCAGAAGAAGTGTTTTGTTGTTGCGAAAAGTCTTCCATGCTCGATTCTTTTTACTGGGGACAGCCGGAAGAGCTGCTGTCGTTTGGTTCCTTTTTCCTTTCACGTTGCGTTCCTCCTATTTTGCAGTTTGTGAAAATTTGTCTGCACATAATTTGCAGCCTTTATATGAAACCGTTTTCACGTTTTTCCAAAAATAAAAGTGATCATGATGAATGTATCTTTGTTTTTACTGCTTTTCCTGTATATTATAACGATAATTCCATCTAAAAAGCACTTAACTTATACATCTTTCCAAATCACATATCTTTTTAATTGGCACTTTCGTGAAACCCTTTTCATATTTCGTACTATACTCCTTCCGCTTTGATTTGTCAACTTGTTTTTTGTATAATTTGCTTTCTTTTTTTTAAAGCCATCTGAATTAGTTGACAATTTGACAAATCACCCCTTTATTCCTCTATGTATATCCACTTTTTTTCTTTCTGAAAACGCGCTATTTACCGCCATTTTGATCTGTCGGTATCTCTCTTACAAAAGCCAAAATCTGTTCCAGGATCAATATCACCATGTCTGCAAACATTCCAAAATTAGTGCAAAAAATTCTTCTCTCTGATGGTCTTTTAAAATCAAAGAGAAGAATTATCTGGCTATATGAAATTACATGCTTCTGAATCGATAATGTGATATTATTGCAATATCGTGGATTCGCGTACGATTAAACGCGACACACATTGCTGAATTTTCGGAATCTCTTCTCCTGAAAGAAGTTTTACCGCAGACGCAGCCAGCATTTTTCCAAAAGAAGCATAATCATAGCAAACGCTGGTAAGCTTCGGGTTAACAATATCTGACAGAAAGGTTCCGTCAAAGCTGACAAGCGATATATCCTGCGGAACAGACAAATGATGTTCCTCAATACACCGAAGAATTCCGATTGCGCTGAAATCATTGATTGCAATTACGGTAGTCGGCATCGTACGATTTTCCTGAAAGAGCTTTTCCATACACTGGTACCCCCCTTCGATGTTGTAATCCGAATCCGTTACATAGCGTTCTCTGTATGTGATTCCATTTTTACGAAGCAGCATACGATACCGCATTCGTTTATCATATGTTGACCGGATGTGATTTTTCCCGCCGATCAGTGCAATATGCCGATGGCCAAGCGAAAAAAGATGCTCCATGCAAGGTCTACACTCGCCATTTCATCAATGCATACCTGATAACAAAGAGATCCTTCTATTTTTCCAGTTGTAATAATCGGTGTAGTGTCTGTGATTCGATCAAGCAAATCCACATATTCCAAATCTGTAACGAGCTGGTCTGATTTTCCTCCCATTAAAATAATTGCATCCACACGCAGGTCAAACATCTTCTGCAAATACTGTTCTTCCATTTCATAACTGCTCTGAGATGAAAATATCATGGGAACATATCCACTTGCACCAATTTCCTTTACGCATTCGTCCACAAGCTGTGCATAAAAGGGATTCATCATATCCGCTGCAAGAATGCCAATGATTTTTGTTCTTGCATTTGTCAGCCCCTGTGCTAGCGCATTGGGGCGATAATCATATTTTTGTATGATTTCCTCCACTTTTTTTCTTTTTTCCTCGCTTACCCGGGCATTTTTCGTCATGACCCGAGACACCGTCGCCGGCGAAACGCCTGCTTCTTTTGCAATAGTATAAATGTTTTTTTCTTTTTTCATAAATCGCCCTCTTGAAACTCTTACTCTATTCCAATTTTTTGAAACCCTTTTCATTTCAAATTCAAGGATAGACTTTTTGCACGTAAAAGTCAATCCTAAAGTCGCTATTTTACAAAAAATCCCTCTCTTTTCCATGGATTTTTCAGATGAACTCTTTATAATAAAAACCATAGGAACGTATAAAAATTGAAATATCATGATAAAACAGGAGGTTATAAATCTATGAATACCCAAACAATTTATCTCCATCATTCCTGGAAATTTCACTATGGCGAAGAGCCGGATGCCTGGAAAAAAGACTATGATGATACTGGCTGGACAGCTGTCGAGCTTCCACATGACTGGTCTGTTGCAATGCCATTTTCCAGATCCTATTCCAGCGGCACCGGATATGCAGCCGGCGGCATCGGATGGTATCGTGGAACCTTTTCCCTGCCTGAGAAGTATCGTGGAAAACGCATCGTGCTGCTGTTTGACGGTGTCTACAAAGAAAGCCAGGTCTGGTTCAACAGTTATTATCACGGCTTTCATCCCAATGGATACACACCTTTTTTCTATGACATAACATCCCAGGCTGTTTTTGGTACAGATGGTATCAATGAAATCAGCGTCCGTGTAGACCGGACAGAGATTTCAGATTCCCGATGGTTTACCGGTTCCGGAATCACAAGAAAGGTAACGCTCCTTGTTACAGATCTTCTTCACGTTACACCATATGGCACCTGCTTTTCCATAAACAGGGCAGATAAAATCTCAGCGGATCTTTCTATCACAACAGAGATCTGTAATATGGAAGATCAGGAAACCTCTTTTTCACTGGTCCAGTATCTGCGTGATCAAAATGGAAACACGGTGTTTTTCGCCGAGCAGAGAGCCACTCTTCTTCCTGGAGAAACCGCAAAACTAAAGACTGAAGGAACGGTAGCACAGCCAACACTGTGGTCTCCGAAACATCCATCTTTATATACACTCGAAACATGGCTCCACAAAGCCAAGGATGACTCCGCCTTTCTTGCAGACAAGTTCCGTGTAGGTATCCGCACCTTCCGTTTTGATGCCGATTATGGATTCTTTCTGAATGAAATCCCCATGAAAATTAAGGGGGTCTGCGTTCACCACGATGCCGGTGCACTCGGTGCCGCCGTTACAAAAGAAATCTGGATACGCCGCCTTGAAAAGCTCAAAGAAATGGGCTGCAATGCCATCCGTATGAGCCATAATCCGCATATGCCGGAACTGTACGATCTATGTGATGAAATGGGCTTTCTTGTTATGGATGAAGCATTTGATGAGTGGGAAGGGCCAAAAAACAAATGGTCTACCGGTCATAATGTTTATCCTCCAAAGCATCAGGGATATTACAAGTACTTTCCTCAGTACCAGAAAGAAGATCTGTCTGCTATGGTATTGCGCGACCGAAATCATCCAAGTGTAATTCTCTGGAGCATTGGAAATGAAATTGATTATCCAAATGATCCTTACTGCCATCCTCTGTTTCAGACCATGACCGGAAACAATGATGCAAACAAGCCTGCCGCAGAGCGCGTATACAATCCGGATCGGCCGAATGCAGAGCGATTAAAAGCACTGGCTTCCATGCTTGCTTACGAAGTACGCGCAGTGGATCCTACGCGCCCGGTTACACTGGCTGCCGCTTTTCCGGAGCTCTCTGCAAAGATCGGTTTTCTGGATGCCCTCGATGTTGCCGGATACAATTATAAAGAACATTTATACGAGGAAAGCCACTGTGATTTTCCTTCGCTCCCATTTTTAGGCAGCGAAAACGGACATGATCTTGCTGCCTGGCATGCGGTAACCGAAAACGAATATATCAGCGGACAGTTTCTCTGGACAGGCATTGATTATATGGGAGAGGCACACGGATGGCCGCTTCGAGCTTCTGAAGCCGGGCTTCTTACGATGGCTGGCTTTGAAAAATCCGGGTTTTACCGGCGGATGAGCTTCTGGTCATCCAAACCGATGTGCCATCTTTCCACACAGCGGGCAGACTCCATGAGAGAAAGCTGGCAGCCATTATTCGAAAGCTGGAATTACTGTGATGGAGAAGATATCGAAGTCCGCTGCTACACAAACCTTTCCGAAGCGGAATTATTCTTAAACGGAATCAGTCTCGGCAAAAAGGAGGCTTCCTATACTGAAGATTCGATTCGCTGGATCGTTCCCTTTCAGCCGGGCACGCTGATGGTTCTTGCTTCTGGAAAGCTTGCGGCACAAAAGGGCGGGGCTTCCTGTACTTTTGAAGCAAAGGATGAGCTGAAAACGACTTCTATGCCTTGTGCCCTGCAGATCCGACCCTGGAAGCCGTCCAAAGAAAATTCCGCTGTTTTACCGGAAAATCCGCTTCTGCAGTTCGAAGTTTATGCCGCCGACAGAGATGGTGCTTTCTGCTTCGGAGATTCCTCCATGGTTCAGGTAACGACAGACGGAGGCGTCCTTCTTGGAATTGAAAACGGAAATGCTGCAGACTGCACCGAGTATGCTTCTTCCTGCCGCCGGTTGTACCATGGACGACTGATTTTCTATGTCCGCCGCTCTTTTGCAGATCACCCGGTTACCGTGCAGGTTTCTTCAGAACTGCTAAAATCCAATTCTGTTACTATTTTCTGAAAGGAGTAACGACAGACTTTATGTGGAAATCCTTTTACAATCCAGATCTGGGCAAAGTAGAAACGCCACAGGGAACGATGACTCTCCCAAAGATTTTTCTTCCCCTGTTTCTGGAAATGTTTTTGATGAATCTGATGAGCACCGTCAATACTTTTACTTTGTCCTTTTATTCCGATGAAGCAGTTGCTGCCGTTGGTTCCGCCGGACAGTTTATGGGCATGATTCTGAATTTCTATTCCGTAATCAGTACCGGTGCGTCCATCGTAATCAGCCAGAATCTTGGTGCCAAAAAGGAAAAAATGCATCCGATGCTGCTTTCTGTGCGCTGTTTGCAGGTGCCGGGTTAAGCGTTCTCCTTGGTGCTACACTTTCGTTCTTTTCCATGCCCCTGATGCGGCAGATGAATTTATCCGGCCAGGTATTAACATATGCCTCTTCTTACCTGAGAATCTGCATTCGTGTTTCCTTTTTTGCCGCGTTCGTGTCCATCTGCAGTGCCATATTTAAAAGCTATGGAAAGCCCAAAATATCGGTATTTGTTACCCTTGGAATGAATGCGCTGAATGCCCTTTTAAATTATCTGATCGTCTTTCAGCCGGTCGAACTGCCGCTTCACGGCGTAGAAGGGATTGCCTGTGCCTATGCCTTCAGTGAGGGCTGTGCCGCTTTTACCATGCTTCTGCTGCTCCTGGTTCTTCCGCTTGGCCTTGACTTCCGTCATAAGTCCATACGCAGCAGTTTCCGGATTTTACCAAAAGTGCTTCAAATCGGAATTCCAGGCGGTATCAGTACGCTTTCCTATTCTGTATCCCAGGTAGTGACAACCTCCATTATTGCACTTGTCGGTGTGCAGGCTGTTTCCGCCAAAATTTATGTTTCCACACTTGTTTTTTACGTGTATGTCCTAGGCCTCTCCCTTGGTCTTTCGACCTCGTTGCTGATCAGCTGGCTTACCGGCGCCGGAAAATACGAACAGGCTTATCAGCTGAATTTGCAGAATTTAAAAATCACAATTTTGCTGAATGCCTGCCTATCCACGCTCCTTGCCTGCTTTGGTTCCGTGCTGCTGCGGATCTTTACAGACGATCCTGCGATCCTTTCGATCGGACATACCATTTTGTTTTTTGATATTTTCGTGGAAATTTTTCGAGGCTTTAATCACATTGAGGAAAATTCCTTGCGCGGAGCAGGCGATGTGGTTTTCCCTATGGGTGTTTCCATTCTCTCCTGCTGGCTGATGAGTGTATTCTTCTCCTATCTGCTTGGTGTAAAAATGGGATTCGGATTATTCGGATGCTGGATCGCTTTTGGCATGGATGAGGCGTTCCGTGGTGTAAATTATCTGATCCGGTGGCGATCACGCAAATGGATGAAAAAACCGTTGTTATTTCTGAAGAAAATACAATCTGGCCTTAAAAGGCTCCAGCTTCTCGTTGATTTTTCATTCGAGAAGCTGGAGCTTTCCGCTGTTGTTCATCTGCCCTAAAGCATTTTTTTGTATTATTATTTGATACGTTTCAGTTCATACTGTCTCGTACCAAGACCAATTTTCTCTGCCTGGTCAAGGGTTGCCTGCCATTCAATATTCGGATTGGAATCCTTGAAATGATCGTGGTGGCAATGCCATCCCGGCTCTGCAAGATGCTCGCCAAGCTGACTGTTTTCGATCGGAGTTGCCTTCAGGCAGGCATCGGCACACGCCTGGTCAATGGCAACCGGGTCGAAGCTTGCAAACATTCCGATATCCGGCAGGATCGGAGCATCGTTCTCCCCATGCAGTCACAGTTCGGGCTGATATCCTGTACCAGAGAGATATGGAAACACGGACGTCCATGACAGACAGCCTGTGCATACTCAGCCATTTTCCGGTCGAGAAGCTCGTTTGCACTGCTGTTTGGATTATAAACCGCATCAAAACTGCAGGCACCGATGCAGCGGCCGCATCCTTTGCATTTGTCATAGTCAATGACTGCTTTTTTATCCACATAGGAAATTGCATCGCTTCCGCATTCTTTTGCACAGCGGTGGCAGCCACGACAGACATCCGTATTGATCGCCGGTTTTCCACTGGCATGCTGCTGCATCTTTCCGGCGCGGCTTCCGCATCCCATACCGATATTTTTCAGTGCACCGCCAAAGCCCGTTGCTTCATGGCCTTTGAAATGGCTCAGACTGATAAAAATATCTGCGTCCATGATCGCATGGCCAATCAATGCTGTTTTGCAGTATTCTCCGTTGACAACCGGAACCTCAATTTCATCGGTTCCTCGCAGTCCATCTCCGATGATAATCTGGCATCCTGTGGTAATGGTATTGAATCCGTTCAGATTTGCGCAGTCAAGGTGCTCCAGGCATTTTTTCTGCTGCCCGGATATAACGTATTGCAGTCTGTCAGGAACGGAAGACCTCCCTGCTCTTTACAGAGATCTGCAACCACTTTCGCATAATTCGGACGAAGAAACGCCATGTTTCCCAGTTCGCCAAAATGCATTTTGATTGCAACAAATTTACCTTCCATATCAATGTCTTTGACGCCAGCAGCGATACAGAGTTTTTTCAGCTTGTCAAGCTGACTCGTTCCCACAGGACATCGAAAGTCGGTAAAATAAACCGTTGACTTTTCCATTCTGTTATTCCTCCTAATTTGTCCTTTTTTATCAGAATAGCACTTTAAGCTTACTTGAAGTCAAGTGTGATTGTAATATGCATGGATCCAGTCATGCCCGAATGTTACAGTTTACTGCTACCCAGCAATCTGTAATATTTGCAGTCCTCATAGAAAGTTTTGCTTCGTAAAAGGAAGATTTGTAGTATTCTGTAAAGTTCATGCACTTGTCTTTTTTTCAGGATTTTTCGTATACTGAAGGTAGTTTTAAAAAAATCAGAGTACAGAGTAAACGAAAACCGTCTGTTTTCTTTTACTCCCTGGGAGGTCGCATTTATGATAAAGGCAGTATTATTCGATATGGATGGTATCCTGTTTGACACCGAGATTGTAATGAAAGAGGGCTGGCAAAAAGCTGCCCGGGAGCTGAATTTTACGCTCACGGAGGAACATCTCTCACAGATGCGCGGCAGCGCGCTTCCACGGAGCAGAAAGCTGTTTGAGGAGTGGTTTCACGGAAAGGTGACATACGATGAGGGACGCGCGATCCGCTCGGCGTATCTGAATGATTATATTCAGCGAAATGGTGTACCGGAAAAGCCGGGACTTCACGAGTTTCTTTCCTGGCTGAAGGAACATTCGATTAAAGTTGCGGTTGCCACTTCCACAACACGGCGCGTTGCGGAAGGATACTGGAAACAGTCTGGCATTGACCAGTATATCGATGCTTCAGTCTGCGGGGATGAGGTAATCAACAGCAAGCCGGATCCGGAAATTTTCTTAAAAGCAGCGTCTCTTCTGAAAGTTCCGATTGCTGCATGCATGGTAGCCGAAGACAGCATCAATGGTCTGAAGGCGCGCGTGCAGCTGGCGCCATCTCCTGCATGATCCCGGATCTGACACCGTATACAAAAGAGCTTTTTCCATTTTGTGATTATGTGAGTCCTTCTCTTTTGACCTGTAAAGAAATTCTGCTGCAGACTCCGGAAGCGGACAAACTGAAAAGCTGGAAGTAAAAATCATACATAAATTCAATTATTTTACTGTAAGAAAGTCCTCCACACAGAATCTTTCTGCTGCGGAGGACTTTCTTTAACACGTTTTCATCATCTGTTCGTTTATTCTACATCTACCGGCGAATCATACGATTCCATAACATTGTAGATCTGTTCTGCTGCTGTTGTACGCAGTTTCTGCTGTGTGCTCTGGTTTGCGCATTTTTCGTATTCACGCATAAAGGCAGTTGCTGCGGTGTCAACATCTTCGGCATTTTTCAGTCTGTCCAGCAGATTCGGATTGTAGTCGGAAAGGTAGGCCATCAGACTGTCGAGCTGGCCGGACAGGCTTCCAAGGCTCTTTCCAAGATCAATGGTATATCGGCACAGATACTCTTTGATCGTTGGATCTGTAAAACCACAGAGACCATATCCATATCTTCCGCCACTGTAAAGGCCAAAACGGGAACTTCGGATCACTTCGTCACGGGAAATGATTCCGGCATCAACAAGGTTCGTGTACTGCTCTCCGCTCAGGCTTGTGCGCTGGTAGAGCCATACTCAAGCAGTGTCGGATTGAGGTCTGTGGATGCCTCGTTTGCAATATTTCCCATAATACCGGCGGCTCCTTCTTTTGTAAATCCGTGCATCAGGAAGTAATTCCAGATCTTTTCTGCGTTCGTTCCACCGATTTCATCGTCGGCTGCAAAACGACGGATCGTCAGAATCGTGTCACAGTCCACCGGGCGGTCGCAGGTGATACCGGCGTTTTCGTTCAGCGCTTCTACAATTTTTCCTTCTCCGTCATACAGCGCCACATGGCCATTATAGCAAATAACATCGCCTGCGCGTGCCTCATCCAGGCTTGCAACCTCCGTTCCAAGGCTGCGCCATCCGCCGGAGATCGTATATTCACCGTCGTACGCACCGCAACGGGTCAGAATCTGCCATACAAAATGAGAGCAGTCAATACCGTCCGTCAGGGAGTTTCCACCCCAGACGTATGGTCTGCCAACGAACTGTTTTGCAAATGTGATAATACCGTTTCCGGTTGAGGTTTTTACTTCATAAACCGTTTCTTTTTTATAGGGAAAGGCTTCATTTTCAGACGGATCGATCACCTGATCCGCCAGTTTCATCTGATCCTCTCCGGTGCCGGTTACATATTCCAGCGCCTCTTTTCCCTGCTGCAGATAATCCGTACGGACAAAGCCGCGGACGTCGCCCGATTCAATATAAACCCACTCCTGATCCGCATCGGCGATCACAAAGCAGAGTGCCTTTGCCGGAAGTGTTCCCACGATCCGTGCGCTGGTGGAACCGCTTTCGCGGACGTTAATCTGGTATCGACCTTTGCGTAGGCGTACGCTTTGTCGACCTGTGCGAAACCTGCGCGGAGATCTTTTTTCATGGAACTGATATATTTTCCGTAATCAATCGTCTGAATCCAGTCATCCGCCTGTGTCTCATCATTTTTCGGTGTTTCTGTCGGTGCTGGTGCAGGCGTCTCGGTTGGCACCGGTGTTTCTGTTGGTTCCGGGGTTTCGGACGGGGCTGGAGTCGGCGTTTCACTTGGGGATGGCGTTACCGACGGTTCTGGAGTTTCGCCTGGAGTTGGTTCCGGGGTTTCACTTGGAGATGGCTCCGGCATCTCGCCTGGATTCGGGTCTTCCGGTGTCTCCGTTGGAGTCGGATCCTCTGTCGGTTCTGGCGTTTCCGGTACTTCTGGCTCCTCTGTGGAAGCGGCATTTCATCCTGAGATGGTACGGACGGTTCTTCTGCTGGTGTCTCGGTTTCCTGTGTTTCTACAGCCGGAACAACGGCTTCTTCTGTGTTTCCGTTTTCCGTTTCACTTTGCGTGGCCGGTGCATCCGCCTGATCTTTCTGCGTTTCCTGCACCGTTTTCGCTGTCTCCTCTGCATGCGCCGGTGCAGCCGAACCGAGAAGCATTCCGGCTGCCACGCCGAACGCTGTTACCGTTGTGCCAAATTTTTTCTTTGAAATCATATATGTTTTGCTCTCCTCTCTGCTGTTTGTCGATTTCTGCCTGCCATTTTCTGCTTTTGAGGCCGTTCGGATGAAATCACAAATGTATCGTTCCTGTAAGTCTGGCCTCTTTTTTTGAAGATAAACCAAAAATGATATCATTCGTTTTCATTGTGCAAAAAATTTCACGTATTTTCTATATTGTATCACAGACAACAGCAGATGCAAAGAAACAGATCACATATTGAGGAATTTTTCTGTTTAACGCGTGAAATTGAGAGAGATTCTCTGTAAATTCTCAGGAACCGGACGGAATGCGGATCAGAAGCCGTTTTCCATTCTGCTCTGATACCGTCAGAACCGGAATATGTTTCTTGCGGAGTTGGTGCATGACCGGATAGGCCGCAAAGAGATCACCGCTGACACAGACAGCCTCCGGCTTTTCTTTTAACAAGTCCGACAGGTATTCCCGCAGGCGTATCTTCCATTCTGCTTTTTCAAGTGATGACACGGCATAACTGCCACAGATGTTCAGTTCCGGGGCCTCCGGCAGCGGTTTATGAAGAATAACTGCATGCTCCATGCCCGGCATCTGCCGCAAAAGCGCGTCATCCGCATCGATCGCATCGGTACCGATGTGGATCAGAACCGGTGCTTTTGGCATTCCCGCAAGGCTGATGCGACAGGCAGCGACGGCATCGTCAAGCGTTTCTGCGGTGAGAAGAAATCCTCCTTTGTGGCAGAAAGACACATCGGAAAGCCCCGTCGCTTCCTGCAGTGCTTCTTTTTCCAGGCCAAGCCATGTTTCCGGAAAATCATACTTGTAATTGGATGAATTTTCTTTTCGAACCGGCTGCACACAGTAACCGCCGCGGTTCGATGGGAATATCAGAAATGCAATTTCAGTCGCGGAAAGCTGTTTCTGACATGGAAAAATTCCGACAGAATCAGAATCTTTTCATCCATTGTTCCTGCCTTTTTCTCCGCTGCGATCCGCTTCCTGTGTTCGGCAAGAAGAGCTGCAAACTGCTGCTCCGCCCGCTCATCCGCACGAAAACGCTCCCATTTATGTTCCAAAATCCGTCCGGCCACTGCCACCGCTTCCAGGAAAGCAGCATCGCTTCCGCTGTTATCATCCCATACCGGATTGAACATGCCGATCATACTGGCGAGTTCATTCTTTTCTCCTGTATTATCATTGAGATCGAGCGGCTGTACAAACTTCTCGTCAAACCGCGCGGCCATCTCCGGACTTAAAATTTCTGTGCCAAGTGCCTCCCATAAAAGGCCAAACGCCGCGTACGGAACCTGGTTTTCCCGGATCCGGCTGTCTTTCTGGTGATGGTCGTATTCTCCTCTTCCAATATCAAAAACAATCCCGTCAAAATCCTCCGGCACACGATTTCCGCGCTGGATGGTAAGCCGCGGATTAAAATGCAGAAGCAGTGCCGCAGAGAACACATCATCCGCATGAAATTTTCCGCCGTGCGTAAAAGCAGCGGCATGTTCTTTTTGTATCTGTTCTAATAATGTCATAAAAGTCCAACTTCCTTTTTCTTAAGATCTGCTCTATTTTACTCTATCTGGCGGCTGTTTCGCAACGGTTCTATGTAAAGAAAAGCTTAAAAACTTCCTGGCGCATATTTATTAAAAATCATTTCCGTAGTCTGCACACTTATCTACGAAAATTCTTTTGTGGGTATTTGGAAAATCAAAATGAGCGGCTCCTTTTCCAAGGTTCCGCTCATTTTGATTTTTCTTCCTTTCATACCTGAATCCGGTCTGCAGCTACATCACACATTGCAATCCGTTTTCCATCCATGCCAAGGATCAATCCACCGTTTATTCTCTGGATGACCTGTACGGTGCTGCCTTCTTTGATTTTACGGCTTCGGAGGAAATCCAGAACATCAGGGATTCCAAACATCCATTTGATGGTACAGATATCACCGGTTTTTTTCTTTGAAAGTGCCTGCATGGTATCCCTCCTTTTTACTTTTTCTATATTGTATTCCCTGAGGAAATATTTAGTCAATAAGAACAATTGGGATACGCTTCTAACTAAAGTTTGTGTGCAAAGCGCTAGAGTGTGTTTGAAAAAGGCTTTTCGTAGTCTGCATGTTCCACTTTGCGTAGATTTTGTCTGAATGAAGGAGGCGTAGCGGGCTACGGCGACTGAATGAGGCAAAGTCTACCGCAAAGTGGGGCGTGCAGGCTGCGGAAATGGTTTTTCAAACACACTCTAGTTTTTCAATCAGAGAAAGAGTTTGATGCACGCGATCGCAATCGAAGCCACAGCCACGATCCGTTTCAGCAGCATCTGGTTGATTTTCGTCGCATTTCGTAATTATTATAAATAATCACGCAGAAGACGATTCATCATTATGTCAATTATTAAAGCGTGCTGGGAAAACATTTCTCATTACGTTCTCCACTATCTCTTTAGATTCAGAAAGAATTGACATATTTTATCTGGCATAGCACATGTGACTGCATCCATTTGGAAAAAGCTCTGCTTTCATCGCTCGGATATATTCTTCTTCCGTAGAAGAATCCTCCAGAATCTCCAGTGTGCGGCGCAGATTTCGGATATCACGCTCCATAAAATCAGTATAATTTCCCCGGCCTACCAGCTTCAGATGAGTGATTCCGGCATCGGAAAGCGTTTTAATGTACACAGGCCGCAGCCGGTTGCGCCACAGAGGTAACCATCTTCCGATACAGGATTCGTCAGTTCTGATGCAGAATCCCATTCGGATATAGAAATATTTTCTCCCGGACGATTTTTTTCTTGTTTTTCTAATTTAGATTCTGAAAACGACATCGGTTTCTTCCAGTAAGGAACCCGGCAAAGATATCCCATTTCATCGCAGTGCAGGGAATTGCAGAAAGCACCACTGAACTGGCACAGTTCATTCAAAGCAAATGCCTCGAACTCCGTTGGATAAGTCCATTCTTTTCGAGCGGCTTCTTTCTGCGCAGTTATATGCCGAATCACTGCACGCATTTCCGAGATCGTATTTTTGCGCTGGAAAATGATCCTCTTCGGGTATTCTTTCGCAAAACCTCTGTCATCGCAGAATTCACCGTTCCCAAATCCCCGCTCAGATGCACCTCACAGTCGATCTTTTCTTTTCGCAGGTACACAAGCAGCGCGGGATCCGCAAGAATATAACTGTCAAACCCTATGCTGCGGCACTGTTGGATGATCTGCGTAATTTCTTCATACTGTTCCGGCCGGTAATACAGCGAATTGAACGCCAGATGCACTGGCTTCTGGTATTTCTGCACCATATTGGCCAGAATTTCCAGTTCACTGAACGATCCAATTTGTACGTTATAGTTTAAAACCTCTCTCCGATTCAGCGGCAGAACCGTTCCGTATTTTTCTGACCAGGAAAATGGAACGTAACCGCAGAACAGCTCGTCTGCACCGGCGCGGGCGTAACGGGGATAGTCATCAATGGAGCCGAGGCCTGATGTGATTTTCATAAGTTAAATCCTTTCGCTTGCGCCTCATTCAAATTCAATCTCTTCCTCCGCCTTAGCATACAAATCCAGCTGATTTTCAATATCAAGTCTCTGAACCAGCCAACCTCTTGCAAGACACATCTTCACAAAATCGTCTATACGATTTACTCCATTCATCTCTTTTAACGTTACAACCACACCAAACGGAAGAGAATCTTTTCTTTTCTGCAAGCATTCTTTCGTATTAATCTTAAGTCCCCATAACCCAGAATCATAAGCCTTTCGGGGAACCCTTTTTTCTTTTATTTTTTCACTGATATGTTTCACATTATCCCATTTGCGATACATTTTTCTTGCATCTTCTTCGTACAAAGTAATCTGTTTCTCTTCAGACTGTCGATTGTCATCAATTGCTTTAATCATGGTTGACCCTCTTTTGGCAACAACTCTGCCAAACTGAATATCCATTTCTGTACTCGTATAGTCAACACCCTGTTTGCGATCGCACTGTGGAAAATATGCCAGGGTAGCTCTTGCATAAAACGGGTGCGCATGATCTACAACAGGCACTGGCAGATTATAAGTATAAGTTTCATATTCCTCCGATGCCCCTGTCATAATGAAACGTATTTCATCATCCAGTGTTTTTAAAACCTCATTAATATGCTTTGGCACAACACCATATCCGATTCTATGTGAAATATCATCTCTTTGATTCCATCCGGCAGCTGCATCAATCAGCAATGCTTTCGCCACTTCCCGGCTTAATCCCATAATATGAATCAAATATGCCAGTTTACGTGAAATCCATGGCGCTGCAAATGAAGTTCCCGCTACGTATGCTGCTCCCATATCGTCTTTGCATACCACCATTTTATCTGTATAGACCGTTCCATCACCACCATAATAACTGACATCCGGTTTATGAAAAAACGACAGAACAGGTCCAATCCTGGTATAAGAAGCAGAGTTTCCTGCAAAATCCACAGCATTAACCACCATAGAATTCAGGGAATCTGCCGGAGATCCAATTCTCATATTCTTTTTGGTAACTCCTGCCGGAATACTTGTACCTGCTACCACAAAAATAACGTCATATTCACTCTGAATACGATCCAGCTCTGCAGCCTCCGGCGAAATAAAATTTGGTTTGATTTCAAGTTTTGATCCCAGCGATAAATTCCAGACTTTAATATCTCGATTGGACGCAACAATATTTCGGATCATTTTCAGAACAGTAAAAGAACTAAATCCGTTATTTGTTGCCACGCCAAAATGTCTTACACGAAATCTGCCACAGCCATCCGCAAGCTCCGGGTTTCCCTGTGGACCATCTACGATAATATAGCTGACAGCTGTTCCGTGTTCATAATCTTTCCTGGACAGAGGAATATTAGGATCCAAAAGATTTTTATATTCAACCCACTCGTGAAAATACACTTTTTCATTGAACTGTGTATCTATCACACCTATGACCGGTTCGTTCTGTGGATGTGGGATTAATAATCCGGCATCCTCTTCCATATCCTCATACGCATCTAACACATCGTCTCTTGAAATCTCAGAGAATTAGATTTGTGAGATTGTTCTGTACGCACCAGGTGTCAACATCCATGACCGCCGGACGGTTCTGACAGGCACGAATTTGTTCTGCCCACTGCCGGATCCTGACCTGCTGCGCTATAAGACTGGTTTGCGTAGCCATACCATCCCTCCCTTAATTATAGTCAGTCTAAAAAGTTGAGTACTGAACTTTTTGGACTATGTTAATTTGGTCAGTATGATTATGGCATAAATGTAGTGGGATAAAAAGGTACTCGGAATTTACCGTTTACTTTCAAAAAGCTGTTCAATCAGCTTTGCTTTATCCACATAGTAAAATCCAGATTTTCAAACTTCCTGAAAATCTTCAAATTCCACCGGTAATCTCTTGTATCCTGCTATATTTACACGCACCTTTCCAAATCAAATCTCTGGGGAAGAAATTCTTTCTGCTATCTCTTCACCAGCACAGCTCCTTCCACTTTCGCATAATACTCCGCCAGATCTTCCTCCATCTGCCTTCTCACCCGCTCCCAGTCCCCTGCTTCCATCTGGCTGTACAGCGCATGATTCATCGAGATTACACTCAGATCCTTCGAATAATACAAGAACCGTTTTCTCTCAAATTTCTCAAACGGATTGGTCAGCATACTTCTCTGCATTGCTTTCTTATCCTGCAGCATCGTTTCATTATACGGGCATGTACTCCGGTCTACGGGAAGTCCCCGGGTTATTCTGTCCTGGTAAAAAGCAATATAGTCCTCCAGAATCTCCTCTATTTGCATCTCCAATAGAATCCACATGACGGATAAAAGCCAGCAGAAACGGCATTTTATAAGAAAGTGAATAATCTCTTTCTTCCAGGAACGCAAAAAAATCTTCTTTGATGGTCGCATCGTTGTGTTCCTTAATTCCAAGCTGCTTCCGATATTTTTCCACTTCATCCGGACTGAATAAATATAATGTTTTACTTCCGAATTTGTACTGCACTTCTGGTGTTAATTTTCCGGCTCTGATCCAGCTTGTGATGGTTCCCGTATTCACAAAATATTCCCTGGCGACCTGCTCCTGGCTCAGATAATCGCCGTATTTTTCTTCAAAAGAATGAATATCCACCTCTGTAATCCGCTCAATCCGCTCTTCCATTCCATCAATCACCACCAGGTCTCCCGGCTTATAATCATTTTTGTGATATCGCCAAATGGAACATAATAAGGATTGGCAAAAACAGAATGCATACTGCAGGGCTTGATCATGGCTCCGTACTCATCGACTACGTCAATCACAATCACATTTTTCTTGGTGTCCGTTTTCCGCAGTCCCCTTCCGATCTGCTGCAGATAAAGAACCTTGGAAAGCGTAGGCCTTGCCATCACCAGAATGCCGAGTTCCGGATAATCCCATCCCTCTGAAATCATATTGCAGGCACACAGGAAACGGATTTCCTTTTCTTTAAACGCTTTCATAACAGAACTTTGATTTTTCGTCTGTCTTGTGTAGCTGGCCGCTGAAATATTTGCCTTATTAAGGAGCTTTGCCATTTCGTTCGCATGCGCAACATTGACACAAAAAACAACACCCTGTCTCGTGCCCGCTTCGCCAGACGTAAAATACTCTGAAAGTACCTGGACAATCAGCTCATTTCTTGAAGTGACCCGGATTCTTTTCTCCAGATCCGCATTGACATAATCCCGCCCATTAAACCTTACACTGGAAAGATCAAGATTCGTTTCAATCCGGTAAACATTCACTTTCGCGACCACTCCCTTTTCCATCGCTTCTTTTAAGGATAACGAAGTCGTATACGATCCAAACACCGTTTCCAGCTTTCTTTTATCCGCCGCTGATCCGTCGCCGTCAGGCCTATCGTAAATTCTGTCCGATAGTATTGCACAACTCTTTTCAGCACTGGCGCAACCGCATGATGTGCTTCATCCACGACAAGATAATTGTAATAGTCTGGTGTAGTGTCCGTATAATGTCTGGCCGCGAAGGCATACGTTCGAATATCAATCTTATCTTTTAACTCTGGCAGCGAAGCTTTATTCTTTCTTCCCAGTCCAGCAAAAGATTGACTCCCGGAACCAGAATCAGTCCACGAAACTTTTGTTTTCCTTCTGCGAACGTCCGTAAATCTTCTTCCGCAATTTTCGATTTTCCCGCTGCTGTAGGCAGCACAATCAAAAAATGCTTTGATACCCGCATCTCTGCGCTTTTGTATCTCCTGCAGGCTGACAGTCTGATGTTCATACAGCGCAACTTTCCTTTCAACTTTGATTCCGTCATCCACAAAATTCGAAGAATCTTTTCCAAAATACTGTTTGATATCATCCTCAATCCGACTGGCAAATTCGCAATCCTCTTTGGAAAAGCGAAATAACTTGATCCCCCACAGGGCACACGTATTTTGTTTCTTGAGCTGATTGCGATATTTTTCCTCTCCAATAATTTGCGGATGATGGTAATCAAGGCCGTTTTCTTCGATCGCATATTTCTGATCCTTTGTTCTGACAAAATAATCGAGAAAATAATTCCTTCCATTTTCATCACAAATTCCATATTCCCGCGTCAGATATCTCAGCGCATTCATTCCATAAACACTTGAAAAATTCTCTTCGAAATGAATTTCCAGTGGAGAAGCATCGGCCTGCTCGCTCCGATCTCCTGTGTTTCGTATATAACCGCCTTCCAAGACAATTCCATCTTTGGCAAGATATGAATCCAGATTTTCCCGCACATATCCCAGAAAACGAAACACCCTTTGAAAGCGATGCATATAATCATTCTGCTTCTCCGTAATCAGCATATAGGGAAAAACCGGCTCTTTTGGCTCATGAAAGCAGATACCATCATCAATAACAACCATATCCGTCCCATTATCATAAAACCGGGAAATTCCGCCATTTGGATAACACACCTGTTCCCGAAATCTAAATTCTGCGTGTTCTGCTAGAAACCTGTCTTTTTCAATATCAGATTCAGCCACTTTTCCTTCTCCCTTCCCGGTCTTACATCATCCGTAAGCCACTCTTCTTCTATTCGGATCTGCTCCACATCCTTGATAAAATCAGAAAAAGTATCCGGTGTGAAATCCGTAAAAAAACGACCGTTTCTTTCGCCTTCAAACGTTCCATATTTAAAGGAGGTATAAATAATCCCATTAGTGTCCAACGCTGTTACCATCTTATGGAATACCATTTTAATTTTTTTTCGGCAAATGCAGATCGATGAACACGCCAGATGCCGTCATATTGATTCATCTCATCCAAATCCTGAAATATCATGTTTTTTACCGGAATACCGGTATAGGCACTGGCGTATTTGCACAGTTCTTCTGAACCGTCCATCGCCGTAACAGCAAGACCGTTTTCCAGAAAATACTTCGTGTCTCTTCCGGAACCACACCCGAAATCCAGCACTCTCTTTCCCGGCAACGCGTTTAAAAATTTATCCTGCGTCGTCTGGAAATCTACAGAAACAGTGCCTTGTATGAAAGAAGCTGCGTTTTGGTTGTAATAAGCGATTGTTTGGTTTTCCATATTGTGATGATCTCCTTGATAGAAAATGTAAAGCATGTGCTGTGCAAAACTGTTTTCTCTTTTTTAAACCGAAAACACTTCTTCAGACATTTTATAGATACTTACTTGTCAAGTTCGCTATATGCCTTTTTGACGATCTGCGCCATCAATAATCTTCTCTGCTTCAGAAATTCAGGATACGGTAACTGCTCAAAATTCTCAGGTAACGCATTCTGAGCACAGGCAAGCCGGTATCCTTCTTCTCCTAATTTCTCTCGATACCGGCTGACATACTCCGCCGGAGCTTCATCGGAAATATCAATGTTTGTTGTATAGTCCAAGTATGTAAAGTTCGCAATCTGGTTTCTGTCACGGTCATTATCGTACCCGATCTTTTCAAGATAATGTTTCGGAAAGATATGATGCTTGTCCACGGAATTTTTGTCTCCATTTGCTCCTAATACAAAGTATTGTGACAGAGGTGCTGTGCTGAACAGCATAGGTGTTCCCAGTACATTGACTGCCGCAATATATCCGTACCAGCCGGTGAATTGGCCGAAGAACTGTTCAACTCGGCTGGCAGCGAATAAACAAAGTAGTCATCCGTAAATCGGTTGCCGATAACAGAATTCAGATATGATACGAATTCATCTGCATGATGGACATCTCGCAAATCAGCAAACTGTTTTTCAACCTCTGATTCTGTAGATCCCGTATAAAATCCAGTAATCGTAGACATAAAAATCCATTTGCGAATAATTTTCTGAAGTTCAACAGACGATACTTTATACTCATATTTTCCGATCAGATATAAAACATAGCTGAAAACTACCGCATTGGATGATGCCACCAGGCTGCCTTTCAAATAGCCTGCAGAAGCAAAAAGATTCATGAAGGCATGCCAGTTATTGAGATTGGTTACCATGTCTAAAGATTCTTTGAAAATTCTCAGATTCTCTTCACGCACATCCTGCGTGATTTCACCGGTCTTTAAATTTTTTCCGCGGAGCAGCAGATACGCGTATCGCAA
>ENA-OQJH01000208-OQJH01000208.1-human-gut-metagenome-genome-assembly--contig:-NODE-208-length-35492-cov-12.807606_pt1 | contig 35492 bp, 53 predicted proteins | sample MGYA00242597_ERZ504763 | MGnify/ENA primary metagenome ERZ504763 (study PRJEB26092, sample SAMD00036359) | human gut metagenome | host: Homo sapiens | study: EMG produced TPA metagenomics assembly of...
CTTTCTAAAATATTTACACAAATTTTGTGTCTGCAACATCATTTCCATCTTTACTATCCTTCCTTCCATATTTCATTTCTTACTGAAATATAACCTAACAGAAAAAAATAAAGATTTGATGAAGATTGCTAAATAATTCGTCTACTCTATTTTTATTCTCGTATGGAATAAACCATCATTAATAAGGGTAAGATCACTGGTGCAGTTGACATTGACAATATGTATGAATTTGCTTCTTCACACTGCAATGATTTCAAGGATCTCCGCGATGATGAGGACATTGTTATCAATCGGGAGTGGATCCTTAACAAACTTGCCGAAGCAGAAAACGAATAGTATATTTGGTGGCTACACCCCCAAGCCCCTGTAGAATCAATAACGCCGGTACTGGATATCAAAATCCCGCACCGGCGTTATTAATTGTAATTCTTTTTTCTACTCAAATAAACAGCTTATCTGCCCTACAAACTTGAATTTACTTTAATAAATATTTTTCAAACGCTTTATGATTATCAAAGTGGACTTCTCTAAAAAGCAGAACTAACCAAATAATATAGGTTGGTATAGCTATATATGGGGTTAAAAAGCAGGATAATAATGCTCCTGCCAACATTATAATAGCCCACATAAAGCACTGATTTCTTATATCACGAGAGATATAAGCTTTATCATACAATGCCTGTTCTTCTTTAGAAAATGAATTAAATCCCGAAACAAATTTTGTTGCTTTTTCCTTAAAAATCGCAAATAACACACCTATAATCAGAAATGGTATTACCAAAATTATACACGACCAAAATCCTATATTCATAATACATACCTCCGCTTCAAATTCCGATTTTTCGTTCTCTACGACTTCCCAATAAACGGGAATTTGTCATATCCCTATTTCTGAGTAGATTTTTTCGACAAACGGTGACTTATGCTCGATATACTTCTCAATATCAAATGGATAGAGTGCAGCGCCTTCTTCTTTAATTCTACTGTATTCACGCACAGCTTCCGGATGAGAACGCAAATATTCACGGAAAGCAATATGCCTTTTCAGTTCCTCAGAATCTCGCGGGCATACATATAGATGATGCTTCCGCAAATGGGTTTTGCCTTCATATTTAAATGCTTCCCGTCCGGCAATACCAAGGTTTCCTTCATGGTGATAGTCGATTCTTTCTAAGGCAGAGATTACAGCGTCAAGCATGGAGTAATCTTTAATGACGACATCAATATCAATAATCAGTTTCGCTGATAAACCATGCACTGAAGTGCTGCCAACATGTTCTATCACAAGAGCCAGTTGATCAAGAGCTTCCTGGATTTCACTCTTGATTTCACAAAAATCCCGTGTCCAGTGTTCATCATAAGGTAGCACAACAACATGCTTTGTAATCATTCTCTTTACCTCCCCAAATTCCGATTGAGATTTCACCTGTTTTAAGAAATTTAATAACTGTTATATTTTATTATTAAATTCTTCGCAACCCCTTGAAAACACTGGATTTGTCGCAGGTGAGCTTTCCCTTATTATTTCCCTTGTGTTATATCGTCCCATCAGTGTTTATGCACTCTGATAAGGGCAAATACAAGGGCAAGAAAAATCTATAAGACAGTATAACACAAAATAAAAGTGACATGGTGAACTGATTGAAATGCTTCTTAATTTTTGCTACTACTGATTGATTAAATGATAAGGAGATGGGATACGATGAGAACAATATTTGCAGAATACAATCCACAGTGCAACAGCATTGATGTATATACTAATACGGGCTATATACTCCGTATTGATTGTTGGGAAGCAGAAAAAAATTTAAGAACCACACCTGGATCTGATTGTGCTTTGACATCGCTTGCAATCGATGAGCCATTAGAATATGCAAGGTTATATCTTGATGGGAATTTACAGATGTGGGTAGATGCTGAAGATTCATTAGAGTTATGATTATTCCAATCAAAATCTACTAGAATTTATTAAAAATTAGCTTCATAATTTTAAAAGGACAGCCCTATTGCTATGAGGCTGTCCTTAAAAATACAATAGATAAACCTAGATTATTCTTGCTACTATCTGATTGTTAAATTTTCTGTATTCCATATTGCAAATCTCCCTTTTCGCAATATTTTATTAGTATGAATGCCAGAATCGCTGAAAAAACACGTGCCAATACCGTACTCCACCATATCATAATCTGTCCACCAAATAAAGGTGGTAAAACAAGCATAAATATCAGCATCAATACTGGTTCAATGAATGTAAGAATGTATGACAATCCACTTTTTCAGTAGCATAAAATCCAGCTGTCGCTATTCTGGTAATCGCAACAAATGGTAATGACACTAAAAATATAGGTACAATTTTAGAAATCTCAATACTTACTTCATAAGAAGCTCCGAAAACCCCTCCAATATTTGCTCTGTTTACATACATGATAATTCCACCACAAACAGCAAGAATTATTGCAAAAATGTATGCCATTCTCTGAACTCCTCTCAGGCTTTCTTGATCCTTCTCACCATAAAAACGGCTCATTAAAGGTTGACTTCCATCACCTACGCCCTGCAATATGAGATATATGATACAGATAATATAGGATACACATGCATAAGTTGCAATAGCTTTTTCTCCCCCATAAGAAGCGGAGAATCGGTTTATAAACACCAATGAAATATTAGGAGTCAATGCTAGCCCAAATGGTGCAAGACCTACTCTGAATATAGCGCCACACATTTCTTTTACATTTTTTAAGGATACATACACATAAAACTTTTTATTATATAATGCGTATATGATTGCAATTGCTGCAGTCACACCCTGTCCGGCTATTGTAGCTGTGGCTGCACCTTTCATGCCCATTTCATATATCCATACAAAGATAAAATCCAGAACAATATTGGTTATGAATCCACCAACCATCGCAAACATTGACCAGAAAGAGTTTCCATAATTTCTAATGAATGGCATCATTCCAGTTCCAAGAATCTGCAATATTGCTCCAAGTGCTATAATTTTGATATAATCTGTCGCATTTGTTAATATAATTCCATCTGCTCCAAGCAATCCTAAAATTTTAGACGAAAAGGAGTAAATAATTATGGTACTGATAACACTTACTATTACAAGAAGCCACCAGCTTGTAGCAATAAATTCTTCTGCCCGTTTTCCTTTCTTTTCTGCTGCATTAATTGAGTAATAAACAGCTCCTCCCATACCAATTCCTGTTCCAAGAGCCTGAATCAAAGCCACAATCGGATATGCAATATTAATAGCCGAAAGTCCAGCATCTCCTATGGTATTGCCTACAAAATATCCATCCACTATCGCATATATTCCTGATAATGCAAATGCTATAATAGATGGAATAACATATTTAAAAAATAATGATTTATGATTCATTTTTCTTACAATCTCCTTCCTTGAAAAGTCTGATAAACAGCTCTGTATTATCATTAAGACTTTCTATATTCTCTAATCCCATTTTTTCGATTACATATATTTCTTTTGAGTGCAGTTTTTCTATGATATCTTTCGTATATTCCATTCCTGATTCTGTGAGGCATATCAGCTTATTTCTCTTGTCTGAATCATCAGATACCATATTGATGTATCCTTTTTTCTGAAAATCTTTTAGTATCGTATTTACCGTTTGCTTAGGTATATTCCATTTTTCACTTATCATTTTCTGCGTGCATCTTCCATTACTTTCATAAAATGAATACAAAGCAAAAACTCCATTTGAAGACAGTCCCTGATCCTTTGACCATTCCTCATACATTGCTGTACATTCTTTCCATAAAGCATAATATCGTTGCAACTGTATTATCATATTATTATCTTTTCTCATCTTTTTCCTCCTTAAATTAGTACGAATCCGGACTTTTGTATTATAGTCCGAGTTCGTACTAATTGTCAAGATTTATTTATATACTTTTTCTTTATATAAACAATCAATAGTCCCTTACTAAGGACAGGAAGATTATGAAATTTCCCTGTCCTCTTTTAATAATATCCTCGTTCTTCCATCCAGTCTTTCACATAACATCTGATTCCAATATAAATAATATGCGACAGTAATAGCAATACAATAAGATTTATCGGATTAGCGTTTTTAATCCATTCTCCAAAGTAAATTACAACAGCTGTACTCGTTATCGCTACCACGATACTGATGATATCCCAACAATATTTCCGGTAGATTTTTCCTACCTGATAACCAATCCCGATTATCAGCCACCCGGTTATTACGAATAAAATTGCCATGACAGTACCGGCAATCAGCCAGTACACAATCCCGGAAAGAATACTGTTAGGTATTCCACTGCTTAACTGTCCGAAAGAGTCTGCACCTGTCACAAACTCCCGAAATAAACTTCCCATTCCTTTTCCTAACGCACCGAAAAAGACGATACAGTCGTTAAGGAAAACCGGCGAAAGAATCGCAGTAAACAGTGTTGTTGTTATGCTGTACCATGCCAGTAGAAACAAGATACTTTCATAACCAATCGTCATATTTTTATATTTCTTTTCTAACTGGCTTTTACGGCTATCGCATTTTTCTTTTGCTTTCCGGTAAGCAGTACGGTCACATTTTTCACATTTCTCATAAGGCACTTTTTTTCTCAACAGCTACCTCTACCGTCTTTTGGTGTGTCTGTGCATAAAGTTTTTCCTGCTCTGCTTTTTCATACTTAAATTTCCATGCCACGGCTTCTGCGTCGGCTCTTTTCCTGCTGTCTGTCTCGCTGGTCAATCGTTCCTCTGTTTGCCTTAATCTTGTCCGCAATGCTTCGATATTCTCGGCTCTGTTTTCGCTGTTCAATTTCTCGTTCAAGGTCAGCGATTCGCTTAGCTGCCTGTTTAGTTCCTGGATTGTCTGGTCTTTCTGATCCAGTTCGTCCTGCATCTGTTCGGTCATCAGCAGAAGTTCTTCCACCTGCCCGACGTTCTCTAAGTTTCTGCATTCGCTCATCGATCTCCCTCGCTTTCTCTATCTGCTGTTTAAGGTCAGCAATTCGCTGTTCTGTTTCTGCAATAAGCTGTTCTCGTTGTTCAGCTTCTGCGTTAATTCCTGCCATTGCTGATTCTCGTTTTCCAACTGTTCGATTCTGGTTTTCTGTTGCTCGATCTGTGAGAGCAGTTCTTCTGTATCTGGCAAAAGATTTAGCAGCCTGGATAATTCGCTGTTTAAGCTTTTTAAACTCTGGTTCTGCTCCTGAAAAGACAGGAGCTGCCTGTCCCGTTCCTGCAATTCCTGTACCATCTCTGCCATAAGATTCTGCTGTTCCTCGATCTGGTTTATCATTGTCTCCATCATGAATGACTTCCCGGCTTTCTTCTAATGTCACGCAATCGCTCCTTCCATTGTGTTAATGCACTGGATACTTTTCCAAAAGAAATCTGTATTTTATCCAGCAGTGCATTTTGTCTTTTTATGATCTGGTTTTCCTCTACTTTCCATGAAGTAGAGGATGTCTGTCCGTTTTGAAATTTCTCGTCAATTTTTCTGGCATCTGCGCCCTCATGGATCGTCGGTATCTCTAATTTTCCCTGCCTTGCATAAGAACGATGGTCAATGTGATTTTCCGTTTTCAAATGTGCATTACAGACGTTTGCCATTCGCTCCGCCATAGCTCACAATTTTTCGGATTGTTCCACCCGGTAGCATCGGTTAATACACGTTTCCACTGTTTGCGGTTCCTTGTCCCGACTTCTGGACTCCATTTTCATCAAGTACGGGGATTCGGATTCCATGACGGTCAGGGTTCTTTTTATCCTGCCACCAGTCCGGATGGGATTCATCCACCACAATATTTCCATTTTCATCTCTGACAAACTCCCAATCCTTGATTTCTTTGTTACCCCATGAGTGGTCTGAATTGAATGGTCGCAACGTCACCAATAAATGCACATGGGGATTACCATCTCCTTTATCGTGGATACTCCAATCCGCACACATTCCCTTATCTACAAAGGTCTTTTGAATATATTCAGTTGTATAATCAATCTGTTCCTGTCGGCTCCATTCTTTCGGAAGTGAGAACTCAAATGACCTGCCGAGTTGTGCATCTGAACTTTTTTCTATCCTCAAGACTTCATTCCATAAACGCTGCTTCTGAAAAGTAAGTTTGAATTTTTCCAGTGCAGCATTTTGGTTATCTGCCCTTTTATATCGGACAGATTTCTGGAACCGTCTGATATTTTCAGCAGGTACATTCTGCCATTCCTGTGGTGCATTTTCACACATCAGCAGGCTGGTATAAACGACTTCTTTTTTTGAAGTATAGTAGCTGATCCTGCCTGTTTCTTCATTTTTCATCACATCGCCATTGAGATAAGCAGACGCCGATATGATGGATTTTCCTTTGCTGCGTCCAACAATCTTTACTGTATAATGAAAATCGCCATGCTCCGTTTCCCCCATTCTGCGTATCCGGCTTTGATTTCCGGCAGGTAACGTTTTTCCTAAAAGAAAATGGTATCTGCCGGAGCACCCTCTGCGTAAGAGTGCCCTGTGCATAACAGCCTGCATGGAATGTGCCCCTCTGGCGAAGAGTGCCTCCTGCGGCATGAGCAGGTCTGGCTGAAAGCCCCGCCGACGGAACGAGCCCGGCAAGCGTAAGCGCAGACCGGTTGCCACCTGTGGCAAACTTATACGGACGACCTCTGGTTGTCCATAAGTGCGCCCTTCATAAAAAAGCAATGAAGGGAATGGAAACTCCACTCCCTCCGGCATTACACTTCCTCCGTATTTGCAACTGGCTCTTTCTGCATTGCCTTTGAGAAGAATTTCCCATTTGCTTCCTGCCTTTTTAAGAAGCCGATCAGCTTTGGGATATCATCTTCCTCAATCGCAGAACCCAGTACCGATTCCACTGCACCGCCAATCTGGCAGAGCCTGTGTGTCCGTTTTTTGGTTTCCACATCTTTCTGACGTTTCTTCAGTTCCCGTTTCTGTGCTGCATACTGTTTTGCTTTCTCAAGGCTTTCCTGTTCTTTCTTTTCCAACTGGAGCATACGCTCCTCATAACTCTTTGTTGATCTTGCCATAAATATCATCGTCCTTTCTTTTTTTCCAAACATAAGTTTCCTGTTGTCTGTCAGACGAAGTACATGGTATAATCTGCTTGCGTGTAGGTATATCATGACTCCGGTCTGATAGAACCTTTGGCGGTTTCTTCGGGAACCGCTTTTTTAAGTTGAACCGTTTCTTGTGACTGCTTTCACATTTCCCTTATCCCTCAAGTCCCTGCCCTCGTTGGCTTCCATAAAAAGTTCCAGCATATCCGTTTTGATCAGGACTTTTCTCCCAACCTTCAATACCGGAAGTTTCTTCCACTCTACCAACTTCGCAGGGTGTTCCTGCCAATTCCCGTATAATCAGCAGCTTCCTCAATAGATAAGGCAATCTTTCTTTGCGTCATATGACCACCTCCTTTCGAATTGCATTATGCAATTTCATTTGTGCTGTCAGTATAGCGTGTTTATATTGCTTTGTCAAGCATTATGAAATTTTTCTGCTTTTCTTAAAATTGCATATTGCAATATATTTTGTTGCGTGGTATAGTAATGACATACCGAAAAAGGAGGCACATCAGCATGAAAGATAAAGAACTACGCAAGCTGATTGGCAGCAGGGCAAAACAGCGCCGTCTGGAATTAAATCTGACACAGCCTTATGTCGCAGAGAAGATGGGAGTTACCGCTTCCACAATCCTGCGTTATGAGAATGGTTCGATTGACAATACCAAAAAGATGGTACTGGAAGGTCTTTCGGAAGCACTTCATGTATCGATTGAATGGCTCAAAGGGGAAACCGATGAATATGAAACTGATATTACGGATAAGAAAGAATTGCAGATTCGTGATGCGATGGGCGACATTCTCAAACAGTTTCCTCTTGACCTCAATAAAACAGAAGACGCTTTTTCTAAAGACTTACTGCTGTTAATGTTAAAGCAATATGAACTGTTTCTGGATTCGTTTCAGTTCGCCTGTAAAAATTACAAAGGCAGTACCAAAGATGCGGACATTGCCAAAGTAATGGGATTTGAATCGAAAGATGAATATAATGAGATTATGTTTCTCAGGGAGATCACACATACTGTCAACGCATTTAATGATATGGCAGATGTTGTAAGGCTCTATTCAAAGAAACCGGAAGCGGCAGAACAAAGGCTTGCAAATCTTTTATCCGAAGTTATGTATGACGATTCTGAATCGGTATAGTAAGATAATCGGAGTTATGATACAATGAGCGCAAGCGAGTCAAGCTGTTTACAGATTTGACGAGCGGCGAATTGGCTTATGGACTTGTCCATAAGATGCCTACACGCAAGAAGCATTTCAGCAGTTCCGATTGTCTGATATCGAAAGGAGACATACGATTATGGCAAAAGGATCTGTTAGAAAAAAAGGAAAAAATGGTACTATCGTTTCTATGTAGAAGATGCAAGCGGTAAAATGGTTCAGAAAGAATACGCCGGAACCGAAGTAAAAGTGAGACGGAAAAGCTTCTCCGCAAGGCACTGGAAGACTACGAAGATAAGAAGTTTGTTGCAAAGGCAGATAATCTTACCGTAGGGGAACTTCTGGATATGTGGGCAGAAGAAGAACTGAAAACTGGGACACTCAGCAACGGTACAGTGGAAAATTATCTTGGTGCAATCCGATGTATCAAAAAACACCCGATTGCAGACCGCAAACTGAAAACAGTTACTGCCGAACATTTACAGGCATTTCTTGATCTGCTTACATTCGGTGGTGAGTTTCCAGACGGGAAAGTAAAAAAGGGATACAGCAAAGATATATCCATTCTTTTTCCGCAGTGTTACAGCAGTCATTCCGTTTTGCAGTATTTCCAAAACAGTTAATCAGTTTCAATCCGATGCAGTATATTAAGCTGAAAAAGCAGGCAGAGGAAGTTGACCTCTTTTCCGATGATGAAGTGGAAGAAGGTACACAGCCGATTTCACATGAGGATTATGAACGGCTTATCCAATATCTGGAAAAGAAAAATCCACCTGCTATTCTTCCGATTCAAATTGCGTATTATGCCGGGCTCCGTATCGGGGAAACCTGTGGTCTTACATGGCAGGACATTAACCTTGAGGAACAATGCCTGACCATAAAACGCAGTATCCGCTACGACGGCATGAAACACAAAAATATTATCGGACCAACGAAACGGAAAAAAGTAAGGATTGTTGATTTTGGAGATACGCTGACTGAAATACTGAAAGCTGCCAGAAAAGAACAGCTCAAAAACCGGATGCAGTATGGCGAATTATATCACCGCAATTACTACAAAGAAGTGCATGTGAAAAACAGGGTATATTATGAATACTATCATCTTGACGGAACACAGGAAGTCCCGACAGATTACAAAGAAATCTCCTTTGTCTGCCTGCGACCAGATGGCTCTTTGGAACTGCCGAGTACACTCAGCATTGTATGCAGATCAGTGGCAAAGAAGCTGGAAGGATTTGAAGATTTCCATTTTCACCAGTTGCGTCACACTTATACCAGCAATCTGCTTTCCAATGGAGCTGCACCGAAAGATGTACAGGAACTGTTAGGACACTCTGATGTCAGTACCACAATGAATATTTACGCTCACTCAACAAGAAAAGCAAAACGGGATTCCGCAAGACTTCTTGATAAAGTAGCGAGCAATGCTTAACTAAAAATTCCCTTATTTCCCTTGCGGATTCCGCATAAGGGCAAAAATAAGGGAAAATACATATCATTTCACTATTTAATGGGCTGAAAAGCCTGTAAAATAAGGAAAGTTCAGGAAATCTCTCCACAAATTCCGATTTCTCAGTTTCAAAAACTGGAATTTTCAAATTAGTCTTTGCAAATAACCTTTGAACCTTCACCATCGATTACAATTCCCTGACGGTTGTTAATTGGGCATAGATTCAAATCCGAAAATTCAGTCATTATTTTCTCAGTAACTTTCTTAAATGGTGCTGTAAGATAATGCGGAAGAACATAGAAATCAATCAAATCAAGCCCTGCATCATCTTCTTGTGAGTAGTCCTCCGGCTTTTCATCCATTTGTTCAATATATTGGATAGTTGGAGCGCATATAATCGCACCCGCCGATTCACCAATCATCAGTTTTCCCTTTGCCAATTCCTTCTTCAATAGCTCATCCGTTCTCGTTTTACGGAGCTGATCCATAAGGAAGAAAGAATTTCCACCAGTAAAATAGATCACATCCGCATCTTCAAAAACGGACTGTATCGTTAAATAAGCCTCCGTTGAAATATCAATTTCCGTTACGGTTGCTCCCAGTTTATTGAATAGCTTTCGAGCCGAGCCGACATAACCGGTATAGCCTTCACGCAGCGAAGCTGTGGGAATAAATGCGACTTTCTTGTTATCAATTTCTTCTTTTATCAAACTTCCTACACTTGAAAAGTGCGAACATAAAAACAGTTTCATCCATATCCTCCTTAATAAATTCCGATTTTCTTAATTCTACAAACTTTAATTTTACTTAGTAACTATGACTTTTCCTTCAGAATCCAGAAGAGGTGTAATACCAGCCCCGTATCCAGATTTCCAACAAAGATAATTAACTCCAGTCTCCTTATCTACAAGAATTTGTCGAATCCCTTCATCTTTAAGCGAACTTCCATCTCTAAATATAACTTCAAATCTTTCTTCTTTCTTCGCCATGTTTATTCCTCCTCGTTAAGCATTAAATACCGATTTGCATTTCCATTCATTTTAGAAAATGGGCAACTCCGATTGGAATTGCCCACTCATTGCACTAATTATGCGATTTTCTCTTGCTTGCACCGATTTCTGCATCAATTGATGTAAGTTTGATGTAAATCGCTGTTTTTTTAGTTTTTTATCAAATGAAGTACGTCCCGTCTATTTGGTTAAACGGTACATCGTTACATCAGTTTAATACAGCTTTGCGCCTGCCGGGATGTGGTCATCAACCATAAGCAGATGGAGCTTTTCTTCGCCTTCTTCTTCGTGAATAGCGGAGAGGAGCATACCGCAAGAGTCAATACCCATCATAGCACGAGGAGGAAGATTTGTGATAGCGATAAGTGTCTTACCTACAAGCTCTTCCGGCTCGTAATATGCGTGAATACCGCTTAAAATGGTGCGGTCTGTGTCTGTTCCGTCATCAAGGGTAAACTGCAACAGCTTCTTTGACTTCGGTACTGCTACACATTCTTTTACCTTAACGGCTCTGAAATCTGACTTTGAGAATGTGTCAAAATCAACTGCTTCCTCAAATAAAGGCTCAATCTTTACCTTAGAGAAATCAATCTTTTCAGGCTCTGCTTTCATTTCCTCGACAGGCTGATTTTTTACATCATTGCCCTTGTTTACATCATTCAAGGACTTCATTGTCGGGAATTTTTTTGATTTTTCTTCATTACCCTTCGTGATGCTTCGCTGAGCTATTCCTATTAAATTGTCTTCTCTTCATCACCATTCATGATGAATCATTGTCAAATCATATCTGTTGTCAATTTGATGTCATTTGGTTATTTCTGTTGTCAGATGAAAGGGTTCATAAGCCCTTCTTAAAATACATCCATTGTTGCAGCCAAATGTTCAAATGTTTCCTGTTTTTTCTCCTCTGTCGCCTCTGCATAGATATCCATAGTGGTCTGGATATCCTTATGCCCCATGATCGACTGGATAACCTTCAGGTTGGTTTCTCTTTCACAAAGCCTTGTACAGAATGTGTGTCTCAAACTGTGCGCTGAAAAGTTCGGCAACAGCACCGGCTCCCGATGCTCTTTCTTTGCTTCTACTTCTTCCGTCGCATTATAGGCAGAAGATATTCTCTTGATTGCCCGATTGACTGACTGAGCATTCATTACATTTCCATAACGGTTACAGAAAACAAAGCCTGTCATCCCATCAATCTCTGCATCTGTCCAGCCATTTTCTTTCTGCTCTTCCCAGATCATTTCAAAAGCATCTTTCACTGTATCCAACATGGGAATCGTACGCATTCCGGCTTCTGTTTTCGGCATTGAAATATGATTTTCCGATGCCCGGTCTTCTCCTACCGGATAATACGTTAGATTATGATTGATGCTGATAATCCGCTTCTCATAATCGATATCTTCCCATCGAAGCCCTAAAACTTCGCCGATTCGGCACCCGGTTCCAAAAAAAATCGTAAAAATCGGCCACCAGTGAAAATAAACCGGATGCGTAGCAATATATTCCATAAATGCTCTCTGCTGCGGAATTGTCAGTGCATGTCTCACACCGGTTTTCATGCCTAAGTTTTTCTTTAATTCTGCCATGACTCCATCCGTAGGATTTTTTCTGATAATGTCATCCCTTACAGCCAGTTGAAAAGTCGGATGCAATAACGTATGAATGGTTTCCAACGTGTTGATTTTCAGTTCCTGCTTCTCAATCAGGTGATTATAGAACTGCACCACATCAGAATACTTGATCTCTGCTATATTCCGCTTTCCAAATGTCTCCCGGATAAATCGGTCATACATATAAAGATAATTGCTCTTGGTCGTTGGTTTCAGATTGTTTTTGAGACTCATGTAACGGTCAAATACAAAATTTATTGTAGCCTTTCCGGCAACATAAATATCCAGACCGTCCATCTGATCTTTCATGAGCTGTGCTTCTTTTTCCCGAAGCGTTACAAGGTCTTGTGCATAAACATATTTACGTCTTCCGAGAGGATCCGTATAAGTATATACATATCTCCCGTCTGAACGTCTCTGTGATTCACCTTTCCGCAGGACTCTGCCCCGCAGATCTTTTCTTGTCTGTGCCATATAAAATCCTCCTTCAAATAAAGGAAAGACTTCATGTTATTCAGGTCTGTTCAATATTTTTTCCAGTCCCTGCAGGACAACTTCTGTCACAGTCATTTTGTGTTTTCCGGCATAATCACAAATACGCTTATACATAGAATCTTCCATTCGGATACTCAATACTTTCTTTTTTACATTATCCGACTTTGGTCTTCCTGTCTTCGCCATATCTGTTCTTATTCCTCCACATCTTCATTATAGTTTTCGTATGACAAAAAGTCAATCCCTGTTTTTCGTCCTTCCACAGTTTTCTTCTCTCCACTACGCAATCCGGAATGTCTCCAGATACTTTTCAAATATCTCACAGTTTACAAGAGCAACTTTGTCAATCTTATACACTGCTTTGGCTTCTTTCGCCAGCTCTTGGAATTTCGTCAGCCCAATGCTGTAAGCTCTGCCCCTTCCTGATAACGGACAAATTTCTTCGCTATTTTCTTTGTTTTCTCTACATCTCTACGTGCATATCCCATACACGGCACCTCCTTTTTTGCATGAAAAAAAGCAGCTAACCTATTTTTCATAGACTAACTGCTCGTGTTTTAGTTCCATATTCTGTTTTAATTTACTGAAACGTCTTCTGTTTGACTTAACTGTTTATGAACATCACGTCCACCATACATAATTCGCACTACATATACTATTTCAGTTTCATCATCTGTTTTGTAAAATACCAGATAATTACCCACCGGAAAGAATCGAAGTCCTCTGCTGTGCCACGGTTCTTCCTCATAGAGCCGATTTCTGTTCGGCATAGTATCCAGCTTCCGAATTGCCGTCATAATCCGCTCTGTCTGTCCTGCAGCATTCTCCGGAGCTAACAGTTCCTCTGAAATATATCTGAAAATATTTCGCAGATCTTTCTTTGCTCCTGCTGTATACATCACTTTATATTTCATATACCAAATTCTCGTTTCATTTCTGCTTCAACTTCATCTGCTGAATATACTCTGCCAGCCCTAATATCTTCCATGCCTTTCTCTATTTCTGCATCGAACTGTTCCTTTGTCAGAGAGCCATATGCAACAGGCTCTTCATAAGCTGGAAGTTTCATTTCAAAAGGAATTCCTCTCTGGAGTACAATCTGTCTCAGAAACATTCCTACTGCATTGGACATTGGAATACCAAGTCGATCAAGCACCTGTTCTGCCTGTTCTTTCACTTCAGGTTCGACACGTGCAAATACATTTGCTGTTCTTGCCATAGATATCGCCTCCTCTTTTTTCTTCATTATATCTTGTTTGATTGCAAGTTGCAAGCGATTCGCAATCTGTTTTCGTAATTTCATACACTGGCAGACGGCAGGTGGCAGATAAGGTATCTATAAAAATCTATATTTTCTTCAATGACTCTGCCACCCATCATTCTTTTAATCGAATACTGTTTTCCTGCTTTTCATTTATTTGATACTCCAACTCATTCTTCATCCGACTTCTTACATCACGCATGGTTCTTCCAGAGATTCCCTGCTCTTTTGCTTTTTCATCTAGTTCCCTGATTGAAATTTCTTTTTTATCAGCAAGCAGTTCCTTGATCAACTTTGCCCCTCTCTCCAGCTTTGTTTCTGTTGCTTTTCCTTCTTTCCCATCTAACAATTCATCAGCGGAAATCTCATAGGCTCCCACCATCGGAAACCTTCTTCGTCTCCCAGTTTAAACGCCATTGTCTCCCCCGGTGCGCTAGCGAACTTTTTTCATGAATCAATACCCTCGTGGTTGGATCTTTTCTTACTTTCCCAATGAAAATCAAGCTTCGCACTGCTGCCATGATATCAATAGAACCAAGTCCTCGATAAGTGCTCTGTGTTCCGGAGGACTTATTCAGATGTCCGATCAATACAATGGCACAACCGGACTTCTCTGCAATCATTCCCAGTTTTCGAAACACCGGGCGTACTTCATTTGCACGGTTCATATCCACATCTGCTCCAATAAACGCCTGTACCGGATCAATAATTACAAGCCTCACTTGATTCTGTCTGACTGCTTTTTCAATTCGATCATCGGATAACGTCAACACTTCTTCCGAATCATCAATCACCATAACCCGACTTAGATCAGCTCCTGCTTCTACCAGTCTTGGCTTGATCGTATCACCCATACCATCCTCCGCTGTCTGATAGATTACATTGAATGGTTCGATATCTTCCATATTCGGAAACAATTTTCTGTTGGTACAGGCTGCCGTCAGCATCATTGCAAAATAAGTTTTTCCCTCTCCCGGATTGCCCTGAATAATTGTCAGTTTTCCAAATGGAATATAGGGGAACCACAACCAATCCACATTGGTCTGTTCAATGTCTTCATAACACAACATCGGCACCAGCTCTTCTGTTTCTGGTACTTTGATTGTGATTGTTTCTGCAATTGCTTTCTTTCTGTCGGCGTTTTTATCACAGAGAATTTCGTTCCAGTCTTTTCGTGATGGTTTCAGACGAATTACACTGTACCCTTCCAGAATTTCTTCTGCCAGCTTCTCACAAGCCTCATTCCCTGCCTGGTCATTATCCAGGCACAGGAAAACAGAAGTAATCTGAGGGCGTTCAGAAAGAAAAGTCATCAGTGCCACACTAGAGACTCCACCCAGACTCAGATAGCTACGTTTCTTCCAATCTTTTGGAAATAACTGGATAAATGAAAGCAGATCAATGGCTGCTTCAAATACAAACAACTGATTATCCGTTCCTCTGTAACTGAATCCATAAGATTTATCAGAACCTGCTACATCTCCACGATATTTTATTTCACCAGTTCCCCGGCAGTGTGCATATCTTGGAATACCATCTGCATCTCTGCGACAAATATAACATTATGATGCTTCTTTTCTTCGTAAATATCACCTCTGTCAATCCAATCTTCCAACAGTGTTTTCTCAATCTCTCTTTTTTCTGTCAGATACTTCATGATTTTTTCATTATCCTCATTTTTCTCCGGTAATCGGAAGTCTTTAGACGGGGCGGGGCAGGACTTCTGCCTGCCTTCGCCTTCTTCCCCAATCAGAATTTTCACTGCTTCCGGGAATGTTGCATAATAAAATTCCATCACAAAGTCTACCGGATAACCGCCCTTACTCTGACTATGCCGATACCATCGATTTCCGGATATCGTTACACTGTCATGCTTTTTCCAACGGTATTCCCTACCACTTTTCACCAACTGTTCCCCTTGTGCGTTCAGAAAAGACACAAGATCGGTCTGGTTTGCTCTTGCAATCTGTTCTTCTGTATACTGCATTTTCATCATCCTTTCCTGCCTGTCCTGCTGACAGACTTCTATAAATTCATATCATAGTTCCGTTTTTTCCTCACTGTCTGTTGTTTTGCATCACGTTCTTCACACTCTTTCTTCTTTTCAGCCAGTTGTTTCCGAATAGAAGTCTTCTTTTCTGGTTTCCGCTCCGTCTCATTCACCGACTGTTGCTCTGCTTTACTGTTTTCTTCGAAAATATCTTCTGTCTGGGCTGCGTGAAATGCCGGGAACTTCACCTGCTTCTCCCTTTTTTCTTCTGACGCCCGGAGGTATCTGTTTCTGCCATTTCCCGGTCACATCTGGCAATGTCTGCACAACTCTGTACCTTTTTTACAAATGCAAGTTCGTCCTGATAAGCTGATTATCTGCTTTCAGCTCTTCGATCACAGACCGGAGTTCTTCTTTCTCGCGTTTCCATCTGGCTGTTGGCACCTTTCCATTTTTATCCAAGTGCTGTTTCAGTTCCCGTTCACATTTGCGATAATAATTGATTTCTTTCTTATGCTGCTGATAGTATTTCTCTCGTTTTTCGGAAAAAGAAATGGTTGTACTCGTCTATCAATGGCTGGTTTGCCTTTATTACTTCTGCCATCTTTTGCAGATTTTCCAATTTCTTTAACTGCTCTCGCTTTTCGGAAATTTCTTTTTTGCTGACTGATACAACACCATTCAGTTCATCAATCCTTTCCTGCAGATCCTCCATTGTCTCTATCTTATGAGTCTGGAGGTAATTGATGGATTTTGCAAACTCCTGTAAGTTGGAGAGATTCTTCCCTCTCCGTTTCATCTCCGCATAGAAATTTGGAAGCGGTGGTCTGCCCTGCACTTTCTTATCATAATAATCTTGCAAGCTTTCCAGAAGTGTCGGATTCTGCCTGCGATCCAGTTCGGCTTTCATTTCCTCATACGCTGTCTTCATCCACTGAATGGATTCTTTCAGAGAAATAAACATATGGTTGAACTGCCGGATAGCTCGGTTCAGTTCCCCAATCACTGTTTTAATTCCCTTTTTCTCCATTGCTCGCACTTCATACCCTTCATGGATCGTCGGAATCAAATCAATTCCCTGCTCTTTGTAAGAGCGATGATCAATTCTTGCTGCCATGTGACATTCCCGGAATTTTTCGTTCACCTTCTCTGTCCACGCTCTTCTCCATTCCTTTAAAAGCTCCGGATCATTCCATCCGGTAGTAGAAACAGCATTGAATATATCCTTTCCTTTGACATCTTTAATCCGATTTCCGTCTTCATCCAAAACATATTCCCGTTTCTGCTTGTTTCCCCAGCTTCCTTCTTCTGTAAAAGGACGGATTGGAGCAAGTACATGAAAATGTGGATTGTCCGGTTCATCTTCGTTCTTTGATTTTCCCTCATGAACTGCCAGATCTACAATCATGCCACGAGCTACGAACTGCTCCCAGCAAAACTCTCTCGCCAATTCTATATTTTCATCCAATGTCAGTTCATTTTGTAAAGCAATATCAAAAGAATAAGCTAACTGTGCCCGTTTACTTTTCTCTATCTGCTCTACCTCATTCCAAAGTGTTTCCCGGTCAGACAAACGTTCCGGCACATATTCCGGTGTCAGGATTTCTGTGAAAACCACTCCCGACTTTTTTGTATAATCATGCGTCTGTCCATAGTAATCGTTATAAAGCTTTTGCCCCGAAATATAAGCTGCGGAATTAACCACTGTCTGACCTTTTCCTCTGGAAACTTGCTTTACTGAAAAATGATACAGTGCCATTAGCCGTCATCTCCTCTTTCTGCTTTTTCAACTGCTTCTGCAATTTGCTGTTGTTCTTTGTGTAAAGCTGCCATGTAACCCTGTCGTACAATACTCTTGTTGTAACTGCTGTTCTTCAACTGATCCATAACATCCTGAACTTCTTCCTGCTCCAAATCTCTGGATAATGGAAATGCTTTTTCAAACTCTGCACCTTTAACAATCAATCTATGGGAACGTTCCTTTCGCTCCACCAACTTCTTTCTCTGCTCCAGAAGATTTTTATTGTGGATCGCATGTTCCAGTTCCTTTTTACTTTTTTCCATGTTGGCTTTCAGTTCTTCCAATGACATGGATTCATATTTGGGATTTTTCGCTCTGCTCAATTTCTTTTCCTCCTTATTTTTATGCAAATAAAAAGAATCAGCACTGTCACCAATACCGATTCTTATTATAAAAACTAAAATGATTTCCTAAATTTCAAAACTTCAATCTAAGTTATACTTATTAAATTTTTAATAGATTATATAGTAAATCTCTTTACAAAATCTGTATACATCTCCTGATATGTAAGATCTCCAGCCATTTCTTCAGATAATGTATCAAAAAAATCTGTTTGACTTTGTGCTTTCTTCAACCAGTTAGTTGCACTTCCACTACCAGAAGCGGCAAGTAATTTAGACATTATTTTTACAGTAGCCTGTAAAAATTTATTTGCAAAATAATCAATTATTTCATCTTTGTATGATGAATTTCGATTATCTCTATAAAAACTAAAATAATCAAATGTATTTTTCTCGCCGATAGTCCCGTAATTATCTTTAAGCGTAAAATATAAAGCAATACAATAAAACATACATGTATTATTCACCTCTTTATATCTCTGATTTAATTGAATCATCTTTTGCTGCTGTTCAATGTTTCCCCAACTGGCGGATATATGCTCATTGCATTTTGCGATTCTCTCATCGTAACTCTTTTTCATTTTATTTCTTGCTTGAATATATAAATATTTAACAAACAATGCTTCATCAATTTCTTCCTTACTCTTTTGAAATAAAACACCTTTCTTATCATCTTCTTCAGAAAGATAAAATATTTGATCATAATAAGCATTAACTAAATATTCTGTATCTGAAGCATCTTTATTAAAAAGTGTCTTTTTCTTATCTTTTGCTGTAAATGGTGATTGTAAAAAAGCAGCAAACGCTAACTGTGCAAGTTCCTCATTGGTGATTCTTTGATGTTTTTCGAATCTTGGTTGTGGCGGAACAGTCTGACCTCTTCTTATCTCTACAAATATATTCGGAGCTTCACCTGTCATACACATTCTCTGCAATTCTTTTTGCTCAGTATTATTTGCAACCATATCTCTTGAAGACATTGGATTCTGTAAATTATTATAAATAGAAATATTACCACTAAGCTTTTCATTATTAACCTGCATTATTCTCACAAGAACATATACTTTTTTTAACTGCTCTATTTCATCCGGTTCATTGTTAATTAATGCATTTCGCAAATATGCTCCTAATGTGTTTGTAGTTTGTGCACCATTAATAATTGAAAAATTAGTAATCTCAATTAAATCAACATCTCCATTACGGCCCTTACGATGTGCATCTAATTCTTCGCAAAGAATAGTTATTCCGTTATTATAATTCCAAAATCGTTCTGGTTCATTTTTTATGGTTTTCATCATTGCTTCGTACGTTTTAGATTTTTTCTGGTCTAAAGAGTCTCTTAGATTCTGACCAAATAAAATATTTCTTCCCATTGAAGAACTCACATATTTATTGCATAAAACAGCCAAATCATATCCTCTTATATTGCAAAGCATCGCATTATCTGACGAATTCTCATAAAGAATATAATTATTAAACATATCCGAAGTGAACTCTGCATAAGGAACCTTTAAAATATGGTCCTCTCGCCCCAGACTCTCTAGTACAACTTCCATTTCATTTATTGTTACTATTTTTTCATTTGCCTTAAAATTTTTTCCATAATTCAATATTCCTGTATGATAAACATAATATGTACAATTATTTTTGAACGAAGAATTAAAATTTGTTTCTGAAATTATATCTCGCAAATTTGACTGGACACTATTAGGATTTTTCAAATACCTCCTAATAGCATCATGCATTTCCAAAAAGCATACTCTTATCTCTTCTTCTGTTAACTCTGTGTATTTAGACTGAATAATATCATAATAGTATTCATCTCCATCCTCAGTCTCAATAATAAATCAATACCGCTGTCTGGAGGAGCAACAATAATTTTAGATATTTTATCAACATTTTCTGGTGAAATTTTACAATCTAATGTTTCACCATACATTATTTTTAAAATAGCTAATGTAAACGCATCCTCTGGTGTGTTATTTCTTACTATTGCTCTATGATTTGGCAATCCAGCAAAATCCTTATAAAAATTATCGACAAGTATTCTAACTTTATTTTCAGACATTCTTTCACCTATTTTCTTTAGTTTTATTATATATACTACCATGTAATATGTTTTAGCACCATTTTTTCACCTAGATATTCACTTTCACCACAAAGGAAATTCCTTTGCCCGAAATCTATGATTTCGCTATATCCTTGGATTGAAATTTTTCAAATCCAGGAATAGCACCGCAGGTCACACGATACAGGCAGATGCAATCACCTGTATAGAAGTGCGCTTTTAGCTTCGCTAAGAGAATTATATTTCCGTTTCACCACATATTTTTTTGAGTACTACAAGTGAAAAAGTATCTTTAATCAAATGTTTTATTTCTCTTGCATTTGATTGAGTAACTGCACCTTTCTTTATTTTGTCGAACAGCTCTCTGTCTTCGATACCATAATCTTTCTTTAACCTTTCTATTTCCCTCTCCGCAATTTTTTCTTTTGCCATATCTGGTAAATCAGCAAATTTAATAATTGAGTCAAAACGGTTATATATAGGCAATCCCAGATGTTCTTTTATCTCATCAATTGTTTTGTAATTTGAAGTACACACAATAATTGCCTTATTTACTACCACTTTGTAATTATGATCTTCATAAATCCCCTCATCAAATAATTGATAAAATGCACTATGAAATACAGATAAAGCTTTATCAAACTCATCAAACAACAATACATTTGTTTCTCTAGCCAAAAGATCTTGTGCAAAGCTTTTCTCGTTATATCTTCCACCAAAAATGTAATTGGCTGACTCATTATTCTGATACATGGAGAACTGTTTTCTTAATAATTTTCCACCCATCAATTCTGCCATATACTGTGCGGATTCCGTCTTTCCAAGCCCTGAATCTCCATATAACAATATTACAACAGGCTTACTCTGCTTACCATCTACCAAAGGATATATTGCCTGAAGCAATTTCTTTTTTGCTCTTTCCTGACCAATTACTCTTTCACTATATTGGCTGTTAAATGTTTGTATCATTTCCTTTGAAACTTCCAAATATGGCTGTTGCGTTTCATGAATAATACTTTTATCAAATGTTCGATATATCTGCTCTCGAATATTTTTCGGTGGATTTTGAATGTACATATTTGTTATGGACATTTGGAAAATAAAATTTATAAAGTTTATAATAACATGTTCTTGAACACTGCAATACTCGTCTGCATGAATAACAAAATCTTGAACTCTTAGTTTCTTCTTTTTCTTAGGCTTTGGTTCTGGCTGCCCTGGAATGTTAACAAACACATCCATTTTTTTATTACCATCATCAAGTTTCGCTGCCATTTCACTAAGATTTCTTGCACTTTTCGGAACAATCTTTTCAAAAGCAGAATCAGATCCTACAAAAATTTCAATCTTCTTCACGTACCACACCTGCCAATACTATATCATAAACATCTAATTCTTTTTCTCTTTCATCAGCAGACTTTTCTCCCTCAACAATTTCTTCTGCTGTAGTCTTTTCTTCTACTGGTTGAAACTCAAACTCTTTATCAATTGATAAATGATTTTCTCCACAAGTTCCAACCTTTATTCCAAAATATGTCAATTTCATTTTACTTAAATCGACAAGGTTATAATTATTTTTAAATGCTTTAAGATTAAATCTTAATAAGTTTTTCCGCTCTTTCTCTGTCTTTAACAACATATCATAATAACCTCGTTCACCTAATATTGCCTCATTTAATTTTTCCATATCTATTGGCATTTCTTCTTTAGGCACAATTGTCAAATACGAACTAATCATTTTATACAATGTTACAGAATTTTCCGGTGCATAAACACCACTATTCTCAAATTTTTTTACATGTTCATCTTCCGATGCTGCCTGTATATAATCTGTAAGCAACGTATTTTTTATTGTTTTATCAAAAGCGCTAGTCAGCTCAGCGGAAGCACTGGCATCAACCTTTCCCTGAAATGTTGCTTTAATATAATTCAAAATATTAAAGCCACTTTTGGCCTGAGCTTCAATTTCAGCAACTATTTTAGCTATTTTTTCTTTATTTTCCTGCGTTGACCAATCAAGCCGTCCTCCATTGGTAACATCAACATAATCCTGTGCAGCAGCTTCATCAAAATATACTATTTTTAGAAACTCTGTTTTCTCAATGTTATTATTTTTCAACTTTTCTGCTCCTTACTATTTCTGTTCCTCGCACAATTTCTGATATCTTTGCATCAGTCTGCAACACAGGCAGCTTCGCTTTTATAGCTTCACTGCCTTTTGTGAATCCGTATGCCTGCATGACTGCCATATCATTCTGGCGATGTGCTTTTCGCAGTTCCGGCGGCATGGTCAGTTCATCATAAAGATCTGCAAGGCTGCTATCCGGATATAATGCTCTGGCATCAAGGATTGCCTGTGCAGTCTGTTCGATTTTTGCCGTTGCTGAGCGGTCGGCTCTGGCCATGGAAATGTATTATATACCACATTACTTGCATAACTATAATCGCTCTTTAATCTGCCACAAACTGTTCGCATCCACGCCATATGAACATTCGATGTCAATACACCAAAATGATACAGAGAAATGTCCGGTATCAAAAACAATTTACTTCCAGCAATAACATCAGCATCGATTACTTCCATCGGATATATCTTCGATTTTGTGAAGATACTTTCGGTAATGCTAACGCCGGATTTATTCTGTCTTCGCTATAATATCGGAGTCGAACTGGAAATGTCGGCTTGTCAGCATAATGATTAGTATCAGGACTTGGACAACTTAATCGAAATTCACGAACGTTCTTTACACGTTCCATAATTTTAGGATATTTTTTTAACTCCGATGGCAATATATCTTTCAGCCAAAGGCAATATCTCGATTTTCTCGCAATAAAATCTTTTCCCATCATATAAGGATGTATATATTTTTCCGCCTGCGGCTCATTTTGTAGAAATATATTTTTTTCATCTTCCGTCATAACATAGTTTCCATCGTCTTTCATCTCACAGCCAATATACATTTTAGGTACATCAGAAATTGGCGTTTTTCTACTTACAATGAAAACATTATCCGCATCAACAAGATATGGATTTATATTTTTTGCTAATGTCATTCTTCCATCAGAGAATATTTTCTTTACATTTCCACCCACCTGGCTAAATCCGACTATTACACAATGTACATGTGCCTTTAAACTAGCTTCGCTATCCCACTGAAAAGTTCTATGTGCAAAATCAATTTTCACACCTGCTTTAAAAAGCGGTTCCCATAAATTTGCAACTTGTTCACCCTGACATATTGAATTGGTAGAAACATAGGCACAATGTATCAACGTATTATTAATAAAATCTGCGGCTTTCTTATACCAGCAAGAAACGTAGTCCAAGGTTCCATAGTTTTTCCAATCTGATAAAACTAATTTTGCATCCTTTTTCTGCTCAGTGTTCATATTTTTAGTTCCTACAAATGGTGGGTTACCCATGATATAAGATAACTGCATTTTAGGAACAATACTTTCCCAGTCCAGTTTTAGTGCATTACCTTCTACAATAAACGCATTGGTCGTCAATGGCAAAAAATCCAGATTCATATGAACGATGTCTTCTGTTTCTTTCATCATCTGTGATTCAGCAATCCATAAAGCAGTCTTGGCAACTGTAACAGCAAAATCATTAATCTCAATTCCATAAAACTGATCAATAGAAACGTGGATTGGTGAGGATTCATCAAAGCCAAAAGTAATCTGTCCTCTCTGCAATTCTTTTATGACTTCGTTCTCCAATCGCCGTATACTGATATATGTTTCCGTAAGGAATTTCCACTTCCCGATGCCGGATCAAGCCACCGGAGATTTGCCAGCTTCGTCTGGAAGTCTCTCAGCTTTTTATCTTTTGTTCTCTGCACGGTTATCTGCTGAATTTCTTTCAGCTCATTTTTCAGATCATCCAGAAACAGTGGATCAATGACCTTGTGAATATTCTCAATGCTGGTGTAATGCATACCGCCGGAGCGTCTTGTCTCTGGATTCAACGTACTCTCGAACACAGCGCCAAATATGGTCGGACTGATTTCTGACCAGTCAAAATCTGCTGATGCTTTTTCTAATAAAAGATTTCTGATTTCATCCGTAAAAGGCGGAATCTCAATATCTTCATTTGCAAAAAGTCCACCATTTACATACGGAAAAACTGCAAGCTGTGGGTTATCATCTTTCAAATAAGGATCTCTATCCTCCGGCTTTGTATCAAGGATCTGGAAAAGTTCGATCATTGCTTTTCTCATTTTTCTTGCATCAAATTCTTCCAGATAATCATGGAACATACCATGCTGTCCGAAAATGCCGGCATCCTCTGCATACAGGCAGAATACCATTCTGACACAAAGGATATTCAGACTTTTCATTGCACGCTCTGTTGTTGGATCGGCATATTGTTTTGCCAGTGCATCATACAGCAACCCTACAATTTCACCTGCGGCAATGGAAACTTCCATTTCTCTCTGAAGATTTGTGTTTCCCTCGTCCACAAGGAACTGTAACCGATAATATTCTTTTTCCAGGTTCTCCAACTGGATAATCTCCGGATCACCGCCCGGCTTTTCCATGTCATAAATATAAAATGACTGAAAATTGCTAGTTACAATCCATCTTGGTCTTTTTGAATATGGCAGTTCAGAAGAATATCTTTTTGCCTGTTCAAAGGGTGTCAGCATAGAGCCATCAGACTGCCGGATAGCAGCCGTCAGGCTCTTGTTGATACTTTTCTGTTCAATCATTACATGAGTTTTCTCAATATACCCGTCAATAAAACTGGTGTGATCAAGATGTACCTGATCCTCAAAGGAAATAAACTGTGATATTTCAGTTACACCAAATACCATTGTCAGAAGCTCCACCCAGAAAATCTGGCTGTCTCCCTTTTCATATCCACGGTCTTTCCAGTTTTTTGCAAATGCTTTCGCTGCTGCTCTTTGTTGTGCATCTGTCATTGTGGCACCCTCCTGTTACTTTTCATCTGTAAATTCCATCATCTCATCAACGGTGCAGTCCAGTTTCTTGCAGATTTTCTCAATCGTTTCCATTGAGACATACTGATTTTTTCCCATTCGGGCAAGAATATTACCACTAATCCCGGTAAGGTACTGCATCTCTATCCGCTTCATATTTTTATCTATGAGCATTTTCCATAATCTGTTATAACTTACGCCCATAAGCGCCTCCATATTTTTCATATAAACATATTTTGATTATATCACGATTTCGTTAGGTTAAATACCTGTAATTTTTGATATCTCCAACCATTTATTTCGGATTAGTCAAATGGGAGCTCACCATCTGGTACTTCTATGAATCCGTCTTCATCTGTTTTCTCTGTTCCTGACAAATTCGCTTCGGCACCGCTGTCCTTGTTCTGAGCAAATTCATGTTCTTCCACAACCACATCTGTGGTATAAATTGTCTTCCCGTCTTTGTCCTTATAACTGCCAGTACTGATACGACCGCCAATTACAATCCTCATTCCCTTATGAAGATATTTCTGTGCAAATTCTGCACTCTTTCCGAATGTGACACAAGAAATAAAATCTGCTTCCTGCTCACCGTCACGTTTATACCTTCTGTTTACCGCAAGTGTATATCTTGCTACTGCCATATCATTATCTTTCCCGGCATATTTAATCTCCGGGTTCTTTGTCAGTCTTCCCATTAAAATCACTTTATTCATAATCGTTACCATCCTTTCCGGGCATTTCACCCTGTAACATTGTTATCAGTTTCATTTTCATCAGCGGCCTGGTGTGCGTTTCCCTGTCACCTGCAGCCGTCTCAGACTGCCTCTGCCTGCATCAGCAGGACACTGACCATAAGGCTCCGGTCAGCCGCCCATCATCGGGAGTGTCATTATGATTCCGCTTGCTTCCAGAAAAAGAAAGGTCATGGCAGAACTCCTGGTAGGCTTCCAGGGTGCACTTATCAATTGTCAAGGTTCAGCGAAGGAACATTCCAAAACGTCCTCTAATTACTAAAGTCAAATAACTTAACATGATGCAAAAGAATCGTGATATTTTTTTGCATTTTTATCATTTTTTCTTTTAATTTCATTAGTCCCTTCACATACTCTGTACTGGGACGAACAAAAACGGACATGATTTTGAAGAATTTTTGAAAAATAATTGTTCCTCTACCTATAAAGCGTTGGAAACAGTATTTACCAACCTCTTTTGCAAGTTTTTTCGCATAAGTGAAATATTTCCTCACTAATTGCAAGTTTCAGAGAGCGTTTGGACGGTACTTTCGCAGAAAAATTTATTTTTCCTACTAATCACACATGGGAAAGCAGAGAATGTCAGATGATTTTGAAAAAATCAAAAAAGAAGCATCAACCACTATTGCAGCCAATGCTTCTTCAATTTACTTTCTTACTTACGAAAGAGATTTCAATATACTTTTTATTACTTTCTTTAATTTCAATCCATCTTTCAGCCCCAGACGATAAAAAAATTCTTCTGTATCTGCTCCACTACTGAATATGGCATCACAGTATTTTGTAATTGCCTCTTCCTGTTCTGGTGATAATGAAGCAATTACCTTTTCATATTCTTCTTCAACTTATCTGGCTCTGTCACAGATTGCTGTTTCATTTTCCAGTCTGCATACTCTTTCCCCATGTGCTCTGTTATTGTTAGACTGATAAATTCTTCAATCTCCTTTGTCAATTTCATAGATTTATACCTGCCCTTTCCATGTTATCTCACTGTTTCAGATAAATCCGGTAACTATCCAGAACTGAATCGGTAACACCACTTTTATATATTTTACGAATATCAACAATTTGTTCATCTTTCAACAGTTTCAACTAATCCAGTAAATCTTTTCTGCTGTTTGCAAAATTGCAGCATCTTCCATCTGCATATTCAATCCTGTATCTCATACGCTCCTCCTATACATATACCAATTCACTCAATACAATTTCCTGCACACGATTCCTGATGTTGTTACACTGTCGCACCCATTCCATAGGATTCTGACTCTTCAGTTTCTCGGTAACTCCATCCGCAATTCTCATTTGTGCTTCAATCAGCTCATACCGTTCCTGTGTCTGTTCGTTAAGATCTGCCAGATAGCGATCCAGTTTTCCGGTCAACAAAAGATAAGAATACATCCCTGATTTATGTTTTTTCAGATATTGTTTCCGAAGTATTCCCCAGTAACCAATCGGTCGGTTTTCCTCCGGCAAGGCTAACATCGGCATGTAATAATCTCCCACCAGCACATAATCCAATCCATTGTTATCATCATGTATTATTTTTCTCTGTTCACTCATGTTCTTCTCCTCTATCAAATCTTCCTCTGCTCTCGCAGATACGCTTCAAATATACTTCTACGAATCAGTACTTTCTTCCCAATCTTATATACTGTTCCGGCTTCATGTGCCATACGAACTACGGGCTTGATTCCCAGTCTGTAATATTCACATGCCATATTGTAGGTCACGTAGTCATGGCTCATAAATTCCAGATCTTCATCGTCAATCTCATCTGAAAACAGCCATACATTACCGCTCATCCATCATTTCCTCCCTGCCTTTTCCTGTCGCCGGTTCATGAAATCGTTCCAGATAAGTATCAAAAATATCCTTGTTAATCAGTACCGTTCCATCTATTCTGTAAATCGCACCTGCATCACTTGCAAGTTCCAAAGTTTCTTATGGGAGATACTGTAATGATTTCTGCCTGTTGATAGCGCAGATACTGTCGGCGTAATTTTCTAAGCTGCTCTGGTACTTCTTTCATACTTGTAATTGGTTTATAACTTTTACCCATGATGTTTTCCTCCAAAATTAGATTTACTGTTTTACAGAAGCTGACCGCTGGGATGTGACTTTCCAAGGACGAAAAAAAGCACCTCTTAGATTAACTCTAAGAAGTGCTCTTACTTCATTGTCCAAACCTGTGCCCTTTCACCTGAAATTCGTCATGCTTCATAACGATTCATCATTCTCCCAAATTTTGTTGTCAAATTGTTGTCAACTGTGGTCTGACATCATGGTTTTAGACATTTTATATTTAATTTTAGTACAGCTTTGCACCAGCCGGAATATGGTTATCAACCATCAGAAGATGAAGTTTTTCTTCGCCCTCTTCCTCATGGATTGCACTGAGAAGCATTCCACAGGATTCAATTCCCATCATGGCTCTCGGTGGCAGGTTAGTGATCGCAATAAGTGTCTTTCCAACTAATTCTTCTGGTTCGTAATATGCATGAATACCAGAAAGGATTGTTCTATCAATACCTGTTCCGTCATCAAGAGTGAACTGTAACAGTTTCTTTGACTTCGGTACTGCAACACACTCTTTCACCTTTACTGCACGGAAGTCTGACTTGCTGAATGTATCAAAATCTACCTCTTCCTCAAATAAAGGCTCTACCTTTACCTTGGAGAAGTCGATAACTTCTTCTTTCTCCGGTGCTGCTGTGGAAGTGCTATTTTCTGACTTCGCAGATTTCTTATCAGCGTCCAGTGACTTCATTGTCGGGAATTTTTTTGATTGCTAAGCTAACTCTTGTATATCCCTGCAAACCCTTGGAAAATGGGCTTTCCCGGATTCTATATACTTGGATACTCTTAGACGTTTTTTTGACTTTTGTGCGTCCAAAAGATGTCATTCGCCTTAAAACACGTCTTTTTATTTTAAGACATGTACTGCCGTGTCAAAGACTACAATACTAGATGAGTATAGCATATTTATCTCAGTATGAATAGGTATATTTTCAATCTTCAAAGAGTTCAATCACAGGACTCTTTTCTAAAAAATATCCATATTTTTTGATAATTTCTCAATTACTGATTTGGTAACATCTGGGTTTGCTTCTGCATATATGTTCATGGTAGTCGATACATCAGCATGTCCCATTACCTCTTGAATTACTTTGATGTTGGTTTCATTCTCGCAAAATCTTGATGCAAACGTATGTCTGAAGATATGGCAGGAGAATCTTGGAATCATAATAGGTTCTCTCTTCTCTTTTTTAGCAGCCACCTCTTCCTCAGAATTATGAGTATCTACAATTCTCTTAATTGCACGATTGACTGCGGCAGGATTGTGTGGCATTCCAAAACGATTTGTAAAAGCAAAATTGGTCATACCATCTACATTCTCTATGCAAAAGCCTTCTTGCTTCTGTCTCTCATATTCTTCCTGAAGCACATCATATACCTGCTGCATCATAGGTATTCTACGATTACCAGCTTCCGTCTTTGGCAAAGATACTCTAAACTCACATTTATATGAATCATCCGCTCTCTGGTAATAGGTTAAGCTATGATTGATATCAATGATTCGATTCTCCAAATCAATATCATCCCAGCGTATCCCAATTGCTTCTCCTATTCTGCATCCAGTTCCTAACAAAAATACAAAGAATGGATACCAGTGATAAAAGAATGGATTCTTTGCTACATACTCCATGAATTTTCTCTGCTGATCCACAGTCAACGCTCGCCTTGTTTTTCTGGCACCACCATTACGCTTCTTTACTTCACAGTATGCTCCGTCTACCGGATTCTTCCTTATGATATCATCTCTGACAGCAAGCTGAAATGTAGGTCTTAATACTGTGTTAATTGTCTCAAGCGTATTAATCTGTAATCCCTGATTATTAATCAAGTCTGTATAAAAGAATAACACGTCTGAGTATTTCACATCTCTTACTTTCTTCTTGCCAAATGTATCACGAATAAAATGATTCCATGTATACAAATAATTACTGTAAGTAGTGCTACGCAATTCTGTTTTAGTTGATATGTACCTGTCAAACAAAAAGTTTACATCAGCTTTTCCTGCGACATAGATATCAAGTCCATCCAACTGGTCTTTTTGTAACTGTTCTTCTCTTTCTCGAAGCTTTACCAAAGACTTTGCATAAATGGTTCTTTTCTTGCCTAATGGATCAATATATACATATGAGTATCTTCCGTCGCCTTTTCTGTAACCCTCACCCTTTCTTAATACTCTGCCTTTACCATCTTTTCTACAAGCCATTATTCTCTCCTTTCCGGAGAAAAGAGCCTGTTCTACTGATTAGCCTGCTGCTTCATTTGTAATTCAACACCCATTCTAATCAATTGCGAAATGGATAGATTATGAGTCTCAGCATACTCAACCATTATCTGGTATTCCTCTTCTTTGAATTTAACAGTTACCTTATGATCAAAAGGTTTATCTGCTTTTGGTCTTCCAGTTCTAACCATCTGTATGCCTCCTTCATATCTTAGTCATATTATACTTTCGGTCTGACCGAAAGTCAATACATTTTTTCTCTCTTGGCTCATTTTTCTCCATACTTGTTTGTATTTCTTCTATATCAATGCGTCATTTCTCATAATTACTTATAAAACTCGTCATCTACAATATGGAAAGTCTCCAGATATTCATCAATAATATCCAGATTAACCAACACCAGCTGATTCACTTTATAACATGCCTTTGCATCCTTCGCTAACTGCATAAACTTTGACACACTCATTGAATACATCTCTGCTCCTTCTGAATATCTGACAAATCTTTTATTATTAGTCTTTTTAGTTCTGCTGTCCATTTGCTAACTCCTCCATTACCATTTTGCGAGCTACAGGTAACAGATCAAACTGTCGTATCAATGCTCTGTCTATTTCTTCTCTCACGCCGGAATCCTCAATGACAGTTCCACTTTTTGCTCTAATGCAGCCTTTTGAAATTGTCTGTGCATCTTCAGGCATAAAATCAGATATCTTACTTAATCCAAATCCACTCACATCCTTCGGATTTAAAATCACATGTACCGGAATATCCTTTAACTTACTGCTCAAAGGGACTACTGACACCTGTGGTGCACCATCATGATTACTGGCATCACATGAAATAATTATTCCTGGTCTGATTCCTCCCTGGATGCCATGTGGATTTTTTCCAAAATCTGCATACACGACATCAAATTTGTTATACTTACCATATCTTCTTTTTTCTGTTCGTCTGCTCATATCTATGCTCCCTTCTTGATGTGCATATCCAATCTGCCCTCATCTACAGTCACCACAATGCCGCCTGCTTCAATAACCAGTCCTACCTTAAAATAAGCATCCGCAACACTGCTGGATATAGCTGCCATATTCGCAACAACTACTCCACTGATTTGCTTTTTGCGGATCATATTCACAATCTGATTCCACTGGCGATCAACATCTCTCTGCGAAAAGCCATTGCGTCTTATCTTTCCCACGATTGAATATTCTTTTCTCTTTACAAATTCATGTATATATTTGCTCTGCTTGTCTTCAAGCATATTTACTTTTTCCAATGGAGCCTGCACTGAAAGATATTCTATGCAATCCATCTTTTTAATCTTTCTTCTCATTCTCTGCCTCCTATGCTGACTTCAAAGCCTGCTCTATCATAAAATCAAATGTCTTTTTCAAATAATCCTGCTTATCTGCAGGTAACCGCTTTAGCCTCGAATCTAATGAATCCGGTGTACAGTCTATTGCAAGTAAGCTATTTGCGTCTGTTTCATAAACTTCCATAAGCATATACAAATTTTTCATGCTCAAGTTTCTTCCTCCTTGCTCCACCTGTCCAAGTGTCGAAACACTTATTCCAGTTTTAGCAGCAACCTCTTCAATGAGAAGTCCTTTGTCCTTACGGATATCACGAATCACCGGACCAATTTTATATCCTTCATATTTCATCGTCGTACCCTCCAATGTTCTGTGCCATTTCCCTAATCATCTCTACAGCTGCATCTTCTGTCTCGTACTGACCAAGCCACTTCCCACTTGAATCATGTACAACTGTTCCGAATGCAGTCTGTGTAAATCTGCAATCCTTCACAGCCGGGACTTGTTTGTCCCGACCGGAATGATTTTCTGTTGTCGCTCTACCAAAGGACTCCGTTAGCATCCAAAATCCTCTGCATGAGATACAATAATTGGCACCGGACCGACTTCAAGAGAATAGAGCCATATGCCATATCTGTGATGGTCTTAACAAATTCTTCCAAATCATAAATGTCATCTGTGATCTCATTCAGGCTTCTGACTACTACAACCTCAAAGTCTTCCTCTTTAAGTGTTGCAAAGAAAGCATTCAGACCTTCTCTGTCATAGTCCCTTGTCATTGAACGATCACAATACGCATCATTGATTATTACTCCATTAGGCATTGCCTGATCACGCATATTCTCGACCATCTGGACTACATTAAGTTCTGCTCTGCGTGACTTTACAAATGCAATACCCTTTGCAAGCTCCTGATTATCTGTACCTTCGTTTCCTACTACGTTAAAATCTCTTTTATTCATTTTGTTATCTCCTTTACGATTTCGTATTGGAGAGTTTTGGCGCCTCCACTCTCGTGGTGTGCTGTTCCTTAGCACATGATTATGATAGAATACTTTCACTTTTTATGATTTGCCTATAAAGCCTATCTTTTCATTGTTTGTAGTCTTTAAAAGACTATTTTGTAAATGTTTCTATTAAGACCTTAATGGAATCCGCCTGCTCCTGTGAAATAGTCAAGCACTGCTTCCCAAACAGGAGGTAATCAACAGAACAACCTAGAATCTGACTAATCACATATAACTGAGGCACAGTACAATTTGCACGTCCATTCTCAATCCTAGACATCTGATTACTCTGGATATCTAGCACAGCTGCTAAATCAACAGCGGCAATCTTTTTATCTATTCTCAACTTTTGAATTCTCTGACCAATCTGTAATTGTACGTCCGAACTATATTCTTTAAAATCAGTCCATGTCATTCTGTTCACCTCCTCTCATGCAAAATAAAAAGCAGTGGTAATATTTCCTACCACTGCAATTAAAACACATATTTTACATTGATTCGATTCCCCCAATTTAATATTAAAAAAGGGTATTCTCATTGAGGCTTTTTACGTTGTGCCTCTAGCTGTTCAATAAACTCTTTTACTCTTAATCTTTCTTCATCCGTTATCATTCCCATTCTTTTTTCATATTCTCTTCTACTTTTATTATTATCACAATATGTTTTTAGTGCTTCTTGAAATACATTTTCACTGGTGTCCCTAAAACTAAAATCTATATCCTCATCTTCAGAATCCTTCAATACCACCTCTCCCCATAGTTTCTTTTGAGTTTCATTATCTATTTCCTGTAGTCTTTCACATATAGCCTCAAATCTTGGCTGTAATTTATTGATGAAGCCATTAGAACGCAATATTTCCTTTCTTTCTAATAATAAGTCCTTATATTCCTCATTCTTGTCCAATTCTTCTTGCAACTTCTTTATAATCATTTAATAGATTTCTAATTATCTCTTTAGATGTTCTTATATGCCGGTATAGCCCGTTATTCCGGGCTTTTCCGGCACATTTCATATCGGAAGAACCTCACAAATCTTTTTATTACCCCTCATGTTTTCGCTCTCAAAAGTAGTAAAAGCAGTAGTAAATTCTGCGTACTACTTATGCCGCCTTGGTTTCCTCGGCGCTTTCCGCCGCAGGCTCCGGCTTGGCTCTGCGGTGGGTTTTGCCTTGGCTTGCAGCCGTTCCATTTCCTCCTGTGCGGAATGGAAAGTAGCGTGGGCGTAATAGTTCAGCGTCATTACAATGTTGGCGTGTCCCATGATGTACTGCAATGCCTTGGGGTTCATGCCCGCGTTTGCCATTCTGGTACAGAATGTATGCCGCATGGTGTGCGGCGTCATCACATCGGGCAACGGCTCCTTGTGGCACTTGTTGTACTTCTTGGCAAGGCACTTGAACATGGCGTCATAGTTGACGGCGGTTTTGGGCAGGCCGTCCGGCTCGGCACAGACAGAATGTATCCGTCTGCCCTATGACGCGCCGCCATTGTCCTGCGGGCGTATTTGTCAAGGAGCAAAGGGGCCGCCGGGAAAACAGGCAGGCGGGGAAAGGGAAAGCCGCCTGTCTATGGCCGGGGCCTTAACCGTCAGTCGCCAATGGGACTAACGATGGAATGGATCAGCTTGATTTGCAATCGGCGCTTCATATACTCGTCAATGCAGATATGAGGCTGGCCGCTGCCGTCATAGAGCGTCCGGGTACACAGCTTATTGATATAGCCGTCGTAATGCTGCAAGACACGCTCCACGGCTTCGGCGTTACCGGCGCAGGCCGCGTCGATCACAAAATCCGGCAGAGGGCTTTTGCCCTTGTAACTGGATTGCTTCATCCGCGTTTAACCTCCCTCCGGCATGAACGCCATCAATTTTATACGCAAGTCTTTCAGGGTGCTTGTCCTGTGGCGCTGTACTGCGCTGCGGGACATTCCCATCAGGCGGCCGATTTCTTCGTCAGTCAAATCCAGAACAAAGCGGAGAATCAAAATACTCTGCTCGTCTTTTGGCAGGCTGGCAAACGCTTCGGCCACAAGCTCGTTGTCGATATGTAGGTCATAGCCATGCGAACTGAATGTAAAGCTGTCGCAGGAATACCGATCTACGGTCGAGAGCTTGTCCCAATCAGCCGGGGAAACAGCGTCCAGCGACACTTCACGGTCGCGGCGGCACTTCATTTCCCGCAGATAATCTATCGCCTCATGGTACAGAACCAGCTTGCAATAGCGGTCAAACTGGCTCCATTCACCGTATTTGCGGGGGATCGCTTCCATCTTCTCACCCCCTTTCTATGGGGGATGTGGTGGTTCTCTCCCTTTCCGCCAATAGAGCGAATGGAATCTCTCTGGCTGCCCGCTAAATGCCTCCTTTTTTCACTATTTTGAAATTTCTTTTTGCGCCGGATAGCAGGCCGCAGGAAACAACAAAATTCGCCCGGCAGGTCAAAGACCCACAGGGCGAAACAAAAAGCAATATGTTCTTTCCCTACATGGTATAGTACATACGCACAGCCGCTTGTCCCCGCTGCCGGGGGACAGCTTTTTTTGACAGGCTAATCCCTGTCGGATTTTGTCGAAGTAGTTTTCGTTGCATAGCGGCTCCCTCCTAAAGCCGCCATGCCAGAACACGGTGCAGGGGTCGTCGAAGCAAAAAACGGCGGCCTTGATCTACTCAAAACCGCCGTATCCGTCAGTGATACAGGAAAGCGCACGAAATCCTCTGCCCGTCAGCGGTTTTTTCTTTTCCCCGCTGTGGAGGCAGATGTTTGAATATGTAGGCTCGTTTCATTCCACAAAGAACAGAACCCGCCGGATCAGCTCCGGGATATTGACCGGGGCGGTGATATAGTCGTTCACGCCCTCATGCCGGTATTCATATTCCGTGGCAGGGTCGTTGTTCTCGGTGAGGAT
>ENA-OQJH01000209-OQJH01000209.1-human-gut-metagenome-genome-assembly--contig:-NODE-209-length-35375-cov-3.335310_pt1 | contig 35375 bp, 44 predicted proteins | sample MGYA00242597_ERZ504763 | MGnify/ENA primary metagenome ERZ504763 (study PRJEB26092, sample SAMD00036359) | human gut metagenome | host: Homo sapiens | study: EMG produced TPA metagenomics assembly of...
TAAGTTTCTTCCCCCATCCATTCCAGTTCTTGCTTCAAATTCTGATGGTAATTTCATATTTCTTCCTTTTTATACTACAAAATACGATGATTATTTTGGGATTATCTGAAAATTTTCTGTCTATTTGCAACCTATTTCCTAATTCGTTCCGTCTAACTAGCAGAAAACAATAATAAAGATATAAAAACATGAAACAGTTACTTTTTATTTTGGCCTTACTCATAGGGACTTGCTTCGCAACCCATGCCAAAACAATCAAATTAGTACCTTCCGCCCTTGACAGCACCCGGATGGATACAGTCGTTATAAGCGACCTGCAAGATGTAGATGAGGATCAGAATGCTGCCATGCATAACATTAGTTCGGATTTCGGTGACTGGAATAGCGGTCCTCCTACTTCGGTAGCAATTGTCGCACTCATCATCTGTTGTGGACTCCCTTTCTTTATTGTAGCTATTGTACTTTGGTTCAGGTACAAGAACAAACAAGCCAAATACAAACTGGCTGCAGAGGCTCTGGCAGCAGGACGAACCATTCCGACCGAACTGTTCAATGACCCCGAAGAACAAGGAAATGCTGTAATGACAAAGGGGATCAAGAATATATTCTTAGGCATTGGTCTGGGAGTATTCCTTTGGGTGTTGACAGAAGAAGAAGGATTGGCAGCAATCGGATTCCTTATTTTCTGTATGGGGTTGGGACAAGTATTGATAGCTTATACTACCACTCCACACAAAAAGAAAAAAGATGATCCTTCCCTCCTACCCGAATAAACCAGGATGAAAACGGAGCCAAATCAATGAAAATTGAAAATATTGAACTGGAACGTAACGAAGAGGCCAAAGAAACACAAAACATAAAGAACAATATAGATACTCCCCACAACGAAGAATAAAAATGAGCCAAATCAACGACATAGCGTTGGTAGCACAAGTGGTGGTCTTTAAAAACACCCGGGCGTTTGATACTTTGGTCAAAAAGTACCAATCGCCCATCAGGCGTTTTTTCCTGCACCAAACATTAGGAGATACAGAACTCAGCGATGACTTGGCACAGGAAACTTTTATAAAAGCATACACCAACTTGGCTTCATTTAAAAATTTGTCCAGTTTTTCCACATGGCTTTACCGTATTGCTTATAATATATTTTATGACTATATTCGCAGCAAAAAAGAAACGTCCGGACTGGAAACTTGGGAAATAGATGCTGTTTACCAAACAGAACAAAGGCAAGTAGGTGAACACATGGACATATATCGGGGATTGAGCCAATTAAAAGAGGTGGAGCGAACCTGCATCACCTTATTTTTATGGAAGATCTTCCGATAGAAAAAATCGCAGTGATTACAGGAATGCCTGCAGGAACAATCAAGTCCCATTTATCACGCGGAAAAACAAAATTGACAACTTTCTTAAAACAGAATGGTTATGATGGAAAACGATGATAAATTAATTAAGAATTTCATGCTTGCCTACAAACATGAATTGAGGACAATGGATTTTCACGCCAGGTTATCCGCCGCCTCCCCCAACAAGCCAAGTGGTTATCGGATATACTCAGTGTAACTTGCGCCATTATCTGCTGTGCATTATTCTATATTTTCAATGGCTTTGAAATTCTATGCCAGACAATCAGTGACATAGTCGCTTCCCAAACTTATTATTTGATGAGTGATACTAATTTCCAATCACTGATCATCGCCACAGTGGTTCTTATCATCATCGGTGTACAACGTGTATGCAGTTTAAAATGGTAAAAAACGAAATAGACTCATTCTCATGCTCGGAAAAAGAAAGATTTTATGTACTTTTGCAATCCATAAAATGATTTTCCGAGCATGAAACAATATTTAGATCTGTTAAACCGTATCTTAACCGAAGGCGTTCACAAAGAGGACCGTACCGGAACAGGAACCATTAGTATATTTGGTCATCAAATGCGCTTCAATTTGGAAGAAGGCTTCCCCTTGGTCACAACTAAAAAACTACATTTAAAATCTATCATCCACGAACTTTTATGGTTTTTGCAAGGTGACACCAATATAAAATACCTGCAAGACAACGGAGTACGCATCTGGAATGAATGGGCCGATGCAAACGGCGATTTGGGACATATCTACGGTTACCAATGGCGTTCCTGGCCAGATTACAATGGAGGCTTTATTGACCAGATTTCCGAAGCAATAGAAACCATCAAACATAATCCGGATTCACGACGCATCATTGTCAGCGCATGGAATGTAGCCGATTTAAACAATATGAATCTTCCTCCTTGCCATGCTTTTTTCAATTCTACGTTGCCAACGGACGTTTAAGCCTACAACTTTACCAACGCAGCGCAGATACATTCCTAGGAGTACCTTTTAATATCGCCTCCTACGCATTGTTGCTACAAATGGTAGCACAAGTTACCGGATTACAAACCGGCGATTTTGTTCATACACTAGGTGACACACATATCTATACCAACCACTTGGAACAAGTAAAACTTCAATTGAGCCGTGAACCTCGTCCCCTACCTCAAATGAAAATCAATCCGGACATAAAGGATATATTCAGTTTTAAATATGAAGATTTTGAATTGGTGAATTATGATCCATGGCCACACATTGCAGGTAAAGTATCTGTTTAGTAGTTATGGTGAATAAGCTACGCAAGGTTATTCATCACTTACCACTAATATCACTAAACATTCACCACTAATCACTCATCACTATGAATATTTCAATTATAGTAGCAATAGCACGCAACCACGGCATTGGATTTGAAAATAAATTATTATACTGGCTTCCCAACGATTTGAAACGTTTTAAAGCCTTAACAACCGGACATACTATTATCATGGGGCGCAAAACCTTTGAATCACTTCCAAAAGGAGCACTTCCCAATCGTCGGAATATTGTATTAAGCCGCCGGGAAGGAGCAGCCTTCGCCGGGGCTGAATGTTTCCCCTCATTAGAGATCGCTTTATCCCACTGCAAAGAGGAAGAAGAAATATTTATTATAGCGGTGCCAGCTTGTATAAAGAGGCAATGCATATAGCCAGACAATTATATATCACATTTATTGATGACACATCCAAGGAAGCTGATGCTTATTTTCCCGAAATAAAGAAAGAGGAATGGAAAGAAACAGGTAGAGAAGATCACCCGACAGATGAAAAACATCTCTACCCGTATAGTTTTATTAATTATAGCCGCATAAAGTAACAATTAATCTTCATCAGCTAAATCGAGAATAGCATTTGTCTCTTAATAGCCTCATTAAATGATATAATAGTTTCTGAACGAGCCAAGCCCAATGGTTGTAACTTATCATGGATTATGCTAAGCAAATGATGATTGTTCTTTGCATAAATCTTGATAAACATATCATATTGTCCCGTAGTGAAATGACATTCTACGACTTCAGGAATACCTTTTAAAGCCTCTGTCACTGAATCAAATTGTTCCGGATCTTTCAGATAAAGACCAATATATGCACATGTTTCATATCCGATCTTTTCTGGATCAATGACATATTCAGATCCTTTAAGAATCCCCAAATTGGTTAGCTTCTGAATACGCTGATGAATGGCAGCACCGGATACATTGCAAGCACGGGCTACTTCCAGAAACGGAATACGAGCATTGCTGGCTATCAACCTTAAGATCTGCTCATCCAAACTGTCTAATTGATGATGTCCCATTCTTTTTAGTTTAATTTTCTGCAAAGATATGACTTTTCTCGACAATATTCGTGCGATTCATAACTTTATTGTATAAATACCAATAATTTAATAGAATGTCCTATCTTTGCAGAAAATGCAAAGACGATGAAAAAGACATTTATTTTTACCTTGTGCAGTTTATTCAGCATGACTGTAAACGCTCAAAATTTCAGTGATTATTTCGAAGATAAAACACTTCGGGCAGATTATATTTTTACCGGAGATGCCAAAAAACAAGAAGTATATCTGGACGAACTGTCAAGCCTTCCGCAATGGGCAGGACGCAAGCATCATCTAGCAGAACTTCCTTTGGCAGGCAACGGTGAAATCACAATGAAAGACAAAGCAACAGGAGAAACCATTTATCGAACGTCATTCTCTAGCCTTTTCCAAGAATGGGTAAGCGAAGAAGAAGCAAGTAGGATAAAAAGAGGCTTCGAGAATTCTTTTCTTTTGCCTTATCCCAAAAAAGAAGCAGTAGTGACCATATCTCTAAAAGATGTATATCATAAAGTAAATGCCTCACTCACACATGAAATAATCCCCAATGATATTCTGATCCATCAGAGGGGAACAAACCATATTACCCCCCATCGCTATCTTCTGCAAAGCGGAAATACCGCAGATTGTATCGATGTAGCATCATGGCAGAAGGATATACAGAAAAAGAGATGGATATATTTTATAAAGATGCCCAGACGGCATGTGACGCCTGTTCAGTCATGAACCTTTCAAGAAACTGAAGGAGAAATTTAATATTGTTGCTGTAGCAAGCCCTTCGGAAGACAGCGGAGTCAGCATACCGGGACAAGGCAAATGGAAATCTACGGCTGTAAGTTCACATTTCAACACTTTCTATTCTGACCGGTATCTCACTACCAGTCGGGTAAAAAGTATTCATAATTGGTTGGCTGGAATTCCTTACGAGCATATCATTATTCTAGCCAATACAGACACCTATGGAGGAGGTGGCATCTATAACTCATATACACTGACCACAGCTCACCATCCGGATTTTCAACCAGTTGTAGTTCATGAATTCGGCCATAGTTTTGGAGGATTAGCAGATGAATATGCATATACCGAAGCTCCAAGCCCGCAATATCCATATGAAGTGGAACCTTGGGAACCGAATATCACCACATTAATTGATTTCGACAGTAAATGGAAAGATATGATTCCGAAAGGTACTGCCATACCTACTCCGGTAGCTACAGAAAATGCCGACTTATACACCAAAGTAGGAGTCTATGAAGGAGCAGGCTATACGCAAAAAGGACTTTATCGCCCTACTACCGAATGCAGAATGAAGATAAACGAAGCACCTGCATTCTGCCCGGTATGCCAACGTGCATTAGAAAGACTAATAAACTTTTATACTGCGAAATAGGTTCATAACTTAAGACTAAACAAAGACAGATAAAATGATTGAAATTAAACAAGTAAAAACACAAGATGAGGTAAACTATACCTTTGTAGAAAAATTAATGCATACGGCATTCCCTCAAGAAGAACGTCGTGATACTGTACAACAGAGAGAATATTCTGATAATAATCTCCGGTTCTGTAACAACATTATTTTAGAAAACGGTAACAGCATTGGTATGATCAGTTATTGGACAATGGGAGATTTTTACTATATCGAACATTTCGCTATTGATCCCAGCCTCAGAAACGGAGGTTATGGAAAACGTGTACTGGAAATGATAAAAAACAATTAAAAGGTCCAATTGTATTGGAAGTAGAGGAGCCTAATGATGAAATGAGCACACGCCGTATTCACTTCTATAAACGTTTGGAATTCACTTTGCATAAAAAGCCCTATATGCAACCTCCCTACCGTAAGGGAGATAACGGTCTACCAATGCTCTTAATGACCTATGGGGATATAGATATGGAAAGTGATTTTGAGAAAGTTAAAAAGACTCTTTATAAAGAAGTTTACGGACAAGAAATCTGAACATTCATTCTTCATCTTTCTTCAATTACTATAATGCTGACTCGCGCAGGAGTTTATCCTCAAAAGGTCCATTGTACATACTATTACTATACCATAGGTAGCAGATTAAATCCGTTCATAACAAATAAATAGAATAGAAGACATAAAAAAGGAAGCTGTTTTTAACAGCTTCCTTTTTTATCTATGCTTATATAACTATTACTGACGTTGAGTAGCTGAATAGTTAATTTTCAAAGCGTAAGCCTGACGAAGTGCCTGTTTAACATCGGTTACGATACCCATTCTTGTGTCCTTATCAACTTTCAAAGAAACGGTCATAAACGGCTGATCTTCTTCTTTCATATTCAAACGCTCTTGAGTAATGTAGTCCTGAACTTCAGATACTTCAGCAAACTTATCGTTCAACTGAATACGGCTTTCAGCACCCATTTTCTTTTGGAACTCCGGCAACGGCTTACCTATATAGATAAAGGAAACCAAAGACTTCTTTTCCAATTTTTCCAACTCTGTTCCTTGAGGAACCTGAAATTGAACCTTCAATGTAACCTCACGCATGGTTGTCACAATCATAAAGAAGAACAACATGGTAAAGATAAGGTCAGGCAATGAAGAGGTATTCAACTCAGGCATTCCACGTTTACCTGTTTTATTAAATTTTCCCATTACTTACCTCCATACTTTTTAGGTTCAGCTTCAGAAATCTTCTGCGGATAATATTCACGAATTGCTTTTTGCTCATCTTCATCACATTGAGCGTAAGTCTTGCCGAATTTAGCCTTTCCTAGCTCGTCTCGTAACTCATTATAAGCAGCAACCAATTCATTCTGTACGTCAATATATGCTTTATAGCTAGTACCAACGTCATTCTGAACAGAGATTACATGCTTTTCCGTAATCATACAATCACCCAGCAAAGGAATATTCTTTCTATGCTTTTCAGGCAATTTTTCATCATCATACGGATTGACTATAAATTCTTTTGCCTTTTCTTTTAATTGCTTAATGTCAATGTAGTCCTGACCACACATCAGTTGGTCATCTTTGTTCAAACGAACCTGGAGTACATTACGTTCCTTTACAATAATATCATCTTGTTTCTGATCCTTGTTTTCGGGAGGAGGCGGAAGACGTCTCGCCAAACCACGGTCAGTATCCATTGATGTTGTAATCAGGAAGAAAATAAGCAACATAAAGGCAATATCAGCTGTTGAACTGGAGTTAATTCCAGGTACGGCTCTTTTCTTTCTTGCCATTTTACTTACTTTGTTTTTTAATTGTTAAATATCAATGAGATAATATTATTTCTTAAAGATACCTGTCATATTTACCAAAGTTGCTAAAGCAGCAATACCCAGTAAGAAATAAATTGAATAGATAAACATATCTGTTATCTTCAACCAGAAGTATCCGTATAAGGAGCTTCATTAGCTGTAATCGTTGCATCAGATCCCATAGCATAAGATATTAATACTACAGCAACCAACAAAACGAGACCAAGTAAAGATTTTATAGCTCCCATCGGATTATCTTTTAAAGCTGCGCCAAACTGTGCAATTGCTGCAATAACCGTCAAGCCAACAGTTACACCAAACAATGCATACATTAAGTATATCAATGTTTCAGTGTGTTCGGGAGCATTCATATCTCCCACCGGATTATTATATCCTACCAAGAAGAACATGCCCAATACTACCAAAATAACGGCAAAGCAGACATATAAAGCATAGTAGGACATTTTATATGATAATTTAGCCATTGTCCTAATTATTTTTTGTATTTCAAGTTGTACTTCATGATCATGTCAAGCAAAGTAATAGAAGAATCTTCCATAGCGCTTGTCAAAGCTTCAATTTTAGAAAGGATGTAGTTATAGAATACCTGCAGAATCAATGCTACAACCAAACCAAAGATAGTAGTAATCAAAGCCACTTTCATACCACCTGCTACAACTGTCGGAGAAATATCACCTGCCTGCTGGATTTTATCGAACGCCATAACCATACCGATTACAGTACCCAAGAATCCCAAAGACGGAGCCATGGCAATAAACAATGTAATCCAAGAACATCCTTTTTCAAGATAACCAGCCTGAACACCACCGTAAGAAACAACAGAACGTTCAACAACATCAACACCATCGTCAATTCTCATTAAACCCTGATAACAAATAGAAGCAACAGGACCGCGAGTATTACGACATACGGTTTTTGCAGCTTCTACATCACCTTTTTCCAAAGCAGCCTCGATGCTAGTCATCAACTTCTTTGTATTAACTTCTGCCAAGCTCAAATAAATAATACGTTCAATGCAGAAAGCCAAACCTAAAACTAGTGCTATTGCTACCAGAGACATAAAACCAGCATCACCTTCGATGAACTTAGTTTTTAACTCTTTGTGAAGACCACCACCTTCTTCAACCACTGCTGCTTCAGTAGTCTGTTCTGTTTGAGCCGGAGCTGCGTCTTGAGCCATAATAGGCTGAACTGATCCTAAAGTAAGGACTCCCATCACTGCAAGAATTGCAAATAACTTTTCATTGTGTGTCTAATTTTTTAAGATTAATTAATTAATTGTTATTTATTTGTTTTAATTGTTTTCCTGCTTTTACGTTTTCCATAACAACAGCGGAGAGAGCGGGATTCGAACCCGCGAAACACTTTTGGCGTTTACACGCTTTCCAGGCGTGCCTCTTCAACCACTCGAGCATCTCTCCTTATTTCGGGCTACACAATACTATCTTTTTTTAAATCGGGTGCAAATTACAAAGAAAATCGGGAATTGCAAGCGATTTCAGCTACAAATGTATTCTTTTTTTTCGTCTTACGTAGAATTAACCCTGTCATTATTGGAATTACTCATCAAAATTAATAAACTTTAAAAACTTATTCAGCCATTTTGAACACTTTTAAAGCATTATTGGTCGTGATTCTGTCTATGTATTCAAAATCCACAGCATAGATTTCAGCAAGTTTCATAGCTACATTCTTTATATAAGAAGACTCGTTCCGTCTTCCCCTAAAAGGCACTGGAGCCAAATAAGGAGAGTCTGTTTCAAGGACAATTCTATCCAAAGGCAGATGCGTCAAAATTTCGGGCAAACTACTCTTCTTGAATGTAACAACTCCATTTATTCCAAAGACAAAACGCGAATACTCCAACACCTTCTCAGCCTCTTCTAAAGTTCCCGTAAAACTATGGAAGACCCCACTTAACTCAGTCGTTTTGTAAGGCTCCATCACTTCAAACAACTCAGGAAAAGCTTCACGACAATGCAGCACCAAAGGCAAATGATATTCTAATGCCCACTGAACCTGTATATCCAATGCTTTCTGCTGTTCTTTCAAATAGGTTTTATCCCAATACAAATCCATCCCCACCTCCCCTATAGCAATAAAAGGATGCCCATCGGAGAATATTTTTTCATTTCATGAATACGGAACAATGAATCTGCATCAACAGAAGTAGGATGAAATCCGATCATTGGAAAACAATATCCCTGATATGCCGTGCAAACACTCAGCATCGCCTCTATAGTAGTATCATCAATATTAGGCATGAGAACTTTAGAAACTCCAGCAGCTTGGCACGTTCTATCACCGCCGGCAAATCTTCCGTAAATTCTTCGGCAAACAAATGAGAATGTGTATCAATCATATCACACTTTCCTATTCATTAAATGACAAACAAAAGATTTCAACTCTTCTTTTTTCCCGGAAGGCATAGCTATACTTTCCAATAAAGAAAGTCCTTCAGCATAATAAGCATTAATTTTCTCTTCACAAATCCTGCCGATGCCAATCTTATCATAAAGTTCTGTCACAGCCTTTATCTTTTCCTCCGGATAGAAATCAGTAGATGAAATCCATTTTTCCAATTCTTTCCGTTGATGTCCGTCGGCCAAAGTTAAGGCATTAATCAGCATAAACGTTTTTTTTATTACACAAGATATCCCCTCCAATATTCTTTCCAAATACTTTCGGATTCCCATATACATCCAGAAAATCATCCTGTAATTGAAATGCTAATCCCATTTTAATACCGAAATCGTATAATTTTTGTGCATCCTCTTCCGAAGCATCCCCTAACACCGCACCAATTTTAAAGCGGCAGACAAAAGTACCGATGTCTTCAAACGAATCATCTCAATATATTCAGATACGGTAACATCACTACGTGTCTCAATTCCATATCCCACTGCTGCCCCTCACAAATTTCCAAAGCTGTCTGACTGAAAATATCCATTACTTGCTTTAAATAGCTATCCGGACAATTATTCATCAGCCGATAAGCCAATACCAACATGCGTCTCCTGAAAGAATAGCCGTATTTTCATCCCAAACCTTATGCACTGTAGGCTTATTTCTGCGCATATCCGCACGATCCATCAAATCATCATGCAACAATGTATAATTATGATAAGTTTCTATACCTGCCGCCTGTGATAAAATATCATCCACATTTTCTTTATAAAGCTGATAAGACAGCAACATCAAGACAGGACGTATACGTTTGCCACCTAATGAAAGGACATATTCTATAGGAGCATATAACCCTTTCGGTTCACGCATATAGGGCATTGTAGCAAGGTAGGTATTTACCTTATCTAATAATTGTTCTGCAGAAAAAGCCATAAGATTGTTTTAATTAAGGGATTATTAGAAAAAGAGGCTGCCTCAAAGCAGCCTCTCAATTAAGATATTGAAGTATTTTTATTACTGTAATTTGAAAGTTACAGGCACTGTATATTTCACACGTACAGCCTTACCACGTTGTTTTCCAGGTTTCCATTTCGGCATGGTCTTGATTACGCGGAGAGCTTCCTTATCCAAGTAGGGGTCTACACTACGTACAACCACCGGGTCAACGATAGAACCGTCCTTATTAACGACAAACTGAACGATAACCTTACCTTGTACACCATTTTCCTGAGAAATAGTGGGATATTTAATATTCTTACCTAAGAATTTCAAACATTCAGCCATACCCCCAGGGAATTCAGGCATTTCTTCTACTACTTGGAAAATTTGTTGTTCTTCGGGTTCTTCTTCTTCAACTTCAACCGGAACGTATTTAACTTCTACTGCCTGACCGGTTTCTTCTGAAGCCTGAATAGTCGTTTCTTCTACTTTAGCATCGTTTTCAACGATCTGAAGCACTTCTTCTACTTTAGGAGCTTCGGGAGGAGGAGGAGCTTGTTTTTGTTCCTGTTCCGTAATAGGGATAATTTCTTCTTCAAATACGACATCAGTTATACCTGTATCCGTAGTCACTTGCTTGTCGCGATCAGTCCATTCGAAAGCTACAAACATGAGAGCAAGGATAAACACATAACCGATAAGCAGCCAGGTACTCTTTTTACCTTCGAGATCTGCTTTAGGCGATTTTTTAACTTCCATAAATTGTGTTTTAAAAATTAAGTGTTTCTCACTGAGGGCAAATGTAACACAAATCTTTTAAATAAAAAGTATTTTCACATGAAAAATATGCTAATTCATTTTATTTTCATCCGATTTCATAGACATACACCCAACTTTTATCTATCTTTGAAGCGTTTTTAATAGTCACCTATACATTAATTATATATGAAGAAAATAACTATTGCCATTGACGGTTATTCATCATGTGGAAAAAGCACTATGGCCAAAGACTTGGCACGTGAAATAGGATATATCTATATTGATAGCGGTGCCATGTATCGTGCTGTTACATTATATAGTCTACAGAAAGGGTTCTTTTCGGAAAAAGGTATCGACACCGAAGCGTTAAAAACAGCAATGCCCGATATACATATTTCATTCCGGTTGAATCCGGAAACACAACGTCCCATGACTTTTCTGAACGATACAAATGTAGAGGATGCCATCCGCAGCATGGAGGTTTCTTCTCATGTAAGCCCTATCGCCGCCTTGGGCTTTGTACGTGAGGCTTTGGTAAAACAACAACAGGAAATGGGAAAGGCCAAAGGAATTGTCATGGACGGAAGGGACATTGGAACCGTTGTTTTCCCCGATGCCGAACTGAAAATATTTGTAACCGCCTCGCTGCCATACGTGCACAGCGCCGTTATGATGAATTGAGGAGTAAAGGGCAAGAGGCCTCTTATGAAAAAATCCTGGAAAATGTGGAAGAACGTGACCGTATAGACCAAACCCGTGAAGTCGGTCCGTTACGACAAGCGGATGACGCTATCTTGTTAGACAACAGCCACATGAGCATTGCCGAACAGAAAGAGTGGCTGACCGAAAAATTTCAAGCAGCTATAAATGGTTAACATAGAGATAGACGAAGGATCTGGGTTCTGCTTTGGAGTCACTACGGCCATCCGTAAAGCAGAAGAAGAACTGGCAAAAGGAAACACTCTTTATTGCCTGGGAGACATTGTGCACAACGGACAGGAATGTGAACGACTAAAAAAAATGGGGCTTATCACAATCAACCACGAAGAGTTTGCCCAATTACACGATGCCAAAGTACTGTTACGTGCACATGGAGAACCTCCTGAAACATACGCTATAGCCCGTACCAACAACATCGAGATCATTGACGCCACCTGTCCAGTAGTATTACGTCTTCAAAAGCGCATCAAACAGGAGTATGATAATGTTCCGGCAAGTCAAGACACACAAATCGTGATTTATGGCAAAAACGGTCATGCCGAAGTACTGGGCTGGTAGGCCAAACTCATGGAAAAGCAATTGTCATAGAAACACCTGCTGAGCTGCTCATTTAGACTTCACTAAAGACATACGCTTGTACTCCCAGACAACCAAATCTCTGGAAGAATTCTGGCAAATCATAGAATATATCAAGGAACACATTTCACCCGATGCCACTTTTGAATATTACGACACAATCTGCCGGCAAGTGGCCAACCGGATGCCTAACATCCGCAAATTTGCAGCAGCGCATGATCTGATCTTTTTTGTCTGCGGACGAAAAAGTTCAAACGGAAAGATCTTATATCAAGAATGCAAAAAGATTAATCCGAATTCATACCTCATTGACCAGCCGGAAGAAATAGACCGGAACTTGCTCGAGAACGTCCGTTCCATCGGCATTTGTGGAGCAACTTCCACCCCCAAATGGTTGATGGAAGAATGTAAAAAAGCAATCTTAAACGAAAAATAGACCAATAAAAAATAGAAAATTATCGTTGTCCAACTGATAATTTGTTAACTTTGCGACATAAAAATATTAAAATGGGTATTTATGGGAACGATTAAAAGCATTGGTATTTTAACCTCTGGAGGAGATGCTCCGGGAATGAACGCTGCCATTCGTGCAGTCACACGTTCTGCATCTATAACGGCTTGAAAGTATATGGCATTTATAGAGGATACAAAGGATTGGTAACAGATGAAATTCAGGAATTCAAAAGCCAAAATGTTAGTAACATCATACAAATGGGAGGTACCATTCTGAAGACCGCCCGTTGCAAAGAATTCACGACACCCGAAGGACGGGCACAAGCTTACGAAAACATGAAGAAGCATGAAATCGACGCTTTAGTCATTATAGGTGGTGATGGTTCTTTGACTGGTGCACGTATTTTCGCACAAGAATTTGATGTTCCTTGTATCGGTCTGCCCGGAACGATTGACAACGACCTGTATGGAACCGACACCACCATCGGCTATGATACAGCTTTGAACACAATTTTAGATGCAGTAGATAAATCCGTGATACGGCAACTTCTCACGAACGTTTATTTTTTGTTGAAGTAATGGGACGTGATGCAGGCTTCTTGGCATTGAACGGTGCTATTGCCGCAGGTGCAGAAGCAGCTATTATTCCGGAATTCAGCACAGAAGTTGACCAATTGGAAGAATTCATCGAACATGGTTTCCGCAAATCCAAGAGCAGTAGTATCGTATTAGTAGCCGAAAGCGAACTGACCGGGGGTGCAATGCACTATGCCGAACGTGTGAAGAACGAATATCCGCAATACGATGTGCGTGTAACGATATTAGGACATTTGCAACGTGGCGGACGCCCCACAGCGCATGACCGAATTATTGCCAGCCGTATGGGAGTGGCTAGCATCCAAGCACTATTGGAAGGACAACGTAATGTAATGATTGGTATTGATGATGATAAGATTGTTTATGTACCTTTCGCTAAAGCTATAAAGAACGACAAGCCTATAGACAGAGAATTGGTGAACGTACTTCATGAACTTTCTATCTAATTTTTATCCACCACAGGTACACAAAAAACGCAGATTATAATTATTCATTAAATCTGCGTTTTTTATGTTACCTGTAGTAGTAGGAAAACCTTATTTCAAGGTTGAGAAATAAGCATCCAATAACTTTTTGGCAGCAACAAACGAAGTCAGTTTGCCATTCAGCACCTCTTCCTCTTTTGCAGCCAACATAGAAATTATCTTTTCATTATTATAGAAACTATCACGCAAATGCTCGTTGATAGACTCATACATCCAATACTTAGCCTGTTCATTTCTGCGATATTCAAAATACCCATTCGCTTTCACAAAAGCGAAGTATTCATAGATCATATCCCAGATTTCTTTAATTCCAATACCATAAAAGCCGGAATACGTCATTACTTTAGGACTCCAGCCCGAATCAGGAGCAGGAAACAAATGTAAAGCATTACGGAAATGACTGGCAGCCAGTTTTGCTTTCTCAATATTGCTGCCGTCAGCTTTATTGATAACGATTCCATCCGCCATTTCCATGATACCTCTCTTAATCCCCTGCAATTCATCACCAGTACCGGCCAGTTGGATCAGCAAAAAGAAATCCACCATAGAATGCACTGCTGTTTCGCTCTGCCCTACTCCAACCGTTTCAACAAAAATCTTATCAAAGCCCGCCGCCTCACAAAGTATGATCGTTTCACGAGTCTTACGAGCTACTCCTCCCAACGAACCTGCTGACGGACTAGGCCGTATAAAAGACTTCGGATGGACAGATAGTTTCTCCATGCGGGTCTTATCTCCCAAAATACTGCCTTTAGAACGCTCACTACTGGATCAATAGCTAAAACAGCTAATTTTCCTCCCTTCTCAAGCACATGCAATCCAAATACATCAATAGATGTACTCTTGCCGGCACCGGGCACACCACTGATACCGATTCGCATAGAATTTCCGGAATAAGGCAGACACTTCTCTATCACTTCCTGGGCAATAGCCTGATGTTCCGGTTTTACACTCTCCACTAAAGTAACCGCCTGACTCAATACGGTCACATCACCTTTTACGATGCCTTCTACATATTCACCTACGGAAAACTCACGACGACGAGGTTTTTTACGTAGTTTCAAATAAGGATTCACAATAGATGGTTGCTCAATACCTTTGTTCACTGTCAATCCCTTATATTCTTCACTATTTTCAGGATGTTCCATAGCTATTTTTTTGAGGTTACTTTTACTTTAATAATTATCTTCGGATTGTTAGGATCATTGGTTATCATCAGACACGCGGAGTACCCTTACTTCTTCAAATTTTGACCGAAAGCAGTAATCTTCAACTTGGTAGACGCACCCGGTTTCAAGACACGTTTCTTCAACTGGACCCCCAAAGCAGAATTGAACACCTGCAAATCACGAATTTCCAGATTAGATTTTCCTACATTTTTAATAATAATCGTATGTGCTTTCTTTTCATCACTTTCCAGTTCTCCCATCTGCAACTCTTCGGCAGAAAGATGAATGGCAGGCGGATTCAAGCGTTCCTGCTGACTGATATGTGAGAAATCCGGCAACAATACGGCAGAAACCGGAATTTCATTTTCTTCTCCCACCTTATCTCCCAGGAAACGGGAAAGATAAACAGACGCCGTTGTCAAACCCAGTTTAGGTAACTTTTCCGTATCAAGAGTTATCTTGATTTTACCTGTACGTCCTCTTCCCAGTTTTTCCGGAATGGCAACAGCACTGAGGTAAGGAGGCAAATGCATCAACACAGGGGTGTATAACCTATCTGACGTATTGGCAACCAACAGTTCCATAGTTGGTTTATCCCCTTTATTAGCATCTTCAAATTCTATTTCCTCCTTATTCAAACGGATAGCTCCAATCTGAAAAGGATGAGTGAAAGTATAGTTTTTAGGATCGGCAGTCACTTCTCCCCGAATAGCCAGATAGATAGGTTTATTGGAGGCATTGCAATAAATGCCTACGCTCTTCTGAAAACGTCCGATGGCTTTGGCGTCAAAAGTAGAACTGACACTCCCGGTCTTTCCCGGGGCAATCGGTTCTTTGGTCCAATCAGCAACCGTGCAGCCACAAGAAGTTGTCACATTAGATATCACTAAAGGTTTATCTCCTTTATTAGTGATTTTAAAGGTAGCCGTCACCGGATTTTTCCATAAAATAGTTCCAAATTCATGCGTTGTCTTATCAAATAATGCTTTGGGTTGTGCCTGTACTCCCAAAGTCACTCCCATTAACAAACTTACTATCAGTATAATATGTTTCATACAATTATTTTATGCTTTTTAGATAGCAAAGATAGACAAAAAACATCCTTTACCCATTTTTTCAGCCTATAATTTATTTTATCTTATGAATAACCTTTATCTTTGTCCCGCATTAAAAATCAGATAAATTATGAAAATAGTAAAACATTACTGGTTCATTGCCATTGCATTGATTACAATGATAAGTTTTTCTTCATGTGAAAGCGATGAAGAAAGAGGATTTGATATTTCAGGATTATACGGTAAGACTTGGTGGGGCGAAATGGGATTTGAGGACCCATACGGAGAACGGCTTTACAGTTATATTACATTCACCTCAGGTACTTTCCCGGATCATGGTGTAGGTACGGAAGAACGCTGTTACTATGATGATGAACTTTATAGGGTATATAAGTTTGACTGGGAAATTCAAAACGGTTGGTTATATCTATATTATTCAGATGGTTATACATTTATAATTGAATATCCATCCGTTTCAGGCCGCTATTTTTATGGCACGGCTGAAGATGGTTTTGAAATAAGATTAGAATGGGTGGACGGCAGAAGCATAAGAAAAAGTAAGTTAGCAAGCTAACTTACTTTTTATGAAATCACACAACTAATTCCAGACATCCTGTTTCTCTATTCCACCATCACCCGATATCCTCCCGTATGCCCTCCGAATTCCGGAGCATAAGCAGACTGAACAGTTGCAATTCCAGCCTGATATTCTCCTGTCCGGTTCACATACACCTGATACTCTATCACATAAGTTCCTTTTCTCATCTGATCGATAAAGAACTGGGTCGAAGCATCTTTGGTAGCCTGATAATATCCCAGCCCGTTGCTCCAACGAAATCCCGAAACTGCCTGTAACGGTTCCATACAAGCTGCACGGTCATCCTTGATCTGAACAAAATCCATATCACGGTCAGCCTTTACAGTCAGGCGAACGGTAATCTTATCGCCAACCTTTAACGGAGCTGATTCATTCAAAGCCTCATCCCCTTTATATAATTGACGGCTGACAGACAATCCGTTTCCCTGCCCGCTAATTTGATCCATACTTTCCAGATATTGGGCATAAACGGCTCCCCAACCCATTCCGGCTCCTTCTTTATCCACCCTTATTTTCTTGATATTCATCACATCACCGGACATCGTCTTCTTGATATAACCGATGGCATCATCTGCCGAAGTCCGGATCACTTCTTTACCTAAAGTAATCTCTACTCTTCCTGTATTTGCCAATAAATCCGAAGTTCCTGTAGCCATCAATACATACACCGCATCAGCCGTAGCTATCGGCGTTTCCCAAGTCTGTGTCTGTTTCTGCTTCAACAGCCAGCGTTTCATTTCATCAATAGCTTTCGTATCTTTTGTTATACGCTGTATAGCTTCCATAGCAGCCACTTCAGTCGGAATTTTATAACTGAACCATGAATATCGGGCTTTAGGAGTATCAAAGTAACGCCCCATTTCATCCGTCACAACAGAATACTCCATCAATGACTGCATAAACAACTTGGCCTCTGCACCTTACCGGCTTGCTGCAAGATGATAGCTCCCAACGCCTTTCCATAAATCGTCAGTTCTTTTCCCTCACCGGACAACTTGTCTATGAAATACCGGTTCACCTTTTCATCAACCGGAGCCTTGCCATCCAAAGCGCAGATATACAAATACCTGAGAACCTGTTCTGACGGACGGATACCGACAGCCCCTTTCTTTTCAGCTTCTTTCATAGACTTATACTCTTCGGCAGCCTGCTTGCCTAAATACTCGAACCCTTTTTGAATCATAGGCTGCATCCGGCTGTCAGCATCCTGAGGAGTCAATGCATTCAGCCGGACAAGCATTTCCATTACCTGAGTGGTTACATAGCGGCTGCCTTGCATACCTTTATACCAACTCCATGCGCCATCTCCATTTTGCAATTCTCTCAGTTTCTCTACAGAAACTGCCAGTCCGCTGTTCATTGTATTCAGGTCAAACAAAGTGGCGATACGCTGTTTTTGTTCGGCTTCATTGGTAGCTTCTGTCAGCCAGGGAGTTTCAGCCAGCAGGATATTTTTCAGTTCCTGATTCTTTTGCAGATTGCTCATAAAAGTCTCCTTTGTACCACCTTGAGCCTTCCAGCTATCAAAGACTTGCTTGATACGGGGATTTTCTTTGACTATACATGCAGCCAATGAATGGGCATAATAAGCGGTAGCCCAGGAAAGAGCATCTTCATTCTGAGGATGAGCCACTACAGGCAAAGCCTGCACGGCATACCAAGCCGGATGGGCAGTAAATTCTACGGTCAACCGTTGTTCGGAAGCCGTTTTGCTATGCTTGTTAAACAGATTTTCCAAAGAGAAAGTATGCATACCTTCCCCATTCACGTTCAGAGGAACGGTTTCCGTTACCCACTGTTTGTCTGTCAGAACGGGAATGTAACGCTGTTCTCCATCACTGAAGGTATCTCCATCCGCTACCATCCGGCATGCCATTACCGCATATTTGTCACTCACTTCAAAAGCAAAGTTCACATGCCCGGTTTCTCCTCCCTTCATATCGAACTTCTGTTTTTGTGAATAGAATACCTTTTCTGTTTCCGGATTAAACAATTCCATGCGGACAGTCCCTTTCACCCCCTTGTCCGACAGATTCATCAGTGAAGCGGCAATATTCGCTTTATCTCCACGCGGACAAAACGGGGCATATTAGGTTGAAGCATAAATTCCTTGCTGGCAGTAGCGGTAGCTTCTATTTTTCCATAATCCACATTCCGGGTATGTGCCAAGCCCATAAACTTCCATCGGGTAAGGCTCTCGGGCAATACAAAGGAAATACTGACTTCACCTGTTTCATTGGTGCGGAGCTGTGGATAAAAGAATGCCGTTTCCGCAAAGTTTTCACGTATCTGTATATCACCTGTTTCTGCCAGTTCTTCAGAACTGCCCATTTCTGCCTTTCCTGTACAGACGTCTCTACCATTTCTTCCTGGAGCACCATATCAGTAACAGCCTCCTGGTTCATCACAGCATTTGCGGCACTCCTGCCTCTAATCTTCAAAGCTCCTGTAAGAGTGGCACGAGGACTGCCTCCGTAACCTACCACCACAGCCTCCATTCTTCCTGTAGATGGAATGATCAATTCACTATATTCCAAAGGAACCGCACGGAACCTCTTCAACGGGAAATCAACATACAAATAAGCATTCCGCATATAGGATGTATTCCAATAAGTCAAAGGAACCACATAATGAAAGTCCACTCCAAAGTCCAGCTTATGTGCACTATAGATTTTATCCAGAGAAGCATCATACATGGTAGCCAGCATTTCAGCCTCAGCCGGACGTCCATCCGGATAAAGTACCGTCAGTTTCCATTCCTCTTGCTGTCCCGGACGGAGTTTGTCACGGAACGTAGTCCATTTCAGCTGCAACTTCTTCTCAGGGGCCGGTTTCATAATCCGTGCATTATGACTGTAAGTCTGCCGTCTTTCACAAATGCCATACTTACCAGAATGCCGTCACCATATTCCTTCTTATAAGGGAAGCGGAAACTGATCACCGAGTCCGAAAGCTGTATACGTTTGCTTTCCAAGCGCTTATTGCCTGCAAACACATCATAAAGCAGATAGACATTCTTTTCGCTGCTACCTATATATATAGTAGCTGGAGATGCTGCATCAAATTCCAGACCATCCTGATAGAACCAATCCGTTATCACGAAAGGCGGACGCTTGTCGTTCAATGAGAACAAAAGGAAATTCTTAGATGCCGTACACTCTCTGCCTTGTGTATCCTTAGCCGAAAGCTTCAAACGATAATTACCGGAAGGCAGGGCATAAATAGCCTCAGGAATAAAACTTTTGTTAGCTTCCACCGTACCGGTCAATACCTTTCTGCCTTCTTTTTCCTGACCGTCTTTCTGCTTCTCCATCTCGACTACCTGATAAGTAACCGGAGTATCTACCGGCTCACCCGAAAGATTCATGGCTGTCAGTTTTATTTCCAGCTTCTTTTCTTTAACCCAATTATCGGGCAGATTATCCATATTCAGCACCATTGAAGTGCTTCCTAAAGGCAATGACAAATTAGCTTGCTGTGTCTCACCTGCACCATCCGTCACATCCGCCTGTATGTTGTACGTATAATACCACAACGGAGATTCTCTCCTGTCCGAGTCTATTTCAAAATGCACCGGAACGGTGAACTTACCATCCGCATCGGTCATTGCCTCTCCCTCCCAACGGGCTGAACCTCTGCCCATAAACCGCCAGAACCAAGCATAGGAACGGGATATATTATAGTGTACCCTGCATTCTGCACAGGCGCACCGGCAAAAGTCTTTGCCATACCCGCCACTTCTATAGAGTCACCCACTTGATACTCCACTTTCACGGGTTCAAACGTGACATCAAAGGTGGGACGTTTTATATTCTTCTACCTTAAAACTGACAGAAGTATCGGCCGCACGCAAGCTAAAATAACCGGTCAGGCAAGGAGAGGGCAAAACAAATTGTCCGCTGAACGAACCAAAACCATTCGTCCATACTTCTACTTTTCCTGTTTCATTATTATTCGCATCATATAGGGATACCGTATATTTTTATCCGCAAGCACACGCGTAGAATCCTTTCCATTTCATAAGCCAAGCCGGATACATATACGGTTTGACCGGGACGGTAAATGGATCGGTCGGTAAATAATTGCAAAACTTCTTTCCTCTTGCTCTCTTTATAGTAATAATCGTTTTTCCAAAGATTCAAGATGGGCATCGCATTATCAGCCGCCGTATGTGCATTATACCAGTATTTGTTACTATTCAGGAAATCCAGTTTCAAAGTACCCTGTTTATCCGCCTGATAGGTCTGTTGAGGAGAATAGCCTCCTCCCTTCTCCGTATAAATGGTTACTTCCGCCTCAGAAACAGGCTGTCCGCTCACTGCATTTACCACCACCAGTTCCAACGTACCATCCGGCAGAGGACGATAAATGGTCTTTAAAGCGGTGACATTCATTAATGTTCCGTCCGAAACGCCCTTCTTCCCATCGGCACTGCCTTTAAGAAATAAATTCCCGCTTGAGGAGCCTGTATGGTCAGGGTGGTATCGATATTCAAATAATCTGTAGTAGGTTTCAAAGAAAAATGCTCCTCGCGTTGCAAACGGGCATATTTACTTTCAAAATGGGTGGTTCTGTTCTGCAATACGGCAGAGGTAACGGGTAAATTCACCTTATATAACTGCAAAGTGATGCCGGTAAGGTTTTTATAATTTACTTTCACCGACTGCTGTTCACCAGGATAAGCCGTAGCTATTTCCAGTGAAAGGCTTGCATTCAGAATTTCCTTTTCTATATTCTTCAGTTGGTTGATACCTTCGTAACGGGGGTATCCGGCTATTCCTTCACGAACTATCCGCAAGCGCTCTACCTGATTATTTTGATACTGTAGGAATTGTGCCAAAGCCAGATAAGCTTCAGGGACTGTTTTCACAGCCGGATAAGTATGAATCCACTTCCGGAGTTCCTGTTGGCATACGTCATTCGAGAAGTTTCCGGAAAAATTGCGGTACAGGTAATTCAATGCATCTATCCCGGTCAGCAACCAACCCTCACGCTCCGTTTCCGTATCATATACTTTCAGCAAGGACTGATAAGTCTGCATGACAGCTGCCGTCAAGTCACAATCAGAGACAGGAACAAACTGATAAGTAACAAACTTATCCATATCCGTCATATCCGCAGGCAGACTGTTTGTCTGATTTGCTTTAGCAGCCGCCTGCCACCTGTACTGCTGCATGATTTGTATGGCACGACGTGCCAACAAGTTGTACAGATTATCACGAAAATACCGTTTACTTGCTTCCCCCACCTTCACCATAGGTTTCAATTTCTCGACCGGGATAAGTAATAACCGGTCTTTATCCTTGAGAGAGGCCTGCAAATAGCCCAATCCCTTTTTTACGTCGGCAGGATGGTCATTTCACCCAGAATGGAATACAATATAGCTTTGTCTTCCACACTGCCGGTTTGGGAAGCCCATTGTTCCAAACCATTCATATCTACCTTCAAGCTATCGGGAGTTAAAAGGGAACGGTACTGCATGGCAGTGAGATAGGCTTTCATCATTTGCGGTACATTCTGTTCCGCTTTTGCTTTATCGTAGATTTTCATTGCTTCGGAAATAACCGACTTGGCAGATCCTTTCGTTCCAATACTTCCAGTTCTTTCCACAAATTGTCATAGGTTTGTGCCTGCATAGGAGCAAATACGCTCATTACCAGTAACACTATCAAAGATAAATAACGAATTTTCATATCTACAATCTTTTAGTTCGTACTAAGTCTTCTTTAACAAAGAAACGAAATAGATGTTTAAAGACTGCATACGTTTTAATTAAAATAACTAAAACAGAAAAGGAAAGATCTTTCAGCGCAGCCAAAGCAAACGTTGCAGCACCAGTCTTTTATAGGGTTTCTTCATGTCTTCGGGCAGGAAGGAAACATCTATCAGTTCCATCCATTTAATGATGGAACGTCGGAATTTCCGGGCGATGTTCTCTATTACCTTGCCACTGACCCCCGATGCGATTATCGACTTCTCGAAATCGCTTCTCCATATTTTCCTTTTTTTCCCATTAAGAGTCAATGCCAATTCCTCCGTATCCTCGGGCATGACAATAACCGTGGACAGCAAATCGTATGCAGCGTCAGACTATAGCCCATCCCCGTGTCATACAATGAAAAGTTCTTCAAGTGCATATCCGAGTTTCCCACAATCCACGAGAACACCACCACTTCCCAAAAATTCACCAGATCAAGCTGCGGCACTGCAGAATACTTCTTGATAGTCTTGGCTATCTGCTCATACGAGCCCTTATATTTGTATTCGGTGAGACGTTCCGTCAACTGGCACATGTCCTCCATGGCAATCTTTCCACCATCCGGGCGACGGTCTATGCGCCGGGTGATGTATCCCAATTCGCCATCGGCAAAACGCACCAACCCGTGGGGAACCACCGCTATTTTGGCTGCTTCCGCCATGTGCATGGTCAAATCCTCCAGCTCAGGTAATGCCCGGTAAAAATCAGTCTGGGGCTTCAAAATGAACTTTCCCCACAAGCCCACGATGGTAAAACGGTCCGGCTCGTTCTTTCCGCCGGGATTCACATCGAGCGACAATTTGGCCTGCACGCCCGTCAGCGTAGTCTGTGCCCTCACTACCTGTTTGGCCAGTTCGCCTATTTCACTCCGCACGTAAGGCAATTGAGGCGCCTGACGAGTACCGAAAAGTTTCCGGGCACAAGCCGGATGATAGTCCACCTGTCCTTCCTTCAGTTCCTTATAACAATACAAACACCTTTCCATCATGTTTCCGGTTTATCAGGTTCATCCTCTACTACACTTACTGCCCCGATGCAATCCTTGCAACAGGCCAGCAACAGCGACATACGGTCGCGCCGATTTATCTTCCAACTGTTTTCGGCAATGTTCAGCAACCATCCTTCGGGTATCAGGCCGTCAAAGAACGGGAACAAGACGGTGTCGTGATAGGGTTTGTCCGTCAGTGGCAGTGTCAGACTGACGCTTCCGCCTTGCCGGAACGCAAGAATCCGGCATCATAGGCAAAGGTGAAACCATTCTCATCTTCCGTCAACAACCCTGCATAGATATCATTCAAGTATATTTTTCCCCTTCTCATGCGCTATGCTCCTTTCCTAAGGGCACAGCCCCTACTTCATGTCCGAAGAGGGCAAGCACCTGGTTTACCTTGTCTATCCGCAAAGTCTGCTTTCCTTGCTCCAACTCGCGCACAAAGCGAAGCCCCACTCCCGCCTTAGCCGCCAAATCTACTTGCGTAAGTCCGAACCGCTTACGCATTTCTTTTACAAACAATGACAATGAATCACTCATAATTACACCCTTTAGGGTACAAATATAGCAAAAGCTTCGACAATTACACTAATGGGTATAATTTATTAGTTTCTTTCGTATAATATACCGAAAGGGTGCAAAGTATTAGCCCGGGCCGACGCATTACGGAAAACCAGGAGTATTCAGCAAATTTGTGATACAAGAAAAAAGGAAAGGAAAATTCCTTCAAAAGCTTCAGCCTCTCCGCAAACCCTTTGCCAGTGGGCATTCCGGCTGAAGAATTACACCAGAAAAAGCTTCAGCCCGAAGAAAAATCCTTCAGCCGCATCCTTTGAGAGTATGCATACTCCGCACAGACTGGTTCCCCAATGCTTCAAAAGTCCTATATCCAGGCATTTGTCACCGTATCGCACCCCTAAATAAGCAAACTGACACAACCGGAAACATATTCTCTTTCATCAGGATAAGTTTGTATTTTCTGTCCATCACCTAGGTGAACACGCCATCCCACTCTGGTGAAGATCCGTTGTCACCTGTGTGAAACGGCTGCTTCACTAAGGTGAAGCAATAAAGCCATTACGGCACAAAGCAAACTCTTCCTAATAGTAACATCATTTCCAACAGGTATAAAAGCACTAGAAAAAATGAACTTACACAGAGACACATCCCGAACAGCCAAAACTGAAGCTTCCATAATCGAGCTGAAGAAATTTCCAAAGGCAATCCTTCAGCCGCTTCGCCCTATTGACGGGCTTTTGCGGAGAGGCTGAAGCTTCTGAAACAAAAAACAGGGCAATGTCCCCGGAGGCACTGATAATCACCTCAATGGTAGCAGAAACCGACAAGTGTACACATGAAGCGGCAGTTTCCGAATAAAATAAGCCCTCTCCCGCAGTATATAGCCGGAAATATCGTATATTTGCTCTGTACAAAAAGAAATGAAACCACTATGAAGAAAGAAGAATTAATGCGGAAAGCCATTGAGCTTTCTATAGAGAATGTGGCAAACGGCGGCGGTCCTTTCGGAGCCGTTATCGCCAAGGACGGAGAAATTATCGCTACCGGAGTCAATCGTGTCACTTCTCAATGCGACCCTACCGCCCATGCGGAAGTCAGCGCCATCCGTGCGGCGGCAACCAAACTGGGAACATTCAACCTGAGTGGGTGTGAAATTTATACTTCGTGTGAGCCGTGTCCCATGTGCCTGGGAGCCATTTACTGGGCACGACTGGATAAAATGTATTATGCAAACAACAAGACGGATGCCAAGAATATAGGTTTTGATGACTCTTTTATCTATGATGAGTTAAGCCTGAAACCTTCAGCACGCAAGCTGCCCTCCGAAATTCTTTTGGCGGAAGAGGCAATAAAGGCATTCCAACAATGGACAGAGAAAAGTGACAAAGTGGAGTATTAATAGAAAGGCGCGGACGAAATCCCTATCGTCCGCGCCCGAAATCTTTATAAGATCTTAAAGACTATTCTTTTACCGGCGTATTTTCCAAGGTAGCTACTACGAAGTCATAGAACTTACCTACAGAAGGAATAAAGCAGCGTTCATCCGGCGAGTGAGGAGAACGCAAGGTAGGACCGAAAGAAATCATATCCAAGCCGGGAACTACCGCACCGATGATACCGCATTCCAAGCCGGCATGAATCACTTTCACAGCAGGTTCCTTACCGAATTGTGCCTGATAAGACTCCTTCATCGCTTTCAGAATAGGAGAATCCACATTGGGCTCCCAGCCTGAATAACCACCTGAACGGGTCACTTCCATGCCTGCCATAGAGAAACAGCTTTCCAATGCAGTATTCAGATAATCCTTCATTGAATCGCGTGAACTGCGGGCCAGGATTTTTATCTCCGCCTTGCCACCACCGATAGAAACGATAGCCAGATTGGAAGAGGTTTCCACGGTATCGGGAATAGTAGGAATCATACGCATCACCCCATTCTGACAAGCATAAATGGCATCCACCAGATTATCTTTGATTTCATCGGGAACCATCATCTTCGGCAATTCCACACGTTCTGCCTTGAAGCTGATCGGAGTTTCGTGTACATGATACTCTTCATTCCACAATGCTTCGCACTCCTTCACATAGTCCAGTACGTCCGCTTCTTCATCAGCCGGAACCGTAATGACCACTTCACATTCACGAGGAATGGCATTACGCATATTGCCACCTTGCCAGGAAACCAGACAAGCCTCATCGTAAGTAATCACCTGATTCATGAAACGAGCCATCAGCTTGTTGGCATTGGCACGTCCTTCATTTATTTCCAATCCGGAATGACCACCGCGCAGCCCTTTCAAGGTAACTTTCAAAGCAATGTCAGCCGGATCTGTTTCCACTTCTTTATATTCCAACACTGCTGTCAGGTCTTCACCGCCTGCACAACCGATATACAATTCTCCTTCTTCTTCCGAATCCAGATTCAACAGAATATCACCGTCTACCGTTCCCGGCTTCAAACCGAACGCACCGAACATACCGGTTTCTTCGTCGGCAGTAATCAGTGCTTCCAACGGACCATGTTTCAGCGTCTTGTCTTCCATGATAGCCATGATAGCGGCAACACCCATACCATCATCGGCTCCCAAAGTCGTGCCTTTAGCTTTCACCCATCTCCGTCAATGTAAGTCTCGATAGGATCATTTTCAAAATCATGCACTGTATCGTTATTCTTCTGAGGAACCATGTCCATGTGAGCCTGAAGAATCACCTTCTTGCGGTTTTCCATCCCCGGAGTGGCAGGCTTGCGGTAAATGATATTACCGGCTTCGTCCTGGAATGACTCTACGCCTACACTTTTTCCAAAGTTCAGCAAGAACTCTTGAACCTTCTTCAAGTAGCCCGAAGGACGGGGAACCTGAGTCAATGAATAGAAATGCTTCCACACATTCTGCGGAGCGAGAGAGAGAATTGTACTCATAACTTCTTAGTTTTATTTGTGAACGGCAAAGCCGCTAATCCATATATACCCAACAAAATTAATAAAAAAGTTTGTATTCCATGCACTAATAAGGCAAAAATTCCCGCATCTTCTTTTCCTACTCCATAGAGCATCATCATCGTTATGACAGCAAAATGCCACGGACCCGCCCCATTAGGAGTCGGAACCACTACCGCAATGCTACCTACGGCAAACATCACCAATCCTGCCATCACACCTAAATCATCAGAAAAATCGAAACAAAAGAAGGAAACATAGAATTGCAGGAAATAGCAAGTCCAAATGCCAACGGTATAAAGAATGAACAGAGGCATCCGCTTTACATGACGCAAAGACAGCACACCCACCCACACATTATGGAGAATGCCTTTCACTTTGGCAAAGACCGTCACATTCCTGATCAGAAAAAAGGCCAGTACCAATACAGCCAACACACAGATGATAGTAATATAGAAATGCCCCGAAGTAAAGACCTGTGCCAAAACCGTGGTATCCGTGCCGGTTTCTTTAAAAAAAGTATCGAACACTCTTGCCTGCATTATAAGAGTTACCCCTGTAATCAACGACACACACAGCGTATCAATCAACCGTTCCGCAACCACCGTACCCAGCGATTTGGAAAAAGATGTACCATCATATTTAGCCAACACCCCGCAACGGGAAATCTCACCTACACGGGGAACAACCAAGTTGGCGGCATAAGACACAAAGATGGCATACACACAATCGGATGTTTTGGGATACTCGCCCAACGGAGCCAGCGTAAGCTTCCACCGCCAGCCACGAAAAATATGACTAAACACGCCAAACACTAATGACACTAACATCCACCAATAATTCATTCCTCCATCCAAGACCTCCCATACCCGGGAAAAATTGAATCCGTGATACATCCATATCAGTATCGCAGCCCCCAAAAATAACGGAAATGCAATCTGCAAACCTTTATTTATAATCTTTTTTAATCGAGTTCGTTCCAAAATCTGTGTATATTAATTTAGAATGTTTACCTTTGCACGATGCAAAGATACTATCTTAGCGAAATAAACCTATTTATAAACGATAGAAAAATAACGGAATGGGATTAGTAAAGCCAAAAAAATTTCTAGGACAACACTTCTTGAAAGATCTCAGTATTGCAAAAGATATAGCCGATACAGTAGATGTGTGCCCTGACTTGCCAATTTTGGAAGTAGGACCGGGGATGGGGGTACTAACCCAGTTTATTATGCAGAAAAACCGTGCGGTAAAAGTGGTGGAACTGGACTATGAATCTGTAACCTATCTCCGTGAGAACTTTCCTGCCTTGGAAGATAATATCATTGAAGACGACTTTTTGAAACTGAACCTCGAAAAATTATTTGACGGGAAACCTTTTGTTCTGACCGGCAACTACCCTTATAATATATCCAGCCAGATATTCTTTAAAATGCTGGATTACAAAGACCTGATACCCTGTTGTACCGGAATGATCCAAAAAGAAGTGGCCGAACGCATTGCCGCCGGTCCCGGAAGCAAGACATACGGCATTCTCAGTATCCTGATACAAGCCTGGTACAAAGTAGAATACCTGTTCACCGTACACGAACATGTATTCAATCCGCCTCCCAAGGTGAAAAGTGCGGTCATCCGTATGACACGCAATGAAACGACGGAACTGGGATGCAATGAAAAATTGTTCAAGCTCATTGTAAAAACAACATTCAACCAACGGCGTAAAACTTTGAGAAATTCTATTTCTTCCATTTTAGACAAAGAGAATCCATTGAGCGCAGACCTGATTTTCAACAAACGCCCGGAACAGTTGTCTGTATCAGAATTTATCGAACTGACTAACAGAGTGGAAGCGGCACTGAAAAATAAAACGGATATAGTTTACAGTAACGATATCGCCCGGAAAGGAACAAACAAGAAAGAATAACACCTATTTATTATATTAACGGAAGAGTAGGATGAATAAAGAGGAATTAGAAAAAGTAGAGCAGCTGATCGAGCAAAAAGACTCAGAGCAACTTAAGGACTTGCTTGCCGGTCTACATCCTGCCGACATAGCAGAGCTGTGCAATGAACTGGATGCGGAAGAAGCACGGTTCATATACCTGTTACTGGACAATGAGACTGCGCCGACGTCCTTATCGAAATGGACGAAGACGCCCGTAAGGAATTCCTGGAAATCCTTCCCTCTGAAACAATCGCCAAACGGTTCGTTGACTACATGGATTCGGATGATGCCGTGGACATTATCCGTGAAATGGACGAGGACAAACAAGAAGAAGTCCTCTCACACATTGAAGACATAGAACAAGCCGGAGACATTGTCGATTTGTTGAAATATGACGAAGACACTGCCGGTGGATTGATGGGTACCGAAATGGTAATCGTAAACGAAAACTGGAGTATGCCCGAATGTCTGAAGGAAATGCGCATCCAGGCGGAAGATATGGACGAAATCTATTATGTATATGTAGTAGACGATGACCAGCGGCTGCGCGGTGTGTTCCCGTTGAAGAAAATGATCACCAGCCTTCCGTATCCAAAGTGAAGCACGTGATGAGGAAAGAACCGATATCCGTCCATGTAGATACCCCTATAGACGAAGTGGTACAAACCATTGAAAAATATGACCTGGTCGCCGTTCCGGTAGTGGACAGTATCGGACGCCTGGTAGGACGGATTACGGTAGACGATGTGATGGACGAAGTACGTGAACAGGCTGAACGCGACTACCAGCTGGCATCAGGTTTGTCACAAGACGTGGAAACAGACGATAATGTATTCCGCCAGACTACAGCCCGTCTGCCCTGGCTGCTCATCGGCATGATAGGCGGAATAGGCAACTCCATGATTCTGGGCAACTTTGACAGTACTTTTGCCGCACATCCCGAAATGGCCCTCTATATCCCCCTTATCGGCGGAACAGGCGGTAACGTAGGAACACAGTCCTCGGCACTTATCGTACAAGGACTGGCAAACAGCTCGCTGGATGCCCAAAACACCTGGAAACAAATAGTAAAGGAATCTGTAGTGGCCGTAATCAATGCTACTATTATTTCTATGCTGGTATATATCTATAATTTCATCCGTTTCGGGGCAAGTGCACCGTGACTTATTCGGTTTCATTCAGCCTGTTTGCAGTAGTCATGTTCGCTTCCATCTTTGGGACCCTGGTTCCTATGACACTGGAAAAACTAAAAATAAGATCCGGCCATCGCTACAGGTCCGTTCATATCCATCACCAATGACATTATAGGTATGATGCTTTATATGGGCATCACCGTATTACTATCCTGACACGTTTCACTACAGATTACATAGATTGAAATTCAGAGAAAAAACAGATTCACACAGAAACCGGCAAAGAATCACAATAAAAGAGAATCTGTATGAATCTATGTAATCTGCAGTGCATTTATCCCCCTTGATTCTCCTATTTTCTCCACTTTTAAGGATTTTCCTAAAAAAAATCGGGAAAAACAGTATGAAGTTCTAATTTATTTCTTTTAATTTGTAAATTGTTGTTATAACAAAAACGCTTACTTTAAAAATCTATACGATGGACTCGAATGAAACTATCCGCCCTTTAACCGAAGTTCCAGTGGAACAGACATCTGAAACTTGGTATCATCTTCCGCTACTGCAGAAGAAAATAACGCTACGTATGTACCTAAACAAACGAAAGAAGAGGTCATCGAACGTTTAAAAGAAATCAACGAAGACGCCTGCAATGCAGACAAACAAGAGTTGGATTTATTGAAACAGAACTTCTACAAGCTGCACAAGGCTGAGCAAGAAGCCGCCCGTAAGGCATTTATTGATGGCGGAGGTGCTCCTGAGGCATTTATTCCCCAACCGGACGATGCTGAAAGCCGTTTCAAAGATATCATGAGCTCTATCAAAGAGAAAAGAAGCGCCATACAAGCAGAACAAGATAAAGAAAAAGAAGATAACCTGGTGAAAAAGCTCGCCATTATCGACCGCTTGAAAGAACTTGCCGAATCTCCCGAAGATGCCAACAAAGCATACAATGAATTCAAGAAACTGCAACAGGAATGGAACGATATAAAACAGGTGCCGGCTGCCAAAGTCAATGAACTATGGAAAAATTATCAGCACTATGCAGAAAAGTTCTATGATTGATAAAGTTGAACAACGAATTCCGTGAGTATGATTTTAAAAAAAACCTTGAAATAAAGACTCATCTTTGTGAAGCCGCAGAGAAATTGGCTGATGAAGAAGATGTGATTTCCGCTTTCCATCAATTACAAAAGTTACATCAGGAATTCCGGAATACGGGTCCTGTTGCAAAAGAATTGCGCGAAGATATCTGGACCCGGTTCAAAACCGCCTCTACAGCCGTAAACCGTCGTCACCAGCAACATTTCGAAGCCTTAAAAGAAAAAGAGCAACGTAACTTGGATGAAAAGACCGTAATCTGTGAAATTGTGGAAGCAATGGAATACGATACGTTCACTACCTTCCAAGACTGGGAAAACAAAACTCAGGAAATCATTGCTTTGCAAGCCAAATGGAAAACAATTGGTTACGCACCTCAAAAAATGAACGTGAAGATATTCGAACGTTTCCGTGCCGCTTGTGATGAATTTTTCAAACGCAAAGCCGAGTTCTTCAAGTCCATCAAGGAAAGTATGGCAGGCAATCTGGAAAAGAAGAAAGCATTATGTGAAAAAGCAGAAGCACTAAAAGAAAGTACAGACTGGAAAGCAACTGCTGATATTCTAAGCAAATTACAAAAGGAATGGAAAACAATTGGTCCTGTACCTAAAAAGTATTCGGATGCCGTATGGAAACGATTCATTGCCGCATGTGATTATTTCTTCGAGCAAAAGAACAAGGCGACTTCTTCACAACGCTCAGTTGAACAGGAAACATGGTTCAGAAAAAGGCGATCATTGAAAAGTTAAATACAATTGACGCACAGGAAACACCGGAAGAAGATGCCGGAAACACCATTCGAGAATTAATGAAAGAATGGAATAGCATCGGTCATGTACCGTTTAAAGAGAAAGATAAATTATACAAGCAATATCATGGTGTCATTGATAAGTTGTTTGACAAGTTGAATCTTTCCGCATCACAGAAAAAATTAAGTAACTTTAAATCAAGCATCAGTAAGGAAGGCAACCTTTATCGTGAACGCGAAAAACTGGTTCGTGCTTACGAAAACATGAAGAATGAAATTCAAACATACGAGAACAATTTGGGCTTCTTGACCAGTTCTTCCAAAAAAGGTAGCAGTTTGGTTACGGAAATGAATCGTAAAGTGGAAAAACTCAAGGCAGACCTAGAATTGATCTTAAAAAAAATAGAGGTGATTGACCAATCAATGAAAGACGAATAAAAACAGTTATAAAAAGAGTTTAATGCAAATGCGTTTAGACTCTTTTTTACTAACGTACTACTGATTTTTGCACCTTTTTCATCCTGCGTGTTTTCATGGCCTACTAAAAAAGACAAATAGAACAATTGAGAGAAAGCAAAACCCCGAATTACTCCCGGATTGGCGTTGCATTGTTTTCGGACTGCCCCGCTTTTTCATGAGTCTTACGGAAAAATAGAGAGTTGACACCAATTTTGATTGGTCTATTTTTAAGATAGCTAGCCCAAAAATGAAAGTTCTTCTAAAATTGCAATTTTAGAAGAACTTTGTCTTTAATAAGTGGTTTATGTGTTGGGATACCAGGATTCGAACCTGGAAAAACAGGACCAGAATCTGTTGTGTTACCATTACACCATATCCCAATTTTCCTATCAAAACACCCGTTTTGATTTTGACGCTGCAAAGATACGTTTTTTTATTTAATCCACAAATTTTTGAAGCTTTTTTTTCTAATCAAGATTCTTTTTTCTCCATTTGCTTTCTTTTCCAGCCTTCCTTATCCTTCTTGACCGTGTATCTTCACTCTAGGCTTAACATAACAATAAAAAGATTCTCTAACTAAAAAAACAAAACCGAATATATTTAATGCACATTTTTTCGCTAGAATGAGAAAACCAAGTATCTTTGTGCATTGTTGTAAATACATATATTAGAATAATCAGTTGTTAATAACATTATAATGAACGAAGCAGAGACTTTAGTAAAAAAAATAACAGAAGGCATTCAAGAAAAGAAAGGTAAAAACATTGTAATAGCGGACCTCACCGCCATTGATGATACCATTTGCAGCTATTTCGTAATCTGTCAAGGTAATTCCCCAAGTCAAGTTATAGCTATCGTTGACTCAGTCAAGGAATATGTACATAAAGAAATAGATGACAAGCCTACGGGAATAGACGGACTGAGAAACGCAGAATGGGTTGCAATGGACTACAGCGATGTACTGGTACATGTCTTTTTGCCGGAAACAAGAAATTTTTATAATCTGGAACATTTATGGGCAGATGCCAAACTGACCCAAATTCCTGATCTAGACTAATCCAATACAGAATCAAAATGAGTGAAAATACCAATAATAGACCAAAGATAAACATGCCACGCTTCAATTTGAGTTGGCTGTATGTTATCATTGCCATGAGTTTTGCCATCCTCTATTTTTCCAATCAAGAAGGAGGAATTGACAAACAAATAACATATACCGAGTTTAAAGATATGATAAACAAGGGATATGCCAATAAAATAATTGCATACGATGACAATACGGTAGAAATGTACATTAAACCGGAATTTGTTAAAGATGTATTTAAAAATGACTATAAAAAAGTAGGGCGTAACCCAGCATTGAACGTAGAAATAGGTTCCATGGAGTCATTGGATAAATTCATGGAAAAGGCACAGGAAGAAGGTCACTTTACCGGATCTATCAGTTATGAAAAGAAACGCGACTACTTCGGCGCATTATTTTGGAATATCGCTCCGTTTTTACTATTGATCGGTATCTGGATGTTTGCCATGCGTCGCATGAGCGGCGGAGCAGGGGCCGGAGGCGCCAATCCGTTCAACGTAGGCAAAAGCAAAGCTCAGGTATACGAAAAAGGAGACAAGACTAACCGGATTACTTTTAAAGATGTAGCCGGACAAGCGGAAGCTAAACAAGAAGTGGAAGAAATTGTAGAGTTTCTGAAACAACCTCAGAAATACACGGAGTTGGGAGGTAAGATACCTAAAGGCGCTTTACTGGTAGGCCCTCCGGGAACCGGTAAGACTTTGCTGGCAAAAGCTGTTGCCGGTGAAGCAGATGTACCTTTCTTTTCGCTTTCGGGTTCCGACTTTGTGGAAATGTTCGTTGGAGTAGGTGCATCCCGTGTACGTGACTTGTTCCGCCAGGCGAAAGAGAAAGCTCCTTGTATTATATTCATTGATGAAATTGACGCAGTAGGACGTGCCCGTGGCAAAAATCCAAGCATGGGTGGAAATGATGAACGCGAAAATACATTAAACCAATTATTGACAGAAATGGATGGTTTTGGTTCAAATAGCGGTGTGATCATTTTGGCCGCTACCAACCGTGCGGATATATTGGATAAAGCATTATTGCGTGCTGGTCGTTTTGACCGCCAGATTCATGTTGACTTACCCGACTTAAACGAACGTAAAGAAGTATTTGGAGTACATTTGAAGCCCTTAAAGCTGGATGAAAGTGTCGATCTGGATTTGCTCGCCCGTCAAACTCCGGGATTCAGTGGGGCAGATATTGCCAATGTATGTAATGAAGCAGCACTGATCGCCGCCCGCCATGGTAAGAATGCGGTTGGGAAACAAGATTTTCTAGATGCTGTAGACCGTATTATCGGTGGTTTGGAAAAGAAAACCAAAATCATGACTGCCGAAGAAAAGCGTACTATTGCTTTACACGAAGCCGGTCACGCTACGCTGTCTTGGTTTTTGGAACATGCCAATCCTTTGATTAAGGTAACCATTGTTCCCCGTGGACGCGCATTGGGAGCCGCATGGTATTTGCCCGAAGAACGGCAGATCACAACCAAAGAACAAATGCTGGATGAAATGTGTGCCACTTTAGGGGGACGTGCAGCCGAAGAGCTGTTCACCGGACATATTTCAACCGGTGCCATGAACGATTTGGAACGTGTGACAAAACAATCATATGGAATGATTGCTTACGCCGGAATGAGTGAAAAGTTACCCAACTTATGTTATTACAGCAACGATGAATACTCTTTCAGCAAGCCTTACAGCGAACGTACAGCCGAACTGATTGACGAAGAAGTGAAAAGAATGATCAACGAACAATATGATCGGGCAAAGGCAATATTGTCCGAACATAAAGATGGTCACAACGAGCTGGCCCGTCTGTTGGTTGAAAAAGAAGTAATTTTCGCCGAAGACGTGGAACGCATTTTTGGCAAACGTCCCTGGACCTCACGTTCAGAAGAAATTATGGCTTTAGAAGCTACAGTAAAACCAGTAGAAGTAACCGAAGATTTGAAGAGAAGAAATCTTCAGATTCTGAGGAAAAGGAAAAAGAAAAA